>ENA-OWNT01000179-OWNT01000179.1-seawater-metagenome-genome-assembly--contig:-NODE-179-length-184140-cov-6.561145_pt1 | contig 184140 bp, 173 predicted proteins | sample MGYA00238136_ERZ651165 | MGnify/ENA primary metagenome ERZ651165 (study PRJEB26861, sample SAMN08777766) | seawater metagenome | isolation source: coastal seawater | place: USA: Florida | collected...
TTATGCGCACGTATAAGCATACGCATGCGCCAGGCTTAGGCTTTAAATCCAAACCTCTGATTTTGAATGCAAAATGGCATCATATACAAGTTTATTGCATTATTCCAAAATCCAATTTATAATTCTGAGGAATTAAAAATCAGATATTATGTTTAATAAAAAATCCTTTTTTGCTTTCTTGCTAATTCTTGTTTTGGGCTGTAGTGCTTTGTATTTTTACCTTCAGCATAGGTTAGAAAATGTCGTTGCTAAAAGCTTTGATGTGAGTAAGGATGATATTATCAAATCTGGTTTTCCATTTAAATTGAAATATAAATATGCCAAAGATAAGGAGAAGTCGTTTAGGCTCAATCTATCTATTTTAGACAAGAGAGCTACTCTATATTTGCCTATGAAAATAGATGATATGGTGAGGATGAGGCTACGTAATGTCTCTATTGGTGAGGTGGAATATTTTTCTCTGTCGGCTAAGTTTAACTCGTATACAGACTTGCTTGCAGCTAAATCCATGGATTTTATAAAAGCATTTAATATGACCAATGATTACATCATGAATATAGGCTTTATAACTGAAGATCCGGAGTTTAGAAATAATACACATATAGAGCTGCAACTTCCAGGCAAGAGACAATATCAAGATTTTGATGATTTAATGAAGGATGTGCCAGAGAAGTTCATAATTGAATATAAAAATATAGAGGAGCCAGCGAATGATTTTACAAAATGGCCTTTTTTAGCAAAGCTTAGTAAGGTGATTTACCCAGAAACTTCTACATATCTAATAAAAGGTAGCATTCCTAAAGGCACTAATGTTCTAGATAGAAGCATAAAATCTGTACTAAAATTACTTGCTAACGTTAATTTAAAAATAGAAGTAAGTGCTGATTCGGAAAGTGTTCGTACGCAAACTAATGCAGACCTCCATTCCAAAGATGGTGCATTATCTCTTGAGCTGAATATGAAAGAGCATCATATTAAGAATTTTATACAGGATCTTTATCAATCGACAAATGCAGATGAGCTGCATGAATTTATATTGCTTTATTTGCGTGGTATAGGGAAGCAAATTAGTGATGATCAGAAAAATAAAATCAAGAGCTTAGTGCAATTACTAATAGCTAAAACCGATGATAAGATTGCCCAGGACCAATCTTATTTTGAAAAATATTCTGGCTTTAAAAGCGAAGCTGCATTGAGCCTCTCTACTGCTTTTGCTCCAAATACAAAAGATACAGAATTAAGCCTTAAATTATCGGATAACAAAAAATTACTGGATCTAAGATTAAATGCAAATATATCTGGGCAAATGCCAGCATTTCAAGCTAAGGGCAATTTTTATATAGATAGCGCCAAGCCTATTGCTGATATTATGAACATTATGAGATATGCAATATTTGCGTTTAACAAGACAATCAAATTAGAGGAATATAACGTTCTTTTAGACTCATATGATAAGGATGCAGAGTTTATTGCCTCTGAGCTTCAAAGAATGTCTGATGAGCCAAGTAAAGATAGTTTAGAATATACTTTTGATTTTGCTGTGCTAAATCCAATGGATGGCTCTATAAGCAAAAGCAAAGCAACCTTGAAGGATTTATCTATTTTCCTAAATAGTGTATTTAAAGAGCCAAGCATTAAGGCTGAAGAATCTGCAGAATAATGTTCTACGAATTTACTCTAGGACCTTTTAGGAGGGCTTATATCATTAGCCCTTTAACAACAGCTCTTTTATCAGGCATTATTGCTGCTTTTACACAGCCCCCAACTTTTTATTTTTGGGCATTAATAGGCTTTACTTCTCTGGTCTATTTGGTGTATTCATCCCCTACTTTAAAAGAGGCCTTGAAAAGAAATTGCCTTTTTTCCTTGGGGTATTTTGGCTATGGGTTTTATTGGACTGCAATTGCTATTAGCACATATATAGAAGAATTTTGGTGGGCCATCCCGATTGCTTTTATGGGCCTACCACTGATTTTCACCTTATTTACTTCCCTACTTACTATTGCAGCATGGAAATCTAGGAAAAATAAACATTACATCATGATATATACTATTTTATGGGTATTGATTGAATGGTTGACTAGCTTTGTGTTTACGGGGCTGCCTTGGATGATGGTTGGTCATGTATCTGGATATACAGATATTTCTGCGCAGCTGGTTTCGATGGCTGGAATTTTGGGGGCAAGTTTTGTCTTTTTTAATATTACTGCCACATTTTTTTATATCTTTGAAGATGGTGCCAAGGTTAAAACTTGTGATTTCGTATATGCAGCAATACTTATTGCTGGAATTATATTATATGGAATTTGGAGACTGAATTCTTATGATGCGCCGCTTAGCGATACAAGAATCCGGCTAGTTCAGCCAAGCATCAAGCAGGGAGATAAGTGGAATTACCAGTTGTTTTGGGATAATTTGGCTAGGCACAGAGATCTTACTTTACTAAATGCTCAATTTAAACCAGATATTGTCATTTGGTCAGAGGCGGCAATTATGGCTCCTTATCAAATTCCTCAGGTTAGAGACTTTTTAAACGAAGTAGCAAATGATTCAGGGGCAAGAATTATTACCGGGGCAGTTTCCAAGAAAGATTCAAAATATTTTACTTCGATGATAGGTATATCGCGGGAGCAAGGGCTTCTTTTTGAGTATAATAAGCAACATTTAGTGCCTTTTGGCGAATATGTTCCGCTCAGTAATTGGCTCCCTGTGAAGAAACTCACGCCGGGTGCTTCTGACTATGCTGCTGGTGAGGGAGAGAAAGTATTTGAAGTTGATTCTATAAAAATTAGGCCATTGATTTGCTATGAATCAATATTCTTTGATGAAATCAGGGGGAGAGAGGCTGATCTATATATCAATATAACCAATGCTTCTTGGTATGGTAATTCTAATGCTCCATACCATCTTTTCTATTCCAATAAATTTAGAGCAATAGAAAATTCTACGCCGGTAATTGTTGCGGCAAATAATGGTATTTCGGGTGCTTTTGATTCCTTGGGTAGAGAAATTGCTAAAACAGGACTAAATGATATAACGTCATTGGACTTGCGCTTACCACGAAAAATTCAAGCTTTTTCACCTTATTCACTCCTGGGTTTGAGGGTTATTTTAGGAATTGTGCTATTTTTACACCTAACCCGTATTCTTGTCACTAAATGTTACGATAAAAGGTCTTAAACTTGATTTTTATATCTTAATATATAGAATCCAAGTATTAATTTAACTTAAGCATATCGTAAAAATGACCCAGGATAATTCTACCCAAACTACTACTAGAGTAGATGATATAGATCGTCATGTTAGTTCAAAGCTTAGAGCTAGGAGGATGATTTTAGGCCTAAGTCAGCAATCCTTAGCAGATGAAGTGAATGTCAGCGTGCAGCAAGTGCAAAAATATGAGAGGGCAAATAATAGGATATCTTCTGGGAAACTATACCATTTTTCTAGGTTTTTAAATGTTCCTATAGAATATTTTTATAGTGATATTGAGCATCAAATAAAACCACATATATTTGCTGAAACCAAACCAGACTCAACTATAGATAGTACATCGGAAAGAGATGTGTTATTGTTAATCAGATCTTACAACAATATCTCTGATGTTACTGTAAGGAAAAAGATTTTAGAATTAGTGAAGTCTGTATCTGCTGAATAAATTTCCAGAATATAGGCTTGGAAATTTATCAACATGACACAAAGAAAACTAGCATTAGTTACTATTATAGGGAAACCAAATGCGGGGAAGTCTACTCTTCTTAACCACCTGATTGGTCAAAAGATAGCGATAGTAACACCTAAGGTTCAAACTACCAGATCAAGTGTTACGGGCATAGTGTCAACAGGTGATACACAATTAGTTTTTATTGATACACCAGGGATCTTTAGGGCAAAAACCTCTTTTGAAAAAGCTATGGTTAGGTGCGCATGGTCTAATATTGTTGGGGCTGATAGTGTGATTTTTTTGGTTGATTCAAAAAAAGGCTTTGATGATGAATCAGTAGAAATTCTGGATAAATTAAAGCAACACAACATAAAGCCAATTATAGCCATCAATAAAATTGATGATAGGAACTCCAAAAAAGACTCAATAATGAAGCAACTAAGCAACCTTGAGCAGGATTTTACAATATTTCCGATTTCTGCTCTGCGGGGTGATAATATAGATGAACTTATAAAATTTATAACAGACAATGCAAAGGAGAAAGAATGGCTTTATGACGAAGATGCTTTAACTAACTTACCAGAGAGGTTTATTGCGTCGGAAATCACAAGAGAGCAGCTTTTTTTACAAATGCAGCAGGAGCTTCCATATAAATTGACAGTAGAGTCAGAGAGTTGGGAAATTTTAAAAGATGGATCTGTGAAGATAAGTCAGGTAATAATTGTTTCAAGGCAGAATTACAAGGCTATGATCCTCGGGAATAAAGGTGAGAGAATCAAGAATATTGGGACTAAAGCAAGAGAGGAGATTGCCAAGGCCTTAGATATCAAGCCCCACCTTTTTTTGTTTGTCAAAGTTAGGGAGGATTGGGATACAAACCCTCTAAACTACAAATATTTGGGGTTAAAATGGAAAAAGTAGCTAAAGGGAAGGCTAAAAAGAAAGATATGGCTAAATTATCTAAAGCTTTAAAAGAAAATATGAAAAGAAGAAAAATATCAAGGAGAAAGAAAGAGGGTGAAAATTGAGTTGATAGATACGCAGAGTAAGCTCAATGAGTTTATTTCTTCTTCTCCCAATATGGAAATAGTATGTATAGATACAGAATTTTTAAGAAGAAACACCTATTTTGCTAAACTCTCTCTGGTGCAAGTATCATTTGGTGATAAAGTTTTTATTTTTGATGCTACAAGAATAGATTTTCAGAAGATCTGGTGGATGATTTTGGATTCCAAGGCTTTGATAATAGTGCATGCAGGCAGGCAGGATTTAGAAATATTATATAGGCTATATGGTAGGCTTCCTTCAAATTTAGCAGATACTCAGATTATGGCTAAATATGCTGGGTTTAGGTCTTACATAAGCTATAGTGAGCTATGTCAGGAAATATGTGGTATAGAGATAGATAAAACTCATCAGAACTGCAATTGGATGATAAGGGAATTGTCGAATTCTCAGCTTGAATATGCGGCATCTGATGTAGTGTATTTGCAGGAATTATATTGTTTCTTAAAGGAAAGAATAGCAAACACGCATTTATGCGAGGAAGCTTTAGCCGCAACTAGAAAAGAACTTTTAAATGATGAGATATATAAAATCAAGTCAGAAGAAGCCTGGAAAAAAGTTAGATTTCATAATAAGCAGGATTACTTTATTTCAAGAATGCAGACGCTAGCTGCATTTAGAGAGGATTCAGCATCTGCTCTAGATATTCCCAGGGGATTCTTTTTAACAGATGTACAATTAGTACAAATATGCAATATTTTACCTAGAAATTTAAAGGATTTAAGGCAAGTTAAAAATCTTAAAAAATGGATATTTAGACCGCAATATAGCGCCAAACTATTTGAGATATCATCCAAGATAGCCTCTCTAGATGATATACATTCTTAGTATTAGGATAAGCAAGGGTGCGATTTTGTGTTCTATAACTTTTATTTCAGCTCATTCCTTGCCCAAATTCTAAAATTCTGATATATATTTTGATCATTTTAATATTAAGCATCAAGACGATATGAGTTCTAAAAACTACAAAAAAGTTACTCCTAATCCAAATTTTTCTGATTTAGAAAAAGAAGTTTTAGATTTTTGGCAGGAAAATAATGCATTTCAAAAATCCATAGATAAGAGAAATTCTGGAGAGGAATTTGTGTTTTATGATGGCCCACCATTTGCTAATGGTCTTCCACATTATGGGCATCTTCTCACTGGCTTTATTAAAGATACTTATGCAAGGCATCAAACTATGTCTGGAAAAAGAGTGGAGCGAAAGTTTGGTTGGGATTGTCACGGGCTTCCTGCAGAAATGGGGGCAGAGAAGGAGCTAGGCTTTTCTGGTAGGCAAGCGATCATGGAATTCGGTGTTGATAAATTTAACAATCATTGCCGAAGCTCTGTAATGAAATACACTAATGAGTGGGAAGCTTATGTTACAAGACAAGCAAGATGGGTAGACTTTAAGAATTCCTATAAAACTATGGACAAAAACTTCATGGAATCAACCCTTTGGGCATTTAAAGAGCTTTATAAGAAAGGATTGGTTTATGAATCTATGAGGGTGATGCCTTATTCATGGGCTTGCGAGACGCCTCTGTCTAATTTCGAGACAAGGCTTGATAATGCTTATAGAGAGAGAGCAGATAAATCAGTAACTGTTGGATTTAGGCTAATCACTAAGCCCAAAGGCGCTCCGGATGCGAAAGAATATAGAGTGGCTGCCTGGACTACTACGCCATGGACGCTACCATCAAATTTAGCTTTAGCCGTCTCTCCTGACATGGAATATCAATATGTACTAAAAGATGGTATATGCTTTATAGTAGCTGCATTTGCTCTTGGTAAATATTCTAAGGAGCTTGGTGAGGAAGTGGTGGGCTCTGTTTGGGGAAGAGAATTAGAGGGGCTAGAATATGAGCCATTGTTTGATTATTTCAAAGATCATAAAAATGCGTTTAAGGTTTTGAATGCTGAATTTGTTATAGAGGGCGATGGCACAGGAATAGTGCATACAGCACCAGGTTTTGGTGAGGATGATCAAATCCTATGTGCTCAGTATGGAATAGAATTAGTATGTCCTGTAGATAATGCAGGGAAGTTTACAAAAGAAGTTCCTGATTTCGAAGGGATGCAGGTTTTTGATACAAATGATTCTATAATCATCAAACTCAAAGAAAAAGGCTTATGGATCAAGACTGAGCAATATCTTCACAATTATCCACATTGCTGGAGGACAGATACTCCTCTAATATATAAAGCGGTACCATCCTGGTATGTGAGAGTAACGGATTTCAAAGATAGAATGGTTGAGCTCAATGAGCAGATCAATTGGATACCCGGACATGTGAAGCATGGGCTTTTTGGTAAATGGCTAGAAAATGCTAGAGATTGGTCTATTAGTAGAAATAGATTCTGGGGCACACCTATTCCTATTTGGAAATCTGATGATCCTAAGTATCCAAGAATGGATGTTTATGGCTCCATAGAAGAAATAGAAAAGGATTTCGGTGTTAAGGTTGATGATTTGCACAGGCCTTTCATTGACAGTTTGACAAGGCCTAATCCCGATGATCCCACAGGTAAATCTACCATGAGACGGGTTGAAGAAGTCTTTGATTGCTGGTTTGAAAGCGGCTCTATGCCTTATGGGCAAGTGCATTATCCTTTTGAAAATAAGGAATGGTTTGAGAAGCATTTTCCCGCCGATTTCATAGTAGAATATTCGGCTCAAACAAGGGCATGGTTTTATACTTTAATGGTGTTGTCTACGGCGCTATTTGACAGACCACCATTCCTCAATTGTATAGCTCATGGGGTCATTTTAGATGTTACAGGGCAGAAATTATCAAAGAGGCTCAATAATTATGCTGATCCTATGGAATTATTTGCTAAATATGGTTCTGATGCTCTGAGATATACCATGCTGTCATCTAATGTTGTAAAAGGGCATGAACTCTTGATAGATAAAGATGGGAAATTAGTATATGACCATCTACGCCTGTATATAAAACCTATATGGTCTGCTTACCATTTTTATATTCTTTATGCTGATGCTGATCAACTAGCAGGCAAAGTGAGTTATGAATCCGAGAATCCTTTGGATATTTATATATTGTCTAAGCTTAAGATTGCTCTGGATAAAATAAAACATTCTTTGGATGCATATGATAGCCAGTCAGCATGTTGTGCAATTAATGACTTTTTTGAAGTTTTAAATAATTGGTATATTAGGCGCTCGCGCTCGCGTTTTTGGGAGAGCGAGAAAAGTGCTGATAAGATATGTGCATATAATACTCTATATACTTCTCTTCACCATATGAGTATATATATGTCTTCTCTTTTGCCTCTTATGTCAGAGCAGATTTATCAAGGGCTTACGCAAAATAACTTTACGCAAAGTGAATCCGTGCATTTATTAGAATATCCATCGATAGATATAAAAGTGGATGCGCAATTAGTTGCTGATATGGATAAAATAATAGATATTTGTGGTGCTGGATTATATATCAGAAATGCTGAGAATATTAGAGTAAGGCAACCTCTTGAAGGGGCCAAAATAATAGTTGAAGAATTAGGGGATATCAGAAAATTCGAAGAGCTAATTAAAGATGAATTGAATGTAAAGCAAGTACAATTTTCAGAGAATTTATCAGAATTTGCTGAGAAAAAGCTTTCTATTAAATTTCAAATATTAGGTAAGCGCTTGCCTGCTAAAATGAAAGAGATCATTACTCAATCCAAGCAGGGTAATTGGTCCGATAAGGGGGGCGTGCTCACTATAGCAGGGGAAGAATTATTAGCTGAAGAATATGAATTAATCTTAGATCCTCATGCTGAAAAAGGTGCAAAGAATCTTCATTCGAATTCAGGCCTAGTGATACTAGACTTAGAAATATCTAGAGAACTTCACTTAGAGGGGCTTGCAAGAGATATTATTAGATTTGTGCAGCAAGCTAGAAAGGATCGGGACTTTAATGTGTCTGACAAAATTAGCTTAGAATATAAGACTGAGGGCGATTTAGAAGAGGCGATAAGGCATCATAAAGACATGATAGAACAGCAAACTTTATCATCAATAAAAGCTTTTGCAGGTTCGGGCAGCGCAATAACGAGCATAATATCGGATATAAAGATTGACATAGCTTTGTCAATTGGCTAACCTCATGTGATTTTATTGAGATGCGCAGGATATGTCTAACACGGTAAGTTGGTTCTCTAAGTTTCGTAATAGTAATTTTAGACATATTATTTGGCCTATTAGATCATTCGAATTGGTAAAATTCGCCCCGATGGCGCTTCTAATGTTCACTATCCTCCTTAATCAAAATGTTGTGAGAGTCATCAAAGATTCTTTTGTTGTGACCATGGTAGGCCCTGAGGTGATTAGCTTTATCAAGCTTTGGGGAGAAATGCCTGCGGGCCTATTATTTGTTCTAATATATACTAGAATGTGTAATAGAATGAGTACCGAAAGGGCTTTTAGATATATAGTGCTTTTCTTTCTTTCTTTCTTTCTTTTATTTGCTTTTGTAATTTTTCCTTTAAGAGATGTGATACATCCGGATCCAGAATTAGTGAAATATTACATAAAGCATGGTGCGCATGTTAAGTGGTTTATCATCATATGGAGCAAATGGAGTTTTGTTCTATTCTATATAATGGGCGAATTATGGCCAATAATAGTCTTCTCACTTTTATATTGGCAACTGGCAAATAAAATCACAAAGACGGAAGAGGCGACTAGGTTTTACTCCTTTTTTAGCTTGTTTGGGCAGGCAAATTTACTGATCTCAGGTGGGGTTGTAGTATATTTCGCCTCAGATTCTCACTTTCTCATGGGGTTCTTTGAAGAATTAGGGGATAAAACAGAGATTGCTATGAAATCCCTGATGCTTCTGGTTGCAGCTTCTGGCATGGTGTGTTTGGGGCTTCATCAATTTATAGTAAGTAAAGTTATCAAGAAGGATAAGACCCTTAGGGAAAAAAGCAAAATAAGGCTCAGTTTAGGCCTTAGAGAAAGCGCTAAAATGGTACTGACCTCGAAATATTTAGGGCTGATTTGCTTGCTTATGGTCTGCTATTCTACCTCAATAAACTTAATTGAAGGATTGTGGTTCTCAAAAGTTAAAGCCCTTTATCCAGAAACAGCTGATTTTATGACTTATCAAGGAAATGTACTTTTCTGGACTGGGGTCTTTACCTTAATCTGTGCATTTTTGGGAAGTACAATTATAAGAAAATTTGGATGGCTTGCCGCAGCTATAATAACTCCAGTGATGACATTATGCGCCGGGGGTAGCTTCTTTATGTTTGCGGCTCTTCAGGAGAATTTAGAAGTTATGTTTGCAAGCATTATAAGCCTATCTTCTTTGACTATAATTGTGATATTAGGTGGACTGCAAAATGTGCTGGGAAAAGGCGCAAAATATTCATTGTTTGATGCTACAAAGGAAATGGCTTACATACCTCTTAGTGATGAGATGAAAGCTAAAGGTAAGGCTGCTGTGGATGTGGTAGGCAATAAATTTGGAAAGTCTGTTGGGGCCTTTATGCAATTTGCAACTTTTACAATTTTTCCTTATTCCAATTACGATGACATAGTCTTCTTTTTAATGAGTATGTTTATACTTGTATGTTTGCTTTGGATCTACACTGTTATTAGTTTATCCAAAGAATATAAAGTGGTATTAAAGGGAGGAGAAAATGGATCATCGTAAAATCACCGAAGCTTGGTTCATTGACTTAAGAAATCAGATTAGAGATGTAGTTGAAGAGATTGAGCTGGAATATGCAACAGAGCATGACTTGACCCCTTCAAAGTTTGAAGTTAAATCTTGGGATAGAGAAGGTGGTGGTGGCGGTGAAATGTCGCTCATCAGAGGTAACGTCTTTGAGAAGATGGGTGTGAATGTTTCAACCGTATTTGGAGAATTCTCTGAGCTTATGCAGAAAGAAATACCAGGGGCTGCAGAAAATCCTAACTTTTTTGCTACAGGAGTGTCTCTTGTTATGCATATGAAAAACCCTTTAGTGCCAGCAATGCATTTTAATACTAGGTATATTGAGACACAAAAGACTTGGTTCGGCGGTGGAGGGGATATGACCCCAACTTTCCCAGAAGATGAAGAGACAGAAATGTTCCATAAGCTTTTCAAAGATGCTTGTGATAAGCATGATTCAGACTATTATCCAAAATATAAGAAATGGTGTGATGAATATTTTTATCTTCCGCATAGAGAAGAGCCTAGGGGTGTTGGCGGTATATTCTATGATTATCATAATAGTGGCAATTTTGAAAAAGACTTTGAATTTACAAAAGATGTAGGCAGAGCATTTGCTGCCTCTATTCCTGCCATTGTTAGAAGAAAAATGAATCAATCTTACACAGAAGAGCAAAAATTAGCGCAGCTTAAAAAGCGCGGGAGATATGCTGAGTTTAATCTCCTTTATGATAGAGGTACTAAGTTTGGGCTAATGACAGGCGGTAATACTGAAGCTATTTTAATGTCTTTGCCACCAGAAGTTGTTTGGTAGGCTAAAGATAGATACGAAGTAAAGATTTATTTAATAACATGATTATCGTCCTAGGCTGCCCTATTGTCGCCGCGCATCTTGCCGCTGTCATTAGCGTGCGCAGATAACGCAATCCATTAGCCATTGAGGCAAGGAACTTAAGGTAATATGGATCCCTGATATTTTGCAAGCAAAATTCTGGGATGACAAGGGAGAAAAACGGGAATTATAAAATTCTGCTTCCGGTAGTTCCTCGATCTACCTTTAATTAGCAACCCCAAGTTATTACTTAAGACTCTTCTTTACAGCTTTTAAATATTCGTGTAACATCTTTCTGTTTTAATAAGTTTAATATGGGATTTTTATGAATATACATGAGTATCAAGCTAAAGAGATATTAAGGAAATTTGGCGTTCCAACATCACATGGAATTGTTATCCTAAAAGAAGAAGATATAGAATCTTCGATTAATGCTTTTGATGCACCGCTTTATGTTGTTAAAGCGCAAATTCACGCAGGTGGCCGTGGTAAGGGTGGTGGCGTTAAAGTTGTTAAAACTAAGGAAGATGCTATTGCTGCAGCGCGTAAAATGTGGGGAATGGATCTAATAACTCATCAAACTGGCCCAGAAGGTCAAAAGGTTCAAAGAATCTATGTGGAATCGGGTTGTGATATCGAAAAGGAATTATATTTTAGTGTAATTCTGGATAATTCGACTGGAAGAATCACTTTTGTTGCATGTCAGGAAGGTGGCGTTGATATCGAAGAAGTAGCTGAGAAAAGTCCAGAAAAAATCATCAAGGTTTCTATAGATCCTGCAACAGGATTGCAGCCATTTCACTGTAGGGAAGTAGCTTTTGGATTAGGCTTTAAAGGTGACCATTTCAAGCAAATGCAAAAAATAGCCAAATCTTGCTATGATGCTTTTGCAGCTACCGATGCAAGCCAGATAGAAATCAATCCTTTAGTTATAACTCCTCAAGGGGATATCAGAGCCTTGGATGCGAAAATCAATTTTGATGATAATGCGTTATTTAAGCATCCAGAAATTGCAGCAATGCGGGATGAGGCCGAGGAGGATCCACTTGAGCTTAGAGCGTCCAAGCATGATTTAAATTATGTAAAAATGGAAGGCAATATTGGCTGTATGGTGAATGGTGCAGGTCTTGCTATGGCTACAATGGACATCATCAAGTTATATGGCGGGGAGCCCGCAAATTTCTTAGACGTTGGTGGAGGGGCTGATAAAGAGCGTGTGACTGAGGCCTTCAAAATCATACTTTCTGATCCAAATGTAGGGGGTATTTTGGTGAATATCTTTGGTGGTATTATGAAATGCGATATTATTGCTGATGGAGTTGTTTCTGCTGCAAAAGAGGTAGGTCTTGAAGTGCCATTAGTGGTAAGGCTTGAAGGTACAAATGTTGACTTAGGTAAGGAAATTCTTTCCAATTCCGGTCTAAATATTGTTGCTGCTCATGATTTAGGTGATGCAGCTCAAAAAATTGTTGATCAAATTAAATAAAGAAGGTGAGAATATGGCAGTTTTAGTTAACAAAGATACAAAGGTAATTTGTCAGGGTTTTACGGGTGCTCAAGGCACCTTCCATTCTCAGCAAGCTATTGAATATGGCACTCAGATGGTGGGCGGTGTTACGCCAGGTAAAGGTGGGCAAACTCATCTTGACTTACCAGTATATAACACTGTTGCAGAAGCAAGAGAGAGAACGGGAGCTGATGCAAGCGTTATATATGTTCCTCCAGCTTTTGCAGCAGATTCAATATTGGAGGCAATTGATGCTGAAATGCCTTTAGTTGTATGTATAACAGAAGGTATTCCAATTTTGGATATGATGAGAGTGAAAAGGGCTCTTAAAGGCTCTAAAACAAGGCTTATAGGCCCAAATTGCCCAGGTGTTATTACTCCAGGGGAATGTAAGATTGGTATCATGCCAGGACATATTCATACACCAGGAAGTGTGGGGATTGTTTCTCGCTCAGGGACTCTTACATACGAAGCTGTTGAGCAAACTAGCGCGGTGGGTCTTGGACAATCTACCTGCATAGGTATAGGTGGAGACCCTATTAACGGAACAAACTTCATAGATGCGTTAGAAATGTTTTTAGCTGACCCTAAGACAGAGAGCATCATTATGATAGGTGAAATAGGCGGTGATGCAGAAGAAAGGGCTGCTGATTTTATCAAGCAATCGAAGGTTAAGAAGCCAATGGTAAGCTTTATTGCAGGCATTACGGCCCCTCCAGGAAAGAGAATGGGTCATGCTGGAGCTATTGTTGCTGGCGGAACAGGCTCTGCTGAAGATAAATTTGAAGCTTTGCGCTCTGCAGGGGTAACAATCTCAAACTCTCCAGCGGAAATTGGTAAGACTTTGAAAGCTCTTTTGGGATAATTGCATGGATGCAGATCATGTGCCTAGATATTATACTATAGCGTCAAAGGATGATGAAGCATTGCTGAGAAGCCCTGCAGATAGAGTGTCTTTTCCATTATCGGATGAAGATATAGAGGATATCAAAGTTCTGGAAGCTAAGTTTGATTCTGAGGAGAATTGCTCAGGTCTTGCGGCTCCTCAGATTGGCATATCAAAGGCTTTTATGGTATTTTCCACTCCGAGCGACGAAAGCTTTAGAAAGTTTCGCCTAGATTGGACGGATTCTATGCCAAAAACCATTTGGGTCAACCCCTCGTATGAAGGCATTGAAGATGAGGGAATGAATTTTGATTATGAAGGATGTTTTTCTGTTCCTGATATGGCAGGCATGGTAAAAAGATATAAGAAGATTCGCTACAAGGCTTTTGATATTAAGGGTTGCCAGATTGAGGGCGTGTGCGAGGGATTCTTAGCTAGAATTATCCAGCATGAAACAGACCATTTAAACGGCATTCTCTACACAGATATCGCAGAAGAGGGCTCAGTGATGAGCTTAGATGCATACAGAAAAATGAGAGCTGATGCACTTTCTAGTGAGTAAGTTTTCTTTATCCATACTAGATATAGCATTGAAGCAATAGTATCTTTATTTCTAGTAATAAAAATATGTGAGTTTGGCTCAATATATTTTCTTAGGTAAAAATTTATTGTACAATCCTATAGGAGTAGTTCTACAAGAAGTAGTCAAGCCCCTCGTTTTTGCATCTCAAGAGGCCCGATAAATGCCATTAAGGAAGGTTTTTCTAATGGCATTTTTTTATAGTGCAAACTAATCTAAATGCTTTAGGCTTCCACTTACATGAGTTGCATCATTTCCACGCCAATGCTTGAATACAAACTTGTCATTATCTATAATTAATTAAGAACCGTTAAAACAATACTTGACTTTATTAAAAAAATACCTTATTTTATTAAGGAATTGATTGAAAATAATAAAATAATTTAATAATAGGTATTTTTATGGCACAAACTAGTCAGCAGAAAGTTGTTACTCTTGACCCTGCCCAACTAGAAGAGACTCTAGAGAGTATTTTGGAGATACAGGGCGATAATCCTACTGAATGGATAGTACAGTATAACTACTATTTGGGAGGTATTGAATATGCAGTAGACCAATTAAGTGACGGAGCGATTCTAGATATGATTGCTGAGTATCCTTCTGAGATTATAGGGGAAGAAGCATCTCCACAAATCTCGCCCGCAAAAAAAGTGGAGCTAGAGAAAATTATAGAGAGGCTAAATTTTGATCTTGAGCAATTGGCGGATGAAGTTCGGGATACATCGTTAGACTTATCAGCTGATTATGATATCGAAGAGGAAGGGTGTGTAGATTTTTCTGAGATAATAGTGTTTCATGCAAATGTTCAAGAAGAATTAGTAGAGTTTTTAGGTAGTTTATAATACCAAAACACACTCAAATATGGTATAGGTGAGTGTTAAATCACTTTGCTGCCTTCCGTGAGGAATTGCATTCCGTAAGAAGGCAGCCATAGCGTGTATCTTTTTATGAATACATCAAGAAGCATTACACCTTGACGGGCATTACTACAAAATTAGCTCCAGGATGGTTTTTAGACTTTATCAAAGCTGGGCTTGATCCGTCTAGGAATAAAATAGTGATTTCATCGTCCCCAACAGCTGAAAGAATATCTAATAAATATTTTGGATTAAATCCTATAGTGATTTGATTTCCCTCATATTTGAGATTGCTGCCATCAATAGGGATGATTTCATGAGCAAGGCCCTTTGCTTCTCCCCTTGCATCAAGTTCAAGTTGATCTTCCATTACTGTAACTTTGATAGCAGGAAACTTATCTGCAGCAACGGTGGCTACTCTGTCTACAACAGAGGTTAGTAGTTTTGATGGTGAAACAAGCACATTATTGTTAGACTGAGGCAAGAAGACTTTGTAATCTGGAAATGAACCTTCAATGAGCTTAGAAATCAAAACCAAGCTTTTGCAAGTGACCATTATCCTATTATGCCCCACAGAAATTTTTGCTTCTGCATCAGCTAGGTCGTTATCTTTTAGCATTTTATATAATTCCCCTACTGTTTTTCTAGGCAGGATGACACCAAATTCTCCATCGATATCAAGACTGCTTTCACATGTAGATAATCTATGCCCATCTGTAGCAGCAGCAGCAAGAATATTCTTATTATTTTTGTTGATAGAATGGAGATATACGCCGTTTAAATTATATCTTGTTTCTTCGGTAGAAATAGCAAATTTAGTGCATTCTAAAAGAGTAGCAATAGTTTCGGCATTAGCTTTAAATTCGAGCTGAGGGCTAAAATAATCCATTGCAGGAAATTCATAAGCTGGCAGAGTATCTATATTAAACTCACAATTTTGTGTTTTAAGCTCCAACTGATTACTAGAATTGATAAATTCCATAAAAATTGTCTTATCCGAAATTTTCCTGACTATTTCAGAAAAAGTCTGACTCGGTACAGTGATCGCTCCTTCTTTTTTTACCTCTGCGCCGATTTCCTGGCATATTGATAAATCCATATCAGTTGCTGTTAAGAAAAGCCTATTGCCCTTTGCTTCCATTTTCACATGGCCTAATATAGGTAGGGTGTTTCTTTTCTCCACCACCGAACTAGAAAAGCTCAATATATGAGCCAGGTCTGCTGTTTCAACAGATATTTCAAAACTTACTTCCTCTTCCATTATATCCACCCCTTTAACTTTGTAATATTTTATTTAATAGATCTACTTCTTCTCTTAATTCAGAATCTTCTAACATCAATTCCTCTATCTTTTTAACAGCATGTATCACTGTTGTATGGTCTTTTTTTCCAAACTTCTTACCAATTTCAGCAAGGCTTTTTGGTGTAAGGTTTTTTGACAAATACATAGCTATCTGCCTTGGCCTTGCAACCTCTCTTGACCTTGAGCTTGAATGCATATCAGAAGCTTTAATGTTATACCTTGTGGCTACTTTTTTCTGAATTTCCTCTATTGTAACAATTCTTTCATTAGCCCTAAGTAAATCTTTCAAGATTTCTTTGGTATTTTCAAGAGTAATTTCTCTGCTAATCAAAGTTGAGTGTGCGACGACCTTATTTAATGCCCCTTCAAGCTCTCTTACATTAGAGGTAATTTTATTTGCTAAAAACTCTATTACATTTCTTGGCACATTTAAATTCATTTGCTCTGTCTTGGATTGCAAGATACCTATTCGGAGTTCATAAGTAGTGCTATGAACATCTGCAACCAATCCCCAACCTAGGCGTGACTTTATCCTATCTTCGATATTGTCTAGATCGCTTGGTGACCTATCGCAAGATATTACCATCTGCCTGTTATTATCTATCAATGCATTAAAAGTATGGAAAAATTCTTCTTGAGTGCTCTCTTTGCCGCAGATGAATTGGATATCATCAATCATGAGGACATCAACGGATCTAAATTTTTCTTTAAATGATATTACATCCTTGTTCCTAAGGGCTTTTACAAATTGATACATGAACTTCTCGGCAGACATGTATATCACCTTCCTTTTGGGGTTGGTTTTTTTAATCTGCCATGCAATAGCATGCATAAGATGTGTTTTACCAAGCCCAACACTTCCGTAAAGGAATAGAGGGTTTGATTCAGATATTGCTTCCTGAGATTCAGCGACTGTTAAGGCTGCTGCATAGGCAAGCTGGTTAGGCTTTCCAACGACAAAATTCTCAAAAGTGAATCTTGGATCAAGGGGGGAGGACCATATGCTTGTTCCATCAGAAGGTGCTACTAAGGTTTTTTTCTCGCCTGGGATAGCAATATTGTCTTCAAATTCTGCTAAATCCGGTATAGCTGTTATCTCTATTTCAGAATTTAAGTTGCTACAATGAGTCCATAATTTCTTTATAGTAGGGAGATAATTGCTTTTGATCCAATCTCTCATGAAGTTTGTTGGTACTGCAAGTACAATTTTCTTTGGATTTGCTTCAAAGATGCATAATTTAGAAAACCAACTGGCAAAGATAGCCTCACCATAATGGCGTAGAAGTTCTTCTTTTACATTCTTCCATAATTTAGAATAATATTCGATATCGTTTTCCATCACAAAATCATGCATCATGGTCTCTCAAACTTTTATTAGGCAATCCTAAATGCTGCCATTCTAGGAATCCCCCGGATATATTATAAGTTTTGCTATACCCAATTTTCTCTGCAGCATCTGCCGCCAGTGCTGACCTAGCCCCAGATCTACATATAAAGAATAGGGGACTTTGCTTGCTTAGGCACGCATTTGCCAACCTAATAATAAAATCATCTAAATTATTGTCAATTGGTATAAGTGTAACTTCTTTATTTAAAGATGAAATATCTGGATAACCTAGATCCCATTCGCTTTTTTGCCTAACATCTATTAAGGATGCATTGCCATCTTCTTCTAAAATTTTATATGCTTCTTTTGTTGCAATTTCAATCATGGGTTCTAGGAATAATTTCACTAGGGGATAATAGCATGTAAATTGCCACAAGACTAATAGCTTTTTCAAAAAGTCAGGGATTATCTCAAGAAAATATTGTATTTGCCCTGGATAGGATTTAAAATTTTACCAAATTAGTCAATTCTTGGAGATTTCAAAATGAAAAAATACCTATCATTGCTTACAAAATCAATTTTTGCTTTAGTATTTTGTGCGCAACTTAATATAGCTTTTGCAGCTGAGGGTGCAAAACAATCTGTGCTGGATGGCCTCAAAGTGATTTCAGCCTATGCCAAACCTTCTTTATCTGGAAGCAACAATTCTGCGGCTTATATTTCTCTTAAAAATGACAATACAAAAGATATAATCATTTTAGATGCAATGGGTCTTTCAGGTCCAAGTGACAGTGCTAGCTCCATTGCTAATAGGGTTGAAATGCACATTATTGTTACAGATGATAAGGGTGTGTCAAAAATGGTTCCAGTAGATAGGCTTGTGATCCCTGCGGGAGAAGAGCTAATCATGAAGCCCGGTGGTATACATGTGATGCTACTTGATTTGAAGCAGCGTTTGAATTTTGGTGATAAGATTTATGTAAATTTTGTGCTGCAGGATTTAGGGCTTTATCAAGTCGAAGTGCCAGTTGGAAAAATCAATTAAAGGTTAGATAATGTCAACGGAGCAAAATGATCTAGAGGATGTTCTAAATGATCTTACTACTTCTGATGAAGCATTGCAAGAGCTTGCAGTGCAATTTATAGAGGGGCTGCGTGATGGCGCCGATGCTGCAGATCAAGTTGTTCGGGATGTGGGTCCTGGAGTTCAGAATGCACTTACTTCGCTTGCTAATGAGCAGGGGCTAGAAGGTGTGCCGGAAGCGATAGAACGTGTCTTAACGTCTGCACCAGATGAGATTGCTAATAATCTTACAGATGCTTTAGCTGGTAGAGCAGCTACCGAGTTAGATTTTAATGACAAGCAACGGGCAGCACTCAAAGCTGCGGCTAGAAACACAAAGCCAATGCTTCAGGATATGAAAGAGATTTGGAAGAAGCATGTAGGCTATGTTCTAAGAGAATATAGGAGGGAAAGGCGGCAGGGTAAAGCTAGAAAATTAGGAGCCATTCTCTCTTTTACGGGTAAAGCTTGGGATGCGGTTAGTGAGTTTTGGGATGAGTATCACTCAAAACATCCAGTGCTCAAACCTTTAGATAAGCTTGTAATAAAGCCTGTTGCTATATCTTTATATGTTGCAAATTTACCTGTCATTGGCGCTATCAAAGCGGCAGAATTTCTTGGAAGAACTCTGACAGAATATGGTAAGAGAAAAGGGAGAAAAGAAGATAGCCTTGTTTTACCAAGTATTATAAAGGCAGCGAAGCAAACGGGCGCTTCAATCTTGAAACATTTTTTAAGGGTGTCTGTAGGGCAGGAGGCAAATCCTGCGATAAAAGCTTTTTATGATAAGTTAGGTATAGCTGATGAATTTGCAAAAGTTGTACTAGATGCTGTAACAGCGCCTGACTTGATGCAGTTTGTAGAGCAATTATCCCCAGAGCAGGCAGGGATAGCTGCGGAGGTATGTGGTAATTTGCTTGATGGATTAGGTCACAAAGAGGCAGCGCTAGCTGCAAAGCTAATAATCCCAGCGGTTTTACATCAGATGCAGGAAGAGGAAATGAAATCTGCTGTTGATGCTTTGACAAAGGGCGAGCTTAAAGAAGCGTGGGATAAAGCTCCAGAATCTTTTCAAAATGCTGCTCTTGCTAAAATAGCGGAGGTGGCATCAGAGCAAACGGATCTTGACATAGCTGGGCTTATCCGCACCACTCAGGGGGTTTTGCAGGAGCGGGAAATATCTTTAGATTTAGAAGGGTTTAAAGCATATGTTAAAGAGAAAAACCCTGAGCTTGATACAACACTTCAAACAGCCTACAAAGCTTTTGAAGCGAAAGATAATGTCTCATTAACCCAGTTTGAAGAAATGCTGTCTCAAGAGAAGGGCCTAAAAAAGCTTAAGAAATCTGTGAAGAAAGAACTAAGAGAATTCGCTACGGAATATGCTATTCAGCAAACTTTAGGAGAGGTTGAGGGATTGAGGGCTGTTTTTGGAGCCCCTGCTGCAGAGCGCGGGCGGCAAGAAGTGGGGGAAGCACTAGGGAGGCGAGATAATAGCGCAGACAGAAGGCTTGACCGTGGAGAAGAGAAAAGAGGCCGTGAAGGGCGCAGCAGTTTTGCTAGCAAGTTTGCAAGGCCTAGGTCTAAATCGCTTAGTCATCTAGATGCTCTAACACAAAGGAGGCGGAGCAAACCTAAAGCTCAAAGCCAAGAGATTTAAAGCATCATACGGAATGTATATCATCGCTATAGGGCAAATCCTCAAAGCTACTCTCTTTACCCAAAAAGACAGAATGCGGCTCTGGATTTTCGAGTCTCTTTAAGATCGATATAGCAGCTGATCAGTTCTATATTTGCTCGAAGTGTCGCTGCTGTATCTTTTCTGATCTGATAATACGGCTCCTCTAATATATATTCATTTTCTATGCATTTTCTATCCTTTGCTGCCTCTTCATAGTTGTCTAAGGCTTGGAAAATCTCCACCCTGACTGCAAAATACTTGCCTTGAGCATCTCCAGAAATTGCTCGATCTATATAAAATAGCGCCTCATTATACTCTTTTCTGTCAAGATAAAGTTTTGCCATTGCAAAATGTACCTCAACCAATCTGTGGTGGGCTTCCATGTTGCCTTTGTCATATTCAAATACTTTGTTATATTGATCCATAGCTTCGAAGACATTACCTAGGTTTAGGAGGCCATCCCCTTCGAGGAGTAGAGCTTCAATGTGGCTTGTGACTTCTTCTTGAGGAAAGTGCTTGCTCCTGAGTCTTGGGCTAAAAATTTCTTGTGGATATGGGGATTGGATTTGTGTCATAATTTTTAATCAATCTAGATAAACTAGTACATAATTTAACAAAAGCATTAACAGGTGTCAAGATTTATTGCACCTTGCCATCAGGTTATTGATTGTTTGCTTTGGGGCGAGGGGCTTCAAGTTATTTTCTGGTTGCATATATTAGTTCAAATTGATATTATCTGCCCCAGTTAAAATAAATTATTGGAGGCATCGTGACTACCGAGCAGCAAGAAATTCAGGCAAAAAACACATATGATGAATCACCATATGAAAGCTACCCATTTGCTCAAACCACAATTTCAAATTTAAAATCTATAGCGCATATATTTGGATTGGATACTCCAAATCTTGAAACAGCAAGGATATTAGAGCTTGGATGTGCGTCTGGTGGAAATATTATTCCGCAAGCCGCTCTTTATCCTAAGGCAAAATTTGTAGGTGTTGACCTATCTGCTGAGCAAACCAAGGTTGGGAATAACCTAATAAAGGAAGCTGGTCTTAAAAATGTTGAGATCAAGACAGCATCTATTACTGACATTGACAAGTCGTATGGGGAATTTGACTATATCATTTGTCATGGGGTTTTATCTTGGGTTCCAGATTTTGTCAGAGAGGCAATATTCAAAGTCTGTTCAGAAAGATTATCGCCAACTGGTGTATCATATATTAGTTATAATACGCTTCCTGGCTGGAATATGGTAAGATCTATTAGAGATATGATGCTTTATCATTCTAGAGGTTTTGAGAATGTTGAGGATCAAATTACACAATCAGCACTTCTTCTTGATTTCATCAAGGATACGCTCGAAGAATCCAAAGCTCCTTATGCAGAAGTATTAAAGCAGGAGGCTAAAGTCTTATCTGGTCAGCCAAGAAATTACCTGAGGCATGATCATATGGAAGAGGAAAATTTCCAATATTATTTTTATCAATTTATGGATCAGGCGGCTAAAAATGGTCTGCAATATTTAGGTGATGCTTCTATTGGCAGCATGTATATCGGTAATCTTCCACAAAAAGCAATCGAGAAGCTTGGTGAGATAAAGGATATAGTTAGATCTGAGCAATATATGGACTTCATCACTAATAGAAGATTTAGGTCAACAATTTTATGTAAGAACAATATTGCTTTAAATCGTAATCTAAGTGCAGATTTAGTAAAAGAGCTACATTTTTCTGGTGCAATCAAGCATAATCCTGACCTTACTTCGAAGCAGATTGAAGATAATTCCAGTGTTGAATTTGTGTCTTCAGTATCTGAGGATTCAAAATTGAACAGTGCATCTCCTTCAATGAAAGCTATGCTTACTATTTTCTCAGAAAATACACATAGGCTTTTGAAGTTCGATGAGATTGTTAAGATGATCCAAGCGAAACTTAAGAATTCCAAAATTGATAAGAATGTGATAGAAGCGGAATTAGCGGCTAATTTACTAAGGCTTATGTTCTCTGGATATATTAACTTTTCTCTTCAGCCTTTTACAAATGTTGAGAAAGTGTCAGATAAGCCAAAGGTGTGGGATTTTGCTAGGGCGCAAATGTCAGTCAATAAAAATCATTGGGTTACAAATCTAATGCATGAGAGGATCCCTGTAAATGTTTTGGATGCTCATATAGTCAAGTATTTAGATGGTAAGCATAATGCTGATGACATATGTAAAAAGCTTGCTGATCACCTGAAAAAGGGAGATATTTCTATCAATAAAGGGGATAAAACAGTAGAGGACATGAAAGAGATAGAGAATGATATCAAAAAATACATCTCTAGTGTGTTTGATAATCTAAAAAAGACTAAGCTTTTGGTATCCTAAGGGCGGTATATGACTTCCTCTCAAAAAGAATCCTATAATGAAATGCCCTATACTTGTAAGGCATTTCATTTCTTGTATCCAGGATACTTAAAGTCTATATCTACAATTTTTGGGCTTGAGAGTCCTGATATCAAGAATGCAAGAATATTAGAGCTTGGCTGTGGTAGTGGGGAGGGTTTTTTTGGTTTTCTAGGAAACTATCCCAGTTTAGAATATATAGGGGTGGATATTTCTGAGGCCCATATAGAGCATGGCAAGAAAGTAGCGAAGGAATGTGCTTTAGATAATGTAGAGCTATATGCAATGTCTATAGAAGACATAGACAAGAAAAAATTTGGAACTTTCGACTATATCATATGCCACGGCGTTTTTTCATGGGTTCCTAAAAATATCCAAGATAAGATACTTGAGATTATGGGGAAAATGCTAACCCCCAAAGGTCTAGCATTTGTTAGCTATAATAGCCTTCCTGGATGGAATATGGTAAATCCTATAAGGGACATGCTGCAGTACCATACGGATCTTTTTACAAATAAAAATGATAAAGTGCAGCAAGCTAGGACTTTTATACAATTTCTTAGTGAGACTTCAAAAGAAGCTGGGTCCCCATATAGCGGCTTTATAGAGAATGAAAGCAATACTATAGCAGCAAATGATGATTCCTTTCTATATCACGAATATCTTGTTGAGGGCAATACAGAATTCTATTTTACAGATTTTGTGCAGCAGGCTAATAAAAAAGGTCTCCAATATTTATCTGAATCATCTTTGGGTATGATGGATATAAGCAATAATCTGACCGGGAAGGCTTATAAGACGTTATCAAAAGTGCAGGATCAAATAATCAGGGAGCAGCTTCAAGATTATGCTCTGAATAGAAGGTTTAGATCTAATATTTTATGTAGAAAAGATGCTTCTGTAAATCGGGCTATTGCTATTGAGCAAGTTTCAAAGATTGGTTATCTAGCAAATGCTTATCCGTCTAAAAAGACTGAAGAAATTGATTTTACAAAACCTCTTGATTTGAAGTTTACATTTACAGTTAATAACTCAAAGGTTGATTGTAATGTAAGGGACCCAATAATTGCTGCAATGCTGTATGCATTTCATGCTGATGGGTTTAGAGTTAAGTCGTATGAAGACATATTGCTTTTTATTAAAAAGCAGGGGATTGATTGTACGGAGCAAGCTCAGCATCATATTAAAAAGCAGCTGCTATTTCTGTTGTTTAAGAATATGATCATGCCTTGGTCAAAAGATAAATTTTATTTAGAGGAAATATCTTCAAAGCCCAGAGTTTCAAATCTTGTAAGATATCAGGCCAGGTCTGGCTCTAAGCATATTACTTCTCAAATGAGTCAGAGCTTTGTGCTAGATGAGAGCTATAGGTATGTTATTGCTAATATGGATGGTAAGAATGATTCCCCTTCTTTGGTACAAAAACTAGGTGAGCAAATTGCTAAAGATTCCTTATCGTTAATGGTTGATGGAAAATCAGTCACAGATGAAAAATTAAAATTAAACTTATTGAATAATATTGTCTCATCTGCATTGCAATTTTGTAAATCTTGTGGTTTTCTTATAGGGTAATTTTTTCCATGAAGTGATATGTTAATTCCTTACAAACGAATCGAACCAATTTTAGATCAAAGTGTTTACCTAGCTCCGGGAGCTTGTATTATTGGAGATGTTGAAATCAAGAAACAATCCTCGATATGGTTTGGATCTGTGGTAAGGGGTGATGTGTCGCCTATTAGAATAGGTGTTGGTACGAATATTCAGGATGGAGCAGTAATTCATACATCAAGGTATGATGGTCCAACTTATATCGGTGATTATGTGACAATAGGCCATAAGGCGATAGTCCATGCTTGTAACTTAGAGGATTATTCCTTCATTGGTATGGGTGCTATCGTTATGGATGGGTCAATAGTTGAAAAATATGGTTTTGTAGCCGCTGGTGCTGTTGTTCCTCCAGGAAAGGTGGTTAAGTCTAGGGAATTATGGGCTGGTGTGCCTGCAAAGAAGATTCGTGATTTAACAGATGATGATATCAAAGAAATAGAAGAATCTGCAAAGCATTATATTAAGCTTGCAGAGCGCTATATCAGAAACCAATAATCTATGTATAAAAAAATAAGTTGTATTTGTTCTGCTTCAAGTAAAGCGCAAAGTATTTTCAACTTACTTTCACAAAAAATCAAGATTCATGACGAAATTGAGACCTCCGATTTGATAGTAGTTATAGGAGGTGATGGTGAGTTTCTAAAAGCAATGCATAAATATATGCATTTGCATATACCATTCTATCCTTTGAATGGAGGAACTATAGGGTTTTTAACCAATCTCTATCACGATGATATAGAGAAAAGGATAGCGACTTCTATCATTAGTAAAATTCATCCATTGGAAATGCATGCTAGGAATATAGAAGGGGAATCTTTTACAGCTTTATCTATTAATGAATCATATATATTTAGAACTAGCAATCAGGCGGCAAAATTTTCAATTTTTGTGGATGGAATAGTCAGAATGAAAGAAATAGTTGCAGATGGCGCTTTGGTTGCGACCCCCGCTGGAAGTAGTGCGTATAATTTATCCGCTGGAGGGCCCATTCTTCCTTTGTCTTCAAATGTGCTGTGCCTTACGCCTATTTGCCCATTTAGGCCAAGGAGATGGGGAGGGGCATTAATTGATCGTAAAAATGTTGTGAAATTTGAAATTAATACGCCAGATTTAAGGCCTGTAAGTGCAGTTGCTGATTTCCAAGAATTTAAAAATGCAGCTTTTGTTGAAATAAAAGAAAAATCTGATATTACAATTAAGTTACTATTCGATTATAATCATAGTCTTGAGGATAGAATGATTAAAGAACAGTTTTTGCAATTAGGTAATTTTGAAAATGAGTGACTTATTCAGTATACAAAAATCAGGCGAAAAATCTATAAAGGGTCCTGCGCAAAATTATACTGCTGATGATATAGAGGTTTTAGAGGGTCTTGAGCCTGTCAGGAGAAGGCCTGGTATGTATATTGGTGGTACTGATGAAAATGCCCTCCATCATATGGCGGCTGAGGTTTTAGATAATGCTATGGATGAAGCTGTGGCTGGCTTTGCATCCAAGATCAAAGTTAAATTAAACGAAGATGGTAGCGTTAAAATAGAAGATAATGGCAGAGGAATTCCTGTAGATTCTCACCCAAAATATCCTGATAAATCTGCGCTTGAAGTTATACTTACGACATTGCATTCAGGTGGTAAATTTTCTGACAAAGCTTATAACACAGCTGGTGGATTGCATGGTGTTGGCATATCTGTAGTCAATGCTCTTTCTAGCAAGCTGATTGTTCAAATATACAGAAATAAAGAAGTTTATACGCAGGAATATGAAAGAGGAAACCCAGTTACTCCTCTTGTAAATTCTCCTTACAGCAACAAGAAGGGTACAATAATCACATTTTATCCAGATGAAGAGATTTTTGGAGATACAAGGTTTGTTCCCAAGCGCCTATACGATATGGCAAGATCAAAGGCATATTTGTATAAAGGTGTAGAGATTGAATGGGAGATGGATGAATGTTATGTAAAAGAAGGATCACCTCCTAGCAAGGACATTATTCATTTTCCCAATGGAGTTGAAGATTACCTTAGAGCCAATCTCAGAGAAGGTGACGGATTATTTGAGGATATTTTTTCAGGAGATATTAGCTTTGACAATAATCAGGGGAAAATAGAATGGGCTGTTGCTTGGGTTACTGATGGGGGCTTTATGCGTTCATATTGTAACACTATCCCTACCCCATCTGGTGGCACGCATGAGCAGGGGTTTAAATCATCTCTTCTTAAGGCGATAAGGAATTATGGGGAAATTAAAAACGTCAAAAAAGCTTCTAACATTATTATCGATGATATATTACAAAATGCGCGTATAATAATCTCAGTATTTATTAAGAACCCTATATTTCAGGGGCAGACTAAAGAAAAACTTGTATCTAGCAATGTACCCAAATTAGTTGAATCAAATGTAAAGGATCATTTCGATCATTGGCTCACTCACAATAAAAATCTATCAGATAGGTTAGTGGAATTTCTCTTATCAACAGCAGAAGAGAGAATTAGCAGAAAAGCTTCAAGGCAGGTAAATAGAAAAAATGTGATGCAGAAGTTAAGGCTTCCTGGTAAGCTTGCGGATTGTTCTTCAGCTGATAGATCTGGCTCTGAAATTTTTATTGTAGAGGGGGATTCAGCTGGAGGCTCTGCAAAGCAAGCGAGAGATAGGGAGAAACAGGCAATTCTTCCCATAAGAGGAAAAATTCTTAATGTAGCTAGCGCCGCAAATGATAAGATACTTGCTAACCAGGAAATACAGGACCTAGAAGTGGCATTGGCTTGCGGTACAGGGGCGCATTACTCTAGTGAGAAATTGAGATATGATAAAGTGGTAATCATGACAGATGCTGATGTTGATGGCTCGCATATAGCCTCTCTTTTGATGACTTTTTTCTACCTTAGGATGCCTAAATTAATACAGGATGGTCATTTGTTTTTGGCTCGTCCACCTCTGTATAAAATCACTCAAGGGGCAAAAACTTTTTATGCGAATAATGATTCAGAAAAAGAAAGAATATTTGCTGATTTATCTAAGTCTAGTAAGACGAAAATAGATGTAGGAAGGTTTAAGGGATTAGGAGAAATGACTGCTGCGCAATTAAAAGAAACTACTATGAATCCGCAAAGGAGAACTTTGATTCAAGTAAAGGTAGAAGATGCTGAAAATGCTGCTAAAATGGTTGAAGATTTGATGGGTCGTAAGCCCGAAAAAAGATTTCAGTTTATTTCTGAGCAAGCTTTGACTAAGATAGATGGTTTGATAGAAAATTTGGATATTTAGGTGATCATGAGAAAAGTTTTTTTTGTATTTTTATTTTCAATATTATCAGCAAATGCCGCTCTTGCAGATAACGCAGAAAACAAGGCGTTATATAAGAAGTTTCATTCTATTTTTGAAAAAACTCAAAAGAATTATGTGGAAGTTCCTGATAAAGACAAGATGGTTGATGAGGCAATTGCAGGTATGGTGTCGTCCCTTGACTCATATTCTACATATATGAAAGGTGATGAGCTAGACAGTTTTGTTGAGTGGAGCAAGGGGGAGTTTGGCGGAATTGGTGTAGAAATAGTATATGAGGGTGCATATGCAATTAAAATTATTGCTCCAATCGATGATTTAGCAGCGGATAAAGCTGGGATAGAAGCGGGTGACCATATCATCGCTGTTGATGGTAAGGCGATAGCTGATATTGGCCATTATAAGGCCATCAAGACTCTAAGAGGTGAGCCAGGAACTAAAGTAAATGTTACAATAGTCAGGGATGGTGAGACAAAAGTTAGGGAATTTGAGCTTGTTAGGGAATTGGTTAAACTAAAGGCGGTAAAATATAAGCGAGACAAAGACATAGCATATATTAGGATAGCTACTTTTAATGATACTATAATGAGTGAATTTAAAAAGGCTATGAAATCTATCATTAATGAATCCAAAACTCCAATTAAGGGCATCATACTTGATCTTAGAAATAATCCTGGTGGTATATTGGATCAAGGCATAGGTATTAGTGAATATTTCTTGGATTCAGGTGAGATAGTAAGTATCAAAGGCAGAATCCCCGAAAGCAACAATGTATTTTCAGCAAGCAAATTTGTTGCGAAGGCTCCGAGAGTACCTGTTGCTGTTCTTATTAATGGTGGCTCAGCATCTGCATCTGAGATTGTAGCTGGCGCCCTACAGGACCATGGCAGGGCTGTGATTATGGGTACTAAGTCCTTTGGTAAAGCATCTGTTCAGCAATTTATGCCTCTTGCAGGCGGCAAATCAGCTCTATATTTGACTATTGGGAAATATTACACTCCTAAGGGAAGAGAGATCAATGGTAAGGGTATTGAGCCAGATATAATAGTTGATCAGCTTAAGATGAATTATCCCGAAGATAATGCTGACCAGACTAAGAAAAACAAGGTAATAAATTCTTATTTAAAAGATTCTTCTAAAAAAACTAAATCTGATAAAAAAGACAAGAAAAAAGCCAAGCAAATGTCAGATATGTACAGAAAGGATTATCAATATTCAAGGGCCTTTGATCTGATTAGTGGGCTAAGTTTGTTAGGAAATTCAAAGGATATGTAGATGTTTCAGGATAGAGAGAAGCGTGAGAAATTGAAGAAATATTTGGTAGTGTCTATTGCTGCTTTAGCGGTAATATTGCTTACTCTTTTACTGTATGGCTTTTTATCGGTGAGACCTAAGCAGCTTGCAAAGGCTTCTGATCTTGGGCAATATATAGAATTTTCATCACATGATCTTCCTAAGTCTTTTAATAAATATTTTGAACATAAGCAAAACCTATCTTCCAAGGATGATGGTTCAGAGATTAATCTTCAGGATAATATTCCAAAAATTGCTATATTAGTTACAAATCTTGGCTTAAATAGGAATTCTACAGAGCTTGCATTATCGCTACCGAAAGAGGTTTCTCTTGGGTTTTTGCCCTATACTACAACTTTAAAAGGCCTATATAATAATGCTCTAGAGGATGGTAGGGAAATGTATTTATATATACCGTTCCAAACAGCTAGATTTCCAGATGATTTCCCCGGATATTTGCCAATTTTAGAGACTTCAAGCGATGAGGAAAATATAGCAAGGCTTAACACATTGCTTAATTCTCTTGAGGGATATAAGGGTATATATGCAAGCTACAAGGAAGTATTTACTAAAAATTCCACCAGATTTCTGCCTTTGATAGATGAGCTAAATCAACGTAATCTGTCTCTGTTTCTTGGTCGGTCAGGTGGTGATATCAAATTTGTAGGAGAGAAAAATATAGATGCTTTCTCTGCAGATATTGTGCTTGATTCTCAGCCCAATGTTTCATCCATTAAAGACAATCTGGATAAGCTTGTATCTATTGCAAAGGATAAGGGTTATGCTATTGCATATGCGGATAGTTTCCCTGTTACAATCTATACCTTGAAAGCTTGGATACCAATGTTAAAACAATCTAATGTGCAGCTTGTACCCATTTCTCATATAACTAAAGATCGTAAGGAAAATGGAGAAGAGTCACAGTAATTATTCAAAGCTTCCCTATAGAAAAGGTGTTGGCATGATGATTCTCAATAATGAGGGTAAAGTTTTCCTGGGCAAAAGGTTAGATAGCAAATATGAGGCTTGGCAGATGCCGCAGGGCGGGATAGATGATGCTGAGACTCCATCCAAGGCTGTAAAGCGTGAAATGTTTGAAGAAATTGGATGCGATTTAGGGGAAATAGTTGCCGAAACCAGGCGCTGGTATAGCTACGATATTCCAGAATTTTTGGCCGGTAAATTATGGGGCGGAAAATATAAAGGTCAGAAACAAAAATGGTTTTTGATTAAATTTACGGGCAATGATTCTGATATTAATATTCACACGCATCATCCGGAATTTAGAGAGTGGTGCTGGGCTGATCCTAAGGATCTCCCGCAGCTTATAGTCCCTTTTAAGAAAATATTATATGATGCAGTGTTGGAAGAATTTGTGCCTTTGATTCCAGATTTGCTTAAAGTCCAAGAATGAATATATTAGGCATTGAAACTAGCTGTGATGATACGGGAATAGGTATCATATCTTCTGATAAAAAAATTCTAGCAAATATAGTATATTCCCAAATTCAGGAACATGCTCCATATAAGGGAGTTGTGCCAGAAATAGCCTCAAGATCCCATATGAAGGCACTAGATATTGTATTCCAAGAAGCTATGGAGACTTCAGGCATCAAACTATCCGAGATTGATGCTGTAGCTGCAACTGCAGGGCCTGGGCTTATAGGCGGCGTAATTGTTGGCACAATGTTTGGTAAAGGGCTTGCGTATAGTTTGGGCAAGCCTTATATTGCAATTAACCATATGGAAGGCCATTTGCTTTCTCCTCGCATTACAAATGATTTAGAATTCCCTTACCTTATGCTTTTAGTATCTGGCGGACATTGCCAATTTGTAGCGGCTCTTGGGCTTGGGGATTACAAAATTTTAGGATCCACTTTAGATGATGCAGTAGGAGAAGCGTTCGATAAGACGGGGAAAATGCTTGGCCTTGATTATCCAGCAGGCCCTATGATTGAGAAATTAGCTAGGTCAGGTGATCCAAAGAAATTTGACCTTCCAAAACCATTATATCATAGAAAAAATTGTGATTTTTCTTTCTCTGGCCTTAAAACTGCAGTTAGAGAATTGGTTGCTAAAACATCTGCAGAGGATTTAAACGATATTTGCGCATCTTTCCAATATACTATAGGCGAAATCATCAAGGAGCGCTCTTCTAAAGCTATAGATGCTTTTGCAGAAATTGCTGATTCTAAAAGCTTCGCAATAGCTGGTGGAGTGGCTGCAAATCAATATATAAGGTCACAGCTTGAATCCTTATTATCTGACAGAGGTTTTAAGCTTTATGCACCTCCCATGAATCTTTGCACAGATAATGGTATTATGATTGCATGGGCTGGGTGTGAGAGGTTTGAAGCTGGATATACTTCCTCACAAGATTTTGCTCCAAGGGCGGTTTGGAGCTTGGAGAATCTTTAGATAATACCAAAATGCATTCAAAGTAATAGGATTGAATTTCTCAGCACTCGCCTTATGCGCACGTATAAACATACGTTTATGCAGGCTCGGCTTTAAATCCAAACCTCTGATTTTGAATGCAAAATGGTATAACTCGAGCTATGGATAAGACATCTACCATCTTAAGAGTCAAGCAAATATATCTTGCTATATCCCCAATTTCCTGATATCATATAACGATATCAGATATAATTATTTTATGAGAACAATAGTAGATATACCAAAAGATAAGATCATGCTTCTTGACAAGATTGCAGCTGAGATGAGAATTTCTAGGGCAGAAGTGATCAGAAGATCTATTGCAGACTATTTATCAGGGGCTGAAGAGGTGAAATCTGCTTTTGATATAGCATTTGCTTCTTGGGCCAAAGGTGAATCTGATTCAGTTGATTATCAAAGGCTGCTTAGGGATGAGTGGAATTCATGAAATCTTTGTTTGATACAAACATTCTAATAGATTATCTTAGAGGAGAAGAGGCTTCTAAAGAACTACTGCAATCTTCAATAAATCCAGCAATCAGTATTATTACTAAGATGGAGATATTAATTGGTACTAGAGAAAGTGAGTTAGAGATAACAAAGAATTTTTTAGAGAATTTCGAGATTATATCTCTAAATTCCGAAGTAGCAGAGATTGCAGTTCAAATTAGGAAGGCATTTAGGCTCAAGCTTCCAGATTCAATTATTTGGGCTAGCAGCAAATCAATAGGCGCTATTTTAGTTACTAGAGATGAGAATTTCCCAATTTCTGCGCCTGATATAAAACATCCATATTATGTATAAGCTTTCGGTCTTATCTATTTGATCCTTCTGGCATCTCATGCTAAAATCCATTTGAAATAATGGAGAATGTTATGCGTGCAGAAATAGAGAATTTAAAATCAAAAATCGAAAGCTCATTATCGCTTTTAGCGAGGTCTCTTTGACTTAGACCCATCGAGAGTAAGAATCAAAGAATTAGAAGAATTATCACTATCTGAAGGACTTTGGGATAGGCCTGAAGAGGCGCAGAAAATCTTGAAAGAAAAGCATATATTATCTGAGAAATTAGGTAATTATGATAGTTTAAAAAGGTCTCTAGAAGATAATATAGAGCTTGCTGAAATGGCAGAAGCTGAAGGTGATAATGCACTCTTAGATGATACAGAAACCGCCCTTTTGGAATTAAACAAAGTGGCTGAGAAGTTTGAAACAGAATGTTTATTTTCAGGAGAGGCGGATTCTAATAATTGTTTCCTTGAGATTAATGCTGGAGCTGGTGGAACGGAAAGCCATGATTGGGCATCTATGATGCTTAGGATGTATTTGCGTTTTGCAGAGAGAATGAATTTCAAAACAGAAACGATCAATATTATCTCTGGTGAAGAGGCTGGCATTAAATCAGCTACAATCAAAATTAAAGGAGTAGGTGCTTATGGATGGTTTAAAACAGAATCTGGCGTACATAGGTTAGTTAGAATTTCTCCTTATAATGCAGCAGGGAAAAGAATGACAAGTTTTGCATCAGCCTGGGTCTATCCAGAAATAGATGATGATATAAATATTGAGATAGATCTAAGTGACCTACGTATCGATACATATAGAGCAAGTGGCGCAGGAGGGCAGCACGTAAATACTACGGATTCTGCTGTTAGAATTACTCATGTCCCAACAAACATAGTAGTGCAATGCCAGAATGACAGGTCTCAGCATAAAAACAAGGCTGAATGTATGAAAATGCTTAAAGCTAGGCTTTTTGAGGTAGAGCTTAAAAAACGCGAAGAGGCTCTAGATAGTACAAATTCAGAGAAAACCGAAATTGGTTGGGGGCATCAAATTAGGTCCTATGTGCTACAGCCTTATCAGATGGTAAAGGATTTGCGTACAAATCATGAAACAGCAGATACTTCTGGAGTCTTGGATGGGGATTTAGAGAAATTTATCTCAAGCTCTCTAGCTATGAGGGTTGGCAAAACTAGGAATTGAGATGGAAGTAATTAATCGCTTTATAGAAATGTTACTTGCAGAAAAAGGTGTGTCACAAAATTCTGCCAGTAGCTATAGAAGAGATTTACTGGATTTTGTAGACTTTCTAAAAGATTCTGATTTTGAGGATGTGGAGCCTGATCATATAAGGGCATTTGTACATTTTCTTTCAAAAAAAGAGCTGAATCCTAGGTCTATTTCACGAAAAATTTCAGCTATCAGAAGTTTTTTTAATTTCCTTATTTCTGAAGGGGGTCTCAGAACCAACCCTGCGATGCATGTTGATTTACCAAAATTCAAAACCCCACTTCCAACTATTTTGTCTGTAGAAGATATTAAGCTACTATTATCTGTATGTGATGATTCTAATCCAGATAATATAAGACTTAAATGCATGATTAGCCTGCTTTATGCTAGTGGCCTTAGAGTATCTGAACTCGTATCTTTAAAAGCAACAGACATCTCCGTGGATCTTGCTACGGGCAAAATAAATAATTATCTCAGCATCATGGGCAAGGGCTCTAAGGAGAGAATAGTTATCATAAACGAAAAGGCCATTTCCTCTTTGGAAGCATATCTTCCAATAAGAGATATTTTTATTCAAGGTTCGGGGCAAAATTTGTATTTATTTCCATCAAAGTCAAAATTGGGCCATATGACGCGCCAGAATTTTGCCTTGCTGCTTAAAAACTCTGCTTTGAAGTCCGGGCTTGATCCAGAGAAAGTTTCTCCTCATAAATTAAGACATTCATTTGCTAGCCACCTTCTTGAGGGTGGTGCAGACTTAAGAGTAATACAGGAGCTTTTAGGTCATGCAGACATTTCTACAACTCAAATATATACACATGTAAGGTCGGATCAATTGAAGGCAGTGGTAGATAAGTACCATCCTCTAGGTGACGGATCATAAAGGGCATTATTCCTTTCTCGCTAGGTGTCTGTAATCATCATATTTAGGGGAATGTTTTAGAGAATGGTTGACCTCGAATTTCTCTACCTCATCATAATAGGATAATATTTTCACAAGCCCCTCCTTATGTTTGCGTAATTTTTCCTCATCAATAATTATTGTTTGAGTAGAGATATATGGAGCAGTGCTTCCAAATTTCACATATATTAGCTCTTTTGGCGTACCAAGGATATTTTTAAAGCCCTTTTCATTCGTAATCAAAGCTTCTATTATCATTTGTGATGAAATTCCAGCATCAATGTCTGCTTTTGAGGGTAATGTGCCTGTTTTATAATCTAGTATATTAATAGAGCCATCTTTCATAACGTCTATTCTATCGGCTATCGCAGTAATAGTAATGGTTTTGTTTTTAAGAGGTATTTGTATTTCCCCATATATTTCGGGATATGTGGCTTCAATATTTTGACGCCTATCTTCGTCAAATTCTATAAAGTCTTTAGCTATAGATTCAAATTTGGGCCAGAATAAATTCACTTGATCATCTCCCGCATAATTTTTTTCTATTATATTTTGCCCGATACTAATCATTTGAGAGAGCTTGTGCTCTGCTCCTGCATTATAGTTTAAAGTATATTCCTCAATAATTTGGTGTATAAAATTACCAAATTTTGAAAGGCTTGTATCATCAAATACATTATCTAATTTTCGTAATTGTAGAATATTTTTAGCTTCAAAACCAAATGGGTTTCTAACTAAAAGCTCTATATTGGTGGCTGAGATTTTTTCTGGAAGCATATTATTAGTATAAAAATCTAGAGGCAATTGTGGAGGATCCATTTTTTTTCAAAGACCTAGTATTTATCACATTACCTCTATAGAGTAGGTTTTTATAATGGTACCAGTCAATCCCTATTTTTTCTGATAGATCGCTTAATCCTACATTTTCTCTCATTTTTGGGCTCATCCATGGGTCTAGTGATACTTTTCCAGGAATTGAGTCTTCATTGAAGTCCGCTATGATTATATTTTGATCTCCGCAAAGGTCAGCATTTTCTAAAGTTGTAAAAATAACTTTTTGATTGGAGATGCTCATATGATATTTGTGATCTTTTGATATAGCTTTAATAAAGTCAAAATATGTCTCATAATTTAGGTTAAAGTCAAAATTTATTTGCAGTAGCTCGAATAGAAAATCACTTAAGATTCTGCCTTCATTACTTTGCCAAATTTCAGGGGCTAATTTTTCAGCAATTGCTATGTGCGCTTTTATATTAGGCTTGAACCCGGATAATTCTGTCAAAATATCATTTTCTAGAGCTTGATGATTTTTTCTTAAATTTATCTCAAAATCTCTGGATTCTTTACTGTACAAGAATACACTTTTTAGTAGATGTATAAATTTTTCAGAATTAATTGTTCCATTATCTTCGAAGGATTCCGCTATCTGGATAAAGAACTCATAAGGCTTAGTCTTACCTATCTTATAGCCTTGAAGATTGATATGTGGGATAGAAGCAGAATCAAGCCTATTTTCGATTGATTTTATTAGCTCATCGTTTCTGCAGATAATAGATATCTTGGCATTATCGTTAGCTTGTAGCAATTGTTGGATCTCTAAAAATATGAATTCTGCCTCCTCCCTCATATTTTCAAATATATAATTATCTCCTTTATTAGATCTTTTAGATATAGATTTGGGGGTGAGATGGTATTTTTCTAATAACAAATTTGGGTTATAGAAATAGTGAGTTTTATTTATATTTTGAGTAAATTTTTCTATGGGTGGAAGTATTAGGCAGGAATTTTTCGAATTTGCTATAATATCTGCAAGTTTTTCTAATATGTTGCCTTTAGGGAAAATACCAGCAAGTATTATTTTATACTTTTCCTGCTTAGCAGATTCTATTTCTTGGGCCAGCATATTTTGCTTATATCTAGAAAAATCTATTCTTTTATTAGAGGCTAGATATTGCTGCCATCTCCTATATATCTTTTCTAAAAAGCTGGACCTATCTTTCCAATGATCTGCAAGTTCGTGCCATATGTCATTTTCTTGAAGAGATATCGGCTTGAAGATAAAATCATTTATATCAAGCTCATATTCACTTAATTCTTCAAAGAGCTTGATAATGTAGGAGGATAAATCAAGAGCTTCTGATATCGATATTGATGTATCTTCTTCTATTACCATATTTGTAATTATAATCTTTTGCTCTAGCTTGCTGATAAGCTGAAGGTCAGCAGAAGGCGCTTCATATATGGAGTCTCCCTCAATGCCCACATTCATAATAGGTACTATCTGAGGAAGTATGGCTGCAAAATTGGGTGATTTTTCTACAATTATTTGCTGCAGCTTAATACAACATGCAACAGTAGGCAGAATAACTTTAGTTTGATGAATGCCTAGTTTTTGTAGGGTGTTATATACTATTTCTAGGAAATCTTCTTGTGGGCTCGATAATATAATCATAACAATATAATGTAAGAATAATATATGATTTTGCTAATTGAGCAAAATATTACAGTTCTTATTAGGCCAAAAGATACAAATCCTGCGAGAAATGGCAAAAACTTGCCAAATAATGGCAAAATATTAAATAGTAAAATTATCCAGCCATATTTTTGGAAAGAAGTTAATAGAGTATGGTAATTATGCATCTTTGATTTTTTCATTGAAGATATGTAAATTTTCTTTGCAATAAAGCCACAAAAATAATTTATTACTACGGATAAAATAAACCCTAAAACCCCGATGAAAAATATATTTAAGGGGTTGGCGGTATTTAAGTATTTTATTGCAAAAATTATATATTCCTTATGTGGATATAATAAGAGATTTCCAAAAAAAGAATCACAAAAAAGTAAAAAAAATATTCCAAATTTACTCATTTTAACCTTTTGTCCTTGTTGGGCTATTATGATTGAGTATATACTTAAAATATAGGGAGGCAATAGTGGTATGTAGGAAGCACGATTGCTCAGCTAATTAATAAAATGTTAGGAGGAATGATGAGTATAGAAGGAGAGACTAGAGCGCAAAGAAAAGCGAGGGAGAGGGCAGAGCTTGCAGCGGCGACTAGAGAAAATGCTCTGGCAGATCGGGCAAAAGCACAGGCAATCAAGGTTGCTGAAGAATTAAATCAGGTGGGGCTAGAAGTATCCACTGAGGATATAAAGGCAGCAAAGCAGAAAGTGCAGGCACATCCACTTTATGGCTTAGTATCTAAGGCTGAAGGCTTAAAAACAGGCAAGTCAATAATAGATGCTTTCGATAAGCTTAAAGAGTGTAACTCATATTCGGATTATGCTAAAGGTCAAGTCGCAGAGGGGCATCGAGCAATGCATGATGTATTAAAAGGTTGGCCAGGCTATAATCAAGATATGACAAAACATAAGGATGCGGAGAAGAAAAACATTGCTACTATGGCAGATGTGGCGCTGAGGGCCGTGGAAGACTTTACAAAGGAGCAAGAGCCTTTAAAGCATTTAGGAGAATATGCTACAGAATATAATAAGGTGGCCGCTGGTCAAGCTGATATACATGGTTTGGCAGCAAATATGTTTGGAGTAAAGCTAAAACATCAAGCGGCATTGGAGGGCTTGCATCATTTAACCCCTGATCAGCAGGAAGACATGATTGTTACACTTGGTCATGTGGCTGATTTTATGTTCGAGAATGCAATAGGATGCCTAGGCTAATTTAATACTAATTATTTAAGGAGAATTGATATGGGAAAAAAACATAAATCACCATGGGAAAAACAGAATCCTGCAACCAAAGCAGCACTTGGTGATCTAGCAGATGCTCTAAAAAAGATGGAAGAGGCACATAGTAGGATACAAAAACTTCAAATAGAATGGCAAGAAGCAGGGGAGCGAGGGTTTGAAACATGGGAAGGGTATGGAGAGGCTGGAGTATACAGCGCATTGAATGCAGCAAGTAAAGGTATTGCTAATCGAGCCAAGATAGTTGGTTCTGAACATGAGACAAAGCTTTCAGAAGCGGATGAAAAGTTTGAAGAATATGACCAGGCATTGAAGTTGATGCGAGCAACACAACAAAATGCTGTAGCTGTGACTGAGATTCAGGTTGGAGTTTTTGATGAAGCGGCAAAAGCAGCATATGGTCAATATACCGATTTATATAATAAGCTTTCAGCTGCAAAGGAGGCTTTACAAGCGCTGCATGAAGTTGTGCCGGATCAGCCTTATAAAGGAGCTGATTTAATAGCCAGGAAGCAACTTCTAGAAAGCGCAAAAGAAGGTAAAGAGCAAGCGCAGAAAGCATTGAAAGAACAAGAGCAGCAGGAAATAGCTGCGCTAAATGAGAAGCTGGCTGCAAATGAGGATACAGACGGTTCGTTTGCAAATCTGCTTAAAGGCACAGCAGCTGGAAGGAATATTGAAGGATGGAAAGGGGCTCAGCAAAATCAGCGCGGTGTTGGTAGCTGGGACAAACTAAATCTTGAGCAGCTCTTGGCTATAGAAAACGAAGCGCAGCGAGTATCAGATGCAGAGCGTAAGGTTGATGACGCGGCGAAAGCGCAGCATAAAAAGGCTTTTGATGCAAAAGAGGAAGCTCGCAAAGTAACTTATGCTGCCCCACTAGCAGATTCATCTAAGGAGTTAGTTAAGCTAGGCCAAGATATTACAAAGCTTAAAGAAGAGATAGCAGCTCTTGAAGATCCGCAAGAGCAACTCTTTAAGCCTACTTTAGTAGAGGCAGCGAATGAGGCGCTTCGCTCTTTGAGGAAAGGTAGAATGTCAACAAAAGATAAGAAGAGTAAGTCTTTAGAGACAACATATGATGCAAATTGTAAGGAGGTATTGAATACAATTACATCTGGTAAATTGAAAGGCCAATTCCTTACTGCTGTGTTTAAAGGGCATGTTGCAAAGCTACTTGGCTTTTTTAAAGGCTTTGATAAATTGCCGAAGATGCCCACAGAGTGGGAAGAATGGACAGCAAGCCTTAAAAAGTCTATGGAGCATCAGGTAGTAGAGCAAGCAACCCGTGACACGTCTATGGCAGAAGGAGATGATGGTGAAGTTGAAGAGGGTTCTGCAAACCTAGAGCATCAGGTAGTAGAGCAAGCAACCCGTGACACGTCTATGGCAGAAGGAGATGATGGTGAAGCTGAAGAGGGTTCTGCAAACCTAGAGCATCAGGCAGAAGGCCAAGTCCCAGAAGAATCCAAAGCAAGCCTCACGACTATGGAGAGAGTTGCTGTAAACCTAGAGATTTGGATGGAACATGTAGAAACAATGCAATGTATGGGCGAGTGTCTATACAATGCTGAAAGTCTTGCTAACTTAGGTAGTCACGACATAGAATTTGCTAGCTAGCATTAGGGCAGTAATTCCACTTTATGAATTTAGGGTGGAATTACTCAAATTGTACTACCAGTCAAGTTAATTATACCAAGATGCATTCAAAGTGATAGGATTGAATTCTGCAGTACTCGCCTTATGCGCACGTATAAGCATACGCATGCGCAGGCTTAGGCTTTCAATCCAAACCTCTGATTTTGAATGCAAAATGGTATTACCAGGCATTTCGAATAATATTAGGCAATTTATTGGTGCGGACAATTGCCAAGTCAAACCGCAAGCCGTAATTTCTGTATCTAGAATTTCTTGATGTAAATAATTTAGCGGTATTCTTGATTCTTCTCTTTTGCCATGGGCCGAAAAACTTTTTATCAAAAGATTGTCTTCTAGCTTTGACTTCTACGAAAATGAGCAGATTCTTTTTCTCAAATATGAGGTCAATTTCACCTATTTTAGTTTTATATCTCCATGCCAAAATTTTGTGGAATGTGAGGAGATATATTAGCGCTACAAAAAGTTCTGCTAATATGCCAAAATGGTAATTTTTCAAGAATAATATCTCATTCTAGCGCTGATATTTTTCTTCATAATATGCATTACGGATAAAAATAAGACAGAGACGAAGATTATATAGAAGGCGGGGGAAAACAATATTTCGGTTTCTTCTACTAAGAGCCTAGATATCATTGGAGATGTACCACCAAAGAAGGCGACACCTAAATTATAGCTGAAAGAAACTCCTGTGAATCTTTCTTGAGGCCTAAATAGTGAAATTACAAAGATATAGGCAGCTCCCGCCATTAATCCAGCAAGCAGGCCAAGCATAGTTAGGGCGATAATTTGGGAGTAGAAATTTCCAGAGCCCATAAATTTCATTACAGGTATGGTAAATATTATCAATAATGTAGCTCCTAGTTTGAGCATTTTATCTCGCCCAATAGAGTCTGATATTGCGCCAGCTAATGGCATAGAGAGCATTAGTATGAAGGAAGTGTAGCTTAAGTAAAGTAGAGAAGTCTCATTATCATAATGCATTATATTAGAGTAGAAAACATTTACGTAAGTTTTGACTATATAGACAACAGAGCTTGCAACGCCTCCTACGCACATTGTCAGCATCATGAAGTGCCAAGACCTCTGCACAACTCTTGTAAAAGGAGCCTTGTGAGTTTGTTTTTTCTTTGATAGTGCTTTGAATATAGGTGTTTCTGAAGTTTTAATTCTTAGGTAGGCTCCAAATATGCCCATTATTCCTCCGAGTATAAAAGCATATCTCCAGGAATCAGGGTCTCCGCAACAATTTCTGTTTATGATTATACCTACGAAGGATGCTATTAATGTTCCTGCTATATTTGAGCCATTAACCAATCCGGTGATTAGGCCTGACCTCAGTTTTCCAAAATGTTCTAGGACAAAAATAGCAGCGCCAGCGCCTTCTCCACTTATGCATAAGCCTTGTATGAGCCTGAGGAGCACAAGGAGTAGGGGCGCTGCCAATCCTATATCGTAATATCCCGGTAGAAACCCGATGCCAAAAGTTGTGGCCGTCATCCCAGACATGGATAAAATAAGCGCGATTCTTCTGCCGTATTTGTCTCCTATATATCCAAAGACTACACCTCCAATTGGCCTAGTGATAAAACCAACTGCAAATATTGCTAGGCTTGAAAGGATTTGTGCAAATTCTGAGATTTCTGGGAAAAAAGTTTTGCCAATCAGGATCGAAAAGACAGAATATACTGTAAAGTCGTAATATTCCAAAATATTGCCAGAAATAGCTGAAAAAAACACAAAATGTCTTTGCTTGGGTGCCATTGTGAAACTATCTTCTCTTACTTCTAGATGTTTTGTTAAATCTGCCGAAGTTCTTTATAAAAGTTTGTATAGCATTTTCTTCTGTGCCCTTTGAAATAGTTTCGTCCTGAGAAATTTTAAAGCTTGGTTGCTTTCTAGTTTCCAACACTTCTATTTTGTCAACATGGTCACCATCAAAGGCCACTTCTATAATTCTTTGCTTTATGAGTTTTGGCTCAGACCACGGGCGATTACGCACAATTCTAGAAACATAATACCATTTATTAGGCGAATAATCTGGTTTTAGTGTAGGTAGTCCGATATTTAGGATTAATTGATCCTTAGACATCTTTTGGTTTTTCATCTGATCTAATGTGCTATCGTCGATAAAAGTCCCCCTTGAATTAAGAGATTGGCATGATGCAAGGGTTAGTATAGCAACTAATATAGTTAAAAATTTCTTCATAAATCTTCCTTTAAATCCTCGAATCTAGTACAAAATAATAAATAATACTAGATTTTACAGAAGAAATATAATATATTACCAACCCAATTGACAATGTTTTTTTATATTTTTGCTCGAGGAGTGTATATATGGCAGTTCCAAAAAGAAAAACCTCAAAATCTAAGCGTAATATGCGTAGGGGTCATCATTCACTTAAACCTATCAATGTTGTGGTAGATAAAGAGACTGGTGAATATAGATTACCTCATAGAATGTGTGCAAAAGACCTAACCTATAGAGGGCGTCAGGTAGTTGCAGACATAGAAGAAGAAGCGACAGAATAAACATTATCTATTATGGGATTCAAGATAGTAGGAGTTGGGGGATTTGTTCCGGGAAACCCTATATCTAATGAAGATCTATCTAAAATTGTTACAGATTCTGATCCTGAATGGGTGAAATCTAGAACAGGAATACTTAGTCGCCATTTTGCAGATCAGGGCCAAAATAGCTCGGATATGGCCTTTGCGGCAAGTAAGGAGGCTATTGATAATGCTGGTATTCCTAAGAAAGATTTAGACCTAATTATAGTATGCACCACTAGCCCGGATACGGCTTTCCCTTCTGTAGCAACAAAACTTCAAGGTATGCTGAGGTGTCAGAATATTCCTTCTTTTGACCTTCAGGCAGTATGTGCGGGCTTTATATATGGCATAGAAGCCGCTAATAACTTTATATTGTCTGGAAAATATCAGAATATTCTTCTGGTTGGTGTAGATAAAATGTCTAGCTTCTTGGATATGGAGGATAGAACAACTTCTGTTCTTTTTGGAGATGGGGCTGGGGCGATAATTTTGTCAAAAGCAGATACGGATTATCCAATAAGTGAGATTTACTCCGATGGGAAATGTGGTGATATTCTGTATACAGATCAAGCAACTAACAAGATTCAGATGAATGGTAGGGAAGTATATAGGCATGCGGTGGAGAAGATGGGTGCATCTATGATAAATCTTCTTGAGACTTCGGGGCTTTCAATGAATGATATAGCTTATATTGTGCCCCACCAAGCTAATGAGAGGATAATAGATTCAATTGCTCAAAAAATATCAGCGCCAGCTGAAAAGGTAGTGAAAACTATTTCAAAATATGCGAATAATTCAGCGGCAACTATTCCACTTGCCCTTTGGGATCTACAAAAATCTGGCAATATTAAGGAAGGCGATATTCTCCTTATAACAGCTCTTGGTGCCGGCATAGCATGGGGATCTGCTTTGGTGCAGTTTTAGTGCGTGCTTTAACCAAAGAATGCGCTAGCTAATGCCCGCTTTTATACCATTTTGCCTTTTATGCCTCATTGCCTAATAAATCATGCGGCATAGTATTCTGCCAAAATGCGTCTATATCCTCTTCTAGGGTTGGGTCAAGAAATAGTGCTTGATTAAAATAAGATAATGCTTCATTCTCTCGGAAGAGCACGACAAGGGTTTTTCCTGCATGAAAAAAAGCTTCTTGATGCTCTGGATCTTGTGCTGTGGCACTATAAAAATGCCCTAATGCTTCCTGATAGAGCCCTTGAGCCGCTTCATATTGCTCATTTTGCGCTTGGTCATATAGGATATTACCCATATTATCATGTGCATCTGCATGTTCTGAGTCAATGTCTAATACATTCTGAAAGTCTCTTTGTGCTGCTTGAATGTTACCTAATCGTTGGTAAGCCATACCTCTTAGGTTCAATGCTGCTATGTTAAGGTTGTCTATATCTAGGGCTTGAGTGCATAAAGTGACAACCGCTCCCGGTCTCTTCTCGTCATATGCCTGACTTGCTGCGTTAAATAAGTTACGTGAGTCCTCTATTCCCTCTGTATCTAAGTCAGATCCTGTTTGATATGCATCTTCTTGAGATGAGTCTTCTGAGATATCTCGTAAATTTTCTGTAGACATAACAAGCCTCTCCTTAATTTTAAAAATCTTCTAATAAAAGAGCGTTTATTTTACACAAATATGAATAAAAATCAAGTAAAATTAAGACCCCCTATCTTTGATTGAGTGCTCCTCATAATATGGGGTTGGCAACCAAAGATAGACACGAACAAAGATTTATTTAATCATATGATTGTAGTCCTATGCTTCCCTATTGTCATCGCGTGTGACAAGGGTACAAAATGGCCAATATAAAATACTGCCATGCCTGACTTGATCAGGCATCCATGAGCCTGCGAGGCTAGGAATGAAGGTAAATATGGATCCCTGATATTTTGCAAGCAAAATTCTGGGATGACAATGGCGTAAAATTCTACCTTCGGTACTTCCTCGATCTATCTTTATTTCCCAACCCCATAATATAATGAAGAAAATTCTTGACTTAATTAAGCAATGATATTAAAATCAGTTACTGCGGTTAATTAAAATTATTATTCCAGTAATATTAATAAATTAACTTTTATATTATTAATTTTTTAAACAATTTGGAGATGCTTATGAAGCAATTTGTATCTATAAGCTCTAAAGGGAAGTCCGAAATAGACTTCTCAAAGTCTACAAGGGAGTATCTCGAGTTTTTAGGAAAAGAGATATTTGATATGCAATATATTTACTTTGATGGAAAGGGGAATACAAAGATTGTAGGATACTTAGAGAGAAGTAAAATGGACCCAGATGATCTAAAAAATCTGGAAGTCGCATAAAATTATTTAATACCCAGCCCCTAAGCCTTAGTGCGGCAAAGCGCTAAGGCTTTTTCTTTTTTAGAGCGCTCAATCTAGTGGCTCTTCATTTACTAATAGATGAATATTAGCAAGCTTCTACTAGAGTTGTGCCTCCTAAATCTCCTAAAGCCTCGGTGTTATAGGGATTCTCCATCTGATTTCCTAGGTCATCTATTGCTCGACAAAGATTATCTGGTACCTTTTGTTTGAATATGTTGCTCAAACATTTATGGATATCTTTAGCATTATTGTCTTGAAATAATTCCTCAGAGCTTGAAATTGCACTTTCTAATACTTTTAGCTTTTCTGCATCTGTTAAGTCGGGCTCTTGCTCTTTTAAGTAATAAGAAAGTGTACAAATTACTTGCACGGCCTCCTCTTTCATTGCCTTAGCTAGCAGTGATACCAAGAAATTAGGCTTTATAGTCTCTTCTCCTATTAAAGAAAAGTGATTATCGCTAACGATATTCTCTATAAGTGCTTTCTCGCTATCACTCAGCGTGATATCATCCATATTAAATGTCATATTTCCCCCTTAGATATGATTAGTTAAGATATTAATATCCTAATCTTAACATATGCTGGAAATTTAATCTATTAATTTTTTAACCAATCTAATGTATTATTAATACACAACGCTTGATGGTGGGGGGAATTATCCGGTGGAATGCAGGAATGCTGGAATTCACTCCTTGGTCGCGCTATAATTTGCGCATATAAAACTGCTGCAAAGCTATACGAGAATAAAATGTTTGAGAAATGGTGGAGATGAAGGGAATCGAACCCCCGACCCTCTGCGTGCAAAGCAGATGCTCTACCCCTGAGCTACATCCCCACGGAAAATCGATGGCAAAAATATATATTATTACAGCAAATTAGTCAATGAGGAAATCTATATTAGATTAAAAACAATGCCTAATATCTATTTTTATTGTATATTATGGGTGGTAAATTTATTATTTCTACTTATGAATCTCAGAGAATTTGAGGCGCAATGCCAAAGGATATGAAGCGAAATATTATATGGACCTGGTGGAGATCAATCGATCAGCAAACAATCATAGCCTTAGGGTTGATTTTTGCATTCAGCTTAATGTTGGTAACCACAGCCTCCCCCGCTGTTGCGAATAGAATAGGCCTTGAGGCAAGTTTTTTCTCGAAGAGGCACATAGTTTACTTGGCTGCTTCTGGGTTGATTGTTTTCACCCTATCTCTTGCGGATAAATTACTAATTAGGCGTATCTCAATAGTAGGATTTGTTGCTAGTATGCTGTGCTTGCTTCTGGTGAAATTTTATGGTTTTGAGGTTAAAGGGGCCAAAAGATGGGTCAGCATATTTGGGTTTTCAATGCAGCCTTCTGAGTTTGTAAAGCCATTTTTTGCAGTAGTGACCGCATGGATCTTTGCCAGCAAATCCAAAGATTTTCCAGTTTTTACAATTTCTGTAATATTATATCTTTTAATAGCAGTGATTTTGATTCTGCAGCCTGATTTAGGGATGTTAGTTATGGTATCAGCCATTTGGGGGCTGCAATTATTTTTAGCTGGATTGCCTGTTTTATGGATAATATTTGCAATGATTGCTGGTGCGGTGGGAATCATTATGGCATATAAATTTTTGCCTCATGCTGCTCAGAGAATCAATAATTTTTTGGATCCCGTAAATAATGAAAATTACCAGGTAAGTAAATCCCTGAAGGCATTTGAGCAAGGGGGATTCTATGGGGTAGGGCCTGGAGAGGGAAGCATAAAGCAAGTAATACCAGATTCCCATGCTGATTTTATCTTTTCTGTTGCTGGCGAGGAATTCGGTGCAATTATTTGTCTTGCTATAGCCTCTATTTTTGCATTTATTGTGATAAGGGGATTATTAATGCTTTTGACACAAGATGACCGTTTTACCGTACTTGCTGCTTCAGGAATATTATGCCAATTTGGTCTGCAGGCATTTATCAATATGGGGGTTGCGTTAAATATGCTTCCAACTAAGGGGATGACTTTGCCCTTCATCTCTTATGGCGGTTCTTCTACTATTGCAGTGGGTTTTTCTATGGGTATTTTGTTGTCTTTAACCAGAAGAAGAGTTGGTATGTCCAAATATAAACACCAGATGTTGAAACTATGAATTTAGATATTTTAGCAATAGGTGGAGGAACGGGGGGGCATTTATTTCCAGCGATAGCAACTTTAGAAGAAGCTAATTCTAGAGGGCTTAAAACAGCTCTTATAACAGATGATAGGTGTAAGAAATATCTAAAAAATGATATAGAATCCTATATAATAAAGCTAGGTAATGGAGAGGGTATTTGGGGCAGGTTGATACAGGTTTTTCTTACTGTTTTTGGAATAGCTAGGTCCTTTTGGTTGCTCAGAAAGCTGAAGCCTAAATTGGTTATAGGCTTTGGGGGGTATGTTGCATACCCGACATTACTGGCAGCTAATATTCTGCAAATTCCCTTAATGCTCCATGAGCAAAATTGTTTTTTGGGTAAAGTAAATAAAGCTTTTGCCCGAAAGGCTCGAATATTATGTTTGGGGTTTGACGAAACTCTTAATCTCCCTAAATCGCTGGATGCGCGCAAGGTTATTTTTACCGGTAACCCCATAAGGAAAGATATTGCTGCTATAAAAAAGCCTGGTAGTAGGCATGGTAAAGAATTTAGTATATTAATTACTGGGGGGAGTCAGGGAGCAAGGATTCTGTCCGAAATGGTACCTGATGCAATTGGTATTATCAAAAAACGATTTCCAGATAAAGGTCTCAAAATTACTCAGCAAGCAAGGCCAGAAGATATTGAGTATGTTAAAAACCTATATTCTTATCAGAATATTATAGCGGATATTTCTAACTTTTTTTATGATATGCCTGAACGGATAAGTAATGCTAGCATTTTTATTGGCAGGGCTGGGGCCTCGACTATTGCAGAAGTAATAGATGCAGAGCTGCCATCCATTCTTATACCTTACCCCTATGCTGTTCAGAAACATCAACATGCAAATGCGTCTTTTATAGAAAAAAGGGGGGGCGGTGTTATGATAGACCAAGGGGAGTTAGACCCGGAGAGTTTGGCGGCTAAAATAATTCCTTTTTTAGAGGATCCTGCCTATTTGAAATCAATGAAAAACAGTCTCAAAAAAATGAAGAAAAATTCATCTAATATCATAGTAGACACAGCGGAGAAAATAATAAAAGATCTGGCTGAAAAAAATTAATTTTTAAACCGATTTTGACTATACTTATTTGCGATTTAGTTTTTTTAATCTAGGATAAGTATCTAATATGTACAGAATTTTCTCAGTGTTTTTTGCGCTTTTAATACTAAGTGGATGTGGGGCCCTTGGTGGTGTTAGGCTCAAAAAATCAGCAAATAACAAGCTCATAGATGCTAAAGGTTTTCACGGTAGTAAAAGAATGCCTCTTTATAATAAGAAATATATTGATAGGGCGAAGAATAATATTTTACGGGGTGATTTTGACGAAGAGGAGTTTGATGATGAAGAGACATACGTAGAAAATCTTCCTTCTCCCCTTAAAAATAGATATATATATGAGGATATGATCCAGGAGGATATTGAATCTGAGAGATCAAAAAGGGCTAGAAAGCGCTCTAGATATATGAAAAGATTTAGAGAATCAGATAGGGGCTATCCTCATATTGGAAGAGCTCGTGATAAAGTGAGTGCACATAGGGAAGCAGGAGAAAGAGCAGAGCTTAAGTCTGAATTACAGGAGATCAAATCTTTGCTCGATGAGGCAAGGAAAGATTTAGCAAAATACAGATGTCCAACAGATGAGAATCAAGAAATTCCAGTTAAAAAACATGATACAAGGGCCAAGCAGAATATTCATGAGCAAGTTAAGTCAGAAGATGCTGAGGTAAAAAGAGCCCCTACCCAGTCTCATACGCCAGCGTCAGTTGCAGCACCGCAGGAGATAGTTACTAAACCTACAGAGCCTGTAAAGGCCGCCACGCAGCCTCAAGCTACAAAACCAAATTTAGAAGTCAAGGAACAAGCTAAAGACATGGTAGCATCACCTGATCCCATGTCTTTAGATGTTTCAAAGAAGGAGTCTACTATAGCTGCGCAGGATAATCAAAATCCACCAGAGGGTAGGGTGCCACCCGTGACTGAAGATACATCAAAGCCTGTTATAGAAGGGTTGGAAGCAGAGGAGATTTCCTCTGCCAATAAATCAAGCGAAATACCGCCTATTCCTTCTATTCCAGATGTGGTGGAAGGGCAAAACTAAGATTTAGTATTGCTTGAATAAAATCATAATATATAATTCCTTTGGATTTTGGAGGTGGGTTTATGAGAAAAGTCGTAATTTCTGGCATGATTGGGAATGCTCTAGAATGGTATGATTATGCATTGTATGCACAATTTGTTCCTATTATTGCTAAGAATTTTTTTCCAGAATCAGATCTCGCGGAATTAATGGCCTTAGCGGTTTTTGCTGCTGGTTCTTTTATGAGACCTGTAGGTGCAGTGGCGTTTGGCACTATAGGGGATAAGTATGGCAGAAAACTTGCTTTAGTTATAGGCATACTGACTATGGCTATTCCAACAGCCTGTATAGGTCTTCTTCCCTCTTACGCATCAATAGGCATTACTGCTACAATCATTCTTTGTGTTATAAGACTTATTCAGGGATTCTCCTTGGGCGGAGAATTTAGTGGCTGCATAGCTTATATTGTTGAGCATGCACCGCCAGAAAAAAGAGGGCTTGCAGGAAGTGCCGCTTTCATCAGTATGTGCGTAGGTATGCTTTTAGGAACTTTAACAGCTGCCTTGATGTCTATGATAATGCTTCCGGAGACATTAGGGGATTGGGGGTGGAGAGTACCATTTATAGCTGGCCTTTTCATCGGCCTTGTAGGGTTATATATAAGGGTAAATTTAGCTGAAAGCCCATTATATGAGGAAGCAAGGGAGAAGCAGGAATTAACCAAATCTCCATTATCAGAAACTGTAAAATATTACTGGCGTGAGTTATTTGTGGCAGTTGGCTTATATATTGCTGTGACAGCACCATTTTATACTTCAACAGTTTATATGGATTCATTCTTACAAAATCTTGGCTATACAAGGGGGCAATCTACTTTTGTTGCAATAGCGATATTGATCACCATGATAATTGTATTTCCAATATCAGCAAGATTATCTGATAGGATAGGTAGAAAGCCTGTGCTGTGGTGGGGATGTATTGCAATGGTAATTCTTTCCTATCCTATGATTGCGGTTTTAGATGATATTGATCCGATTACAGCTACTTGTTCTCAAATTGCACTTGCGGCTGCAATTGCCTTTTATATGGGGCCCATACCTACTGTCCTGATTGAGATTTTTCCAACTAAGGTAAGGTTTACAGGCGTTGCCGTATCTTATAATTTGAGTGTTGCAATTTTTGGGGGAACGGCCCCGATGATGGCGCTATTATTTGAAAGATGGACAGGTAATCAATTTGCTGTAGGCTATTATTTAATGATTCTATGCTTATTTAGCTTGTATATTTTAAGGTCCTATAAGGAGACATACCATAAGTCTCTTTCTGAAGGAAAAGTTATGTGATTTTATTAGAGGAAGCAATATGACATCTTACCAGTATGTTTATGTAATGAAAGGTCTTACCAAAAATATCAATGGTAAACAAATTTTAAAAGAAACCTATCTCTCATTTTTACCTGGAGCTAAAATAGGCATGATAGGCCATAATGGTGCGGGTAAATCCACTTTGATGAGGATTATGGCTGGTATTGACAAAGAATTTGATGGCGAGGCCTGGGCTATGGATGGAATCAAAGTTGGTTATCTTCCGCAGGAACCGCAGCTTGATACAAGTAAAAATGTTTTTGAAAATATAATGGATTCTTTGTCTGAAAAAAAGTCATTACTTGACGAATTTAACGAAGTAAGTGCTAAATTTGCTGAGGAAATGACAGATGATGAGATGAATGATCTTCTAGCAAGACAGGCTGAATTGCAAGAAAAAATAGATGCAGTTGATGCTTGGAGTCTTGAGAGAGAAATAGAGATTGCTATGGATGCTCTGAGATGCCCCCCAAAAGATGCAGATGTTTCAAAAATTTCTGGTGGCGAAAAAAGGAGAGTGGCTATAGCGAAGCTTCTTCTAGAAAAGCCAGATATGCTGCTTTTAGATGAGCCCACCAACCATCTTGATGCAGAATCAGTATCTTGGCTAGAAAATTATCTAAAATCCTATAAAGGCACAGTGGTTGTTATTACCCATGATAGGTATTTTTTAGATAATGTCACAGAATGGATTTTGGAGATTGATAGAGGAGAATGTATTCCTTGGCACTCTAATTATTCTTCGTGGCTTGAGCAGAAGCACGAAAAATTAGCTAAAGAGGAGAAAGAAGAATCTGCAAGACAGAAGGAATTATCTAAAGAGCTTGAATGGATTCGGCAATCTCCTAAAGCTCGTCAGGCGAAAAATAAATCAAGAATTACGGCCTACAACGATCTTCTAACGAAGGAGAAGTCACGGGGTAATGGTGTTGCGCAAATCATAGTCCCGAACGGCCCAAGGCTTGGGGATTTGGTGATAGAGGTAGATCATGTATCTAAAGCATATGGCGACAAGACATTGCTTTCCGATTTTTCTTTTAAAGTCCCACCAGGAGCTATTGTTGGTATTATTGGGCCAAATGGTGCAGGTAAAACTACGCTTTTTAATATGATTACTGGTAAGGAACACCCAGATTCTGGGGAGGTCAAACTAGGATCTACAGTAAAGCTTGGATATGTTGACCAATCAAGGGATGATCTTGATGCTAATAAAAGTATTTTTGAAGAAATTTCTGATGGTTTAGATGAAATGCATTTAGGAAATCAAATTGTAAAATCTAGAGCCTATTGTTCTGCTTTTAACTTTAAAGGTGGTGATCAGCAGAAAAAAGTAGGTACATTATCTGGTGGTGAAAGAAATAGAGTTCATATGGCCAAATTGCTGAAAGAGGGCGCAAATGTCATACTTCTTGATGAACCATCAAATGATTTAGATGTAGATACTTTAAGGGCTCTTGAAGATGCAATTTTAGATTTTGCAGGATGTGTTTTGGTTATTTCTCACGATAGATGGTTTTTAGACAGGATAGCTACTCATATTATCGCATATGATGTAGAAGGTAATGCAACATGGTTTGAAGGCAATTACCAAGATTATCACGAATATATGGTAAAAACATATGGTGAGGATTTGCAGAATGTTAGGTATAAGCATAAGAAACTCTCATCATAACTAAGCTAACAAGCATTACCTGGCTTTATCGGAGCTTATAACATATAGAAGTCCAAACAAACTTACTATAGCTATGGAAATGATCAGCCCTTGATTTCCCCAATATGCGATGGCTGCACCACTTGCTGTAACTCCCGCATATCCTCCGATGGAATTTAGCAAAAAGGCTATAGTAATTGCAGAGAGTAGGTTATTGCTACTAAACTTTGTATAAATCGTAGACATACCGATTACAAATAATAGGGTTACCAATGGGCTGATCATTCCAAAAATAATCATAGGAGCATATGCCATACTAATTGTAAATGGGGTAGCGATAGAAATGAGGCATATGCTTGCAAGAATTATGCTAATCGCTAAGGAAGTGCTTTTTGTCTTGTCTATTAGGAAAGCAGCCGGAACCGTAAATATAATATTGCCTAAAAGCATATAGATATTTATTAGAGCTGCATTTCTGTAAGCTATATTGCTTTTTATCGCATAAACTATTCCGTAACTATTCAGTGAGAAGGCAAGATAATTAGATATCACTATGATTATTAGTGGAATCATTACATATCCTATAATCTTACTTGGTGCCGGATAATCTCTCAACCTTATAAAGTTTGGAATAGCGTTTTTATAGAGGAAAATAGGTATTAAAATTATAGAGGAAAATAAGGCAGAAGTTTTGAATAAATCTATAGGCATTTTACTTGCTTTGAACAATAAGGTGCCTATCCCTATCGCTACTCCTATAGAAAATGCAACTTGCATTAAGGCTATTATTGTCGCTTTCTTATTTAGTGGTAAGATGGATGAGACCCAAAACCATATGGAGCAAATAGCACCAAAATTTCCTGCTCCTGCAAAGAAAAGGCATATCATATTTAACTTAATATCCTCTGCTATAGGAAATACTATGATTGATAAGATTTTCAAAATTAAAGAGCTAGAGAGAATAAGAAAAATACTGAACTTCTCACATAATTTAGTGAAAAATGGTGCCGCTACAAGCGTTCCTATTAACTCTAATGATAGAATATTAGAAATTTCTGATTTTGGTATATTCATCTGGTAAAGAAATAAGCTAAAACTCGTGAGGTTGATACCTATAGATATTCCATAAAATAATAGAATTATGGAAATAACATATATAAAAAATTTTTTTGACTTGTTATCTAGATTTACAGACTGCTTCTGAAATATCATTTGAAAAACCTATATAATTGGTGTATACCAAGAGTAAATTAATACTTAATCTTAGGCTTTGGAAAGTCTCGAATTCAAGCATAACTGTAAATTCAGTAGTAATAGAGAGAGTTTTTAGTGCTTATGTGACTATATTGGCGTGGTGCCTTGTCATACAAGTTTTTTTAAGAGAAATTCATGTATATTTTTGCGTTGTTTTTTCTGGGTATAAGTTACTATACCTGCGCAAGACAACCAATAAAACAAAAATTATGGAAGGAAATAGATGGTAAAAAAAATACTAGTGGATGGTGTATATCCACAAGAAACAAGAGTAGTACTCCTCAGCGATGGTGCTCTTCAAGAGATAGAATATGAAACTTTAAATAAAAAGCATATTAAGGGCAACATATATCTTGCAAAGATTATAAGGATTGAGCCCTCGCTTCAAGCGGCTTTTATAGATTATGGTGGGGAGCGAAATGGGTTTTTACCTTTTTCAGAGATTGCGCCAGCTTATTATAATATCCCTGCATCAGATAGAGACAAGCTTGAGGCAGATCTTCAGCAGATCAATAGGCCAGACATTAATGAGAATGACATTGAAGATGATAAATCTGTTGCTGGAGCAGAGTCTGAGGAGAGAATGCTGACTCTAGACGGTGAAGAAGAAGCAAGAGAAGCTGACATCGATGACATCAAAGAGGCAATCTATAGTAAATATAAAATTCAAGATGTAATTAAGAAAGGGCAAATAATTCTTGTTCAAGCTCAAAAAGAAGAAAGGGGCAACAAGGGTGCATCATTCACATCATATATATCACTAGCGGGGAAATATTGTGTATTAATCCCAAATTCTGATGGCAAAAATGGTATCTCCAGAAAAATTGCTAATGCAGAGGAAAGAAAAAGACTTAAGAAAATTATAGATGAGATGGTGCTTGCTGATGCAAATATTAGCGTCATTGTTAGAACTGCTGGCATTAAAAGAACCAAGTATGATCTAAAGCGAGATTATGATTATTTAGTAAGGCTATGGAATAAAATTAGGGAGGTCACACTTCAATCGCAGGCCCCTGCCTTTATCCATACTGAGGAAGATATTATCCATAAAACGATAAGAGACATGTATGACCATAATGTATCAGAAGTGCTAGTTGAAGGTGAGTATTCCTTTAATTGTGCTAAAGAAATTATGCATAATATGTTGCCTAATGATGAAAAAAAGGTAGTTCAGTATAAGTCTAAATTACCTATTTTCACAAAATTTAAAGTAGAAGAGCAGCTTAGCAACCTATATCAGCCAGTCACCGAGCTTGAATCTGGTGGATACATAGTGATAAACCCCACTGAAGCATTGATTTCGATTGATGTGAATTCCGGCAGGGCCACTTCAGAACGAAATATTGAAGAAACAGCTTTTAGAACCAATCTAGAAGCGGCTAAGGAGGTTGCAAGACAACTGAAGCTTAGAGATTTATCTGGCCTTGTAGTGGTTGATTTTATAGATATGTACGAGTCTAAGCATAGGCGTTCAGTCGAAAGAGCATTTAAAGAGGCACTGTCTAGAGATAGGGCAAGGATTCAAGTTGGGGCCATAAGTTCCTTCGGTTTGCTTGAGATGTCACGACAAAGGCTGAGGGGATCGTTTTTAGAAGTGAATGCGAAGATTTGCGAGCATTGTAGTGGAAAAGGTATAGTTAGGGCAGACGAATCTAATGCAATGCTAATGCTTAGAACAATTGAGCAAGAAGTTTGTAATTCTAAAGTGGATGTAGTGAATCTTTATTCCCATACTTCCTCTGCACTTTATCTGCTTAATCACAAAAGGAATCATATCAAACTTATCGAGAAAAAATATAATATTGTTCTGAATATTTTATCAGATAATGGTGCAAATGCGGATAGTTTCTCCATAGAAACTATAGTGAATTCACCTGAGCAAAAAAGTGATGAAAATTCAGCCTCTTTACCGGTGTTAAAATCTAGCATGAGTTTGTTTGATGGGGAAAGTGCGCCTGAAAATAAAGCAAGTAAGCCTAAAAAAAGGAAGAAGCCTGCTGCTAAATCTGTATCTCAGGACAAATCTGAAGAAATGATTACGCCTCAGAAGGAAGAGGTTGCTCCATCAAAAAATGAAGGTGAGAAAAAGCCCAAAAGATCACCTAGGAAGAAAGTAGAGGAACAATTGCCAGAAGCTTCAGAGGATAAGGATGAGAAGCCTAAAAAGAAAAAAGTGGTAAGAAAAAAACCTACTCCTAAATCTAAAAAGGACTAGCAGGGCACCACATTTAAGGCAGTAGTCTTCTGGCAAGAATTTGCGAGAAGACTACATACTATATGATGCTTTGTTTTACCTGAATATCCGTGATAGGAGTTAAGGATCAAGCTCTAGTCATAATAAGTGGCGATTTGTATTAACTAAATCACGCAAAGTTTTAAGCCATTCTTTTGCTTCATTACTGACCTTTCGATCTGCAAGTGCAATATCATAAATCTCTTTTTTGCGTGAATGATCATTTCCATACATTTCATCCAGGACCTCTCTCCAAAGATGGAAAATTTCATCGTCTGGTACGTTTGTTCCCACTTTGTCTAGAATTTTGTAAATACGATTATGCCAATAAGCGTCAATTGCTTTATCTAACCAGGCGACTGTATCTAGATTTAGGCCAACTTCCTCTAACCCCAATCCTTGTCCAAAGCCCCTTTCAAACTTTTTAGTACGCAAATGTGCATATTTTTTACCATACACCCCATTTATAAGATTCATGCATTTTTCTCCAACAGAAATGCCAATTTCAGATTCAGGGGAATGAGATAAGTTTTGCTCAATTTCCCCTACTAATTTCGACCATTTCTGCTCAAATGAATCTTTGTCTTTTGGGGTGGAGTTCTTTTTCCATTCTGCCTCAAAAGCTGCATATTCACTTAATTCCTCAGGGGTGAAAATATCCTTTACCCATGAATGTTCTAATTGTTGTTTCATATTATATACCTCAATTAATTTAATTATAGTTTTCCAAGGTATAGTTTGCTTATGCTCAGTATCAGATATAATGGATTTTAACGCTATGCTGGCTTCTAACATCTTATGAGCCTTTTTCTCAAGTAATGCTGCCTGCACCTTGAAATGCTTCACAGTGCTTGCATTATTATCGAGTAATTCTTTGATTTGAGATAGTTTAAAACCAAAGAATTTTAAAGCAACAATTTGTTGTAAGCGTAGCAAATCTTGTTCAGAATATGTACGGTAATCATTAGATAGGCGCAAGGTTGGCTTTAGCAAACCAATTCTATCGTAATAATGTAGCGTCTGCACAGAAACACCAGTCAATTTACTCAGATCTTTTACGTACCACATACTCATAACTCTACCTTGGTATAACTAAAATAAGGTATATAGTAACTATAGAGTCAAGGGGTTTTTATGTAAAGTTTAAGAAAAATTTTATGCCGCATAAAAAGGATAATATAAGATATCTATTTACCGCCATTGCCTATTTTAATCTGCTTTCTTTCCTTGAAAGGCAATTTCTTTTTATATTTTCTTTCCTCGGTTAGAAAGCTTTGTGCTTCTTGGGAGAGTTTTTTATATAATGCAATTTTCTGCTTATTAATTTTAATTACTGACTTCCTGTATTCCCTGATTTCATCTCGCACATTTTCAGGCACAGTTGATAGGTATTTTTTATATTCCTCAATAACTTTCTTATGTTGCTCCATTCCCTTGTTTATTAGAGGTTCTGGCTGCTCTTTGGCCTCAGACGATTTCTGATTTGCCTCACTGTTTGGAATTGGCTTTTCTTGTACAGGTGCCGGTTCAGATCCCATAGAATACTGACTAATGCACAAACATGATAATAAAATAATAAAAAATCGTAAATTCATATAATCCAACTCTCTTTTGCAAATATTATATAGTAAATCTATCAGGAATTTCATATTTTGTAAATAAAATTTTTTTAAAAATTCTATTTTTTTGCCTGAGATATGATTTCTAGCGCATCTTGTAGCGATATAGAGAATAAATCCCTGTTCTTTGGAATTGAGGTAAACTTCTTCATATATTTAATATATGGCCCATATCTACCAATACCAACTTGCACTTCCTCATTATTCTCTGGATTAACCCCTATTGATTTTGGTAGAGAAAGTAAGTTTAGCGCAAGCTCTAGACCTACATCTTCCATCTTATAGGCTGAAGGCAGAGGGCTTCTTTTTGGTTTTTGACCTTTGGGGGCATTGGCGCCAACTTGCAGGTAAGGTCCATAAGGTCCTTTTTTCAGTAAGATCTCTTCACCAGCTTCATTTGTTCCCAGCACTTTATCTTGTGGTTTTTCTTGAATTCCTTCATTAGCGGAATCTTCTGCAGAATCTTGAGATAATTTCCTAGTATGCTTACATTCTGGATAGTTGCTGCAAGCTATAAATGCTCCAAATTTACCAAGTCTAAGCCCTAATTTGCCGGACTCGCAGCTAGGGCATTGTTTTGGATTGGAACCATCTTCTTTTTTAGGAAATAAATGGTCTGACAATAATTCATCTAATTGATCAATAACATCACTGATTTTATATTTCTCAACTTCCTTTATATTGGCGTTAAAACCTTCCCAGAAATCTCCCAGCAATGTTTTCCATTCAAGCTTGCCATCTGATACTTCATCAAGCTTATTTTCTAGATCTGCTGTAAAATTATATTCTACATATTGTAAAAAGGAATTTACTAAAAATGCTGTAACAATCATCCCCCTATTTTCTGGTATGAAGCGTTTTTTATCTAGCTTCACATAGTTTCTATCTTGCAGTACAGAGATTATTGTAGCATATGTAGAAGGCCTTCCTATGCCTAGCTCTTCTAATTTCTTGACTAGGCTTGCCTCGCTAAATCTTGGAGGGGGCTCGGTGAAATGTTGATTTGGAGTAAGCTTCTTTGTGTTCACCTCATCCTTTTCATAAAGCGGTGGAAGGAGCTTGCTATCCTCTTCCTCATCTTTTGCATCATCTTGCCCTTCTTTGTAAATTCTATAGAAGCCGTCAAACACAATAGTGGAGCCATTGGCTTTAAAGCTAAAAGACCCATCCTCTGAGTCAATTATTGCGGAGACTCCATCTATTACTACATTCTCCATTTGACAAGCGATAGTTCTTTTCCATATGAGGTCGTATAATTTATGATAATCTTTATCTAATGATTGCTTGATCCCTTCAGGTGCAAGATTGGGGTCAATAGGCCTTATTGCTTCGTGAGCTTCTTGGGCATTCTTAGCTTTAGTCTTGTATATTCTTGGAGATTTTGGTAGATATTTTTCTCCTAAATTGCTACTGATCCAATTTCTAGATAATTCAATTGCTTCACTTGCGAGTGAAACACCGTCTGTTCTCATATAGGTTATTAAAGCTTTTGTCTCACCGCCAATATCTATTCCTTCATATAATTTTTGGGCTATCATCATAGTTTTTTTTGCACCAAATCCTAACTTCCTAGAGGCTTCTTGTTGCAGGGATGATGTGGTAAAGGGAGCAGGGGGATTCCTTTTTTGCTGCTTTTTTTCTATTGATGAGACAAAATATTCATGCTTTGTAATTGCTTCTAAAAGCTCTGTTGCTTTTGCTTCATTCTCAATATCAAACTTCTCAAGTTTTTTACCAGATACCTTGAATAATGCTGCCCTAAATTCATCACCAGCTTTGGATAGCATATTTGCTATGATGGACCAATATTCTCTGGATTGAAATTTCTCAATTTCATGTTCTCTGTCGCATATAAGCCTCAAAGCTACAGATTGCACCCTTCCAGCTGATCTGCTGCCTGGCAGCTTCCTCCATAATACGGGAGATAAAGTAAATCCTACTAAATAATCCAAGGCTCTTCTTGCCTGCTGTGCATCTACAAGGTTTTGATCAATACTTCGTGCCTCGCTTATTGCACCCAAAATAGCCTTTTTGGTGATTTCATTAAATGCAACGCGTTTAATTTCAGGATTATGCTTTAAAGCTTTTTTCTCTTTTAATGCTTCTACAACATGCCAAGAGATTGATTCTCCCTCTCTATCGGGGTCAGTTGCTAAATATATAATATCTGATTTTTTTGCTAAATCTGCTATCTCCTTTACATGTTTGCTTGAGGAAGAGGGGATTTCATACTTCATAGCAAAATCTTCTTCTGGCAAAACTGAACCATTTTTAGATGGGAGATCTCTAATATGACCAAAAGAGGCAACAACTTTATAATCACTTCCTAGATATTTATTGATAGTTTTGGCTTTTGCGGGGGATTCTACTACTACTAATTTCATCGTTTTTATTAATTTAAAGCTCAAGCAATAAGGAGCATAAACATTTAATCTCGCAATAGATACCAAAATTAATATTGTAATGCAAACTTATTTCCAGCTAATCTCACAATATTTCCAGTTAATTCTTCTTCTATGAGTATCATTTGCACAAAAGATGGAGAGAATTTTGTATAATTGCAAATAGTATCTATATCCAATGGATTACTAGAAAGAAGCTTTAAAATACTAGCTCTATCCCCTGATTCAGTAGTGAAAGGTAAGGGGGTAGGTTTCTCTATACTTTGAGTCTCGATGTCAAAGTACTCTAAAATATCATCTACTGCCTCTACTAAGCTTGCTCCTTCTTTGATCAACTTATTGCAACCCCTTGCTCTTGGATCAAGGGGAAATCCTGGGACGGCTCCTACCTCTCTTCCACAATCTAAAGCATATTTAGCAGTAATCAATGAGCCTGACTTTGTGCCAGCTTCTATAACAATGGTGGCTTTAGAAATTCCTGCGATTATTCTGTTTCTTTTAGGAAAACAATTTGCTGTGGGAGCAGAATGGATAGGGCTTTCTGCGAGAATTAAACCATTTTGTGCTATTTTGTGGTAGAGAGATTCATTAGATTTGGGATATATATGGTCAATTCCCCCAGCGATGATGGCTATGGTATTTTGCGAATCTGCCTCATGCGCCGCTGCATCTATTCCAATGGCAAGGCCTGATGCTACAACTATTCCAGATTTAGATAATTCACTGGCTATTTTGCTTGCAAATTTCATCCCATGCATGGATGCACCTCTTGCTCCAACAATTGCACAAATATTTTTGGAGAGCAGTGCCTTATTGCCCTTGCAGCTTAAAAAAGGTGGTGGGTCATATATATTTTTTAGTAAGTGTGGATATAGATCATCTTTGAAAGTAATGTAGCTTGCCTGAAATTTGTTTAAAGCATCTAGCTCATCTTGTACTTTTTCTATGGGGAATCTATCTTGTTTGGCGATATATTTTAAGGCTTCTTCTGGGGTTTGAAATTTCTTTATTAAATCAAAAAACTTCCTTGGGCCAATATTTTTAGACCTGATCAGCTCTAAAATAAAGGCAGCGTCGCTATTATTTGGAGCTGCCTTTTTGAGGTAATTTTTTATAATTAAAGTCTCTCAGCGTTGGAGGCTAGGTAGTCTGCTACGCCTTCTGCTGTTGGAGTCATTGCGTCTTTGCCTTTAGTCCACCCTGCTGGACATACATCACCATTTTCCCTGTGGAAATCTATGGAATCGATTACTCTCAAGATTTCGTCCACATTTCTACCAAGAGGCAGGTCGTTTACATGCATATGGCGAAGAGTGAAATCTTCATCAATAATAAAAGTGCCTCTCATGGAAATACCATCTTCATTCAGCACGCCATAATCTTTTGAGATTTCTTTTTTTAGATCTGAAACTATAGGGAATTGCACTTCTCCTATTCCGCCTCTATTGGGAGGGGTTTTTTTCCATGCAAGATGGGAGAAATGGGAATCCACACTAACAGCAATAACTTTGGTATTTTTTGCTGCAAATTCGCCTAGTTTGTTGTGGAAGGCAATGATTTCTGATGGGCACACAAAGGTAAAATCAAGAGGATAAAAGAATAAAACCCCCTTAGACCTATCTAGATAATCTCTAAGTGAAAACTCAAATTCCAACTCATCATCAGGCATTACAGCGCTTGCTGTGAAATCTATAGCCTCTTTTCCTACAAAAATATTTGACATTATTAACTCCTTAAGTTCTGTATTAGATCATTTAACGATTTTGCTTACATCAAGCTAAAGCATCATCCTTGATTAGAGACTATACTACCAATGATGCTTTGAGGCAAGATGCTATTTTGAAGGTATTGTTAAATAACAATTGATAGATACGAGTATTATTTTGTAGGATGCATAAAAAATAAGGAGGTAAAATTATGCTTTTAACAAAAATACCCTCCAGTCTATCCCATAGTCATGTTGCGTGGATCTTGAGATTTTTGGTTTTGGGCTTTTTCTTGAGCCCTTTTCTCAGAGGTGTGTTGCTTTGCTGAGAGAGGCTGAGCCTCTTTAGCTATTTTTTGTATGTTTCTTATCATCTCTAGTGCTTGTTTTGCCTCATCTGGCAATTCTGTAAAATTTTCTTTGTTCTGCAGCATGGCTTTTAGGGTCTTTTGAGAGCTCTCTGGCAGCTGATCTAAAAGACCTGTCTTTTCAAACTCCCTGAGCTCTTTGAGGTGTTGTGGTTGCTCTATAGGTCCAGCTTCAGGTATGGCGTTAGCTTTACGTCCTGGCGCTGGGTGGGGTGTTTTAGCGCTTGTGGGCTTGGGTGGTATAGTTGGGTATATGGTCATATACTCTATATCTTTGCCATCATCGTCAAGAAAACCAAATGGTCCTTCTGCATCACCAAAATCTATTTCCTTTGGGTTTTGAGATTGCTGATCAGTCCAGTCTCCAAAACCAAATTGCTCTTCCGTTGGGTCAGGATTACTTGAGGATCCGTGGCTAGGGGGCCTATCCAGACGCGCGCGCTTAGATTTGCTTGTCTTCTTTTTGGGTGCTTGAGATTGCCTCAAATCTAATAAAGCTTTTTCTTGTGAGTGCTCGGTTTCTAATATTATACTTTCCCAGGTAATACCGTTAAAATTTTGTTTCTCTATTTGCGTAAATAATTGAGGGTTCTCTTTCTGGATTTTAGATAATTCTTGAATTGCTACATCATATTCTCTTACCTCCTCCTTGCTGACACCATCTTTAAACAGCATCAACAGCTGATGGAATTTGTTTGCCGCTTTTGTATCCTCATCTATTTGAGGGGTTGCTGCTTGAATCTTTTGAGGTTCACCATGCAGTAATTGCTGCAATTCTTGAATTCTCTCGGGGTTTAATTTAGCAACTTCTTGGAGCTTCTGTTTTGTGCTCTTTTGAGCCGGGCTTACCTGAGTCTTGTCAAATAATTTCTGAAAGTCTTCAATTCTCTTAGAGGCTAATTTACCAACTTCTTGGAGCTTCTGTTCTTTGCTCTCTGGCTCGACGCCATCAGCTTTATTGAGTGTCTGTAGAACTGCCTCTAAAGGGTTTTTGCCTGAATGCTGCTTATGTGATCTTGTGGGTGCATTAGTTTGTATCGGTGGAGTATGGCGCGGCTCATGAGGGCTTTCCATATCTCTTTTTGCATCAACTGCGTCCCTATCCAATGCAGTAAATACTTTTATAAATTCTTCAAGCTCTTCTTTCTCGTCGTCAGTGAAAGTAAGTTGATCATCTAGGCTCTTCTTCTGCTTTTTATAATATTTCCACACTTTTTCAGCAAAAGCTTCTGGGCTTGTGTGCTGTAGTGTTTGCGTTAGAGCTTTCTTACCTCCGCTTAAGCTCGCAAGGTATGCCTTTGCCAAAGGAGAGGGGACTTCTACTTCCTCATCATCCATAATATACCAATCCTATTTCTTAATATATTCACCAATTGTAAACTACGTGGGATATAACTACATGTATTTTAAAGAGTTACAGAGGTGGAAAAAAGATTAGTGTGATTCTATAGACATAATTTCTGCCTTTATCATACCAGAACCTTATACCAAAATGCCTTCAAAGCGATAGTGAAGAAGCGTACCGAAATTCCACCCTGTCTTGCCGGAATTTTGCTTGCAAAATATCCGGTATCCATATTATCCTTATTCCTTACCTCAATGACTCATGGATCCCGCTATCTGCGTGCGGGAAGACAATAGAAGAGTGCGCGATTGTAAAAGTTACCTAATTCGTTGGTGTAGCATTGTAAAATTACCAGGCCTGCCCATTACAACCCAAGCATCCGTAATAGAATTAATATTCGTGCCCTTTGATTTGTTTCTCATATGCTTTTCCTAAGGAGCTTGCTCCATATAACCAGCATAGAATGATAAATACACAGATTATACCAAAATATGGGGTTGCATCTGCAAAGCTAAGGCTTGGGAATAATATGAAGAAAGTAGATTGAATAAATCCACCACCAGACTTACCAAATCTTCCACCTACAACATCCACTGCTGCTTTACCTTTGGATTTTAGTTCGTCATCTAGAGGAATGTATGCCATTTCCTTCGTGGAATCAAAAAGGGAATATTTTGTAGCCTTACTCAAGACATTTTGAATCATACCAATGAGTACCGCAAGCGATAGAGGTGTCATTACAGTAAGAGCTGCAATATATGGCCCTAATTCTTCAGCAAAAAGAATGAATGCAAAGAATAATGCTCCTGTTACTAAAATCATCAGAGGTGTAAATATTGCCGCTGTTCTCCATGATACATTTCTAAGGATATTACTTCCTACAATCATGAATAAAATCGCGCCTATACCTTGCCAGCTTTGGAATTGTCCCATATAAAGAGTCACTTGCTCTTTTGTTGGATATAGTTCCTTAATTTTAGCTTTCCATACACCTTCAATAAGGTTTACGGAGATACCATAAGATAGGACCAAGATTGCTATCATACCTAAATATTTTGATGAAAGAATAAGCTTAAAGCTTTCACCCAGGGAAAGTTTTACTTTCTTCTTCTTCGGCTTGCCGGATGCTTCTGGATCATATAATTTGGGGTCAGTTAGAACATTTTGATTGATCCATCTATAGATAGCCATCACAGCAATTGCGTTTATTATTACAATTATGAATAGAGGTGTGAAAGGTAGTGTTACAGAATCTGCAGCTGCTTCACTTAAGAAATATGTCATTACGCCACCAGTTGCTAGAAGGCCACCATTTCCAAGCATACCAAACATTGAATAGAATCTTTTAGCTTCATCTGTTTTTGTAATTTGGTTAGCAAATTGCCAGAATAGAAGGCTGAGCATCATAGATCCCCATAATTCTGCCATAGCATAGAAGCTTGCTACTCCCCAATTTCCAGCCATTCTAAAGAACCATTTGAAGTTTGGGTAAGTGTTAGCTAGCGCCTCAATAGTCTCTGGAGATGGATGCATAAAACCTGGATTTGGATACAGAACAAAGCCAAAAAATGCTAGGTAAATAGTAAAAAATGTTGTAACAGAATAGAATACATTTTGCTGCGTTAAAACATTGCATAGCTTGATGTAAAGGAGCATAGCAAGGATAGCAGATGGTAGTACAACATAAGTTTTTAAGAAGCTTATTGCCTCTGGCCCTATATGATCAAGCACAAAGCCATCTTTAATAGATCTCAGCATTGAATAATTGAACAAAATAAAAAACATCATTCCAGCCATGGGTAGGAATTTTTTGCACTCAAAAGACTCAATTGGCCAAAATATTTTGCGAAGACCTGTATAACCTGTTGTACTCATATACTTTTCATTAATAAAATTTAAGGGTTTGTAATATATACTAGATTCACGCCTAGGTCAAGAAAAAGATAGGCTTAGAGCTTTTGTAGCGTGAAAATTATCCAATCATTATCTTCTTTTGTATCTAAAATTTTAAAGGATAATTCTTCATATTTGGCTCTAATGATATCCTGCTGCCTAGTTGTGAACCCTGCAAGAATAAGCCTTGACCTTGGCTTTGCCATGGATTCGATGCATTGGGATAATTCTAAAAGAGGGTTGGCTAAAATATTTGCCACTATTATGTCAAATTTATGCTTCTTATATTTATCTAAATCCATATCTAATGCTATTATGCTATTGTTTTTTTCAGCATGATATTTTGTAATTTCTATAGCTTTTTTGTCTATATCGATGGCTAGAATATCTGCCTGTGGCCATAATTTTTTAGAAGCTACGGCTAAAATTCCTGTGCCCGTACCTATATCTAGGATAGATTTTGGTATAAATTGTTTATCCTCATAAACATCTTCCAAAGCTTCTATACAGCTTTTTGTTGTTGAATGTTCCCCCATTCCAAATGCTTCAGGATTATCAATAATGATTGGTATAAGGTTTTGCGTCTGCTTTTGGCGTCTTTGAATATGAAAATATTTAGTTTTAACATCAGATATTTGAGATGAGACTTCCTGAAGCCAGTTTGTATCTTGAAGCCTCTCTAGTTTGATATCACCAATGATAATATTTTTATATTGTGAAAGCATACTAGAGGTTTCCGGATCATCTATGATAATTTCAACCTCAAAGTAATCTATTTTAGGGATGGCGCTAAAGGAAAAGGCTATTTCTTCATACAAAGCTTCGAATATAGGCAACTTCTCCTCAGATGTGCAAAAGCTTATTTGCCATAAAGTATTTGCTTGACGAAATGGGTTGCTATCATCCCAAACTTGCATGTAAGACTACTCTTGAGGAGCTAAGTGCTTTTCTAAAAGCATTATTAGCTGATTAATACCAGAATTTTCTATCGTACTTGCATATTCGGATCTTTGAGAATTAACAAGGCTAATGCCTTCAGTAATAATGTCCCTTATTTTGTAGGTGTCACCAACGCGCCTTGCTAAATAATCCACATGGATAGGCTGCTGATCTACATGTCCGATAATATGTGTTTTTACGATAAAAAAGCCATTGCCTAGGTTGTCAAAAGATTTGATTTCTGCTTTTTGGCCCTTATATTCCATAAATCCTTTCGAGTAAGTGGATACTATATAATTAGAATATGCTGCGATAAAGCGTTCTACATCTTTTTTAGGAATGATTTTTAGGTTCCTACCTAACGTAAACCTTGCCATCCAAATAATATCCAAATTTTCTGCTAGCATATGTTTTATCTTGCTATAGCGGGTGTTTGAATCTAGTGTGTGATCGTCAAGCACTGCTACGGAATCCTTCAGCAATTTTGTTACATATTGCTCAACTTCGCTAGACCCACCTTGTGCAAATGTGCTAGCTGAGGCTATAAGAAAGCAGCAAAGGATCACATATTTTTTGATCATTTCTTGCACTTGTAATGTTTAGGATACTGCACCTTATCTTCCCTTGCTTGATGGATTGAACTTCGTATCGTTGCATAAGGATCAGTTGAAGTTTTTGCGACATGGTCAGTGAATGGTAGAATCTCTGCTCTGCTGGACACTAATGTTACCCCTGTGACAGTACGTTCTACTTCAGATTCTAACGAGTAATTGATAGGATTCATTGCGGAATTAAGCACTATAGGATCAAGCATATCTCTTGTATTAGTGCCACCTAAGAATGGGAGCACAATATATGGTCCAGGCCCTACGCCATAGCTTGCTAAAGTGTTGCCAAAGGTTTGCGGCTTAACCTGAAGTCCGACTTTTTTAGAGACATTTTCAAGCCCACCAATGCCAAAAGTAGTGTTGATAGCAAATTGCCAAAAGCTTAGTAGAACATTCTTAGGCTCTCCTTGTAGGGCATTATTGATAGCGGTTACAGGGACCTTGAAATTTTCAACAGCATTACCTACTTTTGCTCGTGCATTGTCAGAGAAAGTATTTCTATATCCTTTTGCGATAGGTCTCAGTAAAAAATGATCAAGAACAGAATTAAAAGTAAAAACTTTTCTATTAAAAGACTCAAATGGGTCTGCAATTTCTCGGCATTTTTGAGAGGCGCTTTTTGCCCCAAGGTCAGGATATTTTACAGAATGATCAGATGCATTAGCATTTATGCCAAAAGCGATTAAAGCAAGAAGTAGAGTTTTTTTCATAAACAATCCTTTATTTTTTTTGAGCTACAACAAAAAGATACTTATTTTGTCTGTTTAAAGATAATTCCTTTATATCTACGATATCAAATTTAGCAAGTTTTATTTGCTCCAATACCTCATTTGTATTGTAAGAATATGACTTCATTTTTTTATTCCAGTGGGTTGCTTGTGATGATGGAAGCATGATCGCAAGGTACCCTGACCTATCAAGACTATTGTGAAAAGCCTTGAAATAATGGTGTAACTTTTTTGTAAATCGCAGGCTATCAAAGCAAAAAAAGATGTCATATTTTTTATCCTTAAGAGATTTTAGAGGGCCATATAGGCTTGCATTCTGTGTTTGATCATATACAAACCCCCTTTCACCCCTAAGGGTTTTTGCATATTTAAGGCATACTTCTTTTGACTCAAGCGCTGTGATCTTATATTCCTTATCTATTTTGTAATCTAAATAAGAGCCTACAAGCCCACTTCCAGAGCCATAATCTAATATTCTAGATTTAGCAGGTAATTCTTGTACGGAATAGAGGAAGAAATTTACAAATTCTAGAGGGAGATTAATATTTTTGTTGTATATATCTGAGGCAGAATATTTTGTATTTTCTTCAAATAATGTGATTTCAGACAATTGTTCCCAAATATCTTTCGGTACTTCTTCTAGAGTATCACATTGTTCTATGAAATTCCCAAGCTTGATTTTATCAAAATCATTTGCGCCTTTAAGGCATATACTCGCTTTTTCATATTTGCCTTTTATAAAGTAACACCATCCTAACCAATAATTGATCTCAGAATTTTCTTTATCAAAGAAAAATTGTGCAATACGGAATCTAATAATAGCATCATTAATATGCCCACATTCTAAATGATATTTTCCAAGGCTGATATTTGTATCTACTATATTTACAAACTTCAGAAATTGGTCATGTACAAACATCTTTGCCCTTATCACAAAATTTTTAATAGTTTTGGGAAGCCCGATTGTGGCAAAAAATGCTTCAACAAAAAAGTTGCTCACATTTCTAAAAAAAGTAGATATATTATTGTACATATAGTACTTAACTGTTTGATTTTCGCCCATGTTTCCATATAATTTATTTAATATCAATATCTTTAATTGATGCAATTCTCTAACAAACTCAAAGGAATACATTTATGTCACTTGTTTCTTCTCTTGTAAAAAACATCAAGCCTTCTCCTACATTATTGCTTACACAAAGGGCTAAGGAATTGCAAAGGCAGGGAGTGGATATAATTTCTTTGACAGCAGGGGAGCCTGATTTTGAAACACCACCTTTGGTAAAAGAAGTTGCTATTAGGGCAATTCAAGAAGGTTTTACAAAATATACAGCAGTAGGCGGGATTCCGGAGCTAAAAGTTGCTGTGCAAAAGAAGTTTATGGAGGAGAATAATCTGGATTATGATGTTGATGAAATCATAATTAGTAATGGCGGCAAGCAGGTTTTGTATAATTTGTTTTTAGCTTCTATTAATCCAGGTGACGAGGTGATAATTCCCGCTCCTTACTGGGTCTCCTACATCGATATGATCATTTTAGCTGGTGGAAAGCCTGTAATCGTAGAATGTAGCGAGGAGGATGATTTTAAGCTAACATATAGTAAGCTTCGAAAATTCATTTCCAATAAGACAAAATGGCTGATTCTGAATTCGCCATCTAACCCTACGGGGGCGGTATATAGCCAAAAAGAGCTGGAATCCATTGCTGAAGTTGCTCGAGAATGTCCAAATCTAAATATAGTAACAGATGATATTTATGAGCATATTATTTTTGATGATGAAAAATTCTCCAATCTGGCGATGGTTGCGCCTGATTTGAAATCTAGAATTTTTATTGTTAATGGAGTCTCAAAAGCATACTCAATGACTGGGTGGAGAATAGGGTATGGTGCTGGCAATAGCGATCTTATTAATGCGATGACAAAGATCCAATCGCAAAGTACCTCAAATCCTTGTTCTATAAGCCAAAAGGCTGCAAGAGAGGCTTTAGCTGGCCCTCAAGATATAATACATGAAAGAAAAATGGACTTTCAAGCGAGAAGAAATTATATCTATTCTAGTATGAAAAGCATCGTTGGTATAGATTGTATGATGCCAAAAGGAGCATTTTACCTATTTCCTTCATGCAAAAACTTTTTCGGCAAAAAAACCCCAAGTGGTTTTGCAATTAGGGATTCAAACGATTTTGCAGAATATCTATTAAATAGTGCTAGAGTTGCGGTAGTGCCAGGCTCAGCCTTCGGTATGGATGGATATTTCAGGATGTCCTATGCGATTTCAAAGCATCAGATCATGGAAGCAGGAATCAGGATTGCTGATGCTTGTGAGAAGTTGTTATACACTGAGTAGCTCTTTCTTGTGAAAACCTATGATCTAGGGCGGAAATTGCACGCATCTCCGGTACTCACCTACTTAAGTAGGCTCCGTTCCTCGAACATTTATTTCCTACTATCTCATAGGTTTTGACAAGAAACTTGGGCCCTCAAATCTACTTTCAGATATCTGTGGTGCTTTGTAAAAGTTTATTAATTCGTTGACAAAAAAGAGCTAGAATAAAATTGTCATGCCAGAATTTTGCTAGCAAAATATCCGGCATCCATTTATCTTATGTTTCTTGCTTCAAGGGCTAATAGATGACGTTACCTACAAATCTACAAACTTGCAAGAGCTGCAAAATTATAGATATCTGTGGTGCCAGAACCGCTTGGGGCTATTTGCACATTCCTTTTGAGGCCCGTTAAAATTGGGCCAATAAAGGTGCCTCCACCCAGCATCTCAAGAAGGTGAGTGGCAATGGAAGCCGTACATAGATTTGGCATTATAAGTACATTTGCTGCATCGGTTAGATTCATGAAGGGGAATTTTTCTTTTAGTCTAGGATTTAGAGCTACTTCAGCAGTCATTTCTCCATCGAATTCGAAATCTATCACTTCACTTTGTAAAATCTCTACAGCTTTTTTGACGACACATGTGCCAGTAGTTTCTCTGCTGCCAAAATTAGAAGATGCTAGAAATGCTACTCTTGGCTTTTCTCCTGTGAATTCAGCAATTCTTGCAGATCCTTTTGCAATTAGCGCAAGCTGCTCTGAAGTGGGATTTTGATGTATACTACTATCTGCAATAATCGTATTATGCTCTTGTCCTATAAATATAGAATAACTAAATGCAAGAGAATCCTCAATTGGGTCTATTACCTTTAATACATCATTAAGGCAGTTAGAGTAGCTTTTTGTCAGACCAGTTACCATACCATCAGCATCATTTGCTGCAATCATAGAGGCTGCAAATATATTGCGATCAGTTTTAACCATCCTCGCACAATCCCTTTTCAAGAAGCCTTTTCTATTGAGTCTTTCATAAAGAAACTCTATGTAAGTATCGTTATTTGTGCTTTTGGCAGCATTCATTATTTCAATGCCTTGTAGATCATCGTCTGAGCCTATCACGCGCAGAACTTCCTTGATTTTTTGCTCTCTTCCTATCAATATTGGGAATGCGATGCCACCATCTCTAAGCATCATAGCGGCTTTAATGGTCTCTTCTTCTTCACCTTCTGCAAGCACTATCCTCTTTGGGTTGTTTTTGGCTTTAGTGAATACCAAATTCATATAATTAGATGAAGGATTAAGCCTGCTTTCTAACTCTTTTTTATATTCATCGAAATCCATTTCAGAAATGCCAGCGGCACCAGTCTTAATAGCTGCTTTTGCTACGGCAAGCGGCACGGTACTTATCAACCTTGGATCAAATGGCACAGGGATAATATATTCTGGCCCATAGGACATTTTACGCCCTGCATATGCGCTTGATACTTCATCTGGTACAGGCATTCGGGCTAACTCTGCTAGAGCCTTTGCTGCAGCGATTTTCATTTCATCATTAATTTCTCTTGCCCTTACATCCAGAGCTCCCCTGAAAATATAAGGAAACCCCATGACATTATTAACTTGATTATTATAGTCAGACCGACCCGTTGCAACAATTGCATCATCTCTGACCTCTAATACATCTGTGGGGCTTATTTCAGGATCAGGGTTCGCCATAGCGAAAACAATAGGTTTTTTGGCCATGCCTTTGATCATGTCTTTAGAGACAGCATCTTTGATAGATAGGCCAATAAACACATCAGCTCCTTTTAAAGCTTCTTTTAAAATTCTCGTCTTAGTAGGAACAGCATGCTTGCTTTTCCATTTATTCATTCCCTCAGTGCGGCCTTCGTAAATGGTTCCTTTAGCATCGCAAACGATTATATTATTATTTTTAACACCCATTTTTTTTATTAGTTCAATGCAAGCAATGGCAGCAGCCCCCGCTCCACAAACAACTATTTTCAGGTTGGTGAAATCTCTTTTGGTAATATGCGCAGCATTAATAAGCCCAGCTGCAGTAATAATAGCAGTACCATGCTGGTCATCATGGAATACTGGTACATCCAACAATTCTTTGAGTTTGTCTTCTATTTCAAAACATTCAGGGGATTTGATATCCTCAAGATTAATGCCCCCCCAGGTTTTACCAAGGTGCTTTACTACATTGATGAAAGTTTCAGGATCCTCAGTATCTACTTCTACATCTACAGCATCAATATCTGCAAATTTTTTAAATAATACAGCCTTACCTTCCATGACGGGTTTAGAAGCCCCTGCTCCTAGGTTGCCAAGCCCTAAAACCGCGGTGCCATTGGATATAACTGCAACCATATTGCCTTTAGACGTATAATCATAGATTTTTTCAGGGGATTTGGCTATTTCCTCACAAGGTATGGCCACCCCAGGAGAATATGCAAGGGATAATTCTCTTTGTGATACCAAGGATTTTGTAGGCACTATTCCTATCTTACCTGGCCTGGGGTAATTATGATATTTTAAAGCTTGCTTAGTAAGAATTTTCTTATCCATATAAATCCTATAATGTGACTGATTGTTATTGTAACATTTTACGCGCGGCTGACAAAACAATGACTGAAGCAGCGCCTTCTTTTTTTAGTAACCTGGCGCATAAATTCACGGTAATTCCTGTTGTGACAACATCATCAACTAAAAGGATTTTTTTACCTTGCACTAGGTTTTGATTTTGAACTTTCATAGAATTCTTCAAGTTTAAGGCTCTTTTTGCTTTATTTAGAGATGTTTGAGACTTTGTCCCCTTAGTTTTCACCAAAATATCAGATCTGGTATTTTTCTCAAGAACATTTGATATTGCGTTAGCCAGCAGCTGGGCTTGATTATACTTGCGATATATCCTTTTGAGCTTATTCATAGGTACGGGGATAATTAAATCAATATTTTTTATTTCATCATAAAACCTGCTGACCATCATATTTGCCAATGGCTTAGAAAGGGAGAATTGATCATGGAATTTTAGGTTATAAATTATCTTTTTTGTACTATCACTAAACCTCATCATAGCCTTGATAGAATCGAAGTGAGGTTTGTTTTTTTGACATTCCAGACATTTCATATTTTTATCAGTGGGAAATGCATCTAATTCCTTGGCACAAATTATACAGTGAGGCTCCTTGACAAAGGTTATTTTATTCCAACATGATGCGCAAAACCCCGAGTCGCTGGCAACAAATTCTGGACATAGAGGGCATTTTTTAGGGAAAAGGTAATTTAATAATCTTTGAATCATCTGATAATATCCAGGTTAAAATTAGATACATTGCTAGAGGGGACTTCGATTCCTTTCAGTTGATGCTTAAAGAAAGTGACTTGCCTTTTTGCATATCTACGCGTTTTTTGAGATGCGGATTCAACCAATTTATCTCTTGAGATTTTCTCTAAAATATAATCATAAATTTCTTTATACCCTATGACATTGACTTCTTTAGGTGGGGTTTTGTCTGCAATTGCTTTTACCTCTTCAATAGCGCCAATATCTAGGAGTTTTTCAAATCTTTTGTTACAATTTTGGTATAGCTGGTTCCTTTCGGGGGTAAGAATTAGAATTTTTTTCTGATAATTGCTTATAGGCGATTTAGGGTCTAATTCCTGGAAATCAAAAATAGATTTTTTAGTGTGCAGCACCACCTCATAAGCCCTGATTAAGCGCTGGGAATTATTAGGGTGGAGTTTTGTGGCAGATTTGAAATCTATTGCCGCTAGTTTGTGGTAGAAAGCCTCATTTCCTATTTTCTCTAACAGTGCTTTCGAATGTTGCCTGATATCAAGGGGGATTTCTGGGATTGGGCTTAGCCCTTCGCATAAGGCTTTGATGTATAATCCAGTGCCTCCTACTATAATAGGCACTTTGTGCCTGCTAGATATTTTATCTATCACATTTGTTGCTTCATCAATAAATTTTGAAACGGAATGATGTTCAGATAATGATTTGTAATTATATAAATGGTGTGGAATTAAAGCCTTTTGCCCATTAGTAGGGCTGCATGTCAGTATAGGTAATTCGCTATATATCTGCATTGAATCAGCATTCACTATTTCACCATCGATTTTAGAAGCTATTTCAAGAGCAAAATCACTTTTACCAGATGCTGTAGGTCCAGCAATAATTATAAGCCTTTGCTGCTGCTTATTTGTTGGAGTCATTAGAGGTGAGCTTTTTGATACTCCATTCTGCTACTAGCTTTTCTCTAGAGGTGGTTAGGATGGAGACTTCTACTTTGGATTTTAGCATATATAATTTAGCAATTACGGGTGGGATCAGCCAATATAGAGTTTGCCCAAGTAATGCGCAGCCATAAATTACAACCCAAGTTGATATATCAGTGGACATTATTTTTGCGCTCGCATCTATAGAGTTTGAATCCCATAATCTAGCTAAAAATGGCATGATGCCTATCAGGTTAAAGGTGCATACCGTTGCAGAGGCCGATGATTGGTATTGCTTGTCAATAAATGAAACTATTACCGCTGGTATCATAGCAATAGAATAAAAAATAAAACCAAATTGTGAAAAGAAAATCATAGTGATACCAAGCATGATAACAACTAACTTTATCATTACCGTTGTAGCTCTAAAATATCTTATTTCGTAATCTATATTTTCATCATTCATATAAACCTACATCATCAAAACTAATGCGACAATCATACATAACAAGTACCCAATCAGAACAGTTGCTCTTTGCCCAAGTGCAATTCCAGCAAGGTAAGTCTCATTTGGGTCTGACAATTTCTTTATTTTATTCTCAAGAGATTTAAGATCCCTGCAGGCTGACTTATAGCCCCGCATATCATTCTGAAATAGCTGAGGGTTTGACACAACATATATCATTTGGGATAGGACTCCGCTTCCCGCTAATTCAGCGAGTTCAGAGGTGATAACATTTTTTAATTTTGAATTATAGATATTTTCATTTATCCATTCTATGAGTTTTTGAGCAATTACGCTGGATAGGTTGGGTATTTTCATTTCAGGGACTTCTTCCTGGGCTTTAGCGAGATACGAAGCGCCTTTCAGTAATTGTGAGGAATTAATAATCTTATTTGCGTTTTGCTCGGTACTATTGTTAATGTTAATTCTACTTTCAATGAAAGCAATTATTTGGTCATCAATTTGTAGCTTGTTGGGTGTATGAGTGGCAATCTTATCTAATGATATTAGAAGATCCTCAATGGATAACACATACTCACTTGCTACAACATTGCTTTGGCATGGCACATACTTATCAAGCTTATAAATAGTATTCTCTATTGCAGAATTTTCAATATTACGCTTGTATAAATTAGATATAGAATAAGCTTTTTCAATATATTCTTGAGGAACTTCCATATATTGAAATTCACTTTCTAACATGCCAAAAAAATTGGAGGAAAACATATTAAGCAGATAGTGCGTCCATTCGCCATCTTCCCTATTAAAAGCTTCGAATAAAATATCGGGGATTGATGCTATGCTGATGCAAAAATCTTGAAGCCTAATTAACGGGGATTGAGGAGATAATTGTTTTAATATCAAAAAGAAGCTTTCTTCCATTTCTTGGTGAGACATACCTCTAACAGTTTGATTTTGTACATACATATGTACATAATCTTCTATTGAATCAGTTTTCCCTTTTGTTTTTTGCATCCATTTTAGGAACAACTCACTTCTGCAGAATTTTGTTCCCTCCTCATAAAGATTAAACATTGCGCTAGCTAATGCCCTAGGGTTTGCATAATTATGGCCAGCAAATAAAGTGGCGTAATTGTTTTTTGCTTTGTGTCTTGGGAGTGTAAAATCTCTTTTATCCTGCAGCCATTCTATAAGTTCATTTATAGACCATCTTGTATCCGGATTATCTTGCAAAGTCCAAGCAAGCATGATTTTGGATCGAGCAGCTATTCTTTTTTTTGCTACCTCAGATTCATATGTGCCCGCTTCAATCCTATATGCATTATATAATTTAGGCTCGTGTGGACTAAAATTGAAAGCAGAGCCAGTCAAGGCAAAAAACATAGATGCTCCTAAGGCATAAATATCGCTGGAAATACCAAAAACTCTACGACCAAAAGGGTTGGCGTCAGCAATTTCTGGCGATAGATATCCCATATCCTGATGGAAATTTGGTGGAGATACAAAAAATTCCCTAAGCTTTACATTGCCATTCTTATCGATCAAAATATTAGAGGGGCAAATATTGCTACAATTCATCTTGTGTGAATCTAAGTAGGATAGGGCCGTTGTGAGAGCTGGCATTATTTGAGTCTCTATTTGCTCGGAATTCATTGTGCCATGCTTCCCTATATAATTTTGTAGATTATCTGCCGGATTATATGGCTCTACAATAGCACATAGAGAATATTTCTTACTTACGCCTAATTTTACTAAAGAAAAGGCTAAGAGAGAATTGATAGCAGGGCAATGCACACTTTTTAATCTTGATAATTCCTCGATGGGTGCTCTAAAATTATTGTTAAGGATGATAGCGAAATATTCTTTTTCACTCTCCATATGGGTAGCGAAATAATATCTACAAAATTGAGTATTCAGCTCATCTATAGGCCTATCTGTGTGGATATGGTAAGTTTCATCTACTATATCTTCTTTGAAGCTTTTAGGTAGAGCATGGTAGAGAGATTTTGTTTTTTCGCTTGTTGAAATAAGATCCGCAATGTCCATTTTAAAACTCGTTATTTTAGCTACCTAGCACGCTTACAAATTGTAGCTTACTTAGGTTTGCTAAGGGCTCAACGTAAACATTTATATTATCAACTTTTGTTACTTTAGCAATCGGAATTCCATATGGATAGTATTTTCCATCTCCAGATGAAAGAATTTGCTCACCAATTTTTATTTTGTGTTCTTGTGGTACATAAAGCAACTTCCCGCCCTTATGCCCATCTCCAGTTAATATAGCTTTTTCGCCAGAGATAGATGTGATAATGGGGATTCTAGATCTTATATCATTTATAAACATTACATGGGCGTGATTGTTGTAAGAGGTTGCGATTTTTCCAATTATGTATCCATCACTAATTACCACCTGATTGGCTTTTATTCCAGCTGTGGTTCCGGCGGACATTATTCCTCCTTTGGCATAGAGCCCTGAGAAATTAGAAATTAGTCTAGACGATAGAGCCACTTTGTACTTCTTTTTGCTTTGAAACTTTAATTGCCTTCTCAATTGTGCATTCTCAGAATTGATTTGTGATGTCTCTTCAAGAATCTTGCGCAGCTTTGTATTCTCTAGCTTTAGTGCGATATTTTCTGACCTTGCTCTAGAGATTTCCGATACATATTGTTGTGCCTGAGAAGCGCTATTAATTACGGAATCATATATAAGATTGATCGGCGACAATATAGTGGATGAAATTTCTATTACCAGTCTTTTGGCGGAGGAATTTTCTGGTAAATTTATGAGAACAACAGAAAGTGCTATGAAAAAAATTGTTAGAAAACGAGCAACATAATGGGCAGCTGATCTAGTCAAATCTAGAAATAAATTGTTAGTTTTTACCCTGTTTTCTAGTATAGCCATCTGCTAATCTTGTTTAAATAAAACATGTTTTAGTTTTTGGAAATCCTGCAATACCCTACCAGTTCCTAGTGCAACGCATGACAAAGCTTGATCAGCTACAAATACAGGGAGCTGAGTTGCTTCGCTTAGTACATAGTCTAATCCTCTGAGTAACCCTCCTCCTCCTGTCATCACTATGCCTTTATCCACAATGTCTGATGACAATTCTGGAGGCGTGCATTCTAGCGCTACTCTTACAGCTTGGACAATTTGTGAAACAGGGTCTACTAGACTTTCTGCTATTTCCTTTTCACTCAAAACGATTTCCCTAGGAATTCCATCTATTAAATCTCGTCCCTTGATTTCCATAGTTTTTGGCTCAATCTTAGGGTCAACATAGGCTACCCCAATTTGCTTTTTAATTTTTTCTGCTGTGGATTCTCCTACAAGAAGATTATGATTTCTTCTGATGTAAGAAATTATAGCTTCATCCATCTTGTCTCCACCAACCCTTACAGACCTTGCATATACAATCCCACCAAGCGATAGAACTGCTACTTCTGTAGTGCCCCCGCCTATATCAACAATCATAGATCCAGTAGGTTCTGTGACAGGCAAATCTGCCCCTATAGCAGCAGCCATAGGCTCTTCAATCAAAAATACTTCTCTCGCACCGGCGGACTCAGCAGCTTCTTGTATTGCTCTCCTTTCAACGGGTGTGGATCCAGATGGGACGCATACAACGATTAGTGGGCCAGTAAGACGCCTTTTGTTATGCACAGAAGATATGAAATGTTTTAACATTTCCTCCGCTCCTTTGAAATCCGCTATTACGCCATCCATTAGAGGTCTTTTAGCATCAATATCAGTTGGGGTTCTTCCTAGCATCATTTTAGCTTCATGGCCAAATGCATAAGGCTTATATGTACCATTATCATTGATTAGAGCTACAACTGAAGGTTCGTTTAGTACAATACCTTTATCTTTAACATATACTACTGTATTTGCAGTTCCCAAATCTATGGCCATATCACTTGACCTAATACCAAATAATTTTGATAAAAACATATAAGATTCCTTGAATAAAATTAAACACCCCTGACGCTGCCACCTGAGCGTTCAAAAGTATAACATACATCAGTCCATTCGCAAGTGCAAAATAGAGTATGAGCTGAGTAAAATTATAATTAATGTCAGTAGTGCAATAGATGCTCTAGGGTCAAATCCGTTAAATATTAGGATGTTATTTAAAATTTGTTGAGTTAAGAATGTGCCAAACCCTATAAATAGCCCCAAGGCAACCTTTTGGAATTGGTTTTTTGACCTATTATCTCTTGAAATAAAACAGGAAGCTAAAAAAATAAAAGCAACCATCAATAAAGGTCTAAATAAAAGCTTATAGTAATAAGCTTGGTGCTTTATATAAGGTAGCCCAGCTCTTTGTAAGTTCTCTATTGCTTCATGTAGGTTCCAGAAGCTGATTTTGATGGGGTCTGTAAGGCCTTGTACAAAATTATTGATGGATAATTCAGTATCTATCTCTAGCTTCCTAGACTGCTCCCTCTTGCCATCTTTATCATATAGGGAAATATTTTCTAAAACAATTCTACCATCTTCTAGGCTACCTTTCCTGGCATTGATTCTTTGAATAAAATTACTGGCATGATCAGTTTCTAAGATTGTTATATCGCGGATTTCTTTTTTGCTAAGGTTTAAGGATTTGACGATATATACCCTCCTTTGGTCATTAATTTGTTCTGATATAATAATTCCCATATCAGATATTACTAAATTACTAGTTTTCTTATCTATAAGCTTTGATTCGATTTTTTCATACTTAGTGTATAAGTAAGTTGATACGGGATTTAATAAGGTGGTTGCAATGATACCAATTGTCAAGCATGAAAGGGAGATTGGTAACAGCATTCTAAATATAGAAATGCCATTACTCCATATTGCGACTAACTCATTTTTCTTGCCTAGGGTGTAATTCATTAAAAACATTGCAAGCATCGCAGTTAATGGCAGAATTTCTGAGAAAATATATGGTATTTTTAACAGGGCCATCTCAATAAAAATTCTAGTATCTAAAGATATGCCTCTGGTTTTGTTGAGTAGATCAAAGCTATTAGAGATTAGTAATATTATAGAAATAACCAAAGATACAGAGAAAAACTTTTCCAGGTAATTTGTGATGATATAACGAGTGAGAACGGATATATTCATATACTTTTGCCAAAGCTGGTGGGCCCGGAGGGACTTGAACCCCCGACAACACCGTTATGAGCGGTGCGTTCTAACCAACTGAACTACAGGCCCCGAAATCACTTGAATGAGATTCAAACAGGTGATTTATATATTTTTTTGGCTGGATTGTCTAGGGAAAAGTTTGCAGATCATCAATTACCAGAATCAAGCGGGTAGTTTGGCATCTGGCTTTCTTATGTAGAGAGGCTCGATCGAGTTTGAAGAATTGCCTCTTAAAATTTGGTTTCTCGCTAATTTACAAATTATTCTTGCATCTGGATGCGAAAATCGTGGCAAAATTATTGTTTTATGGTTGGCGCTTTCTATAAAGTGCTTTGCCCCACTGCCTGCAATCACTATTTTACCAGAAATCTTTGACAATAATTGCCTAATATCCTGTATGGATGCTATAGATGGCTTCTCCTCCTCTTGCCCTGATTTATCAAAAATCTGGAAATAACATTCTTGCCTACTAGCATCAATGATTGCGAATGCTTTATCAAAATTACGATATTGTTCTCTTATCCTATAATTTATTGTGGAGAAGTTTGAAACAATTACAGCATTTTTTTCTAAGCCTTTGATTAATCCTAAGCATGCCGCTAAGCCAATTCTAATGCCCGTAAAACTTCCGGGCCCGTTAGTGGTTGCGACATAGTCAATTTCTTCAAGCCCTAAGCCTGCTTTAAGCAGTGCTGCATTTACCATAGATGTAAGATGCTCAGCTTGCATGGAATTTTGAAACAGAGTTTCAGTAGCCAAAATTTCTATATTCCCAGTAATGCACACAGAGCATCTTCCAGAAGCTGTTTCAAAGGCAAGTATTTTCATTGTTGATTCTATTGTTAGCTATTATATGCTAGCATAACTATTTTTATATTCAAGGACACTGCGATGGTAGAGAGGATTTTTAGAGAGTATGATATCAGAGGTCTATGGGGTGACGAGATAGATACAAAGTTGGCCTATAAGATAGGATATTTTTTTGGCCAAAGGTCTGCTGGAGGAGAGATAGTAGTAGGGTTTGATGGTAGGCATGGTGCAAGGCCTGTTTTTACTGCGCTTGCTTGTGGCATTAACAAATCCGGCTCTATAGTGAAGTCATTAGGTTTGATTCCAACCCCTATGGTTTATTATGCCAATGAAAAATTATCTCCATCTGCTGCAATTATGATTACCGCATCACATAATAGTAAGGAATATATTGGATTTAAGATGATAGAAGCTGGCACGCCATTTTGTGGGGAAGCTATAAAAGAGCTGAGAGATTTTGTACTGAATTCTGATTTAGAATATCAAGATATGGGTGAGGTTCAAATAACAGAAATTAATTTGGAAGAGCGGTATCTGGATAGAATTTTACAAAATATCACTATCAGTCCTTCAATGAAAGTAGCTTGGGATATTGGTAATGGAGCGGCTGGTTCTCTTATTAGTCGCTTAGTAAAAAAGATGCCCAATGAAAATATGTTATTCAATGAGAATATAGATGCTAATTTTTCCAATAGGTCTCCAGATCCAACAAACCATAAAAATTTGGAGCAATTTGTTAAGGAGGTTGCTAAGCATCAATGCGACCTTGGCGTAGCGTTTGATGGTGACGGTGATAGGGTTGTGTTTGTAACGGCAAATGGAAATATTCTGGAAGGAGATATAGCACTTTTAATCTTTGCTCAGAATATTTTAAAAAATCATCCAGGATCTACAATTATTTCCGAAGTGAAAGCAAGTAGGGTTTTCTTTGAAGGGGTTCAGAATGCAGGGGGCAATCCAATTATGGACAAGACTGGTCATTCAAATATCAAGCAAGCTATCAAGAAGCATAATGCTATTTTAGCAGGAGAATTAAGCTGCCACTTCTTCTTTTTGGATGATTATTATGGGTATGATGATGCAATTTATGCCAGCCTTAGAATGGTAGATATTATTTCTCAAAATGGGCAAAGTCTTGAGAAAATCCTGGATGCAATAGAGATGAATCCTATTTTGCCCGAGGTTAAAATTAGCGTTAGTGAGGATCAAAAATTTGTGCTTATTGATAAGCTCAAGGCGATTTTAAAAGAAGAAAAAAGAGCCTTCATTGATTTAGATGGGGTAAGGTGTGAATCTCAAAATGGGTGGTGGCTTATAAGAGCTTCTAACACCTCTCCTGCAGTTTGTATAAGGGCTGAGGCTCAATCGGAAGATCAGTTACGTAATATAAAAGTAGAGGTAAAATCATATTTAGAGAGGCTTGGGATAAATCTAGACAACACAAATTTGACATAATATTTTATTTTCAATATTATCTGCCCATCTTACAAATAGGAGAGATATGGAGACCGATCAGCTATATTTGTTTCGAGAAAAACGTTTCCTTCCGTTATTCATAACACAATTTGGTAGTTGCTTAGGCGATAACCTACTCAAAAGCGCGCTAATAATATTTGTAACCTATGTTTTAGCAGGTCAAAGGGGCTATGATGCAGGTCAGATGATTCTGCTTGCAAATGCTATCCTGATATTCCCTTTTTTGCTTTTTTCAGGAATAGGGGGGCAATTAGCTGATAAATATGAGAAAAAACATGTAATTGTAGTAGTTAAATTTGTAGAAATGTTTTTTGCATTTTTAGGGATTTATGGTTTCCATCATGAAAATATCTTCATTATGTATACAGCCCTCTTCCTTATGGGGAGCCATGCTGCTTTTTTTGGTCCTGTGAAATTCAGTATATTGCCTGAGACTCTCAAAAAAGAGGAGCTTTTGAGTGCAAATGGCTATATCGAAGCAGGAACTTTTGTCGGTATCTTGATAGGTACGTTACTTGGAGGGCTTTACAATTTCTACCCATCAATCGTAATTTCTATCATGATATTTGTAGTTGTGGGTAGTTTTATAGCTGCTTTGTTTATTCCTAAAATTGGTAATTCTCAGCCTTCTATGAAGCTTGATTATAATATCTTCAGAGAAAGTACAGAAATTGTTAAAAATGCTGCTTCTAAGAGGCAAGTTTTCTTATCAATTTTAGGTATATCTTGGTTTTGGTTTATAGGGGCTGCATTTTTATCAGAAATTCCTATTCTCTCAAAAGAAATATTTTGCACCAATGAGCATGTAGCCAACCTATTTTTAGCAATATTTTCTATAGGTGTTGGTGTTGGCTCTTTTTGGTGTAACAAAATATACGAGAATGAAATTACTTCAAAATATGTACCTATATCTGCATTAATACTGAGTGTGTTTGTTGTAGATTTATACTTTGCATGCGGAAATCTAGCTCCTAAGCATTGCAGTGGAGAATTATTAGGATTATTTGATTTCCTATCTTATGTCAATAATGTGCGAGTCATGTTTGACCTCTTTTTCATTTCTGCGATCAGTGGCCTATATGCGGTGCCTCTTTATGCTACCATGCAATATTTTAGTGCTCCAAGCCATAGATCCAGGGTGATTGCCGCAAACAATATTATGAATGCATTGTTCATGATCGGATCCTCCTTGCTCCTCTCGCTCTTATTTTTCTTTAAGCTATCTGTACCTACAGTGATTCTTATTTTAGGTATTATGAACGCTATTGTTGCGCTCAAAATTTATAAAATAGTTCCAGATGCTGGTATTATCCCTAAGCCACTTGCTAGAACAGTGCTGAAATTTATTTTTGACAAATTATATAGAGTGGAAGTCAAGGGAATAGAGCATTTAAAAAACTCAGGCGATAGGGCGGTAATAATAGCAAATCATATTTCGTATCTTGATCCGCCTATAATGGCAGTATATCTTTCGCATCAGATCGTGTTTGCGGTTGATGCTGTTTTTGCACAAAAATGGTGGATGAAGATAGTACTTAGGATTGGTAATTCTTACCCTGTTGACAGAAATAACCCAATGGCAATGAAATCATTGATATCTGAGATCAAGAAAGGTAAGAAGGTTTTGATTTATCCAGAGGGTAGATTGACTACCACTGGCGGCTTGATGAAAGTATATGATGGCCCTGGAATGCTTGCGGATAAGGCCGGTGCAGATATTATACCTGTTAGGATAGAAGGCATGGAATATACCTGGTTTTCTAAATTATTAAATATTCCAAGGCGTAGAATTTTCCCTAAAGTAACGCTAACAATAATGCCTCCAGTGGATATTAAGGTTCCAGAGGATATCAGTACTAGAGATAAGAGAAAATATTTCAGTACAAAAATATATGACATAATGTGTCAGATGGTTGTTAAAACTTCCGATACAAACCAGACTCTATTTCAGTCTGTGTTGGATTCTGCGAAAGTATGTGGTTATAGGAAAAAAATTGTACAAGATATTGGCTTAAATGACATAAGTTACCGTACTTTGATAGCAAGGTCTTTCGTGCTTGGTAATTATATTTCAAATTCCACCATACAGGGTGAGTATGTAGGTATTATGCTTCCGAATGCTGCAGCAACGGTAGCTACCTTTTTTGCGATGCAGGCTACGGGCAGGGTGCCAGCCATGCTGAATTATACATCTGGAGCAAAAAATATCATATCAGCTTGCAATACTTTGAAGGTGAAAACTATCTATAGTTCAAAGGCATTTATTGAAAAAGCTAATTTGCAAGATGTTGATGAGACTCTCTCGACAAAATTTAATGTAATTTATCTTGAGGATATCAAAGCTGAAATCTCAATATTTGAAAAGCTGAAATATGTGGCACTAAGCTTCTTGCCTAATATATATTATAATCACTTTTTGTGGAATGATGTGGATCCAGATAGTCCTGCTGTTGCATTATTGACTTCCGGGACTGAAGGTGTGCCTAAAGCAGTGGTTCTTTCTCACTCTAATATACAATCAAACCAAGCTCAGGCAACATCAAGATTTGATTTCAACTCCTCTAATATTGCATTTAATGCCTTGCCACTCTTCCATTGCTTTGGCTTAACAGGTATGTTTTTGATGATGAAGGCGGGGATCAAGACTTTCCTTTATCCATCCCCACTGCATTATAGGGAAATCCCAGAAATTATATATGATTTAGGGGCTTCAATAGTTTTCAGTACAGATACTTTTTTGAATGGCTATGCTAAATTCGCTGATCAATATGATTTTTATGCGGTGAGATATATTATAGCTGGAGCAGAAAAACTCAAGCCTGAAACTAGAAAATTATGGTCAGATAAGTATGGGGTGAGAATTCTTGAAGGATATGGCGTTACAGAAGCGGCCCCCGTTATATCTGCAAATAGCCTTATGCATGAGAAGCAAGGGACAGTTGGAAGATTTATGCCAGATATAGAATATAAAATTGAGCCAGTAGAAGGTTTAAGTGAAGGTGGGGTATTATATATTAAGGGTCCTAATGTCATGCTTGGATATGTCAGAGCAGATAAGCCTGGAATTGTTCAGCCTGTAGAGGATGGGTGGTATAATACAGGGGATATAGTTACTGTCGATGATGAAGGCTATATTACCATACTCGGAAGGCAGAAGAGATTTGCTAAAATTGGCGGAGAAATGGTGCCTTTATCCGCTATTGAGGAAGTCGCTTTAGAGGTTGATAAAAGCGCTGCAGTGGCAGCTATGCATATCCCTGACCCGAGAAAAGGTGAGCAGATTCTTATCTTCTCTGATAGTAAAAAAATAGATAGGGATTCGATGAAGGCTATCATACAAGAAATGGGATATTCTGAGCTTTATCTTCCAAAATATTTTGTATATCTGGCAGAAATACCTGTTCTAGCAACAGGAAAAACGGATTACAGGAAATTACTAGAAATGTCTGAGGAATATATAAAATCTCAACAATAGGCTATGGCTAAATAATAATTGATAGGAGCAAGTATTATCTGGTAGAATGTGGTAAAACAGTAAGTATATAAGGTGTTAGACACAGAACGCTGTCTTTCCGTGCTTCTCTAGTGTCATCGCGTACTTGATACGCGATCCATTAGACGGTGAGGCAAGAAACTCAAGGTAATATGGATACCGGATATTTTGCAAGCAAAATTCCGGCATGACAATAAGGAAAACGGGAACGACAATGGGGTAAATTATAGCCCACTGCCCATTATAACCTGAGTATCCGTAATAGGGTGTCTGCTCCTTACCAGATACTGAATAGTATCAATTGTTATTGAGTAAGATCAAAGATAGTGCTTGTATAAGATGATAAGAGGCGCTGCTACCCTAAGGAGGGATATGGATTTACCCACAATTGCAACGCATGCAAAATCTCATAATTTACTTCCCTCAAAAAGTCTAGGGCAGAATTTTATTTTTGATGAAAGTCTATGCGATAAAATTGTAAGGGAAGCAGGTTTGCAAGAATCCCAAAATGTTTTAGAGGTGGGGCCTGGGCCCGGGGGGCTTACAAGGTCAATACTTAAAAAAAATCCAAGCAAGCTTTTTGTGATAGAGAAAGATAAAAGGTGCCTTGGGCTTCTCGGTGAGATTAAAGCTAATTATAGCAATCTAGAAATTCTTGAAGGGGATGCGTTAAAAGTAGCTCTATCCACTCTTTCTCGGGAGAAGCTTACAATTATCGCCAATCTACCTTATAATATAGGCACAGAGCTTATTTTCAGATGGTTAGAGGAATTAGAGCTCATTGATTCCATATCTGTCATGCTCCAGAAGGAGGTTGTAGCGCGAATTTGCGCAAATCATGGGTCCAAAAAATATGGCAAATTATCAATTATGTGTCAAATTTTGTGTGATGCAGAACATCTTTTCGATGTGTCTAGGGAATCATTTCACCCTCCGCCCAAGGTGACCTCAGCAATTGTACGCCTTATGCCAAAGCAGCAAATTCCACCTAAGAGGATAGTAGAAAATGTGAGACGCATTACTAGGTTAGCTTTTTCTGCAAGGCGTAAGATGCTTAAATCTGCTTTAAAAGGCTTATCTAGTGATATAGTGGAATTATTAGGCAGTGCGGGTATCGAACCAACTCTTCGCGCAGAAGATATTTCAGTTGATGATTATATACGGCTTGCTTCCTTGATATAAATCTAATGCTGATTTGCCCTATATTTAAAACATAAGATATATATTGCCGCAATTATTGTTACAATAGTGGAGATAAAGTATAAAAGTGGAGCCCAGCTTACTTCCGTTGTTTCATATATTAAGGTTGAGAAAAATGGTGTTGGGCTAGATATGCAGATTGACCCAATGGCATGAGCAAGGCTAAAGATTCTATATCTTATTATAGTAGGTATAGATTGCTTCAGAAGAGCAAGAGCAGGCATGGTAAGAATAGGAAGCGCTATCATCATTGCGCAATAAGAGGGTAGGGATATATAACCATCTTTAATTCCAAATAATATGCTAATTGTACAGAAAACTAGTGCTATAAAGCCAAAAGTTGCTACGCTTCTTCGGCCAATCATATCAGCCAAAAATCCTGCTACAATAGCTGCAAGCATATATAGTACAATACCTACAGATGTATAAAATTGCATTGTGGAATGGTCTACATAACCCAAGACTTTAAAAGCATATGTTCCAAAAAATATCACACAGAAGTGGTTGGTGCTACCAATTGCACCAGCAAGAATCGCGCATAAAAGGAATAGAAGCCAGTTTTCTTTAACAATCCTGAATGTAGATTTTTTGAGATAATCATCATATTTTGGATCTTCCTTATGGTGCGCAAGATCGCTTTCTTTATACTTTGAGACTATGAGTAGCATAGTCAATCCTAAAATTGTGCCAACCAAAAAGGCAAATCTCCAGGCATAGCCCGGCATAAATCCTAATGTAAAAAACCAAGCAGAAGTTGATGCAACGAAAGAGCCAGCAAGTGCGGAGCATGTTACAAGACCTGTACCTAAACATTGTCTTGATTTGCCAATATGTTCGTAAACATACAATCTCACCCCATCAGTACCAGAGGAAACTAGTGCGACAATAGACATTCTAGCTATCAGTAATATCAGAGCAGAGATTATACCTAAATAATGGTATCCTGGCGTGATGCTAATTAAAAAAGATGCGCATGATGTTCCAATTAGGCTTATTTTTAAAGTGGCAGAGCGGCCATAAATATCCCCAATTCTTCCTAAGAACAAAGCTCCAACTGGTTTGGCTAAAACGGCTATGGCCATTATGAAATAAGTATTGAGGAGGGCTATTACAGGGTCTTCAGAAGGGGTGAAGCTTCTAGAAATCGAGGCTGCTAAAAATCCAAATAAATGGTGGTCGTAATATTGGGATAAAGCGCCAAAAGCACCAACAAAAAAAGATTTACGATTCATGCTTTACTCCGTCTAGGGTAGCTAAGTATATATTCCAGCCACTAGGCAAAAGCAAGCAAAATCTTTAATTTGTTTTTAACCCCTATTTAAGGAGAAATAATTTAGGTTATTTGCTCGTATTATAGCCAAACATCAACTTTAACTCCAAAATAAATTGCAAGAATTTGTTTATTGGAGTAATGTCTCATATTGTATATTTTAGAGAGATTTTAATATCAGTATCTATGGAAAATATTAAGTTAGCAAATTCTTATACAAAAATTTTATTTCATGTGGGAAATGCCACGGGGAAATCTGCTGAGATTTTGGAGAATATGAGAAGGATCCTCCTTGTTTTAGAGGCGTCTAAAAAGCTTGCAAGGTTTTTGAATGCTCCAATCTATAGTGACAAGACAAAGATGGATTTTCTAAAGGGATTTTTGGATAATATAAAATCAGATAAAGTCACATATAATTTGATCAAAACTTTAGTAGAAAATAAGAGGATAGATTTACTGCCTAGAATTCATAAATATTATACAAAAAAACTTTTACAATTAGAAGGCAAGGAGATCGCAAAAATCACTCTTGCAAAAGAGATGAGTGAGAAAGATTTTAAAGAAATTACTTCTCTTTTAGAGAAAAAACTTGATAAGAAATTCATAGCTACGCAAGAAGTGAATGATGAAATCATAGCTGGTGCTGTCATTACTTTTGGCCACACTATGTGTGATTTATCTCTAAGAAATGTTCATAATAAATTAAGTAGGGAAATCAATGAAATTTGATGTTAAGGAAGCTGCCCAGTTGCTTGAGAAAAAAATATCTGGCCTCAAGGATTTTGGTAAATTAGATGAAATTGGAGAAGTGATCTCTATAGGAGATGGAGTTGCCAAAATTTATGGTTTGGATAATGTGCAAGCTGGGGAGATGGTAGAATTTTCATCTGGAGTGAAGGGGTTAGCTCTTAATCTAGAACAAGGTAGTGTTGGCGTTGTGGTGATGGGAGATGATCGTGAGATCAGACAAGGTGACACGGTTAAAAGAACTGGTACTATCTTGGAGGTTCCTACCGGGATGGGAATGCTTGGCAGAGTGGTAGATAGTCTTGGTCATCCAATAGATGGCAAAGGAGCTATAAAAAAGCCTACTTATTCTAGAATAGAGGTGAAAGCACCTGATATTATTTCCAGGAAGTCAGTTCATGAGCCTGTGCAAACAGGTATAAAGGCCATTGATAGTTTAATTCCTATTGGTAGAGGACAAAGGGAGCTTATTATCGGAGACAGACAAACCGGGAAAACAGCCATAGCCCTTGACACTATTATAAATCAAAAACATACACATCAATTTGGAGAAGAGAAGGATAAGATATATTGTATATATGTAGCAATTGGCCAGAAGCGCTCAACTGTTGCCTCTGTTGTAAGAAAGCTAGAAGAAGCAGGGGCTTTAGAATATACAATTATTGTTTCTGCAACAGCTTCTGACCCTGCATCCATGCAATTTTTGGCTCCATATGCGGGATGTGCTATAGGCGAATATTTTAGAGATAATGGCAAGCATGCATTAGTTATTTACGATGATCTAAGTAAGCATGCTGTGGCCTATAGACAAATGTCGCTTCTACTACGTAGACCACCAGGCAGGGAAGCCTATCCTGGAGATATTTTTTACCTTCACTCAAGACTCCTGGAAAGAGCTGCGAAATTGTCTGATGAGAGAGGTAGTGGGTCGCTTACCGCGCTTCCAATAGTTGAAACTCAAGCTGGAGATGTTTCTGCTTATATTCCTACTAATGTTATATCAATTACAGATGGTCAGATTTTCTTGGAAAGTGAGTTATTTTATAAAGGAATTAGGCCTGCTGTGAATGTGGGGCTTTCTGTAAGTAGAGTAGGTTCTGCAGCGCAGATTAAATCCATCAAGCAAATATCTGGGTCTATAAAACTTGAGCTTGCACAGTACCGGGAAATGGAAGCTTTTGCGCAATTTGGGTCTGATCTAGATGAATCTACTAAAAAACTTCTTTCTCGTGGTGCAAGGCTAGTAGAACTGCTAAAACAAATGCAATATTCCCCGTTAAGTGTGGAAAAGCAAGTAGTAAGTATTTTCTTAGGAGTAAAGGGTTATCTAGATAAAGTACCTATTCAATCTGTCAAGGAGTTTGAAGCCAAAATTCTAGAAAATCTGGAGCTTTACAATAAGGATATTTTAGAGGATCTTTATAAAGAAAAGAAGATCAATGACAAAATAGAGAAGAAGCTGCATGATTTTGTGCAAAAAACTTTGAAGGAGTTTCTAGGGTAGAGGAATGTCAGATATCAAGGAACTCAGGTCAAGAATAAAGTCTATCAAATCGACTAGGAAGATTACGAAGGCTATGCAGATGGTCTCTGCTTCGCGCCTCAAAAGAGCTAGAAAATCTCTTGAGGATGCTCAGTACTATTATAAAGCAATAGAGAAATCAGCAAGAAAATTGATGGGCTGTGATGTCGATTTATCAGAGTTTGCAAAAAGGATATTATTTGGTGATTTTGATACATCCAAACCCAAGTTGATAGTCGCTTTTGCTGGTGATAGAGGGCTTTGCGGTTCATTCAACTTATCTATCACAAAGCAGATGAAAGAGAAAATATTTTCCCAAGGGGATTTCCTGCTTATAGCGATTGGAAAAAGAATGATGGATTTTGCTCATGCACATTGTCCGGACTCTATCCTACTAGAATATTACGGCACTGAGATGGATGATAAGGTTCTTTCTGAGATCAAATCAACTATAGTGCAAAGAATATCACAAGGGTCTATTTCCTCATGCCACTTATATTTTAATGAATTTCAAAATGTTATCACACAAAAACCTCGAGATAAGAAAATTATTCCTTTGGAGATGAATCTTGAAGTTTTAGAGGAGACAATACCTGATATAGAGGGGGATAATATTTTAGATAGCTTGCTGGAATTATATATTTTAGCAGAAATAAAAAATGCCTATGTAAATTCTGTTGCAAGTGAAGAAGCAGCAAGAACTACTGCTATGGATAATGCAACAAGAAATGCTGGGGACTTAATAGATAAACTTACTCTTGTCATGAATAGAAAGAGACAAGCTGTGATTACTAAAGAATTAATAGAAATAATATCAGGTGCAGATGCTGTATAGATTTTGGAGGATAGAAGAATGAAAAAAAATATTGGAAAAATAGAGCAGGTTATATCTGCTATTGTTGATGTGGCTTTTGAGGAAGGTGAGGTGCCTTCTCTACTTAATGCTCTTGAATGCGAGAACCAGGGTTCCAAGCTTGTGCTAGAGGTCCTACAGCATCTTGGGGATAATATGGTTAGATGCATCGCTTTGGATGCAACTGAAGGGCTCACTAGAGGAGCAGAAGTAGTCGATACGGGCGCCCCTATTTCTGTGCCCGTTGGGAAGGAGACTTTAGGTAGAATCATGAATGTTGTAGGTGATCCTATAGATTCTGGTGGGGCAATTAAGACAAAGGCTAAAGCCCCTATCCATGCAAATGCACCATCTCTTACAGATCAATCTGCTGAGAAAGACATACTTGTTACAGGTATTAAGGTGATCGATCTTCTGACTCCATATGCTAAAGGAGGTAAAATTGGCTTATTTGGCGGGGCTGGAGTTGGTAAAACAGTGCTTATCATGGAGCTTATTAATAATGTTGCCAAGGCTCATGGCGGATATACAGTTTTTGCTGGCGTTGGTGAGAGAACTCGTGAGGGCAATGACCTTTATCATGAAATGATGGATTCAGGTGTGATTGATAAAGAGAATTTAGAAAATTCAAAAGTGTCTCTAGTATATGGGCAAATGAACGAACCTCCGGGAGCAAGGGCGAGAGTAGCCTTTACAGGCCTTACGGTCGCAGAGCATTTTAGAGATATGGGCTCTGGTCAAGATGTTTTGTTCTTTGTTGATAATATTTTTAGATTTACTCAAGCTGGCGCTGAAGTTTCTGCAACATTAGGTAGGATGCCCTCTGCTGTTGGCTATCAGCCTACTTTGGCCACAGATATGGGAGCGCTGCAAGAAAGGATTACATCAACCAATAGAGGCTCTATTACTTCTGTGCAGGCTATTTATGTTCCAGCGGATGACTTGACAGACCCTGCTCCTGCTACATCATTTACGCATCTAGATGCTACAACAGTTTTAAGTAGGCAAATAGCTGAGATAGGTATTTACCCAGCTGTTGATCCATTGGATTCGACTTCTCAAATGCTAGATCCTAGTATTGTTGGAGAGGAGCATTATCAAGTTGCAAGATCTGTCCAACAGGTTCTACAAACCTATAAATCTCTGCAGGATATTATAGCAATTTTAGGTATTGATGAATTATCTGAGGAGGATAAGCTGATTGTAGCAAGAGCTAGGAAGATACAGAGATTCCTGTCACAGCCATTCCATGTTGCAGAAGTATTTACTGGTATGAAGGGTAAGTTTGTTGAGCTAAGTGATACTATTAAAGGCTTTAAGGCTATCATTGATGGAGAATGCGACAATATGCCAGAAAATGCTTTTTACATGGTAGGCTCTATAGAAGAGGCTTATGCTAAGGCGAGGGAGATGTCTGTTGAGGAAGAAGCATGAGGCTCAAAATCATTACAATTTCTGGAGTAACTTTTGATGATGAGGTGGATATGGTATTATTGCCTGCATCTGAAGGGGAGATGGGAGTAATAAAACATCATATGGATATGATAGTTTCCTTGAAAAAGGGGGCAATTAAAATCCATAAGGGAGATAAGCTTGATAATATAGAGGTCGATGGCGGCATTGTCTCGATACATAATGGTGAATTTATAGATGTAATGCTCGGATGACTTGCTCAATTATTATCACAACAACAGATAGTATCGAAGTGGCAGATACAATATCAAATCAGCTTATACAGGATGCGTTTGCAAAATGTATTTGGAGGGATGAGGTGAAGTCGACTTATTTGTGGGAAGGTAAGTTGGTATCTAGTAAAGAATATAGGTTATTTATTAAGTCTAACAAAGGTTATTTCCGTAAAATATGTGACAAAATCAAAGAGATGCATAATTATGACGTACCCGCAATAATAGAGATTGATATAAAGGGTGAGGAGAATTTTATTAATTGGCTCAAGGGGTAGGTATATATGGCTTCGGATAAAAAACTCAGAACCCTTATAGCTCATTCTATTAAATCAGCTGATAAGAGTTATTTTTTTGAAAATTATACCAATCAAGCTGAGGCAGTAATAAGGGCTTTAGCAAAGGCAGGATATCAAATTGTTCCAGAAGACCCAACACTTTATATGAATAAAGCTGGAGTTGAGGCGATTACTCTTGGTAAAAATAGGCCTCAAGAAATGTCTGAAGCAATATATAGGGCTATGCTTATGGCCGCCAAAAGAGGCGATACCAAAATGCATTCAAAGTGATAGGATTGAATTTTGCAGCACTCGCCTTATACGCAAGTACAAGCGCACGTTTATAGCGGTTCGGCTTTAAATTCAAAATGGTATCGATATTACCCTCATTACTTGCGAACCGACTAATGGGTCCCCTCACCTGCGCACAGGAAGACAGTAGAGAAGAGAGGGGAGTCTATATTCTACGCCTTATGCACTTATCTTTTTGTGCATTCTACAGATAATACTTGCTGCTATCAATTGTTAATGCCCTTGCTATTACGGATGCTAGTGTTAAAATAGCAAAAAATGCATGTTACAATAGGTTATTCTCCACTGACTTAAATATTAGGCTATATGGTACAAAAAGAGATAACAAAGAATTCATATCATCAAAGAATTAGCAATGTAATAGATTATATTCATCATAATCTTGATCATGATTTAAGTCTTGATAAGTTAGCGGAAATATCTTGTTTTGCTCCATATCATTTTCACCGTATATATCAATCCATTGTAGGTGAAACTGTTATGCGTTCTATTAGGCGCTTTAGACTTCAAAATGCTGCTAAAGATTTGGTTAAGAGCAATTTGCCATGGGAGAGAATAGCAAGAAAGGCTGGCTATGATAATATAGATAGTTTTACTCGCAAATTCAGGGAAGATTTTGCAATTACACCTAATGCTTATAGAAAAAGAGCAAAGCTTATATTTAAGGAATCAAATCAACAAGAAATGGAGAATAAAAATATGTATGATGTTAAAATTGAAAATATAGAAAAGCTCACTTTAGCTGCTATCGATCATGAAGGTGATTATATGAAAATCTCTTCTAAGTTTGAAAAGCTACTTGCATATCTTGCGCATAAAGAACTTTTAACCCCTGAAACAAGGTCATTTGGTGTCTATTATGGTGATCCAAACACTATTCCCGAAGCAGAATTAAGGTCAAAGGCTTGCTTTACAGTGAGTGATGATTTTAAAGGAGAGGGGGATGTTAAAAGGTTCGAAATTGAGCCTACGAAATATGGTGTCATTACTCACAAGGGATCATATGCAGAACTTGAGGCTGCCTATAGATGGCTTTATAAAACATGGCTAGTTAATAGTGTATATGAAGTGGGTGACGCACCTCCATTAGAAGAATATTTAAATGATCCAAGAGAGGTAGCTCCTTCTGAGCTGCTAACCAAAATATATATTCCTATAAAATAAATAGCATTGTTTTCCCTTATTTGATAAGGAACCTATTAATCAGTAAGGCGAGGAACAAGAATAAATGCTTGCCGGATATTTGCATCCGGCATGAGATTCTATTAAAGAACACAAGAGCCAGCCCCTTAAAATGGCGCAATAATATCTGCAATTTGAGACCCTATTCGTGGCTGTTGCATATCGCTTACAACGCCTCTGCCACCATAAGAGATTCTGGCTTCAGCAATCTGATTAGAATCTATAGAATTATCTGAGCCTATATCCTTAGACCTAATGATACCAGCAATCTTAACTTCCCTAAGTTCACTATTAACTCGTACTTCTTGGTGTCCTTCAATCACTAGGTTGCCATTAGGGAGTACTTGTCTTACCAGCACTGCTACTTGAGTGGAGATAGTTTCCTGTCTGTTAATGTTACCGGAGCCTGAAGTGTCTCTTTTTCCGGCGACATTTAAAAGACTTGTAGCATCTTTTGCCATGCCAATTGTAGCAAGTATCGCTCTTTTCTTGCCAAAGGCTTCTGTGACATCAGCGGTCTCGCCGCTATTGCGACTTTGCTTGGTAGAGTTTGCAAGAGTGGCTTTATCTGTGATATTCACCTTAACTCTTAGAATATCTCCCACTTTCCATGCCCTATTGTCTCTAAAGAAGCTTGTGGCTCCTGGTTGCCATAGGGAGTTTGTTTTTCTTACATGCGCTTTGTTAATCTCCTCTTTTTCTGCTGGAGATAATTGCTCTTCATCAATGGGGACTTCAAGTTTTGCAAAGTCAGGTGCCTTGCCCACTCTTTTAAAGCGCTCTAAAGTTCCAGAGCATGATGCTAAAATTAAGCCTAAAAATATTATGAAACAAAACTTATCTATTCTCATGTGCTTATCTTCCTACTTCTACTAAATTCTTGCCTTTTATAATGCCATGGACAACGATCCCTGTATTATCATTTTTTACTTTGATATTATCGCCCATAGCACCAGATTGGGCGGCAACTCCATTGGTGCGAAGCTTAATATTACCTTGATTATACATCATTGATACATTGTCTCCTTGCTTAATAATCTGGGGCTTTAAAATGTCTCCCTTTCTGATATATGATCCACCAGAAATTGCCCTTCTGACTTGCATTCCTAGAATTTCTCCTAAAGATGTTGCATAGCCATTTTTAATGCGCGCATAAGGTGTTTTCACAGATACTATATCAGATGCTGTAATGATGCTTCCAGAGCTAATAGTTTTTGTTAAAACTGGCACATCAATAAACGCCTTATATCTTCCAAATAAGTCAAACAGCTTATCATCTTCCGCAGTTACGCTCACTCTAAAGCTTGAGTAAGTGGGCTCGAAATATGTCAAGTTAACATTTTTGATACCCCTTAATTTGATATCATTCAATAAGTTTTTAGATTTCTGGTCAAAAGTTAGCTCAACTTCTGACACGTCTGAGCCAATTTTATCAATTACCAAGCCACTAATCATTTCGTTTAAAGAGCTTGCGCAGGTGATAATGGGCGTGCATATAAGCGCAATGATAAGAATTTTTAGAACTTTAGAAATCATTTAAAGGTTTCGTTTGTATTTTTTAGAATCTCATTTTGAGCTGCAACTATTTTCAAATTGAGTTCAAATGCGCGCTGAGCATCAATCAGTCCTGTTAGAGCCTCTATTTGACTCACATTAGAAGTTTCATACCCTCCTTGAGTCAGTGAACCCACACTATCTTCCTCACCTGGGTTGAAGATAAGGGCCTCGCCAGATGCATCTGTTTCCACTAAGACTCCGCCACCTATTTCCTCAAGGCCTAATTCGTTAGAGAAGGTTGCTAATTGGATGGTAGCATATACTTCATTATTGTCAGAATTGACAACTTCACCATTGGGCCTGATCTTGATTTTTTGGGGATCAACATTGTCCGGGATAGTTACTTCATTGTTGATTAACTCATATCCATGAGCTTCTGTAACTAACCTACCATCGGCTCTTTTTTTAAATACCCCGCCTCTAGTATAGCCTATTCTATTATTAGGTAACTGGACTGCAAAATATCCCCCACCATCGATGTAAATATGGAATGGATTATTTGTATCTTTTTTAGCTCCCTGAGTTAGGTTTTTTGTCACACCAGAGATTTTAGACCCGCTACCCCGTTGGATTGCAGATGGAGCGGCGAAGTCAGAATCAGCTCCGGCAAGCCCTCCCTTCTTAAGAGTGGTATAGAAGTTATCTGTTGTGATGAGCATTCTTTCTTTATATGCAACAGAGGATGCATTTGCTGCATTTTGAGCTAAGGTGTTGATACGTTCCTGTGCGGCGTCTAGTCCTGTTCTTGCCACTGCTATAGCATCTGCCATATTTCCTCCTAATTTGTTTTCATTACTCTGGTTATTAGATTCTTCTCCAACAAGCCAATATTTTTTACAAGTTCATTTGATGTATCGCTTGATCTTTGCAGCTCTATTACCTCAGTGAGGATTTTCGTGGAGCTAATATTTGCTCCTCTGAGATATCCGCTGGCAAGTTTAATAGTACCGTCATCAACTGGGACTCCAACAGCATTAGTAATATACATGTTATCCCCCTCTTTTGCAAATTCTGCATTCGCATCAAAGCCAAACATACCTACTATTGCCACTTCTTCAATATCTGCAAAAATCGTCCCATCCTCCGATATCTGCATGGTTTTGTATGTTTCAGGAAATAATATAGGTTGCCCATCCTTGCTAGCGAAAGGATAACCATTGTGATTAACAAGAGTATTAGTATGGTCGATAGCAGCAGCGCCATCAAGCGTATATCTAGGACCATTAGGTGTCAAAAGCATAAAATATGCATTTCCAACGATAGCCATATCAAGAACCCTCCCTGTGGGCTTCAGGGGGCCTAGGTTTTCTGTTCGGTAATTACCTTTTGCAATAACAAATGAGTCTGCCTTCCTTTTAGTTTCACTATGGTCTCTCTTTTCAAAGATAACATTATCTTGCTCAAAGCCATTAGTGTTAACATTAGCTGCATTGTTTGATATAACTTCTAGATGTTTTTGCTTGGATATTGCTCCTGAAGTGGCTATGTAGGAGGCATTATTAGCGAGGGTCTTGCTAGTCAAAAATTGCGTGACTAGAAGGAATAATATGCAGATTTGAATATTTTTTTTCACAGAAGTTAAACTCACATCTTGACTAAGAAGTATCATAGAATAAAATTAACCACCTGAAAACCATATTTTCAAGAATATTGTTCAAAATGATATATTTTTGTGGATAATGAGTAATAAAAGTGTATATTTTGGTGTAATTACGATCGTAAATTGTGCTATATAGTAGGTGGATATGATGTCGAATAATAATGATACAGATGAGCTTACCCTTGAGCCCTTTAAGGAGGGAGATGACAATTTTGCTGAGGGCAATGGGCAAATGGCAGATATTAAGGGCAAGAGGATAGTAATTATTTCTACAGTTATTGCGGGCTTAATAGTAATTACAGCGCTTTTCTTTTATTTTAGTGCTAGTGATACTAAGGTATCTTCAACAAATCAACCTTCTCCGCAACAAAAAACTTCGTCTGCAATAGTTCTGTATGAGATGCCGGAGATAACGACGAATTTGGCCCCGACAAACGAAAAAGAAAGCTGGATTAAAATTGCAATCACTATACAACTTGAGAACAATAAAGATCAGGCTACTATAGATAAAAAATTGCCAATGATTAAAGATGCTATTATTGTATTTTTGAGAGAGCTTAGAGCATCTGACCTGTCAAGTTCAGGGGGGAGTATGGTGCTTAAAACTGAGCTGGTTAAGAGGATAAACAAAATAATGTATCCTGCAAAAATTAATGATGTTTTATTAAGAGAAATTCTATTGGATCAGTAAAGATTATGAATAATAAGAAGGTTGAGCCTAAAATAGGAACAAAAAAAGCAAGTGAGTCTACGGGCATAAAGGCTGTTTTGGACAGAGCGATGCAGGCATATGAAAAGCTGCCTATGCTTGAGATAGTGTTTGAGAGACTTATTAGGTCCCTTACATCCTCTCTTAGAAACCTTACTTCTGAGAATGTTGAGATTCAGGTGACAGATCTGGAATCACTAAGATTTGGCTCTTATTTGTCATCTATGCCACAACCATCCTCAATAGCTGTGTTTAAAGCAGTTGAGCTTGATAATTTAGGATTGGTCACCCTGGATAATAATGTTGTTTTGACATTGGTGGATGTGCTTTTAGGCGGCAAGGATGCAAAAGATTCAGTAGTACAAAAAAGGCCTCTAACTTACATAGAGCAAACTATTGCCAAACAACTTGTGGAAATAATCCTTGGAGAATTAGGTAATGCTTTTGATGCTATTACTCCATCGAATTTTATTTTTGAGCGTTTGGAAAGCAACCCTAATTTTGCCACTATTTGTAGGACTGGGGATGCGGTAATATCACTTAGATTGACCATACAGATTGAGCAAAGCTCAGGTTTTGTGGATGTTGTGATTCCGTATAATACTTTAGAGCCAATCAAGGAGCAATTACAGAAGGTATTTATAGGGGACAAATTTGGTATAGATTCAGTTTGGGAAGAATTGCTCTCCAATGCGATAAATGAAGTTAATATGCCCATAGAAGCTGTGGTTGTCAACACACCTACCAAGATAGTGGATGTAGCTAAGTTAAAGCCAGGCGACACTATAGTGATTAATCATAAGCATGATGAAGATATACTTCTCAGATGTAGGGATATACCTTTGTTCAAAGGTCAGGTTGGCAAGATTGAAGACAAAGTAGCAATTAGTGTTACAGATACAGTACTGGAGGAATAGATATGTTAGCTTTGGATGTTTTATTACTATTCATGATAGCAGTATGTATTATATATTGCTGGATTTTAAATCAGAGGATTAGAGACTTACATAATAGCCGAATAGAATTCGCAAGAATGATCAAGGAGTTTGATGCGGCGGTAATAAAGGCTGAAAATTGTATAGATGATCTGACCTCCTTGAGCAAGAGTTCAAATGATCAGGTTAAGAAATCTACGAAAGCAGCTGAAGGTGTTATTCAAGAGCTGCAGGAAGTATATGAAATTGGTGATAAAACTTGTTCAAACTTAGAATCTGCAATATCTGAAGCAAGAAAATGTCAAAAGGCTCTTATTGATGGGGTAAAAGGTTCTAAGGAACAACCTAGCAAGGTTGTAGATATTGCACTAGAAGAGGCAGAGCAGATGTCTGAAGAGGAGCTTGCATATGACAAAACTGATTATATTGAGGATTCAGCAATGCCAGAGCATAAAAATCTTTTGGAAAAGGTTCTTGATAAGATTACTACACATAGAAGCAAAGGCGAAAGCATGGACCAGTCCAACTACTATGACACACTTAGAAAATTGAGCGTTAGAAAATGATCAGGCTAGACTTTTTTTCTTCATTGCTGATTTTAATGCTTATTACGATGAGCATCAAAATTTTCTCACTAGCATCAAAAATTGGTGATCAGACCAAATATACTTTTGTGACGAAAGCTGATTCGGCTTTGATCGATACTGCCTATGCTGAGCCAGAAGTAGCGCAAAATGCTGAAGCACTAGATGTATCCAGGCCAGATGCAAAGCCAGATCTGGCAGCTCAGATAAAATCTTCTTCCCTTGAGACTAATCTTCCAAATTTAAGAAGCGGATATTCTAAGGAAGAGATGCATCTTTTGCAAGAGTTGTCTAACAGACGTAGGGCTCTTGATAAGACGGAAGAATCTTTAAATATGAAAGCGAATGTTCTAAAGGCTACAGAGGATAAGCTTGAGCAAAAGGTTAGCGAGCTTAAATCCTTACAAGATCAGGTTGCTGAGCTTATGAAAGGCTATAGTGCAAAAGAGGACGAAAAATACAGAAGTCTTGTGAAGATCTACGAAAACATGAAGCCAAGAGATGCCGCAAAGATCTTCAATGAGCTTGAGATGGATATGCTGGTGCAGATTATTACAAGAATGAAAGAGCCTCGTTCAGCGCCTATTATTGCTGCCATGTACTCTTCCAAGGCTAAAGAATTATCCATTGAGCTTGCAAAGCATCAAAGCCTAGATTGATATGCCTCTCTTATTCACCCTCCTAGTAGGCTGGATTCTGTGTGGCATTGAGATGGATATTTTTGTTCCAAGCCTTCCAGAGATTCAAGACCTTTATAACTTATCCACTTTTAGAGTAGAATGGACAGTTGCTGTTAGCTGTATTGCGCATTTTCTTACAGCAGTAATTATGGGCTCTTTAGCGGATAAATGGGGTTATAGGCCTATGATCCTAGCTGGCGCAGTTGCTTTTGTTGCAGGGGGCATTATATGTGTATCTGCAAATAATTTTGAGCAATTGCTTGTAGGAAGATTTTTCCAAGGCATGGGCAATGCGAGCACTACAACAATATCATACTTAGTGCTGACAAATATATATTCTATTGAGAAGCAGCAGCAAATCTTAGGTGTTCTTAATGGAGTAATAGTTTCTTCTATGACGGCTGCCCCTGTTATAGGCTCATATTTGGCCTTGTTTTTTGGTTGGAGAGGAAGTTTTACATTACTATGTATTATTAGTATCATAAATCTATTATTGTGTTATAGATTTATTCCATACCATGCTCCTCATGTGAAAGATTCTATTTCAATTAGAGAATATAAGAAAATCTTTAAATCTAAAAAAACATTATATTATATCCTTAGCATAGGATTTTTGGTTTCTCCATATTATATATTTGTTGCAATGGCTCCAATTTTATATATAGATTCTTATGGAGTCAGCTTAAGGCATTTTGGCTTTTATCAAGGCTCTATATGTCTAATCTTTGCAATATTTAGCTTTGGCAATGGATGGATAATTAAAAAGCTCGGAACACGTATTCCAGTATATTTTTCTCTCTTTTGCTATGTAATATATATAATAATTACCCTATCAATATTAATTTTCCGGGTGGAAGCTCCTTTAATAATTACAATATCAATGCTAGTGCAGGCCATTGCTGCAGTAGTTCCCTGCAACATACTATATCCATTGATGTTTGAGATACTTCCTGAGGCGAAGGGTAAGACTTCAGCTATACTTGCATCAGTAAAAATGCTTACTTTAAGTATAGGGGTGGAATTTGCAAGTTTCCTATATAATGGCACATTCCTTATGATAGGACTGACTATGTTGATTGCAGGAATGATGTCTCTAATATTTCTCTTTAAAATATTGTTTCAGGAAAATGAAATTGCAAAGTTACACTAGCTTATCCCGCCTATAAGGCCTCAAGCATCGCATCCCTTAAATACGCAATATCTATTTGGTTTTCAGGCCTTCTAAAGTCTACCTTACTTGCCATATCGTTGGGGATATTAAATGCTACATTACTTAATATTGCTAATGTAAGGTCGTATTTCGGGATATACCCAGTATCACATCTTACACCATATCCACCAGTGTCATAGTGATAATATTTTTTACCATTATGAAGAATAGATATATACATGCCATATCCTATATATGAGCTATAGCCATTTCTTTTATCTATGATTCTATGGTATGGCTTGATCATTTTTTGGTACGAGGTTTTAGATAAAATTTTCCCGTTATGGAGTCCCCTGTTCCATATGATAAGGTCTTTGGCATTCGATACCAATCCACAATCCCCCCCGGGCACGAGCAATATTTGTCTTGGTACAGGAGAGAATTTAGGAGAATTTTCTGTAGGCGTAAGAAAATACCTTATAGGAAAATTACTCAATCGAGGTTTTTGTTGTATCTCAAAGGCTTCCGTAAATGATAATAAATAGGTATTTTCCATCCCCAATGGATCAAAAAACTCTTTTTGAAAAAAGTCACTAAGTTTCATACCAGAAATTTCTTCTATTAAAAGGCCTAATAAATAATAATTTGTATTGTTGTAAAGATGGACAGAGTCAGGTGTAATTTGTGGAGGGTGTTTTAATAAAACCCCCCCCAAGCTGGATTCAAAATCTTTTTTAGTATTACTTTGTGCGATAGGGAACTTGCCTATGTAATCTTCAATGCCACTTGTATGTAAAAGCAGGTTATGAATTGTGATTTTTTCAAGCCATTTAGGTTTATTGTTCTCGCTCCACAAGTTTTTAAATGCATTCGAATATTTAGCTAAATTATCGTGTAAATTTAGAAGATTTCTATCACGCAACACTAAAATTCCAGCTGCCGTCACTTGTTTTGATATAGATAACACTGGCATCATTTGGTGTTTAGGGAGTCTCTGGTTGCGTAGCAAGTCTGAATATCCTTGTGCGCCAGAAACAAGCACGTTTTCTCCTTGTGAGATAATATATGTTGCCTGAATTCTATGGTTTTTTGCAAAGTTTTCTAAAGATCTAAGAATTTTTTCTTGGATATTATTTGATGCATATGCATACAAGCTTGAAAAAGCAAGAGTAAGAAATATCAGTTTTAGCAAACACTTTGCTTTTTCTTTCATTTGAGTTCCATTTATATAATTTTACGCCTTTTGCTGTTCCTTAAAAATCGGAACATAGTTAAATTTAACATTCAAAGGCGCAAACTACAAGTTATGTACCTTTTAGAAGTTTTTGCACTGAAGGAGAATGCATAATATTTAGCTCCCTTAAGTGCTTTTCATCAGCCGTAGCAGGAGCATTCATTAACAAATCCTCTGCTTGCTGGTTCATTGGGAAAGCAATTACTTCCCGCAAATTTGGTGATTCAGACAATAACATTACAATTCTGTCTAGACCAGGGGCTATTCCACCATGTGGTGGCGCACCATATTTGAATGCTTTTATCATACCACCAAATTGCTCATCAACATCTTTTGCGGAATATCCAGCCAACTCAAAAGCTTTATACATAATTTCAGGTTTATGGTTCCTAATAGCTCCGCTAGATAACTCAATTCCATTACATACTATATCATATTGATAGGCCTTGATTGCAAGAAGTTCTTCATTAGTTTTTGCAGAATTCAGTACTTCTATCCCGCCCTGTGGCATAGAAAATGGATTATGGCTGAAATCGATTGATTTGGTATCTTCATTCCATTCGTAAAAAGGGAAATCCACAATCCAGCAGAACTTGAAACAATTTTCCTCTATAATGCCTAGCTCTTCTCCTAGCTTGATTCGCACTTTTCCAGCTAGTTTAGCCGCATCAAACTCCTGATCACATGAAAAAAACACACTATCTCCTGCACCTATTTCGCAAATTGATTTTAGGTTAGAGAGTTTTGTGTCATCTAAAAATTTAGCTATAGGGCCTTTAGCTGTGCCATCTTCAGAAAATTGTATATATCCTAGTCCGCCAGCTCCTTCAGAGATTGCATAATTAGTCATTTTATCAAAAAAGCTTCTGGGTTTTGATGCTGTATTTTTGGCTGGGATAGCTCTCACAAGAGCTCCCTTTGCTATATTGTTTTTGAAAATGGAGAAGTCTGAGTCTCTAAAGATTTCAGTTACATCAGATAATATAATAGGGTTTCTTAAATCAGGCTTATCTGCACCATATTTTAGCATTGCATCATCATATGATATTCTTGGGAAAGACGCTTCTGATACTTTCTTATCAGTAAATTTTTGAAACAAGTTAGATAGAACACCTTCCATGGTTTTAAATACATCTTCTTGTTCAACAAAGGACATTTCAACGTCTAACTGATAGAATTCACCTGGTGATCTATCTGCTCTTGCATTTTCATCCCTAAAGCAAGGGGCTATTTGGAAATATTTATCAAAACCAGACACCATAAGAAGTTGCTTGAATTGCTGAGGGGCTTGTGGAAGAGCATAAAACTTACCTGGATGTAGTCTACTTGGGACTAAGAAATCTCTAGCCCCTTCAGGGGAGCTTGCTGTCAGTATTGGAGTTTGGAATTCTCTAAAACCTTCGTCCTGCATTAACCGCCTAATCTCAGCAATAATTTCTGAGCGCAGTATGATATTTTGATGCATTGTCTCACGTCTGAGATCTAAGAATCTATATTGTAGCCTTGCATCTTCTGGACAATCATTTTCTACTGATACTTGGAAAGGAAGCATTTCTGCTGATGATTCTAGAATGTAAGTATCAGCCAAAACCTCTATCTCCCCGGTAACTAGTTTGCTGTTCATTGCTCCTTCGCCCCTTGCGCACACAGTTCCTTCAATAATAATAACGCTTTCAAAGCGTATACGGCTCACTTCATCCATCATTGTAGGATTTTTGTCTGAAAAAACTATTTGTGTGAGGCCATAATGATCCCTGAGATCAATAAATAAAAGCCCACCATGGTCCCTTCTAGAATGTATCCATCCAGCGAGCTTAACCTTGTCTCCAATATTTTTTTTGGTAAGTTCACCGCAATTATGTGTCCTATATTTTTTCATACTTATCCATTATTAAATTTAGGTAGATAATACAAATAAGATCATTAATCATCAATAGGAATTGTCATATAGAGCGAAATTAGTGATATTCGATAAGGCTTCTATCATTTATAAGTTCAAATTTAAAAATATTCTTACCGGGCTCTTTTGCTGTCAGCAAGTCTACATCAAGGCTTTTTAAAAGCATTCTTGCATATGTTATACTCAAATTATAATAGTTAAACCCATTATTCTTATTTTTAAGATTCTGGTACCTAATGCCATCATCTTTGATCGCTACATAATATTTATCCTTTCCAGCTTTCACAACAATTTCTATACAGGTTCCTGTGGTGGCTCTATAAATGACATTCTGCATAATGGCTGTAAGTGCATTTTGAATCTTTATAGGATCTATAAAGCAAGGCATAGAAGATATCTCATGTTTAAACTTACATTTAATGCCTTTTGATCCCATATCTTCCTGGAAAAATTTCATTGTATTTTTAAAGCAAATCATCAAGTCTATTTCTTGTGCCCTTGGCATATCATACACATCTACAAAATCAGAATAATTCTCTGAGTCCTTAATGAGTAGAGCAATATAATCTGCTGATTTTTTTAGGTCGTTAAGGTGTTGGCTTTGCTCCTTTGTCAAATTTGTGACATTATCCACAAGCAAGATATGGCTTATGCCAATTATAGAATTTATAGCTCCTCTCATTTTATTAGGCATATTTGCTAAAAATTTTGATTTATCCCTATCAAGAGCAGTCAAGCTTAATATATGGGCATTGTAGGATTCTATTTTATTAAATTCCTCAGTGACATCCAGGTCTGAAATCATTACTCCCTTGTAGGGTAGGGGGAAAATTCTCCTATGTATTGTACGCTCATTCATGCCCTTAATCATTTGTGATACTTCAACATTTGAGACCAATGCGTTAGAAAATGCATTCTCAATTTGTGCTTTTTCCGATTCATCTACGCCAACAAATGATTTTTCCATAAATTGTGCAATAGTAAGGTTTTGGCTGTTTTCCTCACCAATATCCCACATTTGCATCATGTGAGGGTTAATTGATGATAGAGCTCCATCGGTGCCAAACACAACAATCCCATCCCTTGCGTGATAAATAATAGAATCTCTGATTTTGTCTGCAGATTTTAATGAGCGTGTTGTGTTAAGGTTAGTAGTTATATCTTCATATGTGAAGAGCACTGAGATATCATCAAAAGGTATGGATTTAGCTTTAATGCATGTTCCATCCGGTAGATAGAAAAAATCTTCCTTTGCTGTCTCTAAGAGAGAGTGGAGGGCAAGCCTTTCACCCTTAAAAGCAGAATAATCTACTTGGGCTGGTAATTTGCCTTTGAGATAGAGGTGGTCTAATATTTCGGTATGGGTTAGTCCCTCTATGAAAAACTCGGTATCGAATCCCCATATTTCTTTGAATTTTAAATTGTAATATTTCAAGGACCCTTCCTTATCAATAACCATGCAAGCATATGGTAGTGTATCGAGGAAATTCTGGATACCTTGCCTCAAATCATTATAATCCTTTTGTGCTTTTTCTGTTGTGCGTATATCATATATACTACTTACCACAAGATCTGATTGCCCTACAGGGATGTTTTTAATTTCATGCAAGTATTTGTGGTCTTCGAGTAAGATTGATTCCTGAATAGATATAGGCTTAGAAAGTGATAACGCATCCATCGCAGCTTTCTTCAATTTTGGATCCATTTCCAGAGTGTCTGCTTCAGGTTGAGTATCATCACCTGTGACTAAGTCACTATAAGCTTGGTTATAAAATACTATTTGCATGTACCTGTTACGTACGATAATAGGCACTGCCATATTTTGTAAAATAGCGGTATAGAGACCATATTGCTCCAGTAATTGTCTGTATGCTTTTAGTGAAGCGTCTCTCTGTTGAATCTCTTCTGTGACTTCAGTAAAGTAGCCTCTGACTAAGTTTTTGCCTAATCTAATGAAAAATATCTTGAAGCATATATCATTCAGATTGACAATGCATCCATTGTAGAATTCTAGGTCAAGGGTTTTCTCTTGTAGGGCGAGCTTTAACGAACCGGCTTCTCTACCATCTAACCATATCACGCCTGCTAATAGGCTGCCCTTATCTTCAATCAAATCTCCTAATTTTTTTGATACTTTTGTAGTGGAGTTCCCTTTAGAATATTCTATGTATAGTAAGTCTTTGAGTATTTCCTTATCTTCTTTTCTAAAGGCGATGAAGAAGCTAAGTAGTATCATTTCAACTATAAAAATATAGAAGCTATTGTGAGGAGAAATGCCAATTGCTGTAAAAATCAACATTCCTGCCAAAAAAAGGAAGAAGGCTAGTTTTTGATAAACAAATTTATGGATTATTTTCTCCATCACAGCACCTTAGATTAATGACGCAATTACCCACATTGCTCCTAAATAATTATTGGATTTAAATCTTATCAGGCAATTGCGGGGAATATCGATGTCTAAGGTAGTGATTTGCCACATGATGAGTGCAAAGGATAAAATTGTAGTCAATGTCACTATGTACAAATTATGGCCAGATAATATTAGAGAATTCATGATTAGAAAAACTGCTGCACTAGCAAACAATGCTAGGTAAAGAGAGTAATTTTTTTTCTCTAACGCAATAGCGCTTGACTTCACACCAATTTTTTTGTCATCTACTATGTCCATAAAAGCATATATAGAATCATAATATATGGTCCAAAATACAGCTCCGCAATAGGCTAATATGGATGCCAGGGTGATGCCTTGATTCATATGTGCTACGGCAATGAGGATGCCTAAATTATATGTAAGTCCTAGAAATAATTGTGGCCAGAATGTGATTCTTTTCATCAAGGGATAGACAATAGCCATAATTGCTGCAAAAAACCCTAAAATGACTGCTTTTGCAGATAATTGAGTAAGTATTACAAGTCCAAGCATTAGAAGAAGTAAAAGGGCTATGCCAGCTTCTTTTGCGCTAAGAGCGCCAGAGGTCAGAGGCCTGTTTCTTGTCCTTTCGACTTTGTTATCAATATTGATGTCCCAATAATCATTGACGATACATCCAGCTGATCTCATGATAACACTTCCAAAGAAGAACAATATCACAAGCCCATAATTTTCATAAATATTACCATGAAGGCCCGTGCCTAAAGCGCATGGGATAAATAGTAAAATATAACCAGTGGGGCTCCAAAATCTAATTAATGATAAAAATTCGAAGAATTTATTTGATAGGGATTCTTTAGTCATATATTATACTCCCAAAAAAATATTGAGTATGAACGGTCTTTCTAAGCATTATAATTTCAAAGAGAGTGAAATAAAATGGCAGCAAGCCTGGGAGTCTGAGAAAGTTTACGAGTGGGATAAAAATACATCCCGAGAAGATACTTTTGTTGTAGATACCCCCCCGCCAACAGTGTCGGGCCAGTTACATATGGGGCATATATTTAGCTATACCCAAGCTGATTTTGTTGTAAGGTACAAAAGAATGCGAGGGCTAAATATTTTCTACCCAATGGGGTTTGATGACAATGGCTTGCCTACAGAGAGGTTAGTTGAGAAAAAGCAAAAGATCAGGGCACATCAGCTGGAAAGAAGTAAATTCATAGAGATTTGTCGTGAAATTGTCAAAGCAGAGGAGGAGAAGTTCAGGAGTTTGTTCAGAAGTATTGCTCTTTCAGTAGATTGGGGACAGGAATACCAGTCGATTAGTCCTCAGTCTCAAGCAATTTCTCAAATGTCCTTCTTAGATTTGGTGCAAAAAGGCGAGATTTATAGAGAGAATCAACCCATCTTATGGGATCCTATAGATCAAACTTCTCTAGCTCAGGCGGATGTTGAGGATAAGGAATCACCATCTTTCATGAATGATATTCTCTTTGAGACAGAAGAGGGAGAAAAACTGACTATTGCAACTACAAGACCTGAGCTTTTACCTGCTTGCGTCTGTGTATTTTATCACCCAGATGATGATAGGTATAAGCATCTTAAAGGCAAGTATGCTATTACACCTCTATTTAGAGTTAAAGTGCCAATTTTAGAAGATAGGTCTGTTGCAATTGATAAAGGTACAGGTCTTGTAATGTGTTGTACATTTGGTGATATGACAGATGTTCATTGGTGGAAAATACACAAACTCCCGCTTAGGATGCTTCTAAACAAGTATGGTAAAATATCGGATTTGGAGTTTGATCAAGATTGCACAAATATCCAATTAGCTACAAAGCACCTTGATTTAATTAAGGGCAAAAAGGTGAAAGAGGCCAGAGAGATTATAATTGAGGAGATGAAATCACAAAATCTTTTAGTAAATCAAGCTGCTATTACTCATACAGTTAAATGCGCTGAAAGATCTGGTGGTGCCTTAGAAATTATTACGGCCCCTGGGTGGTTTGTGAAAACCTTAGAGCATAAGGAGGCGTTGCTTAAAAGATCGGCTGAAATCAATTGGTACCCTAAGCATATGAAAGTCAGATTGGATAATTGGATCAATTCCATAGCTTGGGATTGGTGCATATCTAGACAAAGATTTTTTGGTGTTGCATTTCCTGTATGGTATTCAAAAAGAACAGGAGAAGAGGGTAAGCCAATTTTTGCCGAGAAGGATCAATTGCCTGTAGACCCCATCAAGGATTTGCCCAAGGGGTATTCTCGTGAGGAAGTTGAACCTGATATGGATGTAATGGATACTTGGGCAACTAGCTCTGTATCTCCCCAGCTTTCAAGTTGCGGTATTTCGGGTGATTTTGCAATAGATATAGAAAGGCATAATAAGCTATTTCCTTCAAGCTTGCGGCCTCAAGCTCATGAAATAATTAGAACTTGGGCATTTTATACAATGCTGAAGGCGCATCTGCATCAAAATGTTATTCCTTGGGAAAATATCATGGTGTCGGGATGGTGTCTTGCAGAGGATAAAAGTAAGATGTCAAAATCCAAAGGCAATATCATCGATCCTACAAATCTAATAGAAACATATGGAGCAGATGTTGTAAGATATTGGGCTTCTACTTCAAGGCTAGGGGCGGATACTGCTTATAGCGAGGATGTAATCAAAGATGGCAAAAGATTAGTAAATAAGATTTGGAATGCAGCAAAGTTTGCATCTATTCATTTTGAAAAAATTGATGATTTTGAGCAGGGGCTTGCTGATCCAAGAATTGTACATAATTCTGATAAATGGATAATTTCTAAACTGCATCTATTAGTAAAAAATGCTACAGAAGATTTTGAAAAATTTGAATATGCCATGGCTATGGAAAAAATAGAAGAATTTTTCTGGAAGGATTTCTGTGATAATTACTTAGAAATAGCAAAGAAACGTTCTTATAATGAGGGTGCTACCAATGATCAAGGGCAGGAAAGTGCGATAATTTCCCTTTACTGGGTTTTACATCATCTGCTAAGGTTATTTGCGCCAATTATTCCACATATTACAGATGAATTATTTAGTAAAATCTATAATGCCCAAACTTCTGTTCATACCAAAAATATGTGGCCAATTCTTGAAGAGGTCCCATGCTTCAATGACGCTCTAGAAGAGGGGAAGATTTTCATTGAAGCTTTAGAGCTTGTGCGAAAAGCTAAGGCTGAGAGAAAACTATCTATTAAGGCGCCTTTGGCAAGGCTTGAGCTGAGTCATGCAATATCCGAAGATATGTTGGCAGATCTTTTTGATGTGACTTCTACTGATATTTCTCTTAAGCCCTCAGAAGAAGTTAGCCTTGAGGGGAGGGGTTTGACGTTGAAGATCGCTTTCTCGTAGTTTCTTGCTAAAACCTACGATCTAGGGCGGAAATTGCACGTATCTTCGGTACTCACCTACTATATGTAGGCTCCGTTCCTAAGGACTTTATTTCCTACTATCTCACAGGTTTTAACAAGAAACTCTGAGGCTAAGAAAAATGCCAATTTCCCCCATTGTCATGCCGGAATTGTGCTTACAAAATATCCGGTATCTATATTACTCTCATTCCTAGCTTCAACGATTAATGGATCCCGCACTAAATGCGGGATGACAGCTTTTATACAGGGCATTTCGCCCTCTTATTATCCCGCGCTTCTCAAATACTTATTTCTTACTATTCTCTGGTTTTAGCAAGAAGCTATGCGTCTTCTTTTACTAAAGATCTAATAAGAGCATTAATAGCGTTTTGTTGATTGCTATTTTTAAGCTTCATAAAGTTACGAGACACTTCAATACACATTCTTTGATGCGTGGTATCGCTCTCTGTTGCGCCATTTTGCTCATCAAATTCGCTATAAAAATAGGATACTGGTTTATTAAGAGCTTTTGCAATAAGCAACAACCTGCCTGCTGCTATCCTATTAGTACCTTTTTCATACTTCTGTAATTGCTGATGTGTTACACCTATCATTTCTGCCAATTGTTGGCGTGAAAATCCATTTGCAAGTCTAAGTTGATAGATTTTGTCACCAATAAACTTGTCTACTTTTAAAATATAATCATTTTGACGTACCATAAAATATACCTCGGTTTTTCAATTTACAATCTGCAACATTGTTACCACAGATTCACTGAGTCATACTATACAACAATTATTTCTAATTGCAAGTAGTATTTAGCCCTAGTTAAAAACCATTAACCTTTTTCCGCTCAATCCTGCATTCTATCGATGGTAATATGGTTTTTGAGCACTGAATATTGGTTGAATCCGAGCCTAGATAATAGAGGCATTTTATGGGTTTCAACTCTGCCCTCTTTTATAAACTTTTGATCCGGGTCTATCCCTAATACTTTGCCAATGATCATTTTATTCCTTTCTATCGCAAAAGTTTTCTCATACTTGCACTCAATATTTACAGGAGATAGTAAAATTGATGGGGGGGCTTACTAAATTAGAGTTTTTGGTAGCTATATTATATCTATCTATTTCACTTTCACCATAATCTAACTCATTTGAGGATAATGACATTTCTGTTTTTGCGTTTTCAGCAACCAAATTTATTACAAATTCCCCTGCTTCTTCTATATTTCTTACAGTATCTTTTTCATCACCATTAGATTTAGGGGAGGCAACGAACATCACCATAGGTGGAATATCACATACTGCCTGAAAATAGCTAAGTGGGGCAAGATTGGTAATTCCATTTTTACTAATAGAGCTAATCTAGGCTATTGGCCTCGGTACTACATAAGACTTAAACAATCCTTTAGGAGATTTTTCATCACTTAAATTATAAAACATAAATTACCACATTATATTAGACCATAATCAATAGCCCAGACTATAGAGATAAGCATTTGCACTTTCTAGAAAAAAATGTAATCTATATTTGATGGAAGATGGTATTGCTTATTGGAGGAAAAATAATGTTTAAAAATACAACAAACTCATATGGAATAATTTCTAGGATTTTTCATTGGCTTATGGCGCTTGGCATTATAGGTATTATTACAGTCGGATATCTTATGACTAATATGGAAAATAGCCAAGAAAAATGGCAAATATATGGCATTCATAAATCATTTGGTGCGTTATTGTTATTGTTGGTATCTTTGAGGTTAGGATGGAGATTGATCAATATATCCCCTAATCTTCCGCGCATTATGGCATCATGGGAGAGAATAGGGTATAAAGCAGGTGTGTTTTTTATGTATATATTGATGATTACAATGCCTATTAGTGGCATTATTATGAGCAGAAGTTTCGGGCATGATATCAATATATTTAGCCTCTTTACTATAAAAGCGATGGAGAAGAATTTGATGTTAGGAAAAATAGCAGCTAATATTCATTCTTATTCTGCGATAATCCTATCATTGATCATTGGGGCACATACTTTGATAGCCCTATATCATCATTTTGTTAAAAAGGATATTCTTCTAAGAAGAATGGTAAAGGGAGAATAATACTACCTACCTCGTCCCTTGCCAAAAGAGATGTTGAAAGCGGACGGTAGCTTAAGGCCTGCGACCATGTTTCCTACATTAACAAACTTCATTAAACTAGCAGATTTTAGGTCGGGTAAGAATCCTCCTGTTTGACCAACATTGAAAATTGAGTCAAGGCCAAAAGATAGTAGCTTTACATTATGAGACCCCTGCATTGTGCCTGTAATAGCAGAGGAAACATCTTGCTCTTGGGAGTCAAAACTACTAAATATTCCTGTACCTGCTAACAAGTCTCCTGTTCCTGAAAATTCGAATGGATTGTCATATAATGAGATTTTATGAGGTGATTCGTTAGGAGTTTTGTTTTCCTCTCCTTTCTCTACAACGAAATTCCCAATATGCCCTATTAAAGATAAATTTTCTAAACTCATTTCTTTACCCCAGCTAAAAAGTAATTCACATCCACATCCCTAGATAGGTTCCAAGAATTATTCATTACATTATAACTCATGCCAGAAATATTCGTAACTCCTATCCCTTGCTTTTCTAACATAAAAGCAAGTTCAGAAGGTTTTATGAATTTGCTATATCTATGAGTTCCCTTAGGTACAAGGCCAAGAATATATTCTGCCATACCTATAGCAAGAAGTAGGGATTTAGGATTTCTATTCAATGTAGAGAAAATCACTTTACCACCCTTTTTTACTCTAGATACTACATCCTCGATAAACTTTTCTACGTTTTCTACATGTTCTAAAAGCTCAAAACATATCACAGCATCATAGGAATTTTTGTGATTCTCAATAGTGGAGCAAATAAAATCCACATCTGCTTTTTTTGCTAGTGCCTGCGCTTTAGCGGCTTCAATATTCTCTCTAGATGCATCAATTGCTATGACTTTTTTTGCAATCCTTGAAAGCGGTATAGATAATATGCCACCTCCGCATCCAAGATCCAACAATTTCTTTTTCTTAATATCCTCACCTAAAATATTTTTTATATATTCAAGCCTAATAGGGTTAATTTCATGCAGCATCTTAAAGGGGCCGTGAATATCCCACCATTTGTCAGAAAGCTTTGAAAATTTTGCCAATTCTTCTTGGTCTACAGAGGTAGTATGCATACAGACAATTCCATCATTTCATACTATAAATATACTTCATTATTGGATTTTCATCAAGGATTCGATGGAGGCCAGGGTCGGAATCGAACCGACGAATAAAGGATTTGCAGTCCTCCGCATTACCACTTTGCTACCCAGCCTTTAGGAAGGCAATCTACACAAAATCACACAATTTTGCAACTATAATTTAGTATTGCATATAATTGTAGCAAATTACGAAACATCTTTATCCTGCTTATGTTGTTCAATCAATAATCGATGGTAATAAGCCTTCACTGATGGCAAATCATACTCCCCCCTATATTCTCCAGAAATAGAAATGATTTTTTTAAGGTAATTATTGATTTGCTCATTATTGCATCCTTTTTCTTTATCATCTAAATATGAAAAAATTTCTTCTTTGAGCTTGCTGAAATATTTGCTTATTCCTCGGAAAGATTTGATAATTCCTTTCCAATCAGAAGGTTTTAAAACAAACACACCTACTATAATTGCAAGGGAAAGTTCCATGAAAGACATTAAAGCCCTCCATAATCTTCTTCTACAGCTTCAACTGCCTCTACTTCTGGGACATAATGTTTGAGCATTGATTCTATTCCATTTTTAAGAGTGATGCTTGCGCTTGGGCATCCAGAACAAGCACCCTTTAACTCTAAAGTGACAATGCCATCCCTAAATCCTCTAAATGTTATATCACCACCATCCATAGCAACGGAAGGCCTGACCCTTGTGTCTATAATTTCTATTATCTGCTTCTCGATTTCTCCAAGCATTTCGGGATCTATCTGCTGTTGGGTTTTTTGGCTTGAATCAAAAATAGGCAACTTTGCTGACAAATGATCCATGATATAAATGAGAATTTCAGGTTTTAAAATTTCCCATGAAAAATTCTCAGCTTTTGTAATTGTAATAAAATCTATCCCAAAAAATACTGCATCAATTCCATCCATGGAAAATAATTTTCTTGCCAAAGGGCTAGATGATGCTTTTGCAACCTCATCAAAATGCACAGGCCCATCTGGAGAAATATCTTCACCAGGCATAAATTTCAACGCATTTGGGTTAGGGGTCTTTTCAGTTTGAATAAACATACCTTTCTCAGAAATGGTACCCGCGGCCAGACTTGAACTGGCAAGGGCTTGCGCCCCGCGGATTTTAAGTCCGCTATGTCTACCATTCCATCACGCGGGCAATATTTAGGCCTAGAATCATAATCTAAAAGATACCTATTTGCAAGAGGCTTTTTCTGGTATTTGCTTTAAATGCGGTTGTTATGTATAATTCTATCAATCTGCCATTTGAATATATGAAAGCAATTACATTTGTAGAAAAATTTATAAAATCTGTAGCCTCTCAGTGCAAGCTAAGAAATCTCTTTAATATCAGCACTCTGCTTAAAATAGCCTTCATGTATTCTATTACAATTATAGTATTGATACTAACTTACTTTGACTATTCTCCAAATGTGATTTCTGACAATAAAGCTAAAATAGCGATATATAGTTCAAGGGGTAGAATAGGGGAGCATCAGACCTATCTTAAGATGATCAGGTTATTTAAAAAATTAGGAATAGGATATATAGGATGTTCTTATAACGAATCCCTATCGGATTATTTTCTAACGAGGCATTTTTATATTTCTGCTAATTATATTATGCATCAAATTATTAAGCCTCAATTTAGTATATCCCTCACTCATCATGTCAAAATAGTTCCTCCAGGTATAAGTTTGGTCTATCTCAATGTTCCAGACTTAATGCTATTTGGAAAATCTGGGAAATTCTCATCTCCTATGAGGCATCTTAAGAATTATACAGGCTATATAGATCTATATTCATTTGTGCATGGAAATAACCCAGATCTGCAGGAAGTATTAGAGAAGGAAGGGAGATCTAATGCTCCTATTTTTCCAGCATTTTTAGCTCAAGATTCGCAAGAAGTTGGATATCCATCAGCATATAGGCACGCAGTTGTTACAGGTACTCTTTGGGGGTGCAATAGAAGCTCCTATAGATTGATTTCTGCATTAAAGAGGCTAGCGGCAAATGGGGATTTAAAGGCTTATGGTATGGGCTATGCATATGATTTCTTGGGCAGCTCCTATATGGGGTCATTGGAGAAATACGGCAAGCCAGAAAGTTCTGTGTTGCAAATACAAAATGAGGGTGGAATATCTATCATTTTTCATAATTTTGAGCATATGGTTCAATCTCTTCCTACTTCAAGATTTGCTGAAAGCATAGTGGCAAAAGCAGTTCTTATCTCTGATCACAACCCATTCCTAAAAAAATATTTTGGAGATAATATTTTATATTTTGATTCCTTTGCTTCTAGTGCAGAAATTCATAACCAACTTAAGCAGCATATAGACTGGATCAAAAATAATCCTGAAAAGGCCAGAGATATGTCAGAAAAAGCTTATGAGATTTTTACAAATAAATTAGCTTTGGAAGTGCAATTGCCTCAATTGCTAACAATGGTAGAAAAATATCTAAAATGACCAGGTATAAAATTATTATAGAATATGACGGTACTCAATTTGTTGGCTGGCAGGCGCAAAGTGATCTGCAATCTGTGCAATCTTCTATTGAGGATGCAATTTTTAGGCTGACTAAAGAACAAACTTTAGTATATGGATCAGGAAGAACCGATAAGGGAGTACATGCATTTGGCCAAGTGGCGCATTTTGATTTAGAAAAAAAATATACGCTCACTCAAATGGCTGCGAGCCTAAACCACTTCCTCAAACCATTACCAATCTCAATATTAGAATGTAGTGAAGTCAGCAATGATTTCCATGCCAGATTTTGTGCAAAAAAACGTTATTATAAATATATCATATTAAATAGACCCTCCCCTCCTGCAATTTACATGCACAAAGTATGGCATGTTAAGGCGAATTTAGATATAGAGCAAATGCAGCAAGCTGCAGATTATTTGGAGGGGCATCATGATTTCACATCCTTTCGGTCTTCTATATGTCAATCTCCTTCACCTGTGAAAACCTTGGATAGAATCATTATCACAAAACAAGGGGAGATAATCAATTTTGAGCTTGTATCAAAATCTTTTCTACACCATATGGTGAGAAATATCGTAGGTACTTTGAAGCTAGTTGGAGAGGGCAAAATTAGTCCCGAAGATGTGAAAAATATATTAGATGCTAAAGATAGAACTAAGGCGGGAATGAATTGCCCTGCAAGTGGCCTGTATTTTATGAAAGTTGATTATTAATGAAAATCTCTGACGCGCTTAAAGAATCCCGCAACCATATTCCTATTAATGAGGCTAGAATATTGCTTTGCTACCTTATGGGGCAAAGCATAGAATACCTTATTATGAATGGTGAAAAAGCTTTAGGCAAAGGAATGATGTTGGAATTTAAAAAGCTGATTGAAAGGAGAAAACACAAGGAGCCCATAGCATATATTACAGGTATAAAGGAATTTTACTCGCATGAGTTTTTTGTGGATCAGAGTGTATTAATTCCAAGGCCAGATACAGAAACTTTAGTAGAATCTGTGATTAAGTATATTCAAAAAAATAAATTAGAGAATTCTAGAATATTAGAGCTAGGCATAGGGTCCGGATGTATCGCGCTTAGCATTCTTTTGGAATGCAGCAATTGCTCTGCTATCGGGGTTGATATTTCGTTAGAAGCTATTGAAGTTGCGAAGAAAAATATAGAGAAATTTAATATAGATGATAGATACAAAATTATAAGAAGTAATTGGTTTGAAAATGTTGATGAAAAGTTTGATATCATAATTTCAAACCCCCCCTATATTGATAAGGATGATGCGGATATTATGGCTGAAGAAACTTATCTTCATGAACCTCAGCTAGCTTTATTTGCTAGTAATTCTGGCTATGAGGCATTTGAAAAAATAGCATCTTCTGCAAAGAAATATCTAAATGATAATGGAAAAATTTTCTTAGAAATTGGTCTAGGACAATGCGATAAAGTAAGAGATATTTTTCTATCTGAGGGCTTGCAGTATGAAGATCACGTAAAAGACCTATCTGGGATTATTAGGTGCCTTATATTTTCTTTATAATCTTGCTTGTATTCTCAAGAATGGAGTAAGAAAGAACTTTTGGTGGTGCCGGATGTCGGATTCGAACTGACGACCTACCGCTTACAAGGCGGTTGCTCTACCACTGAGCTAATCCGGCTATAGAAATTACTCTTCTTTAGGAGCTTCTTTAGCTACTTCCTCAGCAGGTTGCTCTTCTTTAGGAGCTTCTTCTTCTGCCTTAGCTGCCTCTTCAGCTTCTTTAGCAGCTTTTGCCTCTTCTGCCGCTTTCTCTGCTGCAACTTTGTCTGCTTCTATTTTTCTTGTTTTTGCTTTTCCATCATAGACTGTTTGTAGAAGCGCCATTTTTTTCTCGATATGAGAAGGTAGAGCTATGCCAGCCTCTTGGATAAATTTCGCAACTCTATCTGTTGGTTGTGCGCCTTTAGAAAGCCAATAGCCAACTCTATCATTCACTAGATTTACTCTTTGCTTGGCATCTTTTAGCATTGGATTATAAGTACCAACTTTTTCTAGAAATGCTCCATCTCTAGGCGCAGTGTTATTTGCGACGACGATACGATAATATGGTGCTTTCTTTGCTCCGCCTCTAGCTAAACGTATTTTTACAGACATTGATACCTACTTAATTTTTTCTTCTTTGAATTCAACATGTTTTCTGACTCTTGGGTCATACTTTCTAAATGACAATTTTTCAGTCAAAGTTTTAGGGTTACGCTTTTTAACAAGAAAATAGCCAGTACCCGCTGTACTTACTAGCTTAACCAACATGTTTTTCGTTTTCTTAGCCATTTTTATACCAAGTATTGTGAATTAGGCCAGCATTCTAGCACAAAAACCTAAATAGTCAAGCAGGATTAAAGGTATTTAATCTGAATATTCTACTTTGACTAAAATCCATAATTCGGGTTATTTAAGACAAATCGCCAGGATCATGTACATCACCCATTGTATTAAGATCTCCTTCAGTAGTATGGGGCAAGGTAGGCGCATCTAAATCTTGAATAGGGTTATCATCTAAGAACTGCTCTAACCCAGCTTTGACTGCGTCATCTTGCGTAGATTTTAATAGATTTTGAGCAAATTCCACCAGAATCTTTTGATCTAATGGAAAATCTTGTATCTGCTTGAATAGGTCTAGAGGATCTTGTATCTTGCTGAAATCTATTGTGCCACTTGTCAGCAATATTTCAACTGTCTCTATTGCGTTAAAACGAGCAGCCACTTGAAGCGGCGTTGCGTGAAGCTTATCCTGAATGTTAGGATTAGCGCCATGCTCTAACAATACTTGGACTACCTTTGTATGCTCATTTGTAGCAGCGTGGCAAAGAGCTGTTCTGCCCAGAGCATCCTGGAAATTAGGATTAGTCCCAAGCTCTAACAATATTTTGGCATCTGTTGAGTTACCACATCGCGCTGCTTCATGGAGTAAGCTAGGTTCTGACTGGATAGCTTTTTTATTTTCTTCAGATAGTTGGAGATTTGGGTTTGCCTTAAGAATCATTAGGACATCCGGGCTATACTTGCTCCAGCCCTTAGCTATATACTGAGCTATATCTCTATTAAGCATTTCGCTATATAATTCCTTGAGTGCATCTTGTTTTGGATCACCGTCAGGCAATAACTTCACTACATCCTCTAAAAACTTCGATGGCTTTGCTGAGCACTCAAAAAAGTATTTGTTCTTCTCATCGCAAGCCTTTATATCAGCCCCAAAGGTTATAAGCAATTGAGCCACTTTCGTACTTCCTTCTTTAGCTGCTAAATGAAGAGGGGTTTGGTGGTTTTGATCTTGTGCGTTTATATTAGCTCCCTTGTTGATTAGTTTGCTTATTTTACTTAATGCCTTAACACTAGTCTTGGTTTTAGCAGTATGGGCTACAGTAATATGTAGAATGGTTTGCTCTTGCTTGTCTGTTACATTGGGATCTGCGCCTTGGTTTGCTACAAAGTCTATCGCCTTAGCTACATATTCTTCTAGAGTTGGTTTTGCAGGATACTTCTCTTGCCTCTTCTTTTGCTCCTTCCCTTGCTTCTTCTTTGGACGTGCCTTGTGCCTCGAATACCCTGCGCACAAATATTCTTTCAACTCTGTGGCGCGATCTGCATCAAATGCACTAGTGGCTGTAGAGGTGGTAGTTGTAGTAGTAGCCGCGCTAGTGGTTTTGGGATCAGCATCTGCCATCTTACATATCCTTCACGCTCTACCATTGAGCTAAATAAGTTGCTATTTGAAGAGTTTGTTGTGGCCGCACTTGAGGTTGTATCAATCTTATGCAAAGCTCCGCCTATTACTTGAGTTTTAATCTTTAAAAATCTATTGGCTAGTTCTGTAACAATTGGTGGGGTTCTATAAGAAATATTTAAGTCAAAAATATCGCCAATAGGCTTCTCTGTTAATCCGGGCAATGCATGTATTGTTAAATCAAAAGGATCATCTATACTCTGGTTACCATCTCTCGCTATATATAAAGTAATTTGCTTACCAGAATGCTGGGCCTTGATTGCGTCTATTACGGTAGCTAATTCTAGAGGAGTAAAATTTTGCGCCTCATCGATTGCTACTACAAGTGCTTTTGTTTTCTGATCAGAATCACTAGAACTTTCTGTTCCAATAAAGGAACTCATTTCTGCATTTTGTGCCTTTAATAATGAGGGATCTATGGAGTGTGAGTGCTCTAAATAATCTATATATGATTGCATATAGCTTTATACAGGCTCTCCTTGCCGTCCTCTCTATCTTTGTGAAGTTGGGGGTATAATGTGCCCTTTTTACCAAGTGGAAGATGTGCCTTTTGTATTTCTATATATAAGCTTTCATCTGAAGGCTTGTCATTTGCTTTTGGAAACATTTGGTTATATTCCATAATGTCAGCAGATTTATACTTAAGTTGGGATTTAAGCCAGTTAGCAAAATGCATGCTTCCTACTATCGACTCACGAAAATATCCAGCTATAATTTGATCTAAATTTTGAGCATCGCTACTCGCAGGATGGCTGGCTCTATTTCCATGATGCTCTAATTTTGCTTTTAATGAGCTTATAGATTCATCTTATATTGTACTAGATGCTTTAGAAGAGCTGCTAGATCTTGATGCCATCAAATCAATTGCAGACTTTAGAGCAGTGTAATTGTCTGATGATGGGCGACCCAATGTTTTAGTGGCATAATCTTCAAAATACTGAAATAATGCAGGACATACTAAATCCTCATATGATATACATTGTACATCTGAATTGTTTGTTTTTTTGAGCTTGGCTGATAACTGATTTGCTTTGATCTCCTGAATCTCTTCCGCGCTCATTCCTTCATAAGCATCATCATCCTCATCATCACTAGATAGCACTGTCTGTGATGAGGGAGAGGGGGCTATTGCTATCATAATGAGCCTCTAATATTGCCTTGGTAGCCTTCACTAGGCTAGGAGACTTTGTAATATACATAGCTTCGGTACCTTCTTCCTCTCTAGAATTAGTAAGGATTTGCTCTACTACGCTTGTTTTGCCCGAACCAGGTAACCCATTTATTACGTATGTCGCAATTTGAGGCTCTGCAGAATTTGTGTCAGAAGAAATAGTGGGGAAGCTGTCAATAGCTGCTGCTTGCTCTTGGCTATATACTAATACTCTTCCGTCCGCATAAGATGCAGCCCTGATCTCTTGGCCCATTGTGTTTATAGAATAAGAGCTTAGGTCTGGTGACTGTGAATCATCTACAGAATCTAGGCTAAGCTTTGCAAGAGCTTTGTCTGCAGCTCCTTTATTTAAGGTTTTATTTCTGCTGTAGTTATGCTTAAGGTCTACATTTAATACTATTAAGCAATCTTTTTGCTCAATCTTCTTTGTGGTGCAAATTACTCTGGTTTTTTTGTCTAATCTTATAGCAAATCTTGGATGCTTGTCAGGGGATTGCAACTGTTCTGTCGTAATCAGGCCTTCTGCAAATTTGGATAATATATCATCTTTTGCTTCGGATGATATATCATTTGCAAATGCTACATTCTTCCACCTATGTGCCCTTATACCTCTTGCCATAATATATACTTCTTAAAATTTCTTAAAAAGGATTATATATAAATATTTATAAAAAGTCAAGAAATATTAACCTTTTTGGCGGGGAGGGGTTATTTCTTCCAGTGAGTTGTTCCATCTGGCTTGTCTTCAAGCTCAATGCCATTGGATTGAAGCTCAAGCCTTATTGCATCAGCAAGCTCGTAATCCTTATTTGCTTTTGCATCAAGGCGTTTTTTGATCATTGTTTCGACATATTCAGAATCTATGTGTTTTTTTGATGATAGAAACTCGGATGGATCTTCTGTTAAAAAACCTATGAGATTTGCGCAAGATTTTAATATAGAAGCATATTTATTCTTTTCAGAGATTTGCTCTGCTTTATTAAGTTTTTTGGCTATTTCTCCCAGATATGCAAAAGCTTCAGACATATTCATGTCATCTTTTAGGTGATTTATAAATTCTTCTGTAGGGTCCATGCCCGGCGGCTCTAACCCTTCTATAGATCTATATAAATAGGTGATTCTTTCTTTTGCATCATGTAGTAGCTTTTCACTATAATCTAATGGTTTCCGGTAATGAACAGTAAGAAAGAGACACCTCAGAACTTCACCTTTTAGCTCTTTATCTATAAAATCGCCAATGGTCAGGAAATTGCCAAGAGACTTGCTCATTTTTTCCTTATTGACAGTCAAGAATCCATTATGCACCCAATATTTTGCATAGTGACTACCTTCAAATGCACATGTGCTTTGGGCTATTTCATTTGTGTGATGAGGGAATATTAAATCTGCACCTCCTCCATGAATATCAAAATTCTCTCCTAAGAAATTCCTACTCATTGCAGAACATTCAATATGCCATCCTGGTCTTCCCCTCCCCCAAGGGCTTTCAAACACTGAAGATTTGTCATCTTTTTCACTTGCTGGCTTCCATAGAACAAAGTCCCCAGGATTTTTTTTATCCTCTTTCACTCCTATTCTAGCGCCTGCAATCATATCATCTATTTTTCTACCTGATAATTCTCCATAATTGGGATCAGATGTAATATCAAAATAAACATGGTTATTGATTTGGTAGGCATGGCCATTTTGTATCAATATCTCTATGATATCTATTATATTATCTATATGCTCAGTTGCTTTGGGTTCAAAATTAGGGTTCTGGCAACCAAGATATGCCATATCTGACGCAAATTGCTCGTAGGTTTTAGAAGTTAGTTCCTGTATCGTAATGCCAAGCTCTTTGGCCCTAGCATTTATCTTATCATCGACATCTGTAATATTGCGAACGTAACATACATTTTCTTTCCCATAAATATATGTAAGAATTCTATATAATACATCATATACTACAACAGATCTTGCATTCCCTATATGAGGTCTGTCATATACGGTAGGGCCGCATACATACATCCCCACCTTGCCCTTATTAATTGGAGAAAATTCTTCGAGTTTATGTGTGAGTGAATTAAAAAGCTTCATAAATTTATGGGTATTTATTGCTCCCGCATGATATATTTTTCTTAGCTCATAATCAAGTAGCAATAGATGCCGCTTTAGTGGAATCCATGAATTCCACTTGCGGCAACTTATGCAAAGCGCTTAAAATGCTTTTATAGGTAGCGGAGCATGATCTCCCACAAGCGCTTTATGGGCAGCATCTTCATATCCTTCTATTGGATATAGACAAGGCAAATGTCCTGCAATATATAAATCCATGATATTTTTGCAAGAATCCAACTCCATTAATTGACATGATGCATATATTTCAAGCACATCATCCAATTTAATGCCTAGAGCATCTAATAAGGGCATATCGAGGGAAAAAAAGAGGTAATTTTATCTAAATCCAAATCTTTTAAGTCATCAAAAGCAACACCTTCTTTTTTATAACAACACTGTGCCCTAGCACCTATTAAGGTCTGGATTGTGCTTACATCCTTAATCTGAGATAATTGTTCAAAGGTAACATGCTTAGCCTTGTAGCAATATCGTGCATTATAACTTGTTAAGGCTTCTATTATTTCCATACTAAAATAGCTTGAAGGTGGTGTGCTTGTGATCTCGTGCATTTCCTTGCGCCATTCAAAATATGCATTATACATTGAATGAGGTCCTGACATAGTATGCAAGTGTTTATATGCTGCTTGGTCTACTTTATCTAAGATTGCGTACACATCAGTGATTTTTATTTCTAGCCTGTTAGATACACTATTGAGATCGTCGTCACATGCTATATATGTGTATTTTAGTGCCTTATTGTAATATTCTAACAATCCATCAACTTGCTCAGTAGAGCCAATCTGTATTTTTATGGTTGCCCCAACATTACTCACGGCAATATTATTTATTTGGTGCCCAAGAGTGACTGCTGCATAAGTTAAATCTAGAGCAACTTTATTCCATCTGAGATTTTCATTGTCTCCTATAAAGACTAGCTCATATGAAGTGGATTTGTCTTTTGAGTTATAAATGGCTCCAACTTTTGCAGAATGTGCTCTTAAAGGAATATTTACTGATAATGCAATATTCGGATATTCAAGTACTATCTCTGATGTGGGCATATGAACCTGGGAAGATGATGGTTTAAAATCCTGCAATTTTTGTACTGATTCCGGCAATGCTATATTAGCTTGGAAAGCAGACCTTGCTTCTACTATTAAAAGTTGATGTATAATTGTATGGTAATCTGCTAAAGTCTTTATATTATACTTATCCCAGTTATCCCAGACATAGGAGTGGTCAGAGCGATCTCTTCCTATAGGGGGCATTATAAAAGCTGCTGAAATATCTAATTGCTCCTCACAAGTAGATACCACCTGTGTAAAATGGTGCTTTATATCTGATATGGAAGACATTGAACTTGCACTAAAGCACCCTAACATTTCTGTTAGAATAGCTTTAAAGTTTTGTACCTGAATGGGTTTTTGCTCGTCTGTATATTCAGGGGAGACTTGTACAGATTTAGCTGTAAGGTCTAGAATATCCACAAGATTATTCATTTGCGTTGTAAGTATCATTTTCTCTAAATCACTTCTATCCTGTGTGAATTTGAGTTTAGGTAGGGTCCTTTGTAGTCTTTCCTGTAAATCTTCAAATAATTGTTGGAATTTATCTGGGTTGCTAAAATTACCTATATTTGTTCTCATAGCAGCCAGATCAGATGATGTTGACATTATCTTCTCTATGTTTTCCATAGAATCTGCATATTCCTTACTTAGCTTGAGCAAAGCTTCTTTGCTATTTGGGTTATCTTTGTGAGCTTGCACAAAATTCATATTTAGCCAAATATCAATTACTTTTTGCTTCGATAGGTTGGCTGTCAGGGTAGATAATCTCTCGAGGTTTTGAGTCCCTGCTTCTTGCGCTAGATTTAGGCAAAACTCACTCCAATCCTCTTGGTCCTCATCATGGATAAATCTAGGGCTTAGCTTGAGCAATTCCTTTAAATAAGCATTTTGTTCAGGTCCTATAGAGGCTATTTGTTCATGTGGGAGGGATTGTCTTGCATCTTCTTCTAGGTTGCCTTGATACAGTTCTGTTACAATGGAATCTATAGCCTTACCAGCCTCAGGTCTTGCTAAGAATAATCCCCCAAATTTTGTGGCTAAATCTAAATATTCTTCTCTATTTGCCTTGCTGATACCTTGCGTATAATACTCATCTAACTTTTCAGCCAATAAATATATATTGGATAATAATTCTGGGCTAATAGATTTTTTCCCTGCATAAGAGACCATATTATATAATATAGCGCTTTGAAGCTTATATGTTTCTTGAGAGGCTGATCCATCTTCTAAATTAGCTATGTTAAGCAAAGCTTCTATAGATTGTTCTAAGCTAGTATTTGTAACTTTAAGTTTAGTTGTCTCTGCATGGCGCTCTTTAAATTCTTCTAACCATTCTTGGCTATATTCAGCTTCGCCCATAATGCTAGAATATGGGTTCATAATTGATCTAAACAGCCCTTCCTCTATCAAGCTTTCTGGATTGCTTGAAGCCTCCTCGCTTAATCTTACAAGTAATTTTCTTTGGGGGTCAATTACTATCGCTTTACTACCACTATCATCAAAGATTTTTTTTGCTTCTTCAATATCCTCCACGCGAAGTACTGGTACTTTAAACTTACTAAATTCTCCAGCTTCATGCGATGTCGATGGGGCATATTCTGCCACTATTACAGCAAGAGGCTTGGCATCTGTTGGCTTGTTAATATAAGTAGATAATGCGCCTGCTATATTGCTTGCAAATATTACATCATTAGGTGCAGATGCTATTACTGCACTATTTGTGTGCAGAGTTAGTACTTCTTTTGCTGATTGCTTCTCTTCTAGTGCTTGAGATTTCGCCCCTATCACTTCTGGTGATAATGCACTAGGTAAGGTTGCTTGGGCTTTGTCGCTTTTTGTAATAGCTCTTGCTTGAACTATATATAATTTCTTTGCATCTCCATTATATACAAATTCTATATCCATCTCCATTCCATACATATCTTTGATATATTGAGATGCTTCGTGGATCTTGGATATTGCTTCCCTATTTAGTGCGAAATCTGCCTCTCTTTGAAAGTCATTTTCTACTTGCTCTAGAGAGATTTTCCCCTTCGCTTGGCCTAGTTTAGGCTTCATCCTAAAGCCTTTACACATCTTTTCTGCAAAAACTAAGCCATCATTTCTTACGGAATATGAATCTACATTACCTTTAGACCCTACTACTAATTCACCATGTCCTGGTGCTGCTTGGATAGTGCTTGCATCTTTGCCTGTATAAACTACACCCGAGATTATATTGGCATTAGACTTGCTAGCATCTATCACTGGATCTTCGCCAATCAGACCTTGCAACAAACATGGAAGAAACATTTCAGCTTGAGAGATGTCCTCATCACTAGCTAATCTTTGCTCCAATGATCGCTCTCCAAAATATGATGCTATTACTCTACCTATCGATGCCGAAAGCTTTTCTTCAGATGCTTGACTCACAAAAGAATCATTACCACCCGGATTTGCATCCTCTACTGAATCCTCTCTTCCTGTAGATCTTACCATTGCATAAGAGGGCTGATCACCTGAAGTGATTTTAGATATGTCTGTACCTTGAAAATCAAAGGCTTTGTCTCCTGTAAAAGATAGCTCAATTTTAGAGCGTATGATGCTAAGAATCACTTTTGATTGTTCCGTCAAAGTAGTTTGTCCTTCTTACTCCCTTTGAAAGTTCTTCCACAATTGAAGCAAAGTATTCTTGGGATTTGGGGAATCATGCTTCTCTATATGAGCAAGTACTGCTTCATGATTAATCGCTACAGAAGGTGGCGTCAAAACTTCTATATTATTGCCTGGGCTTCTTGTGAATTCCTCAAGCTTTCCTGCTAAAAATGCTATATTAGCTGCCTTATACCCAACGTTCTTTGCTAATGCCTCGATCGCCTCATGATATCCCATATTATGCCTTATACTAAATTAAAATAATCATAAATAATATAGCATAAATATTAACTTATGTCAATAATTGATCGTAAAATGCTCGACAAAACTCATCGGATTTTAATATTAATTATAGTTTATTAAGCTATAATGGAGTATTTAATAATTCTGTAAGATACAAAGCTTCTATCCCTTGATTAGTCTACAAGAAGGATATATTATCGCACTTATCTACATTGTCACTAGGAGGTGATATGCCTACATTCTTACAACCTTTGATTATGGGAAATCCGCTTTTGTATAAAAGGGCAGAAGAGGTCAGAGATGTTTTTGATCCAAAAGTTAAGGAAATCATAAATAATATGCTATATACCATTAATTCTCTTGGAGAAAGGGTTGGTTTAGCGGCGCCTCAAGTTGGAATATCAAAAAGGATTATAGTCTTTAGAGTTCCTAATAAACCTGTTCATAAGAGGTACCAATCTATTTCGGACTTAGAGCAAGAAGAGATACCATGGACTGCTCTTATCAATCCAACCATTAGGCCATTGAGTGATGAGATGGCATCTGGGATAGAGGTATGCGTATCAGTTCCAGGCCTGATGGGGCCAGTTGATCGGTATCAGTCAATTATATATACTTATCTTGATGAAAAAGGTAATTATCATGAAAAAGAGGCTCATGGTTTCCATGCAAGGCTAATACAACATGAAGTTGACCATCTGGATGGGATTCTCTTTCCAATGCGAGTCAAGGATATGACAAAATTCGGTTTTGAAGAAGAGATATCCAAAGTTGCTTAAGCTTACCTCAGTAGCAAAGAAGGAGTTTCACAATATTACAGGAAACTTCTTTTATTCCTTACATTATAAAACAAAGTAGTATATAATAAGCAAGAGATTAATATTAAGGGGAAACAAATATGAAAGCATCTCAAGCAACTATTACGAGCAAGGGGCAGGTCACTATTCCTTCCATTATTAGGGAAAAACTACATTTGGTTTCAGGGAACAAGTTAGAATTTATTATAAAGGGTGGTAGCTTTATAGCTATTCCGGTCAACAAATCAGTAGGCAAACTAAAGGGAATATTGCCTAAGCCTAGCAAATCTTTATCACTCGATGAAATCAACCGGGTAATATCGGATTCGTATGATAGGCATTGACACAAATGTTTTGGTTAGATATCTGACCAAGGATGATGAACTCCAATCTCAGATGGCATCCAGGGTCATTGAAAAATATTCAAATAAAAAGAAGTCAATTTTGATCAATAATATCGTTTTATGTGAGTTAATATGGGTTTTACTTAGAGGCTATAAGTATTGCAGATCAGATATTGTTTGTCTGCTTAAAGAAATGATCTCTACGATTGAATTTGTATTTGAGGATCATGGGTTGGTAGCATCTGCAATACTGACATATGAAGATGAAGAGGCGGATTTTGCTGATATTTTAATAGGCTATATTAACCAGTCATGTGGGGCAAGTAGGACTATAACTTTTGATAGAAAAGCTGTTGATTTAGAGCAGTTTGAGCATATCGGCTAAGGGATTAAGTCAAGGAATTGTATCTAGAGATTAAAGTCTTGATCTAGGTTCTTATTTCTCATATAATGCCGCTCTCTAGAAGAGGTGTTTATATGAGAAAACAGAGAATCGGTCTTTGGCCAGTAATAGCTTTAGTAATCGGTAGTCAGATAGGAGTTGGGGTTTTTGTTCTTCCTACAACTTTGGCGCCACTAGGTACATTGTCTATTTTTGGATGGGCGGCTTCGGGCATAGGCGCCGTGATGCTTGCACTTATTTTTGGTAAATTATGTACACATATACCAAAGGCTGGTGGCCCTCATGTTTTTGTAAATGCTGCATTTGGTAAAGACCTTGCTTTTTTTACAGGTTGGTCTTATTGGGTGATATCTTGGACAAGTAACATAGCTGTGATAATTGCAGTAGTGAGTTATTTGGCGCCAGTGATTGGTCCCACATCCAAAATGACAAATTTTCTCCTGGAATTCGGGATTTTTGCAGCACTTACTGCGATTAACCTAAGGGGTACTCATATAGCAGGTATATTTGAGGTATTTCTAACAATTTTTAAATGTATACCGCTTTTCATCATTCCAATAATTGCCTTATTCCATTTTGATTCAAGTAATATTCATCCTATCAATCCTTCGGATCTGCCGATTAGTGCTATTATAGGCAGGGCAACGCTTTTAACTTTTTGGGGATTTATAGGTTTGGAGTCTGCAACTGCAAATGCAAGCATAATAGAACGTCCAGAGAAAGTGGTGCCTATTGCTGTCACTTACGGTACTATTTCTGTTGCTATAATTTATGCTTTGAATTCTGTGGGTATTATGGGCGTTGTGCCAAATGATGTGTTGCTTACTTCAACAGCTCCTTATGTAGATGCAACAAGTAGGATTTTCGGTCATGGCTGGGATGCTGGTGTTGCGATCATAGCAAGTCTTGCATGTGTGGGTACATTGAATGCTTGGATACTGACAGGGGGGCAGATAGCTTATGGCGCAGCTAAAGATGGGCTTTTCCCAAAGTATTTTTCTAAATTGAATACTTTTAGAGCTCCTTCAAATGGGCTTATGGTAGCCTTCTATGGTACTATACCTTTGCTTCTAATGACTGTTAGCGATAATTTAGTTGATCAAATCAATATCGTGATAGATGCAGCAGTGACAGGCTTTTTAGGGATTTACATAGCATGTATGTTGGCCTTTATAAGACTGTACCATAAAGAACACAAATATTACTCAATAATAGCATTTATAGGTTCTGTCTTCTGCTTATGGGTTATGTTTTCTTCTCATTGGCTGAATTTGGTTATAACATCAATCATAGTTCTGAGCGGCTTTCCAGTATATCTAAGCCAGAAGAACAAGGTTGATGAAAAATAACTTATGAGATGATTAGCACATTTTTAGCAGCTATATTTTTTACTTTGGGCTTCGTGTCTATTTTAGTTGGTGTAATAGGTCTTTATAGGTTTAATGACCCATATACTAGGCTTCACGCATCTAGCTTGATAGATACAATTGGGGTCATATTAATTTTTATGGGCATGATAATGCTGCAAGATAATGCTCCTTCCACATTTAAGATAATATTGATGATTCTAATGGTTTTTTTGTTTGGTCCTGTATCTACTCATTCAATAGCAAAATCTATTTATATTTGTCTAGGAAATAAAGCAAGTGATGATAGAACTCATTCATAGTGCGATTTTCGCAGAATTTTTAAGCATATTATTAGTATTTGTGGCCTTGTGGATTGCGCTGCTTGACAAGCTGGAATATTCAGTGATTACTCTTGGAATCTTTAGTCTTCTTTGCTGCATTATATATTTGCTACTCGATGCTCCTGATGTTGCCATGACTGAAGCAGCTCTTGGAGCCTGCATCACGAGTATAATTATGTTAAAGGTTTCTTCGGATTTATGTTCCAAGAGAATTGTAGAGAAGAAAAACCGCCTACCAGCTTTGATCTTGTCTGTTTCTTTGGGTGGCTTAATAATTTATGCGGGGATGGATCTTCCAGTATTTGGAGATATTAATTCACCAGTTCATTCTCATGTGATGAATTACTATAATGAAAATACTTATACAGAAATCGGCATATCATCAATTGTGGCAGCAATTCTTGCAAGTTATAGAGGGTTTGATACTTTTGGAGAGACTTTAGTAATATTTACTGGTGGTATATGTGCTTTGTTTATATTAGGCTCTCTACCTCATATTTCTAAGCAAGAATCCAATCAGGATGCGATACAAAAAATGGTTGCAAGATTAGCTATACCTATCATTATAATTTATGGATTATATATACAATTCAATGGAACTGAATCTCCAGGTGGAGGATTTCAGGCTGGGGCAATATTAGCTTCTGTCTTTATAGCTTCAAACATTTCTATAGGATATAATTTTAGCTACCAAACATTGGTTAAGGGATCTTCTTTTGGTGTGTTGCTATATATGCTCCCAGGCTTAGTAGCTCTAGGTGCTGGATTTGAATTTCTAAACTATAATGCGTTAGGGCTTGGAGATATTTCCCAAAAAATTGGTATTGAAATAATAGAGATAGGAATATGCCTCACTGTATCTTCTATAATAATTATTTTGTATAAGTCGTTTTTTAGAGACCAGCGCTAGTCTTTTTTGACGATAATTGTTGCTAATATAATCTCATCTTTGATTGGCTCAGGCTCTTGGAGAATTGATTTTGGCAAGCTATTTGCAGCATTAACCATAGCATTATTCTCGCCCATATTTTTTAAATCTTTCATGAGGTCTATATGGGAATTATATTCTAATATTATATTCTCCCTATTGACTATGATAAATTTAAAGTCTGCTTCTTGCAGCAGAAGGTAAATTTTCTCAGATGCAATAAAGGGGATGGTATGAGCACAATGCCCAATTCCGGCTTTAGCTTCATGTTCTATAATAAGCTTTTTGAGGTTGCTAAGAGAATTATCTACAGCGAAATTGGCTATAAAAACTCCCTGAGGCTTTAATATATTATGGATAGATTTGAGCAAAGTTCTGACATCATTTACGAAATGTAGGTTAAAGGTAGATATGATTAAATCCATGGATTGATCCTGGAAGGGCAGGGTATCATCAGATTGCTCGGGGGGTAAATGGTGAGTAGTAAGGCTGGCTCCTTTGCTTAAGAGAAAAGAGGATAAATCTCTCCTTCTAGGTAAAATCTCAAGGACTTTGTTTTGAGCGCTAAAATCCCAGCTTAGTTGGTCTATATTGTCTTTGATTATATCTTCTGCATGCTCTATTAAAAAGGAACTTTGCTCTATATTTTGAAAGGCAAATTCTCTATGTATTTTGAGCTTGTTATAATCAAAGATCATTTCTGCTAATATCTATAGATTTAGATTTTTTCTGGGGCATTTGCTGAGCATTCTGCAGGTCTTTTTCTGTGCCAATATGTTGCCTTACCTCTTCCTTGATCTCGTTTAATTTGGCGTTAGATTTGTCTATTTCATTTTCACGTTTAACTTCATGAGAGACTGACAAGGCGGGTTGCTTCAGATTTGGGACAAAGTTTTGTATTATCTCAGTCAGGTTTTTAGTGTTTTGTGCAGATCCTTTTTCAAATTCTGATAATTTATTCCCAACAAATTCTCCAATCCGCGAGCCATATTTGATTGAGACTACAATAGTTGGCACAATTGCAGCTGCAGCGATAGATTGTGCAATAGTTGCTGCTAAAAACCCTCCTGCTGCAGCTATGAATCCGCAAGCTGCGATCCCGGCAAATTGCGCAAATTCAGAAGAGATCAAATAATTCTGCTTTTTCGATAAAGCTGCTTGGGAGAGCGTGTCGACAGCATTTTTTATACTAGTATTTTTTTGTGTCATGCTTTTGACTATACCGGGTTCTTTTTCTATTAAGTTAATGATTGAAGACTTGTTTGGGGACGCTAAGATTGTACCTACAAGAGATTCTAGGTATTCTGATTCACCTAGGGTTAAATCCCAGTCAGGATAACAGATGTTTTTTATCACATCCAATATAGTGGCTTTTTCATTCTTTATACTTGGTGGATCCTCCCTATTTGGCATTGACGGAGATATTGCTGTTATAAATAAATTCATTGCCATATCAAAACTGTCATCGATAATTACCTCTTCACCAATGAAGTGCTTAAGCTTAGTCGACAAATCATCAGCATATTTTGCAACATTTTGCTCAACTTTTCTTAGTTTTTCATCGGAAGCATAATGTAGTCCCAGCATATTTGATATTGTGGATAATAGGTATTCTGTTAAATTATGCTTTAAATTTATATCTAATGCATTTCTAAAGATATCTATTCTTAGAGAAGATTTGTCTAAAGCCATTAAAAAAACACGTAATGATAAATCATCTTCTCACAAAGAGTTGGATTCTTCAAGCTTCTACATATATACAATGCAATAATAATAATTTTGTTGTATGATGTGCTATAAATTTAGCGAAATTAAGTAATGGAAATTTTTGAAGTAAAGGATTTAAGCGCTACTGAAAAACAAAACACAAAACTAGCAGTTGGTATAGATTTTGGCACTACCAATTCTTTAGTCTCATATTCTGATAAGCAAAAGCCCATATTGATTGAGATGGTGCCAACAATAATAGGTGAAGCATTTGAGGTCGGTAAAGCGGGTTTAAGTTCTATTAAGAGGTTGATTGGAAAATCTATAGAGGAAATCCTAAATCTTCCAGAAATTTCAGATGATGTGAAAAGAGGCCTATCTACTGATAATGGACAAGTCAAAATCAGTATTGGCGGTGTGGATAGAAATATTGAGAGCCTTATCTCTGTTGTTGTATCTCATCTAAAAAAGAGTGCAGAGCAGGAGCTGCAACAGGAGGTGACGTCAGCTGTCATTACAGTTCCTGCACATTTTGATGATGTGACGAGGTCTTCTATAAGAGATGCTGCAGAATCTTCAGGTTTAGAAGTTTTAAGGCTGATTAGCGAGCCTACTGCAGCAGCTCTTGCTTATGGATTAGAAAATGGCGTAGAGGGGAAATATCTTGTATATGATTTAGGCGGTGGCACTTTTGATGTATCTCTTTTGAAAATGAAGATGGGAATCTTTCAGGTGCTTGCGACGGATGGCAGCAATAATTTTGGAGGAGATGATATAGATTATGCGCTTTCCACATATTTAAGGTCGCAGAATTCAGATTTGCCAAAAGATCTTTCTATCCAACTGGCAAAAGTGGCCAAGGAATTTCTATCTCAAAATGATATATGGCAAAATCAAGAATATGCTCTTTCCCTGAGTCAACAAATTCTAGAAGAAATAGTAACTCCTTTGATTACTCCAACAATTGAGATGACACAAAGCCTCATTAAGAATCATGATATTGAGGGGATTATTTTGGTGGGGGGATCAACCAAAATGCCGTTAGTCAAAAGACTTCTATCTAGTATAGTAGGAAATATATACGACAATATAGATCCTGATCAATCTGTTGCTTTTGGGGCAGCCCTGCAGGCAGAAAACCTAACTAGAGGGACAGGGGACTTGATAATAGATGTTGTACCGCTTTCTGTAGGTATAGAAACTATGGGGGGTATTTTAGAGAAAATTATCCTCAAAAATTCTCCGCTGCCTATCAGCGTGACGGAGGAATTTACAACTTATGCTGACAATCAAACAGAAATCCAGATAAATATTTATCAGGGTGAGAGAGAGATGGTGAAAAACACAAGATTAATAGGTAATTTTGCACTATCAGATATTCCGCCAATGAAAGCAGGTTATGCAAGAATAGAGGTTACATTTGCCATGGATGTAGATGGGTTGTTAACAGTTAGCGCCTATGAAAAAATCACTGGTCAGTCACAGCAGATTCATATACGTCCTGCATATGGAATAAGCAAGGCAGATGTAGACAACATGGTCGAAGAATCATACCAGCATGCTAAAGATGATCATGAAGAAAGATTATTGGTAGAATCTGTGATTGCAGCAAATAGAGAGATCGATTCTCTCTTGAGGGCATTTGAAGAGACGCCTTCAATATCCTCTAATAGCGACATAGGTAAGATACAGCATCAGATTGAGGTGCTACGCAATGCCCTGGAATCCAACGTTAGGGAAAGCATCTTAGAAGAGACAAGTCTATTAAACAATATTTCTGAAAAATATCGTGAAGATAGGTTGAATTACATATTATCTAAATCTTTAAAGGGGAAAGAGGTTTAAATTGTGTTGATACAACCCAAAGCTTTCAGTGCAGCTTGGTGACCCCTACGGGAATCGAACCCGTGTTTCCACCGTGAAAGGGTGGCGTCCTAACCGCTAGACGAAGGGGCCAAAAGCGAACTGCATTCTATACTATAAATTCTATCTTAGCAAGATAAAACTTTACTAGGATTCAGGCATTGCTAAATAATAATGGATAGGAGTAAGTGTCAGTCTTGTCTTTCCTGCGCTTTTTCCCCTTGTCATGCCGGAATTTTGCTAGCAAAATATCCGGTATCTATATTATTCTCATTCCTAGCTGCAACGATTAACGGATGCCTGATTAAGTCAGGCATGGCAGTGGGGCTGACGTTCTTCTCTTTTGCCCATTATACTATTTTGGTACTAGAAGTACTTTTTAAGGAACTGCCCCGTATAACTTTCTGTGCATTTTGATACTTCTTCAGGTGTGCCGGAGATTAGGATACTCCCCCCTTTGTCTCCACCTTCTGGGCCTACATCAATCACATGATCGGCTGTTTTAATAACATCTAGATTATGTTCGATGACAAGTACAGTATTTCCCATATCAACGAGCCTATGAAGTACTTTAAGAAGCCTACTTACATCATCAACATGAAGGCCAGTTGTAGGCTCATCCAAGATGTATAAAGTCCTGCCTGTTGATTTTCTAGATAGCTCCTTAGCAAGCTTGATTCTTTGAGCCTCGCCACCTGACAAGGTTGTAGCAGATTGCCCAATTTTAATATAGCCTAGCCCCACTTCATTCAAGGTTCTTAGTTTTTCGTGAATTGAGGGCATTTTGTCGAAGAAATGCATAGCATCTTCAACAGTCATTTCTAGCACATCAGATATAGATTTATCCTTATATTTTATTTCAAGAGTTTCTCTATTATATCTTTTTCCATTACATACGTCGCATTTAACATAAACATCTGGAAGGAAATGCATTTCTATTTTGATAACACCATCGCCTTGGCAAGCCTCACATCTGCCCCCCTTAACATTGAATGAGAATCTTCCCACTTTATATCCTCTTGCCTTTGATTCCGGAAGTTCTGTGAACCAGTCCCTAATTAGGGTAAAAGCACCAGTATATGTAGCGGGGTTTGACCTAGGAGTTCTGCCGATTGGAGATTGATCTATGTCAATTATTTTATCTATATATTCAAGTCCTGTAATCGAATCATATTCACCAGGCTGTACTTTGGAATTTTGATCTAACTTTTTTAGTGCGGCTTTATAAAAAGTATGAATTAGCAGGGTCGATTTTCCTGATCCAGAAACTCCTGTGACAACGGAAAAAGTACCGAGGGGAACTTTGCAATCTACATTTTTAAGGTTATTAGATTTTGCCCCTTTTAATATAATTTCCTTTCCGTCTTTTCCTTGCCTAACTTCTTTAGGAATCTCAATATTTTTTTTGCCACTCAAATATTGCCCGGTAATGGAATTGTGATTCTTCATTATATCCTGAAGAGTGCCTTCAGCGATAATTTCACCCCCATGGATCCCTGCTCCTGGACCAACATCAATAATATGGTCTGCTTCCATCATTGTTTCTTCATCATGCTCCACTACAATAATGGTATTGCCTAGATCTCTGAGACTTTTCATAGTGTCGATAAGTTTTGCATTATCCCTTTGGTGAAGGCCGATTGATGGTTCATCCAAAACATATAAAACGCCAGAAAGCCCAGACCCTATTTGAGAGGCGAGTCTGATTCTTTGGCTTTCTCCGCCAGATAATGTACCCGATCCTCTAGATAGGCTTAGATATTCTAGGCCAACATTGGTTAGGAATTTTAGTCTCTCCCTAAGCTCTTTCAATATTCTAGTAGAAATTTGCCTATGTTTCGGGCTAAGTCTTTCTGCAATTGTAGAGCACCAATTATAAGCATCAAGGATTGTTTTCCCCGCTATGTGACCAATATGAAAATCGTCGATTTTGATGCATAAAGATTCCTGCTTAAGCCTATGCCCATCGCATAATTCACATTCTTGATGTGATCTATATTTATTCAGCTCGTCTTTTAGCCACGCAACTTCAGCTTTACGATGCTTTTCATCGAGACTAGGTATGATGCCACCAAAGGCTTGCGTGATTTTCTCGCTTCTAATACCGTCGGAATAATTAAATTCTATGTTCTCTTCTGTGCCGTGGAATAATATATGTTTTATATTTTCTGGGATTTGCTTAAAAGGAACTCTAAGGCTGAAATTATAGTGCTTGGCTAAACCTTCCAACGTTTGAGTGACAAGTTTTGAACTCGAATTTGCCCAAGGTGCTATTGCCCCTTCCTCAATTGATAGATTCTGATTGGGGACAATTAAATCTTCATCAAAAAACATTTGTCTTCCCAGTCCCTCGCATTTTGGGCATGCGCCAAAGGGGCTGTTGAATGAAAAAATTCTGGGTTCAATTTCCGCTATTTGAAAACCTGATACTGGGCAAGAATATTTCTCAGAAAAAATTATCCTCTCTCCTTTTTTATGCGGAGATTGTGCATCTTCAGGGAGCCCAACTATTTCAGCATAAATAATTCCCTCGCCTATTTTGAGCGCTGTTTCAATTGAATCTGCAAGTCTATTGCCTAAATCTTCAGACCTTACAAGCCTATCTACAACAACTTCTATATTGTGCTTTTTATTTTTGTCTAGGCTGGGAATTTCCTCCAGCTCTTGCATTTCGCCTTCGATAATGATCCTAGAATAGCCTTGTTTTTTGAGGTCTAAGAATTTCTTCCTAAATTCCCCTTTCTCGCCTCTAGCTATAGGGGCTAATATATAAAGTTTTGTGTCAATGGGTAGTTCGTTAATATGATCCACCATTTCTGAAACTGTTTGGCTTTTGATAGGTAGGCCTGTGGCAGGAGAGTAGGGCACACCAATCCTTGCAAATAATAGTCTTAGATAATCATATATTTCTGTAATAGTGCCCACAGTTGATCGAGGGTTTTTAGATGTGGTCTTCTGGTCAATAGCAATAGCTGGAGATAGGCCAGTAATAGCGTCTACATCAGGCTTATCATTATGTTGTAGAAACTGCCTTGCATAAGATGAAAGGCTTTCTACATACCTTCTTTGCCCTTCAGAATATATTGTGTCAAAGGCAAGTGAGGATTTCCCTGAACCACTTAACCCAGTAATAACAACTAACTTTTTCTGTGGGATTTTTACTGTTATGTTTTTTAAGTTATGCTCTTTGGCACCTTCTACTATTATATATTCTTGCATGTAAAATATGAATTTTGTAAAAACTAGTAGCATTATAGAGGTTTTTAACTTATCATTGCAATGATTTTATTTTATAAAGAGGTTTTATGGCGGGAAGTTTAAATAAGGTAACATTAATAGGCAATTTAGGAAAGGATCCTGAAATTAGAACCACAAATGAAGGTAAGGAGATCGCTTCATTTACTCTTGCAACAAGTGATGTATGGAAAGATAGAGCTACAGGCGAAAAAAGAGAGCGCACAGAATGGCACAGGATAGTTGTCTTTAACGAAGGTTTGGTAGGAGTGATCAAAAACTATGTTCAAAAAGGTTCTAAAGTTTTCATAGAGGGGAGTTTGCAGACAAGAAAATGGACTGACCCTCAAGGTACAGAAAAATATACAACAGAAGTGGTATTGCAGAATTATAATGCAACTCTGATATTGCTAGATTCTCGTGATAGCGCTGCTAGCAGGCATTCAAGTGATGAAGCCTCGGATTCTAAAGATAAACAATTAGTACATAGTGAGCTTGATGATGAAATACCATTCTAAAAACATTTTCTTATCTCTAATCATTTTGCTATTTTTAAGTGGTTGTGGAACCATGAGCTCAACAAGGCTTAGGAATGCTAATGCAATAGCCACAAAGCATAATATGCAGTCTAAAATTATCAAAGGCGGTAAGTTTTGGATTAAGACCTACCAGAAAGTTTTAAATCCAAACCTACCTTATGTTTTTTACCTAGAGGGAGATGGTTTTGCATTTAAAAATAAATTTACTATTTCTGATGACCCAACGCCAAGAAAGCACACATTGCTAAAGCTTGCTGGTATGGATTATAGGGCTAATGTGGTTTATGTAGCAAGGCCGTGCCAATATTTGGAGAAAGGCGCATTGGAGATGTGTGATAATTCTTACTGGACAAGAAAAAGGCTTGCTCCTGAGGTAATAGACTCTATTAATGACGTCATCAAATCTATTGCTAGAAATCAGCCTATAGACCTAGTTGGCTACTCAAGTGGTGGCGGGGTTGCTGTTTTGGTTGCTTCAAGAAATAAAAATGTTCGAAGTATTGTGACTGTTGCGGGGCTTCTAGACCATAGGCTATTTACTCAGCATCATAGAGTATTAGATATGATAGGTTCCTTGAATCCGATAGATGCTGCATACAAAATTAGGAATATACCTCAGCTTCACTTATCTGGTGGAAAAGATACAATTGTTAAGCCATCAATTGCGGATAAGTATGTTGCTGCATCTAAGTCAAGATGTGTAAGGCAGGAAATAGTACCAGGTGTTTCTCATAATAGAGGCTGGAATAAAATTTGGCCTAATATTATAAATACTCCTGTGATGTGTAGTAAGTAATTTAGGTTTGCCTTCAGGCATTTGGGAGCAATGGATAATTTCCCGTCAAATTTATATTTTATAGTTACTGATCATTCTATTAGGGATTTGAATCATAAATATACTATAATAGATGGCCAAGTTGCTGAACCTGAAGCTATAAAAAATAGGGAGATTATACAAGGCATTGCAAAGGCTAATCATCTCTGTTTTTTGAATCAAGTACATGGCAATGAAGTATATTATGCACAAGAACCTCAGCCTTTGGGGGAGGAGGTTGCGGCGGATGCTTTCTACACAGATAAGGCGGGTATTTTATTATGTATTAGAACTGCTGATTGTTGTCCAATTATTCTATATTCTGATGATGGTACTATAATAGGAGGAGCCCATGCTGGCTGGAGAGGGGCAAGGGCAAATATAGTAAGAAATCTTCATAACAAAATGTCAAAATATGCGTCTGAATTTTCTGCTATCATAGGGCCAACTATCTGTCAGGAATCATACGAGGTAGGCCAGGAATTTTATGATAATTTCATGCAAGAAGATGCAAGATTTGAAGATTTTTTTATAGCTTCTGAAAAGGGCTATTATTTTGATTTATCATCTTTTGTGCAGAAGCAGTTACAGGAATTGGGGATTAGTAAAATCCATAAGATTACGGAGGATACATATACCACAAAATTGCCTGATGGATCTTATAAATATCCTAGCTATAGGAGGCATTGTCATATTGGAGAAGATTACCCAAGATCAATAATAACAGCTATTATGATAAAACCATGATGAAAATTCTTGCGCCAAATTTTTATAAAAAATATTTTGAAAAATTAGCCCTCCCTCTTCTGATTTGCTCTATTGCGCTTTTCTTAATTGGTGGATATGAAATATTTTTTGTATCGCCTATTGACTATCAACAAGGTGAAATGGTGAAAGTAATGTATATACATGTGCCTGCTGCCTGGATGGCTTTAGGCTTATATGTTGTAATAGGTATTTTGAGTTTTTTCTCAGTAGTTTGGAGAATCAGGATGGGTTATATAGCCTCGATTGCTATTGCTCCCGTTGGTTGTGCTTTTGCCTTGATTACACTAATTACGGGCTCATTATGGGGCAAGCCTATATGGGGAACTTTCTGGGTATGGGATGCAAGGCTCACATCTATGCTTGTGTTGTTTTTGCTATATCTAGCTTATATTGCTGTCATTAACGCAGGGGATGACTTTGCCCGCTCAGAAAAACCAGCATCTATAATTGCTCTATTAGGTTTTGTGAATGTTCCTATAGTGAAGTTTTCTGTGGATTTTTGGAATAGCCTACACCAACCGGCTAGCATAGTAAGAATGGGTGGTGTCTCAATAGATCCATCTATGATGAAGCCTCTTATAATAATATTTTTTGCATATGTATTTTTTGCTTCATCTATGATAATGTTCAGGATGAAGAGTATATTGGTTGCTATGAGGAGCAATTAGAAAATCCTGCCTTGAGGTGTGAAGTGACGTATGTTGTTGTAGATGCTTGCGTGAAGTGCAAATATACTGATTGTGTGGAAGTGTGCCCCGTAGATTGTTTTTATGAGGGGGAAGATATGCTTGTTATCAATCCTGAAGAATGTATTGATTGCGGGGTTTGTGTCCCTGAATGTCCTATTGATGCCATCAAAGAAGAATCTGATGAATTACTTGAATGGATTGAAAGAAACCACAAGCTTTCAAAAATTTGGCCTCGTATTACTATTAAGAAACCTCCACCTAAGGATGCAGATAAATATGTTGATGAAAAAGATAAGTTTAAAAAATATATTGGCGATTAGCATATTATGCTTTTTGCCAACAATATCTAAAGCTGAAAACATTGTTAGGGATTCCGAGACTGAAGCCGCTATATATGAGGCAGTATTGCCTATACTCAAAGCTGCTGATTTAAAAGATTTAAAAATTATACTGATAGATAATCCAGAAGTAAATGCTTTTACTTTAGGAGCTGAGGAGATCTTTGTGAATACTGGGCTGATTGTACGTTTTCCTGACCCAGATGTTTTTAAAGGAGTAATTGCTCACGAATTAGGGCACCTCCTCGGCCATCATGTGTCTAGAAGATTTTCAGATTTAGAAAATACACGAAAAAAAGCTCTACTAGGCCTGGCTCTAGGGGTTGCGGGAACAATTGCTACGCAGGACCCGGAAGTTTTTACATTGGGCGCCGTGGGTTCCAGAGAGCTTGCTGAAAAATCGTTCTTAAAATATTCCAGGGCCTATGAATCATCTGCTGATCAGGCAGCATATAAGTTACTCGAAAAATCGGGTAATTCGGCGATTGGTATGAAGTTTTTATTTGAACATTTTATAAAGGAATCAAGGGGAGCTTATATAGATAAATATTCCCTAACTCATCCGGTAAGTTCAGAAAGGCTTAATACTACTATAGAATATCTAAACAATTCTAAGTATAAGAGTAGCACTACTAGCGAGCTTTTAAAGCATAAATTTGAGAGAGTGTCGTATAAGCTTGCCGCTTTCACATCCCCGAATCCTGCATTGTTTCTACAAGGGCTTGCATCTATAAAGGACACAAATATTAGAAAATATGCAGAGGCAATATGCTTAATGCGATTATCTAAATTTCAAGAGGCAATTGCATCAGTAGATTACCTATTATCTAAATTTCCAGATGATACTTACTTTAACGAGCTAAAGGGGGAGATATTACTAGCATATGGAAAAAAAGAATCTTTAGAGTTTTTTGAGAAGGCGCTCTCCCTTGCCCCGCGCGATAATCTTATGAGAATGAATGTGGCTATTGCTGCTTTGAATGTCTATAGATACGACCGTAAGGAGAATTTGCAAAAATATTTGCAATATATTCATTCTGTTAGAATAGAGGAGCCTGAGATACTAGGTCCATATTATTATCTAGCTGAATATTATGGCATATTAGGTGAGGATTACTTGAGTAAACTTTATCTTGCCATTTACTATGACAAGTTAGATATGAAAGAGGCTAAGAAATTTGCAAAATGGGCAATTAAAGGCCTTAAGCCGGATTCCGCTCAATATTATTGGGCAAAGGATATAATAGATCGGGATGCAAATTAACCTCATGCGGGTAGCATATAAGCAGAATTTATGGCAAACAGATTTGCTATATCAAAAATCTCTTTACTTAGTGAGCATATAGTAATATTTTCTAGACTTATTTGACCGAATCAGATACTCAAAATATGTTTAAAAACCCATCTAAATACCTTGCTTCTGTCATTATAGCTTTTCTGCCTCTAATCTCTTTTGCTGAGAAAGTGAGTTTGGAGATAAAGAAGGTTGATGATGGTGTGGCAATAGTCTTTTATCATGATAGGTGGAACGGTCTAACGCCAGGTATGGTAGGCCTGCAAGGTAGAGTTAGAGCGGAAAAATCTTTTGATATTAAGTATATTTCAGATATTTCCGATATTTTAGATGTTGTCCCGAATTCTTCTAAGAATATTTTTGATTTTAAATTAAAGCCAAATTATAAGTTTAACGGAACTATCTATGGCGAAAATTTAGTAGCCTTTAAAGCTTCTAAAGTTAAACTCAAGCAACCTGCTGAATCTAAAAACTCTTCGCCTACTCAAAAAATAAAGACTGATACAAAAACTAAAGCTTCTGATGTAACGGTTGGAATTACTAACAACAAAAACTCTAAAAGGCTATCTTTCCCTTTTGCCGCTAAGGATGTTGGCGCTGCGATATTCAAAAGGGATAAAAGCTTATGGCTAGTTTTTGATACTAGAAGAGATTTTTTCATCGGCAAAGCGGGGTTTATTGAATCTACAGAACAATATAATGATCCTCATAATACTATAGTTAAGATTAGGCTGAAGGACAATTTCTCCCCAACAATTTTTAAAAACGGTAAAAATTGGGTTGTTTCTCTTAAGACGAAATCTTCTAACAAAGGTAGAAATCTATCTCCAGAATTTATAGGCGATGGCTTAGTCTCATTCAAATCTATTGGCACGGTCAAGAATATAGTGACTGTAAGGGATGAAGAAGTAGGAGATATTCTAAAAATAGTGCCAGTTAAGTCTACAAAACTAGGTTCTGTTAAAGCCCAATCAAATGTAGATTACAAAATCTTGGAATCCAGCATTGGTATAGCGATCTCTTTGACATCAGATTATGTCAAGACTTCTTATAACAAAAATACAGAGGCTTTGGATATAATTTCTACTTACAGCCTAGCATCTAAGGATGATGGAAAGAATGCTCTGGAGAAGTATGAATCGATTCTACCATTAAAAATTTCAGAAATTGAAGCTGCGTCCTTCACACAAACCAAACTATATTTGCAGGATATGATTATCTATGCAAAAAATAAGGAAGAAAAGGCAAAAGCAATTGCAGAATTGGGAAAATTTTTCTTCACTCATGAGATGTACCAAGAGGCGATAGGTGCATTTGAGAGATCCAAAAATTTGTCAGAAAAAACGTCGAACACAAAAGAAAATTTATTAATGAAAGCGGTAGCTCTGACGCTAACAAATCAAGCTTTGGATGCAAGAGATGTATATACTCATTTGAAGCAAAATTATGCTTATAATAGCGCGATTCAGGAAGTGAAATTGTGGGATGCATATAACGAGTTTAGTTTAGGAAATAAAAATACGGCAATCAATTTTCATGGAAACAAGCTCATAGAATCTTATCCGGATAAGGTGTATTTTGACTTAGCTTTTGCTGATTTAGATATTTTATATAGCAAGAAAGATGCAAAAGCTATGGATCTTATTATTAAGTCTTTGAAGGAGGCGCCCAACCAATCTATCAAGAATTTTTCTCAATATCATCAAGCTAGATATTTCTATCTTTTGAATCAAGTCAATTTGTCTCAAAATCTGCTTGAGGAAATCAAAACCAATGCTACAAATGGAAAGGAATATCTGATAGCAGAGCTTCAGCTGGTGAAGGTTTTGTATGAGCAAAAAAGGCTGGATTGGATAAGCGCAGTTCAAAGATTAAGTCAGCTTAGGTTTGTTTGGAGAGGGGATAAATATGAGCAGCAGCTTCTTATGGCGATGGGTATTGCTTACCAGCAAAACCATGATGTAATTAATGCTATAAGAACATACAAGTATATTAACGACTCCTTTGGGAGCTCGGCTGAAAATAATTTCTTCATAACTTCTCAGATAGTTGATCTATATAGCAAGATTTTCTTATCTAATGAAATGCAGGAATTAGATGATTTTAGTGTGGTTGCACTCTTCTATGAATTTAAGGATTATGTGCCTATAGGGCAAGATGGTGATAGGGTAGTGCTGGGGATTGCTAGGCGCATGCTGAATCTAGATCTTCTTGAGATGGCATCTGGCATTCTAGAACATCAGGTAATGTATCGTTTGAGGGGGGTTGAAAGAATGGTTACAGCAAACCATTTGGCCCTTGTATTATTAATGGATAGAAAACCTAAAGAGGCTCTAAGGGTGCTGAATGATACGGATAATGAGAATTTTGGCTTTATGGAGCATCATAAAAGAACTCTTTTGAAGTCTAAAGCCTTGATTGATATGAAGATGTATGATGATGCATTAAGCTATATAGGCTCTGGTGATGATCCAGACTCAAGCTTATTAAAATCTGAAATATTCTTTAAAAGCATGAGATGGGGAGATTACATTAGCTTTGTTGGTCCTAAAATTAGGAGCAAATTAAAAGAAGGGGATGTCATTAAAGGAGAAACTGGGCAAGAGGTTTTGAGGCTTGCTATAGCCTATTCAATGCTAAATAGATTAGATGATTTAGCATATATAGAAAAATCCATCATCACCGAGAATAAGGAATTAAAATCCATATTATCTTTCTTGAAGTCAAGCAATACCCCAATTGACCCGCATCGGATTGATGAGATGATGGGAGTTGATTCTATGAAGAATTTCTTGGATAATTATAGACAATTATTGTTTAACTAGTATGGTCTCATTTTTTGGCAAGATAAAGAGCGCTTTAACGAAGACGTCTGATAAGATTTCTTCTGGATTGACTAGTATTTTTTTAAATAAAAAGCTAGATGCAGGCACTTTAGAAGAATTACATGATTTGCTCATAGCTTCTGATATGGGCGCTTCTACTACTGATAAAATCATTTCCGAGATCAAACAAATCAAATTTGAAAAGGATGTTGAGGTTAAAGCGGTGCAGGAGAAGATGGCTGATATTATTTCCAATATTCTTCACGAAAACCAGAAGAATTTTACGCTGGGTACGGGTTTGAACACGGTAATAGTTTGTGGTGTGAATGGGAATGGGAAAACAACAACTATAGGAAAACTTGCTGCCAAATTTAACCTTGAGGGAAAAAAAGTCATGGTTGCAGCTTGTGATACTTATAGGGCAGCTGCTGTGTCACAGCTTAAAGTATGGACCGATAGGGCGGATGTGATGATTATCGAGGGGGAGGACAAGTCTGATCCAGCAAGTGTCGCATTTAAGGCTTCTTCCTATGCTAAGGACGAATCTGCGGATGTTTTGTTTATTGATACGGCTGGTAGATTGCAGACCCAGCAAAATCTTATGGATGAACTGACAAAAATCAAAAGAGTTTCTACTAAGGCTTCAGGTCAAGAGCCTCAACATGTAATATTGGTTTTAGATGCCACTACTGGACAAAACGCTTATAGCCAGGCTGAGCAATTCATAGAGGCAGCTGGAGTAAATGCTCTAATAGTGACTAAGCTAGATGGTAGCGCAAAGGCAGGTACTATAGTTGGATTATCTGAGAAATACAAATTACCAGTATATTTTATTGGTCTTGGGGAAAAAATAGATGATTTAAAAGAATTTGATATAGATTCTTTTGCAAAAGCTCTAGTGGGGCTTGAAAATAAAGTTTAGGTTTTTCTAAGAAATTGGTTATGGCAAAAGATAAAAGTAAATATATTTGTTCAAATTGTGGCTCTGTTTCGTCTAAATGGTCTGGTATGTGCCATGATTGTGGAGAATGGGGGAGTGTTTATGAAGATGCGCCAATTTCTGCTAAAGTTTCGTCTAAGAAGGGGGCTGAGTTAGAGCCTGAAATCCTAAAGCCTGGTGAAGATATCGGTGAAAAATGTAGAATTATTACTCCGTTAGAAGAATTAAACAGAGTTTTGGGTGGTGGATTAGTACCATCATCGGCGATCCTGATAGGTGGAGATCCAGGCATTGGTAAATCTACACTTCTTTTGCAGCTGACATCAAGGCTTGCCGCAGAGAATATAGGGTGCCTTTATATAACTGGTGAAGAATCAGCTGAACAAGTAAAGCTTAGATCTTCAAGGTTAGGTGGGGTTGAAAAAGAATCCTTTATTTTAGCTGCAACTAATGTACATGATATTGTAGCTACTATAGATAAGCTGAAAAATGACATATCATTAGTGGTTGTAGATTCGATACAAACCATATATTCCGATGATTTTTCCTCTGCTCCTGGTACTGTCTCTCAGATCAGGGCTGCAACTCATGAGCTGATTACTTATGCTAAAAATCATAATATCATCCTTTTAATTGTAGGCCATGTGACCAAGGAAGGGCAGCTTGCGGGGCCAAAAGTGCTAGAACATATGGTGGATACTGTCCTCTATTTTGAAGGGGATTCAAGCTATCATTATAGGATACTTCGGTCTGTGAAAAACAGGTTTGGTAGTGTCAATGAGATTGGTGTATTTGAAATGACCGGTTCTGGCTTGAAGGAAGTTACGAATCCGTCTGAGCTATTTCTTATGGATAGAGAAAATAATGTATCAGGCATTAGTGTTTTTGCAGGTATTGAGGGTTCAAGGCCGATCTTAGTGGAGATACAAGCTTTGGTGACGAAAAGCAATATGAATATCCCCAGGAGGTCTGTGGTAGGCTGGGATGCTAATAGGCTGAATATGATATTGGCTGTCCTGCAGGTGAGGCATAAGCTCGATCTTTCTAACCATGAAGTATATTTATCAGTTGCAGGTGGTTTAAAGATAACAGAACCAGCTGCTGATTTAGCAGTTGCTGCAGCATTAGTTTCAGCGGCAACAAATAAGCCACTCCCACAAGGATCCGTGTTTTTTGGAGAAATAGGTCTCTCTGGGGAGGTGAGAAAGGTTACGCAAGTTGATAGTAGAATTAATGAGGCCAAAAAGCTTGGATTTACCACAATATATTGCGCATCGCATCCATATAATGATGATACAAAGGAAAATTCTATCGCCCATGTCAGGATGTTAAATTTCTAATAAAATTTTAAGACCAAATTTCTGTAGTTTGGGTTGTACAAAACATCACAAAAAAGTTAAATTTTATATATTTAAACTATCCACAAATTTTGTGGATAAGTTTGTGAAATAAAGCTGAAAAATGCTCGAGGGAATTGTATCAAACGTTATTTGGAATGATTTGGTGCAAAATTGAGCAATGCTCTAGAAGTCCTATACAAACGTAGCTAGCAAAGCTAATGGAATTTAACAGAAAATGAAATTTATTATTATGGGTTAGTAAATGAGCTCCCTGTGAATAAAGTAACGAAAATTAGAAATTTTTATCGAACAAATGGTTAAGAATTAATCCAGTTAATATGGATTAGAGAAATGTTTTGTATACTAAATTTGACGCAAAAAAAATTGCCTGTTTTTGAGTGGTTTGAGGTGGTGCATTAAGTGCACTTAATGCTATTTTAAAGGAAAATTAAGTTAATGCCAAAATGCATTCAAAATCAGAGGATTATCAACTAGTATAGAAATTTTAGATATTGCTTATTTCTTACTTGGATAAGTAATGGTCGGGGCAGAGAGATTTGAACTCCCGACCCTCTGGTCCCAAACCAGATGCGCTACCAGACTGCGCTATGCCCCGAAATAAACTGCAAGCTTTAAGAAAAAGCATAGTAAGACCAGGTCTTTATATAATATTTTCTATATGAAATCAATTATTTTATCTATATATTACTACAATCATTAATATGGGGCGTTATGGCTTTAGTTGAAAATGCAAGATGCAAAATAGAAAAGCTTAATTCAAAAGGCTTTGGTGAAGGAGAAACGGAGAAGGGTAGGGTTGCTCTGCCTTATCTTTTGCCAGGGGATATTGTGGAGTTTGAAAGGCATGCTTATAGGGGAAAAAGTAATTGCCTGATTAAATCATATGAAAAAGGCACGCATCCGCGATCTGATCCGCCTTGTGAATATTTTGAAAAATGTGGTGGCTGTCTTTTGCAGCATTTAACAGATGAAGATTATAATAATATTAAGCTTTCCATGATTACATCTCCATTGGATTCTTATAAAATTGACCAATATAGGCTCAATGAGATTGTTACGATTCCCTATGGCAATAGGAGAAGGGCAAATATTGAAGCAGTGAAGAGGCGGGATGCTTTTTATTTTGGCTTCCATGAACATAATTCATTTAGAATTAGTGATATTGATGCATGCATCGCCCTTGACGCGGATCTCTCTCGGCTTCTTATTCCCTTAAAGAAGGTTATAGAGGATATTTTAGAGGAGAGGCAAAAGGCTCAAATTTTTATTACAAAGGCTGCAAATGGAGTAGATTTATGGCTGGAGATCCAAAATGTTAAGGAGTTAGAGCAGGGGAAGCGGGATCTTTTGAAGCAATTTGCAATATCCAATAATCTTATTAGGTTGATCTTTAGACATAGGAAGTTTAAAGATGAAATTTACTTGCAGCATAAGCCTTACGTTGTTTTTGATGATGTGAAAGTAGAAGTGGATGCCAAATGCTTTCTACAATCGAGCCTTCTATCTGATAAAATCCTTGGTGAATTAGTTATGAATTATGTTGGCACTTCTGGGGCAAATGTTGCGGATCTTTTCTGCGGGAGGGGCACATATACCATACCTATTTCTAAATATTCAAAAGTAGAGGGTTTTGAGTCTGATAAGGATGCACTGACTTCTCTTGGTAGAGCAATTGAGACTACTGAGCGGGATGTAGAGCTTTTTAGGAGTGATCTATACTCTATGCCGCTTAAGGCTTTAGAGCTTCAAAAATATGATTTTTGTGTGATTAATCCCCCGAGGTCTGGGGCTAAAGAGCAGATTGAAGAACTGGCTAAAGTAAAAAGCTTAAAAATTTGCTATGTTTCATGTAATCCAGAAACCTTTGCCCGAGATGCAAATATACTAATAGATAATGGCTATGTTTTAAGAGAAGTGACGCCTGTTGACCAATTTTATTGGGCAAGTCATGTAGAGCTTGTAGCATACCTAGAAAAACCCTTTTAAACTGTTGCTTTTAGAAGTTTCACATATTGCTTAGATTGCAAAAGTTTAAAAGTTTCTTTGCTACTTATTTTGTATAAATTTTTCATCCCATCCCCTGCTTATTTTCGTGTAGTTTAATTTAATTATAATTAATTTTTTAACCAAATGCAAACATTTTGATGGACATTGCCAACCAAAGATAGGTACGAATAAAGATTTATTTAATAGCAGATTGTAGTCGTATGCCCTCCCTATTGCCTGTGCGCATCTCTTTACTGTTATGCCTGGCTTGATCAGGCATCCATTAGTCATTGAGGCTTGGAATGAGGGTGGATGTGGATTCCTAACCTAAAGCGGGAATGACAGTGGAAAAAATGTCCAGTATAAACATCCTGCATAATGATTTTTGTGTAGGGTGGCGGAGAGAAGGGGATTCGAACCCCTGACACGTTGCCGTGAACACGCTTTCCAGGCGTGCGCCTTAAACCACTCGGCCATCTCTCCTTCGAGTGAAACTTCTAGGATCACGCATTCTAAGGGAAAATCACTAGATTTGCAAGAAATCTTTGATAATTCTAGAAAAGTTAATGCTGCTTTTAAGTCATTATATTAATATTTTTACTATACTTTAAGGGCTTTTTCTTCGGAGCTACCCATCTCGCTATGTTAAAATCTAATGAATATCATTATTTTAAAGTAGTTGAGGAAGATATGTCGCAGGAAGACACGCAAAAGACGAAAGGGCAAGAGCAGGCTCAAGCAAAAGAGTTACAATCGGCTGCAGTGAAAGATGCATTTGATAAGGTTGAAGCTGCAAAGAAGGCATTTCCTCCAATCAATGAGCATGAATTGGCGGATAAAACTACTCCTTCAGCCTTCCGCACATATTTGCAAAATCATAATTTATATAACCTGTCTTCGGAAGTGACGGGTGCGATTGAAGCTAAAGATAAGGCGTTAAGGGGTGCTGGAGCGGCTATTAATCTAGATCTACAAAGAGCTGAGCAGCAGGAAACCTTGATAAAAGAAATTCAGGATAAAAAGGTAAAGCAAGGCGTAGAGGCTTTGTATGAGAAGCGGCAAAAAAATCAAGGCAAGGAAAAGCCTCTAAAGCCGTTCAGCTTAGCGGATGCCACTGAGGCAGTGCAGAAAGATGCTCAATCTCCTGGCACTCTTGATGAATATTTAGGTAAGCATGAGATGCCGGCATCTTTAAGTGCCAACCAATTAGCTGCACTTAATTATGCATATAAAAAAGCAGGAGGGGCTACGGAGCTTCTTTCGGTAGGAAGAGGTGATGAAGCTATCAAAGCTTACTTGAATGAGCTAGAAGGCAAGAAGAGGTTAGACCTTGCTTCTTTTAACGAGCAGGAGGCCAAAGAAGCAGGAGCTAAGGAAAAAACTTTTGAGGAATATTGTAAAACGTTAGATGTAGAGGCTCTTAACTCTGAACAATTAGAGCAATTGGCAGATGCTGCTCCAGAAGACTCAAGGATTAAACATATGCTTACATCTTCCGAAGGGGCGGAGGCTCTTGATACGATGCAAGCTCTGCGTGATAGGCAAAAAGAATATAGGGATCAATATAATCTACCACCAGTGGATGCTGAAGAAGTAGAGGAACAATCGCAAAGTCAGGAAGAGCAGGAAGAAAGCAAAGGAAAAGATGAGCAAGGGCAAGATGCCTCAGACCAGCAAGAAGAAAAGGCACAAGAAGTAGGGAATTTTGCATCATTTGCAAGTGAAGTAGCTGATCAAAGGATACAAGATATTTTAGCTGAAGCCAAAGTAGGAGCATTAACGCAAGAGCAGGCTTCTAAGCAAATTGGAGATTATGTTAATAGCCTTCCTATGGGCCCAAAGAAATCTGATTATAAAAGCGTAGAGGAATTTCAAAAAGCAAGGGATGAGTTTAGAGAGAAGCATAAAGGAACAGGCTACCGTGAGCCTGCGCCTGAGAGTGTGTTTGAAGAGGCGAAGGGGGTGAGTCCCAGAGCTTTTGAAATTGATTTAGAGAAGGCAAAAGCCCCTGGAGATAATGAGCCACCATTAGATGGGACTCTATTTATGCCTCGTGCCGATGGTAAAAATGATCTCATTATGTTTAAAGATGGAGAGGTAACTGGATTTGAAATTATGCCCCCTGCATCTGGCAAAGCAATTGGCCCAAATACCTTAAAGGCTCTAAATGAAAAGCTTGGTAGATCTCAAGGGCAAGAATTAGGAGAAGGCCAGGGGCAAGCTCAGGGTCCAGCAAATCTTGCTAGTAACTCTATTACAGCCAAAATTGTAGATCGAGGTGAAGAATATAATGAAGCTTTAAGGGGCGTTCGAGGTGCTGATGCTGAAAGGGCTATTGCTTTATCTAAGCTTCAAGAACTTGCGAAGAATGGTCAGAGCGATATAGAATTAAAAATAACAGAAGATGGCTTTGTTGATTTAGATGCTGCCAGGGAGTTGGCGAAGGAAGAAAGGGGCTTGGCAATTAGTATCCCGCGTAAGGGCTCTGATGGTAAGTTCCTAGATGAACATGATATTTTAGAGTTTGATGAAAATGGCAAGATAAAAGACGGTTTTATTGGAGACGAGAAAGAGACATCTAAAACCTTAATTAGCACAGAAGATAGAGAGGAATTTATTGCAGCTCTTGAAAAGGATGGAAAATATAAAGGGGCTGTACTTGAAGCCATGCGGAATAGAATTGGCCTTGACCCAAAAGCTCAAACTATGGGGCAAGAGTTAGATGGTGATGAAGGTCCTAAGAAAGGTTCTTCTTCTAAATCTCAAGATAAGGAGCAAGAGCTGAAAGAAGAGCTTGATTTAGCGACAAAGCAAAGGCGGCAGGCAGCGCAGCAGCAACAAGCAGAAGTTAAGCAGCAGCAAGAAGCAGAGCAGGAGCCGCAACAGAGAGTCGATACGCCTGTTGCTGTGTCAACTCTAGAGGCAGAGAAGGTGGCTAGGGATAAAGGCTTAGAAGATCTTGTGAGCAAGGCGCAACAAGGGATTGATGTCCAGGGTGAGTCCGCTAAAGTGGCCAAATTGGATACAACTCAAGCCAAGGTGCAAGAAGGGGATCTATACCAAAATATAGGACCAGATAGCTCTAAGCATAATCCTGATCTCTTTAAAGGCTTTGATGATGAGGCTAAGGGATTATTAGAGTCTTGTTTTGCAGAGATGGAAGATAAAAGCCCCAAATTAAAAGCAAAATATGAGCAATTTTTAGGCACAATGACTCCCGATCAAAGAGCTCATTACAGAGATGAATTGGTGGAATCTGTTGCTAAAGCAAGAGATATGAGCCTAGGCGCTACCCCTGACTTTGATGGTGAGGTAGCGGATCTTACGGCAGCGCGGGAAGGCGCCCAAAGCAGCTTACATAATATGGGAGCTAAATCTCGCGACCTTGAAGAGCCTGATTCCCGGATTTTAAATGAATCCCAAAGAAATCATATATATGGTCAAAATGGTCTAAACAATTTGTTAACTGAGGAAGGAAATAGAATTACGCAAGAAGCGCAGCAAACAAAGGATAGGAAAGCCGAGCAATCTCTGCCAGAGCAGCAACCCCAGGCTCCAGAGAAGCAGTCTGAGAAGGTGCGGTCAGATTTGCCGCAAGCGGATACACCTCAAGCAGAAGAGATGGCTAAAAAGCAGGGGCCGGCAGAGCAGCATAGCCCTGCGCCAGGAAAAGAGAATGCCCCACCCGCACCGCCACCACCGGAGGAGAAAGGGCGATTTGCAGGACAAGACTACCCACCTAAGGTAATGCATAAGGCTGGCAGAATGCAGCAAGGTTTTCAAGAGCAATCCATGCCACCTCGTCAAAGCCAACAGAAGCAGGCAAGGCAGCAGGCGAAGGAGATAGGTAAAGGGGTTACACTCAAAACACCACATAACACAAAAAAAATAGGTGAAGCTCGAGGTAGAGGGGGGAGGCAATCTTCGTCACCACCAGTATAAATTTGCTTAACATAGGCTATGTTCAAGTTGCTTCACGCGCAATAGATAGAAAAGTTTTGTTGTTTTTATAATTTAATATGCTAAATTAATAGAAATTAAACTAATTTAGTTGAAGGAGAATTTATGCCCAAAAAAGATGTTGTTTTAGCAGAAAGGCTACTTATAGAAGCAGATCTCGCTGCTGATAATGCTGATGATAGAGAATTAGACTATAAAAAAGTTTTAAAATGCTATGACAAAGCGATTAAAGCATCTCCTAAGGGAGATTTAATCATTCCTAGAATTAATGCATCTAAAGCATTCTATTTAGCTAGAGTAGCTATTGGCTCAGATAATGATAAAGAGCAACAAAAACTTATGAAAGAAGCTGCTAAATTTGCAGTATTGGGTACGAAGGATCAAGATAATTTATTAGGCAAATATGTAGCCTCTAGGATTCAATTGAGGCAGGAGCAAATAAGTCAAGAAGATGCATTAAAAATAGCTGAAGAGGTAAAGCTAGCTACTCCAATTACTTGGACAGACCACCTAGCTCAAGTGAGTGCAATACATATAACAGATGGTATAGAGGCTAAAATAGCAAAGCTCCAAAAAATTACCCAAATGCCAGGCTTTAAGGATGATTATAGGCCTTATGCTATACTTGGCGCTGATAGCAATTATTATCGCACTACATTGGGTGATATGAAAACTTTCCTAGAATATCTTGAAATTGCAAGAAATGCTTATTATAAGGCTGCTGGGTTAGAGCAAGGTTTTTACAGATCTTATGCGGAAATTGCAGATATAGCTAGCGTGCAATGTGAAAATATTCCAGACATGGCAAAAGAAAAAGATGAGGAAGAACTTGCAGCTCTTTTAAAATATGGTGAGGGGAGAAAAGCTGCGGGTTTAAAATATGATCCACGCTATTTTTCAGATTTAGGCTATGTGTATACCGAGCTCGGAAGGGATAGTGAAGCCCTAGAGATTGCAAAGCAATATGTTAAATCATTTCCAAAATCGGGATCTGCTCATTCTGCTTTAGGGAAAAAGTTGTCAATGCAAGCATACACAACAGAAGCTGAGAAAGAAGCAGCGCTTAAGGAATCAATGAAATCTTTTGATAAGGCTACTAAGTTAGAGCCAGGAAGGGTTTATCATTATGCTATTAAGGGGGTAGCATTATCAAATTTTGGAGATATTGAAGGGGCTATAGAATCTCTTAAAACAGCCAAGCTCTTAGCTAATACGAAAAGAGCTCAAAAATATGCTGCGGAGCATCCAGAAGTGCAAGACTTTGTTCATCGAATGATGACAGAGGAATATGATGCAATGGTTCAGCAATTGGAGATGCTAGAAGCTAAGCGCGTGGAAGTTGCGGCGGCCTCTGTGACTGATGATGAATATACTAAAGAAGCGGTTCAAGAGATAGATAAGAACGTGTTGAATGCAGCAAAGAAACAAGTTGCTTTGATGGGGGATAATGCGAATGCCACACCAGAGGAGCAAGATCTTGCAACGCAGAGTGTTGAATATGCTGTAAGAATGAGTGACGTCCATGTGAAGTTCATGACTTTAAAAGCAACGCCAAAAATTGGGGAGTTTGTACATTCTCTTGCCCATACGATATCAGCTTCTTACAATACAGCTTTAGCTTTATCTGGTGGTCATGCAAACCTCAAGACAGGAAGCTGGATGAGTGGTCTTATAGCCTTTACAGCTTTAGCCCCAGTTGGTGGTGCGGTTATAGCCAAGATTGGAGAAAAGGTTGCAAATACTGTATCGGAAAGAAGGCAGGAGAAAAAATATGCAGGGCTTAGTGCATATTTTGCTACCCCTTACGAATGTAGTTTATTTGCAGAATTAGTATCTGTCGCCATATCTGATAAACTACAAGCTAGAATAGATTCTTTTGATAATGCTCCAGTAAAATCAAAAGAAATAACAGGTGAAACAGGCTTATTATCAAGAATGATATCTGGCTGTAAAAAACTTATGGAGAAGGGGAAGGAAGTTGTAGTAGGTAAGGATTATGTTCATAAGACTCCTCTTGCATTATATGGTCACCAGTTGGCGGGAGACTTAATGTCAGAAATGATGTCTAGGGATGGGGAGATTGAGGTACAGCCAGTATTTACAAGAGATTTAAGGGCTGCAGAATATATTGTAAAGCAGGAAACAGAAAGTACAGCTAGTAAATCTTCCTCAGGGCCATTGGCTGGATTCTCAGCTGTGCTTGGTGAATTAGGTGAGGTAATAGAATCCATAGGAGAGATGGTTTAAGAGATTTTGGGAGAAGGTGTAAAACATTCCCATTTCCCCCTGTCATTCTCGCTTTAGGTCAGGAATCCACATTTACCCTCATTTTCTGCCTCAAGGGTTAATGGATCGCGGATCAAGTCCGCGATGACAATAGGGAGGTACGCGATGACAATAGAATAGAGGGCTAAGAGCCTCTACCTTGATTTAACAATACCAAACATAAAACGTCAAATCACTTGACCTTGATGCCAAAAATCCATAATATGCTGATATTTATTTACAATATGGATTCGCATCATGGATGCTTCATTCATTATTGTGTATTATGAATGGTCAGCTTTGGGCTGATTGGAGATGAATCAAACTTATTAGAAAATCAAAGATGTTTTTAGATATAGATAACACCATTTTCACACTATTTTTACTTGCAAACCTTGTATTTGGTATAGCATCTGGTCGTGGAATTAAAACAATTAAAGAATATGCTGTAGGTGAAAGGAATTTTAGCACAGCCACAATTGTTTCGACAATTGTAGCAACTTGGGTCAGTGGTGAGTATTTTTTCACTATTTCTTCCGAAGCATATAAAGAGGGTCTGTACTTTATATGGGGCGCTACATTAAGTGATTTAGTATGTTTTTTACTCATTGCACTCGCTTTTGCTCCAAGAATGGGGGAATTTCTAGGGAAATTATCTATTGCAGAGGCAATGGGAGATTTATATGGCAATAAAGTTAGGATTATTACTGCAATCTCAGGCTTTATAGGGATAGCGGGCATAATATCCATACAATTAAAAGCAGCGGGTATTGTGTTTGAGTATGCATTAGGGGTAAATCCATATTATGGTTCCATAATAGCAGGGATTCTCATTGCAATTTACTCTTCTTTAGGTGGGGTGAAATCTGTAACATTTACGGATATTATGCAATTTATCACCTTTGGAATCGTGATACCTGTAATAGTATATTTCCTTCTAAATAGTATTAGTAGTATAGATGTTGTTTGGGAGACTTTAGGCAAAGATCCTCTATTTGACTATCATCAAGTGTTCGATTTTACGCAGGAAAAGTCCTTATATTTCTTGTTTTTGTTTTTCTTTTCAGCGATACCAGGATTTAGCCCGGCTATGTTTCAAAGAATCAGTATGGCAGATTCTACCAGGCAGGTAACAAAATCATTTAGCATAGCCGCATTTACTTGTTTTTTCCTTGGGCTGACGATTTGCTGGATCGGTATTCTAGTATTTGGGATACATCCAGATATTGGGGCAAATGATGTTTTAAGCACTATCATCACAGATTATTCTAATATTGTAGGATTGAAAGGTATAATATTAGTTGGCATAATGGCCATGATTATGTCCACTGTGGATTCTTATATTAACTCGACTTCTGTTATTGTAGTACATGATTTATTAAAACCTCTGAAGTTTAAGATATCCAGCAATGAATTGGCTTCAGTGCGTCTTGTCTCGGGGGTAATTGGCGGGGTGGCTATAGTATTATCCCTTAGAGACAATAGCCTCCTGCAATTAATGATAATCTCTTACTCCTTCTATATGCCTATTGTGACGGTGCCTTTTATAATGGCAATATGTGGATTTAGAACTAGCTCAAAATCAGTGATGTTAGGAATGTTTGCTGGTCTAATTACCGTCTTAGCATGGGACTATTATGAAATCAAAAGCGTTGAAAGCATAATACCCGGCATGTTTGCTAATTTAGCTGTTTTGCTGCTCAGTCATTATATTTTAAAACAACCTGGTGGATGGGTTGGAATAAAAGACAAGGAGCCTTTAAATAGGCTAAAACATCGCAGAAGAGAAATGCTGAATAGAATATGGGTTGATATTAAGAACTTTAGTTTGATTGATGTCTGCAGAAAAAGCACTATAAAAGGTGATGGGTTTACATCGATCATGGGATTATTTGTAATGGTTTCAGTCTTTAGTAGCTTCAGTACATTGCACCATAAATATCAAGAGCCATATGCGTATCTACTAAATATTCTATATCCAATAGCGTTAGCTAGCTCTACTGCTTTATTATCTTACCCTCTATGGCTAGAAAGGTGGAAAAATACCGACATCATCACTATCGTGTGGAGTGTGATATTATTCACCGTACTTATCTGCTTTAGCTTTTTAACTGTATTAATTAGCCATTTTTCAGAAATACAATTGATGATTTTTATGGTAAATATTATGGTGATTTCTTCGCTAACGCGTTGGAGGTGGGCTTTGTTCAATGTTATGTTTGGCATGGCTTTAGTAACCTATTGCTATATAAATTATCTTGCCTTCGACCTTGGAGCGGGCGGGCTTCTTAGCTCAGAATTCAAAACAGTATATCTGCTATTATTGATTATCAGCTCTCTTGTGTTTTTCCTAAAACCTAGACAATTATATCAAGAGAAAATAGAGCTTAAATCTGACTATTTATCACACAAGTTAGATGATCAAAAGAAAGAATTAGAAAAATCCTTAGAAATCAAATATGAGTTTTTACGGAATTTAGAACATGAGACACATACTCCTATTACTGGCATTAGCAGCATGGGGCAGGCATTATATGGAGCTTATGATAAACTATCTGACAAGGAGCGCTATGAGGCTGTAAAAGATATTGCACAGAGTTCTGTAAGGCTTAATAGTATGGTAGAAAACATACTTAATTTATCTAAACTATCAAAGGCAGATTACCCTATTGATAAGGAAAAAATTAACTTTAGCCAGATGGTTCGGGAAAGAATAGATGTTTGTAAGAAATTGTATATAGAAGAATCTGGTGCTCGAGAATTTGATATCAATATAGAGCCAAAGATAAAAATTATGTGTGATCCACAATATATACCAACTGCTATAGATAATATTATCATCAATGCTATACAATATTGCAAGAAAGGACTTATAACAATCAAGCTTGCTACAATAAATCAGGATGAAGTTGAATTTAGTGTTAAAGATGAAGGGATAGGGATTCCAAAAGAAGAATTATATAATGTATTTAATGCCTTTACTGTTGCTTCCAACACTAAAACTCCCGCTGGTGGAAGGGGGGTGGGTCTTACCTTATCTAAAAGAGTTATAGAATTACATCACGGAAAAATTGGTGTGACTCTTAACTCAGATAAGGGGGTAACTTTTACCGTTATATTACCTACAATGCTGAGCTAACTTAGATACATTGCCATTTTACATCATAAAAATTTCTTAAAGGAATAGGTCTTGCCTATAGAGTAGGTTAAGTATTGTATACTTAGTACCTACTTTAGGTATTTATAGACAATATTTATCTTGCAAGAGGGGGCATATCATATAGATACTTCAACTCAAAAGAGGTTAAAATTATGGCTTATTCTATAGAAATCCGTAACGCAGTATTAGAGTTACTCTTAAGTGGCGAGAGTGCTGCTTCAGTTAGTAGAGCATATAATAATCATCCTGCAGCATCTACTATATTAGGATGGAGAAAGTGTTGGGTTCAAGAGGGGCAAATAGAAGGAAAGGAGAAGGTTGTGCAAAGCCCCCAAAGAAGGCAATGGTCATTAAAGGATTATCAAGATGATGATAGAAATGACTCCCAAAAAGCTAGAGCTGAATGCAAAAAATCCTGGAACTTGAAAGAGCTTTTAGGTGAAAATGACAATGTCGAATATAACCCATCTAGTCTTGATTTTTGTGCATCACATGCAAGAGGCAAGATTCATGGAGATACTATAGAAGATAGATTGCATTTGGGGGTGTTCCAGATTAGACCGAAAGGTTCAGGGCAAGTTAGAATAAAAGAAATTGGGGCTGTGAGAATAAAACTTACCTCACAAGACCATATTTATCCCCATTCTCATATGGAGGTCGCAAAAGATTCCAACCATCCAACAAATATACGGGAAGGCAATGCTATTTATAATAGCAAAATAGGCAATAGAATTGATCCTGTGTTTAATTATAATGGTAAGAGTCTCTCAAACAGCACTGTATCAATTTTAAAGCAATATAGCATCAAACCACTAAAAACTCTGGGTGATTTTGATGGAGATTGCAGGAAATATAAGCAATATTTAAAACAGGAACCTACATTTAAATATACGGATCAGGGCAAGATAGTATCATCAAATTTGGTATCGGGATTAGAAAAAAATACTAAAGGATCATATGAGGCGCCAGAATTGGGGATTATGAATGGCCCTATGCATACCGGCTCATTAAAGGCTTATAGCGTGCCATTATACAGGATTGATAGTTCGGCTGGAATTCTTGATACTTCAATAAGTGAGGGGCATGGTAAAGTAATAGAATCCCCATATATTTTTGATATAACTGAATTCTGATATTATCAAAAGGCTTACGCCAAACAAGGGGGCTTCCAGAGGCCCCCAGGCGATAAATGAGAAACATTCTTTAAATTAATAATACAAATAATATAAAAACAATATGCCAGCACCTATAATTATTTTACTATAATAGTGAAGTGTTATAAGGGGAAATATGTCGATAGATAAGGAAGTATTTAGTAAAGAAGAGATTGAGTGTTTAAAGGGGCATGCCGAGTTAAGTGAGTTACGGACTGCTTTAGAGAGTAATGATTTTGCTAAGGCTTTAGAATGTTGTCAAGATCATATGAATGGAGAGAGACAAGAGCTATTTGGTAAGCTCAGCGCACGGATAGAGTGGCATCAGGCAGAGTATAAAGCAGAACAAGGAACAGAAGCAGAGCAAGACAAATTTAACACAGCAAAACTACGGAAGAAACAGCTAGTTGGTGAGATAGATCAAGAAACACGCTCTTTATTAGCAAAGCTAGAGGCTGAGCCTACAGTACCTCCTATACTATTTATTACAAGCCGCATAAACAAGCATCAAAACAAATACATAAGACGATGCAAAACACACAAGATACGGCATCAAAACAAAAACTTGGTGAATATTTGACATCATTACAGAAGAGAAAAGAGGAATTCCTCATAAATCAATCAAACCTTAAAGGAAAGCAAGAGGCTGAGGCAATGTCATTCTACCAGGTTGTGTCAGAGACGAATGATGCCTTATCAAATTTACTAGTAGATGCACCAGAGATTGCCATTAAGGATAAGTCTTCAAAATCTAAAGCTTCAGAGAAAAACAAAATTCCAACCAGTATTTTTGGGCCAGAGAAGCTTAAGATCATACGCTCACTAGCTGATCCCAAGGTCAAAGGTAAAACAAGGGTCAGTTTAATAGCAAAGCTGGATATGAAAAGCTCGGTGGGTTCTACAACCATTCCTTCTGTATTTATTATCCATATGATAGGGCAATATCAGCAAGATATACACAAGGCAGCGGAAGGTAAATTAGGCAGCAGGGAGAAGGTTAAGTTGACGGAGTATTCTAAGCGCTTAACCGAACTATAGAAGCAACATGGAGAAGCTGCCCTGGCTCCCTGGGATTATGCTTTAAAAGTAGAGAAATTGACTACCGAATTCAACCTTTCTGCTATGATTGAAACTAGTCGAGTGCAGCGGGAGGCAATTACCTCATTACACGAAGCTTGTCAATCTATTAAGAATGAGGCTGCTTCTTACTGCGGCTCAGCATGGACACAAGTTAGAACGAATATTATATCTGGTGTTCTTGAGGGTCAAGATATTATAGATCAAGCCAAGGAAGTGGGTGCCCGCTTAACTGAAAAGGATGCAGAAGCATTGGTTAAGAGGGTTAAGGAACAGCAGCCAGCGTCGTGGAAAGCAAAAATGGGCGCTAAAATTTTATCATATCGCCAAAAATTTGGCAAATCCGGCGTTTCAGATAAATTTAAGCAGGCATTTCAGAAACATACTCAAATTTCGAGATGATTCGAGTATCCGTAATATTAAGACGTGACAGGTAGAACTTTAAATAATGGCATTATAAATGACAAAAAAAGGCGAAGTTAAAACTTTTTTAGATGATTTGCAAGAGACAAGAAATCACGTCTCAAATACAATAGATATATTATATGAGGAGGCACGTAAGCAGAAAATTCTCATGTCAGATGACCTCAAAGAATATTTAGAAAATGCTGACAAGGCTTGGAAGAGCAATTATGATAAGATGATAGGATATCTAAAGAAGCATCCTCCAAAACATAGAGATCAATATAGCAGTGCTAGTTGGCAAATGATGAAATTAAGAGGCAATTATGCAAAAGAATCAGGCAGAATAAAAGGCATGTTGTCTAAGATGGGTGAGCAAAATTATGAGCATTTTAAGGCCTGGGAAGCTACGATTAATAAACAATCTGCTGAAATTTTTGCTAAGATGGAATCAACAAATCTAAAAACCCCTTCAAGAAGTAAGGTTGCAATCAGAAAACTTGCGAGGAAAATAGGTACAACATTATCTAAAATTACTGCCTTGACTAGCATGCCTTCTAAGGGAGTAGTGAAAAGTAATAAAAGGAATGAGAGAAAGTATAATGATTAAAATTGGACTATATAAGCATTACAAAGGCTCTCTATATCAAGTAATTGCCCTTGCAAGGCATGAACAGACATATAAGCCATTGGTAATATACCAAGCCCTCTATGGTGATTATAGAATTTGGGCAAGGGATCTAGATGTGTTTACAGAAGAAATCACACTGGAGGGGCATCAGAAGCCCAGATTTGAGTTTGTGGAGGAGAATATGACAAATCTTCCTAAGGTAGAAGAGAGGGGCTAGTTTTCTTTGGAATTGTTTGAGAGATAAATGTTAAGGCAACAAGATCCTGCCAAAGCCCCGCTTAATATTCATTAATTATATTGACTATTATTCTACTTCCGGTTATAGTCTAGGCTAAGGGCGGACGGCTTTATGTAATAGGTAAAGGAGCTAAATAATGTAAGTGATAATCTCACAAAATTGTTAGCATTAGATGAATCAAAGAAGCTAAGTAGCGATATGGATAGGGAATGTCAAGATTTGTTAGCTTCGGAATTAAACCCTAGCAATATTCTTATAAAGTTGAGCGAATTAAATGTTAGATACACAGAGCATTTGCTAAGCATCGCTCAACACAATAATACAGAAGCGATAGATTTTAAAGGTGAAATGTATGATTTATTAGGTGTCCAAGATACCAACTAAATAATTACAGCGTGAGGTAAATTATGAGCAAGGAAACGATAACAAAAGATGAATTAGATAATTTGCTATATAGGTATGTATCTTCAAATAATAGTAAAGAAACTGCTAAGTTGCTTAATATGCATACAGAAATTGATGCATCTGAAAATTTTGGAAATCCTGATGATAACGGAGTGCTATTTGGATTAGCGATGCAAAAGTCATCAGAATTATTAGCGGTATTGATTAGTGCATATGTAAATAAACATCTACAAGGAGATAAGCATTCTCTTGATTACATAGCGGCAAAACATCGATTGGGTACTATGCTAGAGCAGCAAATTGATGAATCAGTAGATGAATTTGAAGATTTGCCAGGAGAAATGCAGAAAATATTAGCACCATGGATGCCAAAAGATACAGAATCTGATGCAGATATTAAAGATTTAGAAATAGCAGCTGATCTTCTACTAAAAGAAGGTAGTGAGGAAGAGGGGCATTATACGTCGGATACAGATAGTAGTTTTGGTCATTCAGATCATGAGGAAAGAGTTCCTTTAACTGATGAGGCCTTAAAAGCATTACATAAAACACATGAAGTTGAGTATAATTCAATAGCAAAGTTGCTTGGCAATGATGTTGTTCCAGTACATTGATGGATTTTGCCTGTAGAGTATCCTCTATTTTTGTAAAAACCCTGTTATAGAGTCTGTACTAGAATTTGTGTATGATTTGCTAGAATAAGTATATCGGATATTTATTAATACTCCCTATAACTATTGATATCCAGGTTATTTTGTTGTCAACAAAAAGTCGAAATGAAGATAATTTAGTATAACCTAGGTGTGTGTTGTATGGAGGTTTGTATGTCAGGGGTATTACAGGATCACATTCATTACATTGATAAATAAGAGCTGCATGGAATATATTTGTGCTTGACGCTATAGAACTTCACATGCTTATATTAAATTAAAAACAGAATCTATGCTTGAAGATATTACAATATGGTGCAAGCGGGCCTTCTTAAATAATTTTTGGTTTGAGAGGCACCTGACCTCGGAGGAGTGGGAGGCTATAAATTCTGGTGATATTCCCAAAATGTTAGACATTGTGCGGGAGGCAGTATCTGCGTCACATACATCAATAATATCTTATCTGGTAGCGAAAGATGGAGTGAAGCAATATTGTAGGGATCATATATTAGATATCAACCCAACTACCGAATATGTAAAGGCCATTTTAACTGAAGAGGTGAAAGCTGGTCCATTCTCGTCTCGTACAGTTCATGAATATGCTGCATATCAGCAAGACGTAAGAGGTGGAAGGTGGGCTGTTGTTACAAATGCTGTAGAGAATGGAGAATTTGGCGCTGCGATGCTAATGCTCCAGATCCCAGGCTTTCCTGATGTTTTCCCCAGAGATAAAACTCACTTAATGTATATGATATTTAAAACAATTTCTCAAGGTAAGGCAGCGCTTGAAGATGGGAAGAGGATTTGTAAAATCTTCTTAGATGCTGGTCTTGATATAAATGATTACAGATTTTATGGTAGTGGGGCTATAGCATCTAGTAGCTTAAACACAGCAATAAAATTGGAGAATCAGGCATTGTTTAACTTCCTTTTAGAGGAAGGCGTTGATGTAAGATTTGAGGATGCGGAGAAGGGCTATTCTGGGATGACTCCATCTCCCCTACATCTAGCTGTTTCTAAAGGTTTAGTATGGGCAGTAAAGGCTCTACTAGATGCGGGTTCAGCTCTCATTGAAGACGAGGCTGATAATACGGTATTTCATGCGGCTTTTAATTATATTACCGGTAATACTAGCCAGATTTTAGAACTTTTATTCGCGGAAGCAGTAAAACTTCCTCAGGATAATTTTACCCCAATATTACATAATGTATTTTATGCAGCTCTTAGTAAATCCAAGCTTCAACAAGAGCATCTGGAGGTGTTATTTAGATATTACCCTGATTTATATACAGAATCTCAAACAGTATCCAGTGGAAGTAAAAACATTACAATGATGCGTAAAGATTATAAGGGTGGATGGACCAAATATGGTGGTGCAATGACTTTTGAGGGTGATTATGTGCATATAACATGTTTTTCTAGAGACTCCCTTCATCCACTAGATACTGCTATAAAGCACGATAATGTGGCAGCTGTAGCATTTTTTCTAGAGAAAGGTTTTTGTGATGTAGGTAGTGAATTTTTTATATCATCAAGCGAGGAAGGTGCGATGCACTATAATATGCCTTTACATGCCTCAGCAGAGGCTCATTCTCTTAAGGTGGTAGAATTATTGCTAAGTCAGGGTGCGGATATGCGCCTTGTATATAATAGCAGATATCCAATAGAAAGCGCACTTAGACATGTTAATACTGATCGTGACGGAAGTAAAGCGATTCAAATCATCAAATCTTTTGAGGGGAAGGGGTATGATATTGGTACTGAAAGCAACGAATCTGGTAAAACTTTATTGATGAGCCTTGGCGCAAGCGGAGGATTCTATTCACCCAAAGCCACTGGATATATATTTAAAAAAAGCCACTTAAATGCTCAAGATAAGAAAGGTGCTACGGCTCTTCATCATGCGTCTTATGGGGCGGAAGAGTGCTTGATGTTTCTTTTAGCAACTTCCGGTGCAAACTTTGATTTAGTAGATTGTCAAGGACAAACTCCTCTTCATTATGCACCTTCAGGCTGGTGTGATGAGTATAAGCCTATATATATCATAACATTACTTGCTTTAGGGGGGAGTTTGTCTCAAAAGGATATAAATGGTAAGTCGACCCTAGACATACTTGTGTTAGATGATAGTTGTCTTCCTTATATTGACCTTTTTAAAAAATGTGAGAAAGTTTTCAGCGCTATCAAGCCCGAGAAAGGTTTTGTGTCTGTGTTGGGTCTATTTGATTGTCGTACTTTGTTTTATAGAGAAAGTGATAGCCTTGATATAAGTAAAGTTGAAACAAGGCTTGATGCAATAGAGCAGGCATTCAATGGGGATCACTTGACGGGTAATGTTATGTATTTTTATGGGCTGGATTGGGGATAAATATTATTGGCAGCCTTATTTATAAGCATTTTTACAACAGAATACTTATTATTTGTTAAAATTATAGGTTTGCACTTAAGTATTTTGTACATATCTTGGAAAATTTAATTATCGTTTTTTGTATCTTTTGTTAAAAGGGCCTTTGAAAATTAATTATAATATTCAATCCTTTTAAAATGGGTGATATGGAGAATCGCTTTGAAGAAGATAAATAAACTAGGAGTTATTATGAGTTTGGAGGATTTAAAACACGATAATTTGGAACTTACGAGTAAGTTAATTGCGTGCTACGGAGAAGAGCGGGCAGAAGCTTTCTTGAATGATGTGATTACCTATTCTTGTGCTTACAGGATAGAGCCTAAGATTTTACTGCAAAAATTAAGTATAGGGGTAAATAATCTTGATGATATTATTTTTTGCTTCAGGGATACTTTAAGTGTTGCAGAATGGCTTGGGCTTGACTTAGAGCAGACATTAGAGGAATTATTTAGCAGGCTTGCGCAATCTAGTTTGGAAGAAAGGAAAGTGGTTGGGCTTCCCGCACAGAGCGCGCAAGAGCTGCAAGCATTGAAGAGCTTGTATGAGTATGAGTTTGATTGCTTTATAGAAACATTCGGTATTTTTGATGGAATTAAATATTTTCTTCAATTGACAAAATATTCTAGTGATCATAATAGAGATGTGGCTCGGGATTTATCGCTTTTTGTAGATGCTTGCCAGACTGGATTAGCCCCTGAAGACACATTAGAGGCATTTAGGCATCCGGGTTATTTAGAGCAACTAGAGGCAAGATATTCGCCATCTGCAGAGTCACAAGAAGCCTATAATGCTGATACAGCTCCCCCCTCGCCAAATGCTGATTTGCTAGGTGATGCCCCAGGAGATTAGCATTACTTGTGACAATATTTTATACAAAATCTTAACCATATGGCTTAATGTAGATATTAATGTTAAATATCTCAGATCATCTATAAATTATTTCAGAACCTATAGTGAAAATTTATAGTATATTGCAACTATTGCTATAGAATTGGCAGTTTTGTAAGATCAACGCAGCATATGGATTATGTCTCAATATAATAAGATAAGTTTGTCTGGATATGTTTATGAGATTTTAGGCTACGATGAAAATTTTGCGTGGTTTAAAATAAACCTCGTAGGCTCAAGAGGGGTTGCAAATGTAATTGCTAAAATGGATACAATCTATTTAGGTGCTTATGTGGATTTGGTCGGGTATTGGGATCACCTTGAAACCCCGCATAGTTTTATTGCATCTAAAGTTCAACTGCTTCTCCCTAAAGATACAAGCGTCATTCCAGGGCAATATAAAGACCCGTCTCGCACTTCCTCATCCTTTCAGTCAAGTAAATCAATGTCTAAAGAGCAATTGCTAGAAGAAACAATTATGGAAGATATACAGGCTTTTTGTAAGAGTTATAAGGTGCCCAGCAGGTATGCAAGCGTTATATATAAAGCTTTTGGGGCTTCTTCTTTAAAGACTCTATCTGAAAATCCTTATGAGCTTGCTTGTAATTTGAGAATAGTCAGTTTCGAATATGCGGATAAAATAGCCATTGATTTGGGTATATATAAGCATTTGTCACAATCCAGAATAGAAGCTGGGATTAAATACATTATTTATGATGAAGCTATGAAGGGTGATGTGTCTTTACAAAAAGCAGTCTCTAAACTATCTGTTTTATTAAACTTCAGGCAAGAAGAGGCGGCAAAGTATTTAGAAAAGGCTGTCAGAGAAGGAGTGGTGACTTTATCATGAAGAAGAATCACAAAATTTTTGGTAGGTTGGTTGCTTTTTGGGCGGTATATATAGTGCTTATGGTTTTACTATACACATATGTACAATAAGATATTATTATAATATCTTTCTGGCAAAGCTTGCTGAGCATAGCAAGCATATCAATCCAAAAGAGCCACTGAACAAAAATACATATTCATAATTAATACCCGCTAAATGCCCACATATACTGGATGAAATAAAATTCCCTAAGCCACTAAGTATGGAATATATTCCAATTGCTGTCCCATAAAATCTAGAGGAAATATTTTTGAAAATAAGGGCTGTAAATGTGATTTGGGCCCCAACTCTTTGCACGCCCCAAGCTACTAATGACAGGGATGAGAATAGCATATGATGATATGGTACTAGATACGAGAATATATTAAATGATATGAGAGATAAAATGGTTAGATAAAGAACAAACTTTACCTTAGAGTTATCAATTAATATTCCTATCACAGGAGATACTATAAACATTGTGAGATTAAAAAATCCTATTGTAGATAGGTAGAACCATTCAGGTAGACCTTGGCTTTTAAGATATAATATTATCATACCATCATTAAATCTTCCTAAGAAGAATAGGAATGCGATTAATAATACGGGAGAGAGTCTTTTCGCAATTTTACTTACTCTAGAAAGTAGGAAGCTTTTGGTGGATTCTTCCATTGTAAAAGATTTCGTTTTAAGGAAAAATGATAAGACAATAGAAATAGCCGCCATAGCTGTTGCTACGAGGATGATTTTAAATATCTGTGATTCTAACCCACCTGCAAAATATACCAAGCCGGATACTAAAAGAGGGCCTGACACGCATCCCAAAGTTTTGGAGCAAGATAGAAGGGCAAGACCAATTCCCTTATTCTTAGTGGCCTGACCAACAAAGGCATCTCTTGGCGCTCCGAAGAGGCCGTTTGATAGTCTTTCTAATACCTTGGAGCCCAGTATCCCAAAAGCTGAGCTTGTAAAAAGAATGATTTTACTAAAGAATGCTACGATTGTAGCTGAAATAAAAATATATTTTTTATTTTTAATTCTGTCGAATAAACTGCCACTAACTAACCTAAAGATATTTGATAGCAATTCAGATCCCCCTTCGATCATGCCATATACAAATACGGATAGGCCTAGCTTTTCTGTTGTAAGCAGGGGTAAGATAGTCATTGCTATTGTTGTTGCAATAGCTAGCAGGAAGTTTATCGAAATTATATGTATCATATCTATACCATATATTTATAGGGAGGAAGAATATACCAGACTAAAACTTGCTGCAACAATTATTTCCTGATTCAGACTAGAGCTACTTTAGCTTTCCTTGCAGCTTTTTCTAATCAAGTGATCTATAGACAATTTGCCTGGCCCATGAAGTATTATAGTTCCGAGGAGAATTGCCCAATATAGATGATCAATGAAGTCCAAATATGTGAATTGTATTACAGCTGTCATACATAAAAGGGGTATGGCGGCAAGTCGTGTCATGAGACCAAATAACAACAAAGCAGGACACCCAAGCTCAAAGCAAGTGGCAAAAATTGCAGCTAGCTCATGGTGGATTATAGGGACTTTATACTCATATTGAAATAAATATAAAGTGCTTTCCCATGAGGAGATTTTTGTGAGGCCGGAATCAAAGAATACTTTTGCCATCCAATATCTAATAAAGAGCAGAAGCGAGGGCCATAATGTGCATTCCAAAAGGTCCAGTACCTTGCAGTAAAAAAGTGCAATTTTCTTTTTGCATGGGCTTTGAAAGCAGTTTTTAAACATCTAGTTTCTCCGTTATTTTAATTTTGGTTATAAGATTATTGTTTAGAAGGAAGATAAGAGATCGTGTAAGATCAAAATTTTGATCAAGCCCTAAGGCTTCTTCATATGCATACGACAATGTATAATTTTTTAGGGAGCGCATGAAATAGTAAATTGGCTTAGAGACCCAAATAGAATTATGCTTAGTAATCATACAAAATACTTCAGCTTTTGTAAGAGACAATTCATCTTCGCTTTTGTTAGTGGCTATATCATCTATTTTATCAATGGGATATTCTGATGAAAATAACAACATATGGTCTTGTAGTTCTAATATAATATTCTTAGTTTCATCTATGGAGGATAATTCCTTTGCATCAATTGCATCCTCTTGCCCCAGCATATAGGAAGAAGCTTTTGTCCATTCATATTGGGCATAATCTTTAATATATGGTAGTGCTGACAGCGCTTCTAATGATTGTAAGAAATCTGGAAACTTCTCCCCCCAAAAATCTAAACATCCATTTGCTGGTAAGTTTGATGTATCTTTGCAGAAACTTAAAATGGCTGCCTTAAAGCATTCTGCCCCTAAAAGGTTTAATGTTCCAGGGAATGTTGTGGATAAAGCTTTTATTAAAACTTCCTGTACGTTATTCCTGTATATACTTAGTCTTTCATCAGGAGAGTCTGATTTGATAAATATTCCATCCCCACAGCCTTCTTGAATTGCTGAAGCGAAATTGCTCTGAATCTGTTTTAAGCTAGGCGTTTTCATAAATGCTGGTACCAATATATTGCAAGGCTTTTTTTGACTCATTGATGAGAATGTCAAATTCTGGGATATTCTGATCCCACTCCAACAATGTATGCTTTTTCCCATATCTTTTGATGGCATAGGAATATAGATCCCATACTTCTGTACAGACAAAATTATCATGTGTATCTATAATTATTTTTTTCCCACTTTTAAGAGTTTGGGTGCTGTGCCCTGCTAAGTGAATTTCCTGCACCAAACTACCATCTATTGAATCTAGGTATTTTTTTGCATCCCAATTGTGATTATGACATGAAACAAAAACATTGTTTACATCAAGCAATAAGCCGCAGCCAGTTTCTATAGTTAATTCCGATAGAAACTCGGATTCTTTTATATTGCTGGCAGTGAATTCAAGATAAGTGGAGGGGTTCTCAATTAAAATTTGCCTTCCCAAATAATCTTGCGCTTTTGATATATTATCACGTAATATGCCGAAAGATTCTCTATTATAGGGTAATGGTAGTAGGTCGGGTATATATACATTATCAACATATCCCCAAGATAAATGTTCCGATACTAAAAACGGATTTAGTTTATCTGTTAAGTTTTTTATCCTTTGGAGATGAGAGTCAAGTATTCCATCAGCAGATCCTAGTGATAAGCCAACTCCATGAAGACTTAAAGGATAATCTTTGCTGATTTCCGTCAGCATGTCTAAAGCTTTGGATGATGTCTGAAAAAAATTCTCACTATGTACTTCAACCCAGCCAATAGGTGGTGGGTCTGTAACAAAAGCGTCATAATGCGCCTGCCTGAGTCCTACACCTATAAGCTGGTTATTTTTCACTATTATTTCAGAATTTACTTTGAATCTTGAGTCATATCTGCGGATGCTGAATCTTTTGCATCTGCTTCCTTATCCATCGCCAAAGGCGCAGCTATTTTATCTTTGATATCTGCACTTACGCCTGAGAAATCTCCGGTATTAATTTTTGTACATTCTCCCTTTGGTACTAGTATCCAGGCTTCTGCTTCACCTGCGGGATTGTGACCTGCGCAAGAATGGATGCTAGTCGCACAATCTGCTTTATGCTCCTTGATAAGGCCCATACCATTTGCATCAACTACTTTGCATTTTTCCATCTCAGCTGCCAATGCTGATCCAGTGGTAAGAGTAGATGCTGCCGCTAGTGCTGCAAAAATACTGAGTTTGTTTTTCATATCTTGTCTCCTTGTAGAAATTACTCATCCAATGATGATATCCAAAGACTATTTAAACAAGAATTACTTTGAGTGGTTGAATTAGTATAATTCCTCAAATGTTGTAATTAGGCAAATGTCCTCTCTATTACGCTGGGTGATTTATCAGAAAAAAACAATTTAGCAATATGTCCTTATATTCCTTATTCCCTTCTTTTACTTGCTTTTCAGCTTTGTATAATGCATCTAGGCTCTTTACTACTTTTGCCTTAGTTAGAGTTGAGATGGCTTTTTTAAAAGCGGGTTTATACTTGAAGAATATAGGGTTAGGGCAGGAAGAAAGCGCTTTGTCTTCATCAGTTCCTTCAAGGATAGAAACTAATGTATAATATGCATTAATATAGTATCTGGTTAGGGCTCTGATGATCCAAATAGCGGGTATATTATTAGAAATTGCTTTATCCAACTCATGGAAAAAATTCTTGTCAGATCCGAGCATAAAATATAAGCATAATCTATCTGGCGCTAGAGCAGTGGGGGAGGAAATAATTTTTTCTGCATCTTCAAGCTTTATTTCTTTTTTATCGGCTAGGTAGCAAAAAAGTTTCTCTAACTCGTTGATAATAATGAATCTATCACCATGGAGCTGAGACTTCAGATATTTCATTGCGTCAGGCGAGATGCTTTTACTTTCCTTGACGAGATATGTCCTAATGATTTGCTCTATAGATTTTTCATCATCATTATAGCATCCGATAGATGCAAGTTCTTCGCCAGATTCATAAAGCTTTCTTAAAGGGCTAGAGGGGGATAATTCACCAGCTCCTATTACAAGTATATTGTGATGCTCCTTATCAAAGAGAGACTTAGTATTTGCATCTGGATTGGATGGCATATTTTTTACAGCAATAAGCTCCTTATCAGCAAATAGGCTGATATTATTTAAGGCTGAATTGAGCTCGGAAAAGCTTATATTATCATAACTCAAACTTTTTCTAGTAAGGTTTAGTAGCTTGCCTAATTCCAAGATTGAATATTCTATTAAGCCGCTGTCTGGGCCGTGCAAAAGAGCGGATTTAATTTTGCCGCAACTAATGGAATTAGCTATTTTTTGTAATTGGTTGGGGTAAAATTTCACCTAATTTTCCTGCAATAGATTCTTCGGTATTATATAATTCTTAGCAAGATTGGCAAATATAAGCTTGAAAAATTATTAAAATATACCTATATCCTAGATAACCTGAATTATGAAGAAGGAAGAATATGAGTGAAAAGAAGAATAAAAAACCGGCAGCTGAAACAGCCCCTCAAAAGGAGGATCCTGCTATTCCTTTATTAAAGGAGGAAATAGAGAGTTTGAATGATAAATTGCTTAGGAATGCTGCAGAATCTGAGAATATGAGAAAGCGCTATGAAAAACAAATAGAGGAAGCAAAGAATTATGCAATCAACAACTTTGCTAAAGATTTACTCACAGTTGCGGATAATTTGTCACGAGCACTAGAGCATAAGCCTAAAAATATGGATCAAGAGGTGGAGAATATTTTACAAGGTGTAGAAATGACGCGTCAGGAGATGAAAAATATCTTCACTAAATACAAGATGGAAGAGATATCTCCTAGTATTGGTGAAAAATTTGATTATAATCTACATTATGCTGTGACTCAGGTGCCAAATGCAGATCATTCAGCTGGGACTATTCTAGAACTAGTTCAAACTGGCTATATGATTGGTGATAGGCTTCTTAGGCCGGCTACTGTAATGGTAACTAAATCACCGGAATAATGTTTTCTAAAAATACAAATCCAGGATCTTTCTTTGCGTCTTTTTTGCTTAAACTGACCTTGGCTTCTTTTGTTTTATCTTCTAGCCCATCATTTGCGTCAAAAATTGTAGGTCTTCATGTTGTATCTACGGGTAATAATAAATATGAGTCTGAGATTAAAGCTAATATCTTAGGCATGAGGCGAGCTCTTACCTTGGTTGCCAATTCTATGGGCATCAAAAATGCAAGCTTTGCGAGAGTGCCTTATGTTAAATTAAAAAATGTATTTACTATTGATGAGATTATATCTCAAAAAGCATTTGATCAAAAATATACTGCAGATATTACTTATTCCTACAACTTGCTTGATGCAAAAGATCTAATTTTGAATTATGGATCTAAGGAAGTGGATGAGCAATTTTTTAGATATATTGTGATACCAATTTTTAAGCAGAAGAATGTGATATCATTTTTAGAAGATGAGACCGAATGGCTTAAGACTTGGATTGAGAACAAGGAATATGCTAGCAAGTATAAATTACTTCCAATAGATCCCACAAAGGATTCGGAAAATATTACCCCGGATAACCTATTAGATCTCACTTATGAAGAACTTTTGGCGCATCTCAAGGTGAAGAGATTCAAGAACATCCTAATAGCTTCATGTGAGTATTTTACTCGCCTGGACGGAAGTATGTATTTTAGTGTAGTTACCACTGACCTTTCTAAGGATGAACGCAGTGTGATAGAAACTAGGTATGATATTGGTGATCCTGCTATGGCTAAGAAATATTTTAGCATTGCTATTGATCAAATTGTTGCAAGATACGGTAAGCAAGCTACTTTAAAAATGATGCCTAACGTATCAGATATTAGTTATTCTACAGAAACTTCAGTATTGCCTTCTCACCGCGCAGGAAAGGCGGGTAGTGTGCTGGATGATTTGCTTAGAGATCCAAATAGTGGCAAGAAGCTTAAAAAAGTATATATGAAAGCGGATATATTTTCAAAAGAGGGTTTAGAGAGTTTTAAAAAGAAGCTTTCTAAAGTATCTGGTGTGGCAAAGTTTAAGATTGATTTGAATGATTTTGGGCATTACATATTAACCATATATACTGATAAAGATATGAGAGCTTTAGCAGAGGGATTTTATATGAATGACTTAAGCTTTAGGGAAAATGATGAAGGCTATATGGCCTTCGAGCTTCAAGCGGGAGTATAGTTTTGATTAAGACGGGAATCATTTGGTCATTTATCGCATTTATTTTAGCATTGTTATGGCTGCATATACCATCAGTCGTTGTGCCTTTTGTGATAGCGTTTATACTCGCTTTTGCACTTGATCCAGTAATGAATTTCCTTGCTAAATGCATCAAACTACCCAGGTCTATATCTGCTATTGTTGTAATATTGTTATTTATTTTTATGGTGCTGGGTGCTTTGTTTATGCTGGTGCCTATTGTTTATTCTCAAATTTATATTTTAGTAAAAAAGATTCCTGCATATAGGGCTTTTGTTGATGAATCAATGATACCATATGTGGTTAATAAGGTGAATAATATAGATCCTAAGATTGCTGACAGTGCGAGGGAAACCTTCACACAAAGTGTTGATGATATTTTTGCAATTTTTGTGGGGATGTTAAATAATTTATGGGGATATACTATAGCTACTATCAATGTCATAATATGTATCTTCTTGATTCCTGTTTTGTTATTCTACTTCTTAAGAGATTGGGGGGGGATTAAGGAGAGTTTTTATAGCTATTTCCCAAAAAATTCTCAGAAATTGGTGAAATCTATCTTTTCTGATATTGGCTCTGTACTCTCCTCCTACATTAGGGGGCAGTTATTTGTATGTATGATATGGTCTATATATTACTATGTGGCCTTTAGCATAATGGATTTAGACCTTGCATTTATTTTAGCGATTATGTCTGGTTTGGCTCCGATAATTCCTGTGGTTGGTGCGACTATTGCCCTTATATCTAGCCTTGTAGTGGGTTATTTTCAATTTGGTGCAGGTGCTGAGATAATTTACATTCTTGTCATACAGGTTTTTGGATCCATGGTGGATGGTACTTATCTTACTCCTAAAATTATTGGTAGCAGAATAGGCTTAAGTCCTGTATGGATAGTTTTTTCGGTATTCACAATGAGCTATATTTTGGGACCTGTGGGATTGCTTTTAGGTATTCCGACTGCTGGCATAGTATCGGTGATACTTAGATACGCTACCCAAAATTATAAAGAAAGCGAATTATACAATAAGAAGAAGTGATTTATGAATAAGCAGATGCTTTTTCCTGTCAATGAATCTGGGCAATCCTATAATTCTCATGATTACATATATACGGAATGTAATTTAGCTCTTCGTGAAATAATAGAGAATTTACCAAAGCCTAGCGGAGTATTGCCATATAAAAATGCTATTTTACTAGAAGCTCCACCTAAATCAGGAAAGACGCATTTTTGTCATTTGTTTGCATCTAAGACTGGTGCTTCTTTTTTGCATCCTGGTGATAAGGTGGATAATAATTTTGTCATTATAGATGATATTGATCAAGATTGGGAAGAGGCAGAGCTTTTTCATAAATTCAATGAGGCACATGAGAGGGGCATCACTATTCTGCTGACGGTATCTGATGCAAAAAAACTTGAGTTAAAGGATCTGCAATCTAGAATTAATTCTTTAAGAAAATTTACTATTGAAATACCAGACGATGCCATGATCCGCGCTATTTTAGTAAAGCATCTTTCTTCAAGGAACATCAATGTTACAGAGGATGTAATAAAATTTTTGTCTGTCAGGATTCCTAGGAATTTTGAGGATATTTTTAGATCTATAGATCTAGTAGACAAGCTCTCGCTCGAGAAGAGGCGTAATATAAATGTGTCTTTTCTTGCTAGTATCTTAGATGAGGTAATATCAGGATAAATTCTCTGATGCTCTGGGTCAGACCGATATTAAAAATTAACGCTTGAATTTGTGTGAGTTTTTGATATTATGCTCGAATCTAAATATATAAATTGGGATTTTCAGTATGAATGTAGCATCTTTGGTTGCAAAGGAAAGAAAGGATTTAGGAACCGGTCATGCAAGAGCATTAAGAAGACAAGGTATGATTCCTGCAACTCTTTACGGGGCTGGCAATAAGCCCGTTTCTGTTACTTTAGAAGAAAAGGAAGTAACAAAATTATATAGAAAACATGGTTTTACATCTACCGTGATTGAAATGGATCTTGATGGCAAGAAGCATAAAGTTTTGCCTAAATCAGTGGATCTTCACCCAATTACAGATATAGTACATCATGCTGATTTTGTATTTTTAGAGAAGAAAGTGCAAAAAGTGGAAGTGCCTATAGTATTTGACGGCAAAGAAAGGGCTGTTGGTGTGAAGCGTGGTGGATTCTTTAATATCATTAAGCGTAGGCTCCCGTTATTTTGTGATGTGAATAATATTCCATTAAATATTACTATAGATGTTACCAATATGGTAGTGGGATCATCCATCAGGGCTGCTAAAATATCTCTTCCAGAAGGCTGCCACTTAATCAGCAAGAAAGACTTTGTTGTAGCTTCTATTACAGGTAGAGGCAGTAAGGCTACTGAAGAAACTGAAGCTTCAGGCGCAGAAGAAGGGTCAGAAGAGAATAAGGAAGCATCCGAATAAGTTCTGCTTTCTATTCTTTGCAAAGTGGATTATATTCGCTTGAAGTTTAAGGCAACTAAATCTTTACCAAAATGTTAATAGTGGGCTTGGGCAATCCCGGGGAGAATTATATTAGAACAAGGCACAATGCTGGTTTTATAGCTCTTGATTATTTAGTAGAAAGCCTTGGAACCTCCTTTCAGTATAATAAAAAGTTTGAAGCAGAAATCGCAAGTACCGTATATCAAGGGAAAAAGATATATTTGTTGAAACCTCAAACTTATATGAATCTATCTGGCAGGTCAGTATCTTTAGTAAAAAATTACTATAAAATTGACCTGGAAGATATAATAGTGCTTCATGATGAGCTTGATATTCCTCTTGGCTCTTTGAGAATTAAAAAAGGCGGTGGATCAGCTGGTCATAATGGAATCAAATCAATAGATGCAGGGATTGGTAAGGATTATTATAGAGTAAGGTTAGGTATAGGGCGTCCGGATAGCAACATTGACCCAGCAGATTATGTATTATCAAAATTTTCTAAGAATGAGCAAATGAGCCTAGAGGAGCTTATTGCAGATATAGTGAGAAATTTTGATTTATTATTCCTAAGGGATTTCGACAAATTTCAGTTACAATTTAAAAATTAAGCAAATGAGTTTTGATAATAATTTAGATAAAATTTTAAAAAGGCACACAGAGTTAGAGGCTCTTCTGGCAAGCGGTGATAATGTTGAAGATTATGGTGTGCTTTCTAAGGAATTTTCAGATTTAACTTCCATAGTGGAGAATATCTTATCTTACAGAAAGGCGTCTAAGGAGCTAGATGATTTAAGGGAGATGGCCTCATCTGCGGATTCGGATCCTGATATGGTGTCTATGGCGAAGGCGGAATTGATTCAGCTAGAAAAACAATTTCCTGAGATAGAGAAAACTTTAAAGCTTGCCCTGCTTCCTCGGGATATTGCAGATGAGAAGAATGCTATTTTAGAGGTAAGGGCTGGAACAGGTGGGGACGAAGCCGCTCTTTTTGCATCTGATTTATTTACTATGTATCAAAGATATGCAGAAAGCCAGGGCTGGAGGTTTGAGATATTAGAAATATCAGATACTGGCATAGGTGGCTATAAAGAGGCTTCTGCTATTATTAAGGGCAATAGGGTTTTCTCTAAACTCAAATTTGAATCTGGGGTTCACAGAGTGCAAAGAATCCCAAGTACTGAATCTAGCGGCAGAATACATACTTCGGCTGCGACTGTGGCGGTTTTGCCTGAGGCTGAGGAGGTTGATGTAAAACTAGAAGATAAAGATATAAGAATAGATACTTATAGGGCTAGTGGCGCTGGCGGTCAGCATGTGAATACAACTGATTCTGCTGTTAGGGTGACTCATATTCCTACCGGCCTTGTTGTAACTCAGCAAGATGAGAAGTCTCAGCATAAGAATAAAGCTAAAGCACTGAAGATCCTGAGGTCTAGGCTCTATGATTTGGAGAGGCAAAAGGTCAATTCTGAGCGTGCAGCATCAAGGAAAGGTCAGGTGGGGTCTGGGGATAGGTCTGAGAGGATTAGGACTTATAATTTTCCTCAAGGTAGAGTAACAGATCATCGTATAAATATGACTTTATATAAAATTGATGCTATTGTCAGAGAAGGGGATTTGGGTGAGTTTGTAGGCGCATTGATAGCTGATGATGAAGCCCAAAGACTAGCGGAAAGTGCATAACCCGCACTATGGATAAGTATTATTTGTAATTTTATACCAAAATGCATTCGTAGCTCAGCTGGATAGAGCGTTGCCCTCCGGAGGTAAAGGTCGTTGGTTCGAATCCAATCGAATGCACCATAACTAATAGCATAAATGTCATTATTGTTTTTAACTAATATTAGATTTTGTTGCATGAATGCAACAGGGGCAAAATATTAATATTTTATAAAGTTTTTTATGTTGATTCACCAACTATTACTTTAGTAAACTCCCAGTCACATGCCAACTTATAATATAGAATAATACTATGTCTAAAACCACTGTCACAAGAACTTTATCTACATTGGCGCATAATCCGGTTCCCTTAGGTGCGGCTTTTGGTTCCTTTACATCTAATTTATTCAAGTCTGTAAATTTGTTTTTAAATGGCACAGGAGAGGCTATGCCGGGGGAGGTGATTGTGGCGCTAACTCCTACAACAGCAGATTTATTTACAGGTACTACTCCGAGTTTAACAGTTCTTGGAAATTTGCCAGAATATGGGACTGGGGAGCAAGGCTCTGAATAGCCATTGAGGGAAGGAATGAGGATAGGTGCCGGATATTTTGCAAGCAAAATTCCGGCAAGACAATGGGAGAAGTTCTGGGATAGTAAGAGGGTGAAATAGCCAATATCAAACACTGTTATGCCTGACTTGATCAGGCATCCATTAGTTGGTGAGGCAAGGAGCTTGAGATAATTTTACATTCCCGGACTTGATTCCTAAGGTCCATTAGCCATTGAGGGAAGGAATTAGTATGGGTACCGGATATTTTGCAAGCAAAATTCCGGCATGACAAAGGAGGAAATTTCGGGATGACAATGGGAGAAATCCCGGTATGACGGGGGGGGAATTCCAGCATGACAATATTTAGCATTGCCAAATTATAAGGACAAAAGTTACGTGATATAATTACAACGGCTATTCACTATTAAAGCAATTTTAACATAATATAATTTAATCAATAATTGATAATAATATTTTTATAGTGATAAACTAGAAGATGCCAACCCCAAAACGAGAGTTTTATTATGTCACAAGTTCTAAAGCAGGGCGTGCAAGCCCTTATCAAATCCCCATCTAAAAAACAAATAACGGGACTGCCAAACATGCAGCAAGTTGAAGCATTGTTATCAGAGACAATAGAGAGCGTGGGGAATGCTATTAAAGGTCGCGCTAGATCTAGCAGCAACCCAGATCAAGCTAAACAACTTGCAGAAGAGGTGACAAGTAGAGCCAGAGCGGAGTCTTTTGATTCTGCTGTTACGTCAAATGCTTCAACCCCTACTTCAAGTCCATTATCTTCTAGGTCTTCTTCTAGTCAAGATCTTGTTGCAAATACTTCTAAACGCAAGCTGGATTTTGGTCCTTCATCGCTTCAGGCAGAGGAGACAATGTACGATCATGTACTAAATCCTGTGCAACAATCGCCATCACTAGGGCATCAAATGAATGGTAACTTAGTACGACAAGCGCGAGGAATGTCTACTATGGCTGCTGTGCAAGATCCTGTGTCTCAGGCCACAACTGAGGCGGCAACTAGTTTTTTTGCAAAAGTGGGAGCTGTGTTTACAGGAGGGGTTCTGCTGGCGTCAAACGATACTGACTCTACTGGCACATCAGTTCTTAGCACTGTTAAGGCAACTATGCCACCAAGCCCAGATTCTGATCATACAAGATTTTTAACTGCTGAGGATCAAAGGGAAGATAGGCAAGGTAACCCTTCTTTTGTACAAAAGGGAATAAGCGTGGTGGATCAGTTCCTTCTTCCATCAGAAGTAAATGCTGCAATGCATGTACTAGGAGATTCATCTCACGGAACTGCGGATGAGGGGTTTGAGTGTTAAGTCCCTTAGAGTAATATAACTTTACTTTTTGAGTCCCTAGATGCTACGTCTTCTAGGGCTTTGGGTATTTCACAGAAGGAATATATTGTATCAGCCTTTCTGGGGAAGGATCCCGCTTCTATTAACCCAAAAACTTCTATTACGCTAAGCAATAATTCCGTAGGATCTCTTTTATAATTTTGAATCCTTGGGGATGTGAGAAATAGGGATTTCTTAGACAAGATTGTAGGGCTTATAGGATGAGATTTAGAAGAGGCATTGCCGACGCTAACTGCCAGGCCAAAAGGCATAAGGCATCTTAAGGTATCTTTAATAAGCGAGCCACCTATTAGATCATACATTACATGAACGCCTTTATTTTTTGTGAAATTCCTTACTTCGAAAGGCATATTATCATCTGAGTAATTTAGAGCTAGGTCTACACCTAAATCTTCTATGATTTCCTTTTTTGCGTGAGAGCCTACTGTGCCGATGATTTTTACTTTTAGCTCTCTGGCAAAGCGTATCATAAGTTTTCCTAGATTGCTTGCTGCTCCATGGATGAGTATAGTCATGCCTTCTCTAAGGTAGAAGGTTCTTCTCATAAGATAATGAGCGCTCATGCCTTTGAGTAAATTAAGAGCTGCGGCTTCATCTTCAATTGATTCATGAATTGGGAATAAGAATCTTGGTTTGATACATCTAAATTCTGCATAAGCTCCACTTAAAACACTTGTATATCCAACTCTTTGCCCAATTTCTAGATTTTTAACGTTAGAGCCAATTTTCTCTATTACGCCCACAGCTTCGATGCCTGGTGTAAGAGGATTGGCGCTGGATTTCATGGAGCCTCTTAGATATTCATAATCTAAAAAATTGACTCCTATTGCAGTATGCCTTACTAAAACTTCGTCTGGACCAGGAGTGGGGGTTGGAATATCTACTAATTCTAGTGAATTCTGACCATTAGTATTATGTCGAACATAGTATATTTTCATACTATAATAATTTTTGTTTTTTAAAGTATTTATACGAAATAATTGCAGAAAATACCATTAAGCCTATTGCAAAGAAATATCCACCATCCCAATCGGTTTCTGGCATAATTTTAAAATTCATTCCGTAGATACTTGCAACTAATGTTGGGGGAAGAAATAATATAGAAACTATTGAGAAGATCTTCATTACATCATTTTGCTCAATTTCTATTACTCCTAATGTGGCATCGAGTAAGAAGTTCGTTTCATTTGACAAGAAATCCGCATAATCTCCTAAAGAGTCAATAATTTTAAGAAGATTTTCTATTCGTTCAAGCAACCCCTTATCCCATTTAATCGAAGTTGCATTTGATGCATAAGACATTGTTCTTTCAATTGCAAAGGCGCTTTCTCTAGTCTTTGATATTAGCCTTCCAGTTGCGCCAATTTTTGTAATAATTTGCCTATAACTTACATCTACGCTTTTCTTATTTTCTCGAAGCTGGAAGACGGAATTAGCCGCATGGTCTATATTCGTCCTGGCTTTTTCTAGAATTCCAGCAAAACGGTCTACTACAGCGTCCATTAATCCAATAAAGATGCTTTGGGCTGTGGGTTTTTCTTCCATCTCTTTTTCTAAAATATGGTCTGAAAAAATCTGGAAAGTTTTGGGGTGTGAATATCTAACAGTGATGAAAAAATTCTTATATATAGCAAAAGTAATGGGATGTGATTCTGGTAGATGCACGTCTGACTTTGTAATTATCATGGCAGTCATGTAGATGGCATTATTTTCAGTATAAGTTCTTTTAGAAACTGCCCTAGCTCTCATTTCTGCCCTTGTAGGTATGTCTATGCCTAGATATTTTTCGACAATTTTTTCTTCTAAAGGAGTGACGTTATAAAGATCTATCCATAAAGGCTCATCATCAATAGGCATATTAGCATCATGAACTTTATGTACTATTTTGTTTCCTGAGAGAATATATAAATTTATCATAAAAATACTAAAATATTACAAATCCAATAAACTATCCTTTACCATAGAGACTTCCCTTTTTGTATATAAGTCTTTGTGAATCTCATGTATTTTCCGCTTATATGACTTGAAAGCATCAAGTTTTTTTCCTTTCAAAGTAATGCCTGGAGAGGTTTTAATAGAAAGAGGATTTACCTGTTTGCCTTTGATTCTAACTTCATAATGGAGATGCGGCCCAGTCGCTCTGCCGGTGGATCCAACAAAAGCAATGACTTGCCCTTGCTTCACTCTTGATCCCCTTTTGAGACCCTTGGCAAATCTACTAGCATGAGCATATGCGGTAGAAAGGGTGGAATTGTGCCTAATTTGTATGAACTTTCCATAGGCGCCATTATTACCGATGCGAGTGATTGTGCCATCGCCTGCTGCCATAATTTTTGTACCTCTTGGGGCGCCAAAATCTACGCCTTTATGCATTTTTGTATAACCAAGAATAGGGTGATGTCTTTTGCCAAATCTTGATGTGATACGCGCTGCGGGGACGGGGGTTTTTAGTAAGGTGCTCCTAACACTTCTGCCTTCTGATGTGAAGTAGGCTTTATCAGTGTCATTATGGGAATATCTATATATACTATATTCTTTGCCTGAAAGCTTTAAGGATGCGTATAATACTTTTCCGTAATGTGAGAAATCCCCATTCTCAGTATTGTATTTTTCAAGAATAATATCGAGTACATCATCTTTATGTATTTGCCTTTGGAAGTCAATTTGGTGAGAATATATCTTCACTAAATCATTCACATTACTATTAGAAAGCCCTAAAGATTTTGCGGCTTGAACAAAGTTTGATTTAATTTTTGTAGAAGTTCTAATAAGGGTTTGGGTTAGCGGTACTTCTACAAATTTTGCTATAAAATCTGAGTTTGCTTTAGAGACTTCGATAAATTGGGCCTTGCCCAGAGATATTATAGCCTTTTTTAACACAATTTCCTGGGATTCACCATTGTCTGCAATATAATATTCAAGGGAGATTTTTTGCCCAATATGTAATATGAGATTTGGGTGGAGCTTCTTGATAGCCTTTATAATAGAGCTTGCTTCAAGTACGGGAATATTCTGCTTATAAAATATGCTTGATAAAGTATCACCAGACCTTATATAGATTTCGTTTATTGACGATTCCGGCTCCGAAGGGGCTACAATTCCACGGGATATTGATACGGAGGCAGCTAACGTATCCCTTATAAATTTATTTATAGAATGGGAAATAGAATATGTGAGCAATAATATGCAAAAAAGTGAGATATATAAAAGGGCCGTTCTGGGATGAGTTATAAAGAGTAGGAATTTCTGCGCTAAATACTTTGGGCCAATATCGTATCTAATATTTATGTTGTTTCTTTCAAGAGTCATGGATCTATCTTTAAAGTATTTGGCTAAAGGCCACAGATATTATGCTTTATAGAGTAAGTTCTTGCAAGCAATTAATGTAGCCTGGAAAAATTTGGTTAAAAAATGATGTTTTTTTGAGAAAATATTAACCAAGATATTTTTCTGAAATTTTCTCAAAAATGTTATTGACATGTTTTCCTAACTTGCGTATAACTGACCCTACAAATCGGTACCCAAGTTCTTGTGACCAGGTTGGCGTGTTTCAGGCAAAGGGGATCGAGCTGTTATACAAGTTATATTAAGTGATTAGATATAGGTAGTGATAGCGTACAAAATTTGTCTATACAAATAGACGCAACTAACTTTTATAAGTTAGTAATTACCTGTCAAACAATTTGAAGTGTAAGGCAGGATTCAAACATGAGAGTTTGATCCTGGCTCAGAACGAACGCTGGCGGTATGCTTAACACATGCAAGTCGAACGGACAGTAGAGAGCTTGCTTTCTACGTGTTAGTGGCAAACGGGTGAGTAACACGTGGGAATCTACCCATCAGTACGGAACAACATTTGGAAACAAATGCTAATACCGTATATTCTCGAGAGAGGAAAGATTTATCGCTGATGGATGAGCCCGCGCGAGATTAGGTAGTTGGTGGGGTAATGGCCTACCAAGCCGACGATCTTTAGCTGGTCTGAGAGGATGATCAGCCACACTGGAACTGAGACACGGTCCAGACTC
>ENA-OWNT01000182-OWNT01000182.1-seawater-metagenome-genome-assembly--contig:-NODE-182-length-179515-cov-12.094907_pt1 | contig 179515 bp, 143 predicted proteins | sample MGYA00238136_ERZ651165 | MGnify/ENA primary metagenome ERZ651165 (study PRJEB26861, sample SAMN08777766) | seawater metagenome | isolation source: coastal seawater | place: USA: Florida | collected...
ACGCGAGCTGGTGGTCGAGCGCGTCCAGCCCATCGAGCGGGGCGACGCAAATCGGGCAGGTGAGGGAGCGCACGGGTAACCTCCGGGGCCGTGCCTGCCCTGAAGGACCGGCCCCCACAGTGCCTGCAGACGCGATACTCTCGCCGGTGGAGTGGGGCGCACAAGTGTGGGCTCCCATCCATTGGGAGGGGCTGATGGGACGCGCTTGGATGCTGGGCTTGATGGTGCTGTGCATGGGGGCTCCGGCCATTGCCGCGAAGAGCCACCAGCTCGACCACTCGGTCAAGGACGGTCGGAACGACACCACTGTGCAGTTTTCCTGGCAGCTGCCCGGACACGACAAGGACTCCGTCACCGCCGTCGTGTCGACGGAGGAGGTGGACGCAGACAAGGCCATCAAGCGCCACCTGCAGGTGGAAGACATGTTCGAGGTTCAGGCGAAGGCTGCGCGGCAGGCGGTCCGGTCGCGCAAGAACGTCGACGCCACCGTCAAGCAGGGGCCTACAGGTGTGCGGGTGGAGGTGAAGGGCCCGCCCAAGGCAGCCCAAGCGGCCATGGAGGAGGCCGAGGCTGCGATGGAGGCCCGTCAGCAGCAGTGGCTGGCGGAACACCAGGTCTTCGAGCTGCAGCCTGGGGTCCTGAGCTACGACCACGCCGCCGTTGTGGTCGAGCGAACCCACGCGGTGGCGCCCGTGGCTGCTGCGCTGCGTGAAGGCACCACCACCCCCCGGGCCTTCCTTTCTCGGACCCTCGGCTTCACCCAGTCGATTCCGTACCAGAAGGCGCGGCGTCGATCCGACTCGGGCTTCCAGCGTCCGCTGGCCCTTCTCGCGCGCAACAAGGGTGACTGCGACGGCAAGTCCACGCTGTTTCTGAGCCTGGTGCGTGCAGAGCTCCCCGATGTGCCGCTGATCATGGTGTACCTCCCGGGCCACGCTCTGGTGGGCCTCGGCATCACACCCGAAGACGGCGACCGGTCGTTCACTGTCGCTGGGCAGACGTACGTGTTCGCCGAACCGGTGGGGCCGGGGGCGCTCCCCTTGGGACAGGTGGCCCCCACCAACATCGACGCACTCGACCAGGCCTTTTTCCGCGCGGTTCCATAGGGTGGGACACGCCGCTGGTCACCCCGGCAAGGTGTAGGTGACCGGCGCACCCGGACCGAGGTCGAGGCCGGAGAACACCCACAGCACGGTGAGGGTCAGGCCGCCGATGAACAGCCACACCGAGTACGGAATCATCATGGCCATCAGGCTGCCGAGGCCAAACTCGGGCTTCCACCGTCGGCAGAACACGAGGATGAGCGGGAAGTACACCATCAAGGGCGTGATGATGTTGGTGGCGCTGTCGCCCACTCGGTAGGCCGCGGTGGCGCCTTCGGGGCTCACACCAAGCAGCATGAGCATGGGCACCAGCACGGGGGCGAGCAGAGCCCACTTGGCGCTGGCCGAGCCGATGACCAGGTTGATGAGGCCGCCGAAGACCACGATGAGTCCGAGCACGATGGGCAGCGGCAGGCCGCTCGACTGGATGGCGTCGGCGCCGTGTACGGCCGAGATGAGGCCCAGGTTGGACCACTTGAACATCGCCACGAAGTGGGCCGCTGCGAAGGCGAGCACCAGGTAGTAGCCGAGGGCCTTCATGGACTCGCTCATCATGTCGACGATGTCGGCGTGGCCCTTCACGGTGCCGGCCACGTGCCCATAGGCCCAGCCGGCGGCGAGGAAGAGCACGAGGAAGCCCGCCACCAGCGACTTGTAGAAGGGGGACAGGCGGGCGTGCACCGAACAGGCGCCGGCGGCCAGAGCGGCGTCGGGGCAGGCGGCTTCGTCGATGAGGGGCGTGCCGGGGCCGAGGGTGAAGCCGGCCCACAAGACCACCACGCCCAAGGTGGCCAGGGCAGCCCACTTGAGGCCGCTGGACTGGGCGGCGGTGAGGGGGGCATCGCGGGCTTCGTCGTCCTGGCCGTCCCAGCTGCCGAGGCGGGGCTCGACGATGCGGTCGGTGACGTACCAGATGATGGGCAGGAAGAGGAAGGTGAGGGCGGCGATGAAGTACCAGTTGCCGGCGATGTTGGCGTCGTAGCCGGGCACCAGCGCTTCGGCGGCCTGCTCGGTGATGCCGAAGAGGAGGGCGTCGAGCTGACCCGGTGCGAGGTTGGCCGAGAACCCACCGCTCACGCCGGCGAAGCTGGCGGCGATGCCGGCGAGGGGGTGGCGTCCGGCGGCGGCGTAGAGCACGGCGGCGAGCGGGATGAGGACCACGTAGGCGGCGTCGGCGGCGTGGTTTCCGATCATCGCGACGAGGGCCACGGTGGGCGTGAGCAGCGACACCGGCGCCTTTCGAACGGCCGCCCGCATGGCGCTGTCGAAGAGGCCCGACCGCTCGGCCACGCCGGCCCCCAGCATGACCACCAGCACGTACCCGAGGGGGTGGAAGTGGGTGAAGGTCTTCGGCATCTCCACCCACAGCTTCTGCAGGTTGTCGGCCGAGAACAGGCTCACTGCCGCCAGCACGAGCGCAGAGCCGTCTTCTGCCAGCTGGGTGGGGTGCGGAGCGGACAGGCCGGCCCACGTGCACAGCTGAGACACGACCATCAGGCCGATGATCAGGTAGAAGAAGATGAAGACGGGGTCCGGCAGCTTGTTGCCGGTGCGCTCGACCCAACCGAGGAAGCCCTTGTTGGCGGGCGGTCCGTTGGTGGGATCTGCGGGCGTGGATGCGGTGCTCATGGGATGCAGAGTACCGGAGCGCGCGGGGGCGGTGAAACCCGACGGCTACCGCAGGGCGTCGGTCGCATCTCGCAGGGCCGCCGCGATGCCGGGCTCGCTGTCGGAGTGCCCGGCGCCGGCCACGAACGTGAGCTGGGGCGCCTGACCGACCGCCTCGAGGCCTTGTGCGAGTCGCCAGGCCGCCATGGGGGCGCACACGTGGTCGCTGCGGCCATGCACGATGCGGATGCGCATCCCGGCGAGCTTCTCCAGGTTGTGCGGGGCGATGAGGGAGTCGGCCAGGTAGCCCTCGGCGAGCATGTAGACGACCTCGCAGGCCGCGAACGGCATGAAGGCCGAGGGGTCGGCGAGCTGCACCTCGATGTCGGCGGGGTCGACATGGACCTTGCTGATGGACAGCTCGTAGCGGACGAACTCCTGCGCGGCTTCTTCGCGCAGGGCGGGGTCTTCGAGCATCGACATGTAGGCCTGGAGGGGGTCGGGCTCACTCGGCCGGTGGGTGCGTGCGAAGCTGCGGTAGCGCGCCCACTCGGCGGGGTAGTGGTCGGCGGTGCGGCCGTTGCGGAACAGGCGGTCCACCTCGTCGCGCTCGAAGGTGAAGACCCCCCGCAACACCAGCGCCTCGACCCGGTCGGGGTGGGCCTGGGCATAGGCCAGCGCCAGAGTGGAGCCCCACGACCCCCCGAGCACAAGAGGCCAGCGCTCGAGGCCGAGGTGGGTGCGGATGCGCTCGATGTCGGCGATGAGCTTGGGCGTGTTGTTCTCGTGCATCGCGGCGTCGAAGTTGTCGCCCACGTTGGGGATGGACTGGCCGGCCCCTCGCTGGTCGAACAGCACGATGCGGTAGTGGGCGGGGTCGAAGAAGCCGCGCACACGCGGGGCACAGCCGCCGCCGGGGCCTCCGTGGAGGAACAGGGCGGGCACGCCGTCGGGGTTTCCGGACTGCTCGAGGTACAGGGCGTGTCCGTCGCCCACGTCGAGGAGCTCGAGGGAGAAGGGCTGGGGCAGGGGGTTCATGCGGGCTCCGGGATGCGCAGCCGTGTATTCGGCTTGCCGGGTGGGGGCTGTGACGTGTGCGGGGGGATGTGGAGGCGCTGTGTAGGCTGTTGTGCGCAGGTGTTGTCCGATGTTTGGCCGCTTGGTTGGGTTGGGTGTGGGAGTGTCCCCGCGGGCGAGGGGTGCCCGAAAATGGGTGGTGGGATGGCGAAAATGGGCTGAAGCCAAGGCACCTTCGGTCGATGAGCACCTTGGCGTCTGTGCACAATCGGATGTTCCTGGACACCAACCTCGGTCCGGAGCCCAACCCATGATCGAACCATTCTTCGACCGGCCAACGGTTGACTTCGACGCACCGCTGGGCGGACCGTTGTCCGTGCAGGTGGTCGGCGGCCAGCTGGAATTCTTCATCGGTGATGCGCTCGTCGCGGTGGGGTCGAGGCTGCAGGTCCTCCGGGACGGCGCCTGGCACAACGCCAAGGTGGAGCTCGACCACCGCTTCGACCCGGTGGTGTCCATCGAGTCCGAAGGGTGGTCGGGGCCGTCGCGTCGGCTTGACCGCCACACGGCACCGGGTCTGCTCGCCCGACTGTTGACCCCCACGGCCCCCTGAGTCTGCGCAGGAGCGCCCCGTTGAGCCGGTCATCGCCATCCGTGGACTGGGCCCGTGTGCCGACCGAGTCCATCGGGCTCCTCGTGGAAGAGCACTGTGCGGGAGACCAGCGGCTGCTGTTGGATGGCGCCGCCCTGCCCGAGGGGGCACGGATCCAGCTCCACAGGGCAGGCCAGTGGCACGAGGCGAGCGTGGCGTACGACGACTTCATGCGGCTCTGCATCGTGGTGCACGCCGGGGAGTGGCCCGGCTCGCCGTGCCGGCTATATCCTCAGGACTTGAACCTGGTGGAGGCCCGGCTGTCTGCAGGTCCGGTGGTGCCGAGAGGGTAGCGCGCCGACGCCCGTGTCGAGCGGTGTGCGGCGTGGCGAATCGCGATCTGCTCCACGCATGTCCTGAGCGTCGGGTGGGTGGTTCGGGAAATTCTGTACTCCTCGCTTCCGGCGATAGTGCCGCGGCGGAGACAGTTGTGCGGGTTCTCCCGGGGGGGGAGTGGGCCTGGCTGGCTGGCTGGTCGGCCCGTTCAGGCGTACCTTGCCTGTTCACGCAAGACGAAGGGTGCCGGGATGCACGTGAGTTCTCTCCTCGAAGATGATTGGACCGCCCTGCCGGTCGGCTGGACCGAAGTGCTGAGCGTGGCGGGGAGCTCGGGCAACTTTCAGCTGATGCTCGGCCATGTGGAGGTGTTGCCGTCCTCCCGGTTCCAGGTGTTCAGCGGTGGCTACTGGCGCGAAGCCCGCGTCGAAGTCAGCGCCGACCGTGCGATCTCGATCGAAGTCGCTTCCCCGGGCCAGGGGCGGCCGCAGCGGCTGAAGCCGAGTCAGGCCGGCATCAACTTCGCCAGATGGCGGCGATGACTCCCCTCCGTTCGCCCGAGTTCGCACATGAACCGGGGGGAGGGTGGGGCGAACGGAGAGGAGACCAGTCCTCATCTTCGATGTCCTGACTTGAAATTGAAGGTGAAATTGGGCGGTGGAGTGCCCGCTGGAAGTGGGGGCAGAGGCTTGGCTCCTTCGGGGGTGGCCTGCGTGTCGACGTTTTCGCTTGGGTCGAGTGTCAAGTAAGCGCATGTCAACGTTCGTCGCGGGTTGTATCGAGAGCAGCCAGTACCACGGTGCTCTCGAATTTCATCACTGTTCCACGCGGACCCCGGGGCACGCATTGGGCCGGTACGTTTCCCTCCCCTGGAGGCGACCATGCCCACATTCCTCTTCGGTCGTTTCGACGCCTCGGAGCGGTCGCCCGACCGCCTGCCCGCTGTTCACCTCGCTGGATTGTGCCGTTCCCTCGATCAGGCGTTTCGACATGCCGAAGCGCGTTGGGTGGAAGATGGGATGGATGGCTACACGGTGATTCGGTTTGCCGACGACTGCAAGCTGGACGCCGTGTGGGCGATGGTCCGCGGTCCGCAAGGGTGGCCAGCCTGGCGGCTCCTGGAGGGCGTGACGCACCACGGGATGTGGCCGAAGGTGGGCACCGAGGTCCCGCATCCGAAGCTCGGGTCGGGGTTCTCGGCACGGCTGGGGGGGCCTCCTCTCAACCGACGCGACCGCGAGGTGCTGCGTCGTGGCCATGGTCCCGGCGCCGAGTCCGCTGTTGGGTCCGTGGCGTCGGCGTCGAGCGGAACATCGCGGGTTGAGGGGGCTTCCGAGGACGGCTGAGTCGCGTCCACGGCTGCCCGTGTGGAGGCGTACGTGGTGCGCCGGATGCCGCGGGTGTCCGCATCTGGCACCGTCGGGGTGGGCCTGCCTGCGAGGAGGACGACCCTTTGGCGGAGTGTGGACCGGCGGTGTGTGGTGTGCGGCGGTGGTGCCTCCTGATGGTGCTGTGGGGGCTGGTGGTGGGGCCTGCCGCAGCCGAACCGGTCGCCACGCGCTTGCCGGGTTGGTCGGGCTGGCGGTGGACGGTGGAAGATGGCCTGCCGCTCAACGCTGTGTCGGGCATCGCGTTCGACGCCCATGGACTGGCGTGGGTGGCCACGTGGGATGGCCTCGCGCACTTCGACGGCGACCGCTTCGACGTGTTCCGCCCAGCCAACACGCCCGGCCTGCCCTCGGCCCGCATCATCGACGTGGCGGTGGATGCGTCGGATGTGCTCTGGCTGCTCACCGAGTCGGGCGTGGTGCTGCGGCAGACCGAAGGCGCCTTCACGCCCGAGGAGGGCCTGGACGACCGCGTGGGGCGGCCGTCTGCGCTGTTGGTGTTGGACGGGGTGGTGTGGGTGGTGGCTGCACGGGGGCTGCGTCGTCTGTCGACCGATGATCCGGTCGACCTGCACACGCCGGGCATGGACGACGGCGACAACCTCCGGGCGTTGCGGCGTACCGACGCCGGCTGGCTGGCTGCCTCCACCAACGGAGCGGTGTTCCGGGTGGACTTCGATGCCGTGCACGCGGAGCTGGTGGCCCGCATCGGGCGCGTGGAGCCGGCGACGCCGCTGGATGACGGGGATGCGGGACGACCCGGTGTGCTGGAGTGGGTCGACGGTGCGGTGGTGGGGGTGCGGCAGGGACGCCTGTGGTGGTCTCGGCCGGACGGTCGCGTTGTGGGGCAGGACCTCCCCGGGCGGCATCCTCTGGTGGTGCTGGACTCTGCGGGTGACGTGCGGCTGCGCACCACCGCGGGCACGTTCGAGGCCACGCCGGACGGACTGGTTGCGCTCGGGACGGATGCCCCTCCGGGCGTGGCCGACGACCGGTGGTGGGTGTGGGACAACAGCCTGTACCGGGGCGATCAGGTGGTGTACGAGGGGGCGGCCGGCCTCGACTTGCTCGCGGTGCGTCCCGATGGCGTGTGGCTGGCGGACGGCAACCGGGGCCTGCTCCACGTGCGGCGGAGTCCGGTGAGCAGCCTCCAGGCCGACGAACATGGGCGCATCGGGCCGCTGAACACGGTGATGGTCGACCGGGACGGGGCCTTGTGGATGTCGGGAGCCAGTGGCCTGCGGGTGCGCAGCGCGGACGGGACCCGGCGCGTGGTCGACCCCGAGGGCACGCCGCTCGGGGAGACGCTGGCGCTGACCCGGGACCACAACGGTCGGGTGTGGGTGAGCCATCCGCCGTGGGGCTGCACCATCGACACCGTGCCCGCCGAGGGGCCGGTGGTGTGTGTGCCCCTCGATGTAGAGGCCGGGCGGTTGGATGGGCGCCTGTTCATCCACGAGACCCGCGACGGAAGCCTGTGGTCGGGGGCGGGCCGGCTGGACCGGCGGCGGGTGGACGGCACCACCGAGCATGTGGTGCAGCCCGAGGGGTGGGTGCCCTTCCGGGCCTTCGCCGAGCTGGCGGATGGCTCGGTGCTGGCCAGCGCGATTGGCCTCGGGCTGTGGCATGTGGTGGCGGGCGAGCCCACGCTGCGGGCCGGAGATGTGGGCAGCCCGCTGCGGTCGGTGCGGGTGATGTGGGTCGACGAACGCGGCGATGTGTGGCTGGGAACCGAAGGCAGTGGCCTGTGCCGGCTGGAGATGTCGACGGGCGCGGGCCTCGTGGATGCGCCGCTGCAGTGCCTGGGACCCGAAGATGGACTGGCCGACCCCTTCGTGAGCTCCATCGCGCCCGATGGCCGGGGCCACCTGTGGCTGTCGTCGAATCGAGGCCTGCACGCGGTCCGGCAGGCGGCTCTGCGCGACCGGCTGGCGGGCCGCATCGACCACCTGGACATGGTGTCTCTGGGTCGGCGGGACGGCATGATCGAGCCCGAGACCAACGGCGTTCGCAAGCCTTCGGTGGCCCGCGCGCCCGATGGGTCGTTGTGGTACCCCACGATGGATGGCGCTGCGCGTCTCGACCCTGCCGCCGTGGCCCGCACCGAGCCACCGCCCGTCCGTGTGCGGTCGGTGTCTGCGCCCGGTCGCACGCTTGACACCGTCCCCGACCGCCTCACGCTCGAGCCCCATGAGCGCGAGCTCACCGTCTCTTGGACTGCTGCGTCGTTCACCCGCCCCGAGGCGGTGCGGTTTCGCTATCGGCTGGCTGGCCTGGACCCCGACTGGCGGGGACCCACGGCGCTCCGGGAGGCCTCCTGGACCCGCCTGCCGCCCGGTCGGTACACGCTGGAGGTGCAGAGCGGCTGGGAAGGGCGCTTCGGTCCCACCACCACCGTGACCGAGGTGTGGGTGCCCCCCACCTTCCGAGAGACCGTGTGGTTCACGCTCCTGGTGGGTGGGGGCTCGCTCGGATTGGTGGGACTGCTGGTGTGGGGGCGCTTCCGGCTGGTGCGCAACCGGGCCCGCGCGCTCGCTCGGGCGGTCACTGTGGCGACCGGTGAGCTGGAGTCCCGCAACCGCCTGGTCCAGGCCCAGGCCGCCCGGCTCGAGGAGCTCGACCAGGTGCGCACCCGCTTTGTCGCCAACATCTCCCACGAGCTGCGCACGCCCCTCACCCTCATCCGCGGTTCTTTGCACGACCTCGTGGAGCGGTCCCCGCCGGAGCTCGCGCGGCCCGTGGACCTCGCCTTTCGGAACGCCGAGCGCCTGGGCGAGCTGGTGGAGCAGCTGTTCGATGTGGCCCGCCTCGATGCAGGTGGGGTGCCTCTCCGGGCGCGGCGGGTGGACCTCGGTGCCTGGCTGCGGCGCACCCTGGAGCGCTTTGAGCAGACGGCCTCGGCGCGCTCGGTCTCGCTTCGGCTGGACATCCCCACCCACGCGCACCCGCCCGAGGCCTGGGTCGACCCCGACCTGATGGAGAAGGTGGTCTCCAACCTGGTGGCCAACGGCCTGGACTACTGCCCGGCCGGCGGCTGGCTGCGGGTGTCGCTGTCCTGGTCGACCGATGCGGCGGTCCAGGCTGCCACCATCGCGGTGACCGACACCGGGCCGGGGGTCCCCGATGCCCTGCGAGAGCGGCTCTTCGAGCGGTTCTTCCAGGCGGACGACTCCGACCGTCGACAGCGTGGTGGCGCCGGCATCGGCCTGGCGCTCGCCCGGGAGCTCGTGGCGTTGCACGGGGGCGATGTGTCCGTGCACAACGAACCGGGGGCGGGCGCCTGCTTCACCGTCACCTTGCCGCTCGGGTCTGCGCACCTGTCGGTCGACGATGTGGCCCTCTTCGGTCCGGTCGACCCACCGAAGCCCGCCGAGCCGGTCCCGTCGCTCGAAGGGGACCACGCACCGGTGGCACTGCTCGTGGAAGACCACCCCGACATGCGTGCGTGGATGGCCGAGCACCTGGCCACCCGCTTCCAGGTGGTCGTGGCGGAGGATGGGCAGGCCGCGCTCGAGCGCCTGGAGGCCGGACTCGTGCCCGCTGTCGTCATCTCCGACGTCATGATGCCCCGTCTCGACGGCCCGGGCCTGTGCCGCACCCTCCGCAACGACACCCGCTGGTCGACCCTCCCGGTGATGCTGGTGTCCGCCAAGTCCACTCCCGCCGACCGCATCGCGGGGCTCCAGGTGGCCGACGACTACCTCACCAAGCCCTTTCGCGCGGTCGAGCTGGTGCTGCGTGCCCGGCGTCTGGCCGCCACCAGCCCGGCGACAGCGCAGCCAGCCACCCCCGACCCTCCCACCGAGCCGCCCACACCGTCGGCCTTCCTCTCGCGGCTCACCGAGGTCACCGACGCCCACCTCTCGGGCGCAGACTTCGGTGCCGCGCGGCTCGCCCGGGAATTTGGCCTGTCGCAGCGCCAGCTCCAGCGCCGCCTCCGCGAGGAACTGGGGGTCACGCCGGCGGCCTGGCTCCGGGAGCGACGGCTGCTGCGGGCCCGAGACCTGCTGCGTGGTGGCCAGGTGGAAACGGTGGGAGAGGCGGCCGCACAAGTGGGCATGAGCCGCTCGTACCTGTCGCGGTTGTACCGGCAGTGGGCAGGGCACCCGGCGTCCGACGAGCTGCAGTCCCGGACCGACGCCCACCCGTGATCTCCAGGCGTCGGGCCCCCCGTGTGTCGCCACCAGACACCGGTGTGTCCAGGCTGGACGTTGTTGTGTTCACACTGGACAATTGCGTTGGGCAGGGCGTTTTCGAGGATGGGTCGCAGTAGCTTTCCGGCGTGGCGAGCCGCGGCGTTCGCCATCCCGTCCTCACCTCTTTCCAAGCAGACCGTCGCCGGGCGGCCTGCTCCGGAGCCCGCATGTCCACATCCATTCGCCTGTGTGCCCTGCTCACCTTGAGCGCTGTCCCCCTCACCGCCACGGCGGCCGACCAGGTGTTCTACAACGGCAAGGTCTATTCCTACGACGGCGCCACCGACGCCTGGACGCTCACCGCATCGTCGTCGGGCTGCCTGGCCAACTTCATCGACGCGGCCGACCTGGACGGCGACGGCTACCTCGACATCGTGGGCGGCGGCAGCCAGTCCATCGGCGCCTGCTACAACAACGGCGACGGCACGTTCACCGCCGAGACCATCGCCACGGGAGTCGACTCGTCGGTCACCCTTGCCGGTGACTACGATGGCGACGGCGACCTCGACATCGTGCAGGGGGGCGACACCGTCCGCACCTACTGTGAGCAGACCAGCGGCACCTTCGCGTGTGTGTCGCTGGCCGATGCGGGCAACCGCTACGAGCGCACCGGCGAGGTGGCCGACTTCGACCTGGATGGCACCGATGACGCCATCTTCAACCACAACTACTCGACGGACACCGACCCCGAGCTCGTCTTTGGCGACGCGTCCGACACCCTCACCTCCGAAGACCTCGACCTCGACTGGAACGGCACCCTGGGCAAGCTGGGCAACCGTGGCCTCGCAGTGGGTGACTTCGACGGCGACGGCGACATCGACGTCTTCTCGGGCGACGCCAACACCGGCCAGCCCTTCTACTGCGACAACACGGGGGCGGTGTCCACCGACGGCTACAGCGGCTTTTCGTGCAGTCGGGTGACCGATGCCACCGCCTCGGTGTGGCGGGGTGGGGTGGTCGCTGGCGACTTCGACGGTGACGGCTTCCTCGACGCGGCCAACTCGTCTGGCACCGACGTCTGCTTTGGCGACGGCGCCGGTGGCTTCGACTGCGAGACCCAGGCCCACGACAACGGCTTCGACACCGTCACCTACAACAAGTACAGCGCCAACAGCCGCGTGGCCCGTGGCGGCGACATCGACGACGACGGCGATGTCGACATCGTGTCGTCCTACGGCATCGTGTGCCTGTCCAGCGCCAACACCGACCGCGCCCGGGTGCTCACCTGCTCCACCAGCCTGCGCGATGACGCCGGCGCCTTCTCGGGCAGCGTGTTCATCGAGCTGGGCGACTTCATGGACGTGGTGGGCGACACCTACACCCCCGACGGCATCTGTGATGTAGACGACCAGGTGGTGAACAACCAAAACGGCCTCGCCGACGACTGTGACCTCGACGACGACGGCGTGCTCGACACCGAAGACTGCGACAGCACCGACCCCGGCGTGGGGGTCGCCAGCACCTGGTACGCCGATGCCGATGGCGATGGCCTGGGGGATGCCAGCACCAGTGTGTCGGCCTGCTCCATGCCCACCGGGTATGTCGCCAACAGCTCCGACACGGGCGATGCCGACTACGACAACGACGGCTACGACGATGATGTCGACGACTTCCCCGAAGACGCCACCGAGTGGATCGACACCGACTCCGACGGCGTGGGCGACAACAGCGACCTGTTCCCGGCCGACTCCAGCGAGTGGGACGACACCGACGGAGATGGCGTGGGCGACAACGCCGACCTGTTCCCCACCGATCCCAACGAGACCGGCGATGCCGATGGCGACGGCGTGGGCGACAACGCCGACACCTGCACCGGCTTCCCCAACACCGACACCGACGCCGACGGTGTGTGTGACGACTCCGATGTGTGCCCCACCGATGCCCTCGACCTCGACGAAGACAACGATGGTGTGTGCGATGTGGTCGACATCTGCGTGGGCTCCGACAACACCGACTCCGACGGCGACCAGATCTGTGACGACCTGGACGTCTGCGAGGGCAACGACGCCTCGGGCGACCAGGACAGCGATGGCACCTGCGACTCCGACGACAACTGCCCCACCGACGCCAACGCCGACCAGGCCGACGCCGACGCCGACGACATCGGCGATGCCTGTGAGGCCGACACCGATGCAGACGGCATCATCGACGACGACGACAACTGCCCCGACGACGCCAACGCCGACCAGTCCGACCTCGACGAAGACGGCGACGGCGACGCCTGCGACGACGATGACGACGACGACGGCGTGGCCGACGAAGCCGACAACTGCCCCTTCTACGCCAACGCTTCGCAGACCGACACGGACGGCGACGGCTACGGCGACGTGTGCGACGGCGATGACGACGGCGACGGTGTGGCCGACGCCGAGGACTCCTGCCCCGGAACCCCCCTCGACGCGCCGTTCAACGCCATGGGCTGCTCCGGCGAGCAGGCCGTCGAGCTGAGCTGCGGCGTGCCCGACGACTACGGCTGGTCGCGCCGCTCCCGCTACATCCGCTGTGTGGCCCGCGAAGCCCGCTCGGCGTGGCGCCAGGGCCTGCTCACCCGCAAGGAACGGGCGCACATGGTCCGTCGGGCCATCTGGGCGGTCTGGATCAGCTACGTCAGCCGCCTGCGTCGGTGGTGCTGAGATGCGTCGGACCGCTCTCTATGCTGTGGTGGCGGGTGTCCTCGCTGTTGTGACGGTCGGTGTCACCTGGCGTGGGCCCGCCGACCCCACCCCGACCGGCACCCTCGACTCGGTCTCCCCGCTTCCCGTCCGCACGGTCTCGTCGGTCGGGGAGGGGCTGCGGCGACAGCAGGCAGCCGCCGAACATGCGGCACAGGGCTGGGTGTCCACGCCCACCGGCAGTGCGGGTCGAACTGCCGAAGACATCGCGCTGGAGCAGCAGATGGCCTCCGACAACCGCGCCCGGCTGTTCGAGGAGAACATCCTCGGCCTCCATGCCGCTGCCGCTGAAGCAGAAGCGGACGGCCGGCCGGAACAAGCCGCACTGATGCGGAAGAGGGCCCGCAGGCTGGTGGCGCGCTTCGCCCGGGAGTCCTGACCGAAATGCCCGATGAGGACGGGCTGGCCCGGCTTCCCTGCTGCCCCGGGAGGGGTGGGTGGGGACAGCCGGGCCTTTTCGCGCTGACCTGATCGAGGCCACCCTACCGGGGCAGCCGACCACGGCGGTGGGGGCGGTCTGCAGCGGCACGTTCTGGTGTGGAATGCCGCTCTTTACATTGGATGCACCCGGATGGTGTCCCGCTGGAACGGTGCGCCTATGGAGGAGTACAGACTCGTCTGGGTCACCCAGAATCTGCGGCTGATGACCTAAAGCGGTCCTGTAGAAGAGACGATGCGGGCGAAGGACACCTCGACCTCGATGGCCGCTACCGATGCAAACCAACGACTCTTCGTGCGCCGACTCGCCGCTCTCGGCAGCATCGCTCCCGCCGCTTGGGAGTGATGGCACCCTCGCAGACGCCGCGACGCTCGACGCCGTGGACGCTGTGTCGGCCAACATTCACGCCAATGTCCAGGCGGCTCGGTCGCAGATGGAGCATGGCGTGCTGGCCGTTGGCGAGTCGATCGAGCGGGTGGTGGACACCACTCGGCAGTACGAGTCGGAGGTCCGGCAGTCTCTGGAAGGCTTGCAGTCGGAGGGTGGGCTGGGCTCGCTCCTGGTGAGCATTCAGGGAGCGATGGGGCAGTTTGACGAGACCCTCCAGGCCGACCTGGGTGGGCTCCAGTCGAACATCGACGAGGCCCGCCTGTTGGCGAAGGCCATCTCCACCGTGGGGGCGCGCATCGATGAGATCAGCATGTCGACGCGGGTCCTGGCGGTCAATGCGCGCCTGGAGGCAGCCCGGTCGAGCGATGGGGAGTCCTTTGGTGTCATCGCCGACGAGATGCGTGTGCTGAACCAGCAGGTGCAGAGCGCCAACACAGAGATGAAGGCCGTGGCACAGCGCCTTCAGGAGCTGCTCCCACACATCTCGCAGACCTGTGGGGGCGTCAAGACCCGGGCGACCACGCTCAACACAAGCCTCACCGAGTATTCGCGCGGGGCGTTGGATGAGGAATCCAAGCTCCGCAGTGCGCTGGAGACCACACTCGACGTGGGCAAGAGGCGGGTGGGGGAGATCTGTGCGGAGTCCATGTCGGCCGCGACTCTCCTCGCGTTCCACGACCCCACCGCCAAGGCGCTGGCCGAAGTCGATGGCCACCTTGGGCGGCTGCGCCGCATTCTCGTCGAGGGACCGGGCGCCGAGGCGGAGGAGGTCCACGAGGAGTCCGACTCCGAGGACATCGCGTCTGGAGAGCTGCTGTTGTTCTAGCGCGACCGTGACCCGAGCAGGCCCCCGGACACGCAGGGCCTGCTGTCAGCCAATCGAAGCACCAAGGAGAACCCATGATTGTACAACGCGGACGGTCGGACCAGGCCGATGCCACCGAGGCGGTCGCTGCCTGCACAGAGGGCTGGAGCCACGCACCAGAGCTCCTCGTGGCGTTCTGCTCGACGCGGCAAGACGCGGCCGAGGTGCAGCGAACCCTGGCCCGGAAGTGGCCGGGCGTGCCCATTGTGGGGTGCACCACGTCTGGGGAACACCTCGACGGAACCCATGGTCGCCACTCCCTTGTCTTGGCGGGACTGGCCGAGACGGGCATCTCGTGGGGAACCGGTCGCATCGACCAGATCTCCAATGCAACAGAGGCGACCGTTCAGCAGGTGGTCTCCGACGCCCGCGCCAGGCTGGGCTGGACCGACGAGTCCATCGACCCGGACACCCATGTGTGCTTGCTCTTCATCGACGGCCTGCGGGGCCGGGAGGAGAGTGTCAGTGCCTGGCTTGCCGATGCGCTCGATGGCGTTCCGCTCGCCGGAGGAAGTGCCGGAGACGACCTCGAGTTCGCCCAGACGCTGGTCTTCGACGAGCATGGAGCCTGGACCGACGCGGCCACCTTGCTGTTCGCTCGGTCGGAGACTGCCGGGCCCATTCGTGTGCTCAAGCACCAGCACTTCGTCACCACACCCGCATCGCTCGTGGTGACCGCCGCAGACGGGCGCACGGTCCGCGAGTTCGACGGCTACCCGGCTCTGGATGCCTATGCGCGCACGCTGGGGCTCACGCCAGCCGAGGTCACCGGGGACGTGACGTTCCTGAACCCGGTGGTGTTCGCGTGCAACGGTGAGCTCTACGTTCGCAGCATCCAGTCCATCAACGACGACGGCTCCATCACGTTCTACTGCGCGGTCGAAGAAGGGATGGTGCTGGAGATTGGCGGGCACAACGACATGGCAGCCGCCCTCTCTGCAGATGTCGAGTCGCTGGAGCCCGCGGAGTTCATCCTCGGGTTCAACTGCATCCTGCGCGCGCTCGAGGCGACCGGAAGCGACCAGCACGGGGCGCTCGGGAGTGTCTTGAACCGGCGCTGTGAGCACATGATCGGCTTCGACACCTATGGTGAGCAGCTCAACGGACTCCACATCAACCAAACCCTCGTGGCGGTCGCTTTCGGCACTCGCCCCACCGCTGGAGGTGCCCGATGACCGCATCCCTGAGCTGGGAGCAGCGCGCCACGGCCGCCGAAAAGACCAGCCTCATCCTCAAGAAGAAGGTGCGCGCGCTCTACAACGATGGTGCGGCCACCGCCATCCACAAGCAGCTCGAGCGGGCCCGCCAACGAGATGAAGAGAGCCGTCGGCGCCGCGCCGTCATGCAAGCGCGGAACGACGAGCTCAAGCGCTACTCGAGTCAGCTCGAGGCCACCGTCGCCGAGCGAACCAAGGCCCTCCGCGACATCCTGGACAACGTCACCTTCGGCTTTCTCGTTGTGGGAAGCGATGGCTGCGTGCGGGATGGCTTCACCCGGTCCTGTGCGGAGCTGCTGGGCCAGCCTGTGGAAGAGGGGCTGCGCCTGGTGGACATCCTCGGCGTGGCGGGCACCCCCCGCGAGTTCGAGCTCGAGCTCGGCCTGGACCAGCTGTTCGAGGACATCATGCCCGAGTCCCTGAGCCTCGACCAGCTGCCCGGTCGGTTCGAGGTGGCGGAGCGGGTGTTGCGGCTGCAGGGGCGTGTGATTCGCGACGACGACCACGAGGTGAGCGCCATCCTGTTCACGCTGTCCGACGTCACGGCCCTCGAACAGGCTCGGCAGGAGGCCCGCGACAACGCGGTCCTGGTCGCGATCCTGCGGCAGAAGTCGGCCTTTGTGGCCTTCGTCGACGACGTGCGTGCCCGCATCCAGTCGTGCCACGAGGCCCTCGACGACACCGTGTTTGTGCGCCGTGCCGTCCACACCATCAAGGGCAATGCCGCAAGCTATGGGCTCGATGGCGTGGCCCATGCCGCCCACCATGCAGAGTCGGGCCCCACCATCGATGCGGCCGACCTGGACGGCGTCTCGGCAGCCCTGGCTGTCTTCCTCGACCGCCACTCCGCTGTGTTGGGCATTCCCAAGGGCCGCACGGACCGTCGCTACGAGGTCACGGCCACCGACATCCGCACGCTTCGCCAGATTGCCCGCCGGGCCGACCCTGTCGCGGTCAACCGGTGGACGCACGAGGTGGTTCGGAGTCCTGTCGGCGAGCTGCTCGGGCCGATGGCGGTCTTTGTGGACCGGCTGGCGGAACGCCTGGACAAGCAGGTGGCCTTCCGAGTCGTGGGTGAAGACACGTGCGTGGACCCCGAGACGGTCCAGCCTGTGCTCAACAACCTGGCGCACCTCATCCGCAATGCACTGGACCACGGCATTGAAGCGGCGTGGGAACGCGGCGACAAGGGTGAGCAGGGAAGCCTCGAGCTGCGGTTCGGCGCGTCGCAGTCGGGCTGGACCATCGAGCTGGTGGACGACGGCCGTGGGGTCCAGACCGACGACCTGGTGGAGAATGCCGTGGAGCGGGGTGTTCTCGATCGGGAGGTGGCCGCTGCGATGACCGAGTCGGAGCGCCTGGAGCTCATCTTCGTCGACGGCCTGTCGTCTCGGCGGGAGGCCACCACCGTCAGTGGTCGCGGAGTGGGCATGAGCGCGGTCCGAGCCGCCGTGCAGGAACAGGGCGGGACCCTGTCGTTTCGGTCGGTTCCCGGTCGGGGCACCACGGTGTCGGTGTGGTTGCCCTTCCCGGTCGTCGAGTTGCCTGCGCAAGAAGCCACGGCCTGACCACCATCTGCGTTGGAGATGAGATGTCGAACGAACAGAACTGGAACGCCATCCGTGACGTCACTACATCGTGCACGGTGGCCCTCTTCGAGGCCTATGGCGTGGACCTTCGCCCGTGCGCAGGCTGCACGGTCAATGATGAAGCCAACGTGATTGCGGCCATCGGGTTCGCTGGCGACGAGCTGCGCGGTGCCCTGGCCATTTCCATGAGCATGGATGTGGTGCGCGCCAGCAACACCATCGCCGAGTCCCCCACTCCGGACCAGTCGCGGGACTGGACCGGTGAGCTGGCCAACCAGATCCTCGGCCGGGTGAAGAATCGGCTGCTTCGCTTCGGGGCGCACGTGGGGATGGGCACTCCGCTCGTGTTCAGCGGCACCCGGTTCATCGTGCACAGCAGCAAGCAGGCGCCCAACCTGCGGATTGCGTTCACCTCGGAGCACGGGCCGGTGGAAGTCTGGATCGACGCGGTGTTTGCGCCCGACACACTGCTCGTGGAGTCCGCAGACGACGGGGGTACCGCCGAGGAAGAGGGCACTCTGCTGTTCTTCTGATGCGGACGCCTGCCCGGGCCCTCAGGCGGGCTTCGCCTGCACGGTCCACTGGCGGATGACCTCCTCCAGCCTCTTCAGCTGGAGGGGCTTGGCGAGAACCTCGTCCATGCCGACTCCGAGGCACCGCTCGACTTCTTCGGGCAGACAGCTCGCGGTCTGGGCGATGATGGGTGTGCGCGGGCGACCGGTCGTGCCGGCTTCGAGCGCGCGGATGCACGCTGTTGCCTGCCACCCGTCCACCTCGGGCATGTGGCAGTCCATGAGCACGATGTCGAAGCGGCTGTGTTCGAACGCGGTCACCGCTTCCGTTCCACTCTCTGCGTGAACCACGGTGCAGCCGAGGCGCTCCAGCAGCTTGTGGGCCACCAGTGCGTTGATGGGGTTGTCTTCGGCGAGCAGGACCACCAGCCCTTCGAGGGGGCGTCCGGCGGCCACCGTTGACTCGAGGGCGGTGGCGCGGGCTTGTCCGGCCGAGGGGAGACGAATCGCGAACCCGAACTCCGACCCGACTCCAAGCTCCGACTCCAGGGTGATGACACCGCCCATGAGCTCGACAAGTCCGTGGCTGATGGCGAGCCCCAGGCCGGTGCCTCCGAAGCGTCGCCGCGAGCTGGAGTCCACCTGGGTGAACGGTGCGAAGAGCCGGGCCTGGTCGTCCTTCGAGATTCCCAGCCCGGAGTCTTTCACCCGGAAGAGGATGTGGTCGTCGCCGGTGGGGGCGACCAGGAGGTGAACAGCGCCTTCATCGGTGAATTTGATGGCGTTGCCCAGGAGGTTGGACAGGACCTGACGCAAGCGGAGCTCGTCCCCCACCACAGACTCGGGTGTGTCGGGGTGGACCTCGACATGGATGGCGATGCAGCGGCGATGGGCTTCCGCGCGGAACAGGTCGCCGCAGCTGTGGACCAGGTTGCCGAGGTGGAAGGGGTGGCTCGCCAGTCCGAACTGGCCATGCTCGAGCTTCGAGTAGTCCAGGACATCGTTCAGCAAGGCCAGGAGTCCGCACCCTGCGTCGTGGAGGGTCTGGACCAGCACCGCTTGTTCGTCGGTCAGAGCCCCCCCGAGCAGCAGCTGGGCCGTGCCGAGGATGCCATTCATCGGGGTTCGGAGCTCGTGGCTCATCATTGCGAGGAACCCGCTCTTCGCGGCGGCGGCGGCGTGTGCCTCGAGGGCGAGCTGCTCGGCGCGGTCGCGGGCCCGGATCAGGTCTGCCTTGGCCCGTCGGCGCTCGGTGACATCGCGCTCGATGGCCATGTACCCGCCAAACTCGCCGTTGTGGTCGAAGATGGGCTTGCCTTCCATGGCCACCCAGTAGGGCGTGCCGCACCGGCGGTAGTGTTGCACTTCCGCGGTGAACGACTCCCGGCGTCGCTTCTGTTCTTTGATGTACGCCACGGTGCGGGGGTCGGTTCCGGGGCCTTGGAACATTCCGTCGGGGCGCTTGCCGATGAGGTCGGCTGGTGCGTAGCCGGTGACTCGGACCACGCTGTCGTTGACCCACTCCAGCCTGCCATCGGGCCCGGTGATCATGACCGCGTTGGTGGTTCTGGCCGCAATCATCGCGAGCCTCTGGAGGAGCTTTGCGCGCCGGGTCTCTTCGGTGACGTCGGTGGCCACCGCATAGATCATGTTGGCGCTCGGGTCGGAGGTCGCCACCCACGACAGCTCCACATAGGTGCCGTCCACCTTGCGGTAGCGGTTCCGGAAGCCCACGGTCTGGTGCCCCTGTTGGCCCAGTGCAGCGGTCTCCTGGATGGTCCGCTCCCGGTCGTCGGGGTGGACGAAGTCGATGAAGGGCCGGCTCTGAAGCTCGGCGTCGGTCCACCCGAGCAGGTCGCGCCACGCCGGGTTGAGCCGGGTGAAGAACCCCTCGAGGCTTGCGACCGCGGCGAGTGCGTTGATGTGCTGGAAGAGCGACTCATACACCCGGGTACGGCGGAGGGCGCTCTTCGAGGCCTCTTGGGCATTCCGACGGGCGGTGATGTCTTCGAAGGAACCGAGGAGCCGCCGACACCGGCCATTGCGGAAGATGGGACGCCCGCGGGCCCGCACCCAGATGTGCTTGCCTTTGGCGGTGATGAAGGGAAGCTCCAGGTCCCACTCGGTCCCGTGTTCGATGCCGGCTTGCACGGCCGCTGCGATGAGGGGGCGTGCCTCGGGGGCGTAGTAGTGGATGGCTTCGTCCATCGAAGGCACGTGGCCCAGCGGAACCTCGTGGATGCGGCAGACCTGGTCGGACCAAAGGGGCGTGTTCGTCTCGAGGTCCACCTCCCATCCGCCCACATTCGCCAACCCCACCACCTCTTCCAGGAAGCGGAGCTTCTCCTCCCGCTCGGCTGCTGCGGTGTCCACGGTGGGCACGCACACAATCGTGGCACCGTGGGGCTGGCAGGCCAGGGTTCCTCTGCCAAGGCCGAACGACGCCGGCATCGGACCCACGCTCGGGTTGCCCGTCTGGACCACCCGGGCGAGCGGCCCTTCGGTCAGCCAGCTCGCGGGCACCCGTGGCCACACCAGCCCGAGGTCCTCCGCCAGGGTGTTTCGAGTGAGCACGGTTCCGGTCTTCGTGACCACCAGCATCGGGACCGGGATGGCCTGTGGTGGGAGGCCTCTGGCTGTGATGGATGTGGGGGCTGACAGAATCATCGGGAGCTCGTCCGGGCGTGGGCCGTGCCTGGTGTGAAGCGGCTGTGGACCGACGTTTCAGCGATTCAGGACACACGGGACGCCCATCGGCTTGGGGAAGCGGCTCCTTGACGGTGATTGGATCCGATGCGGCTACAGTGAAGCACTTATGGGGTATGCGGGGCGATGGCTCGGGCGAGGGTGTGTGTGGACTTGTCTACGGGTGGTTTGGTACGGATATAGCCCCGAGTCTGCAACCGGATGGGGCCAGAACTGGCCCACATGTTGGTTAAGAATGGGACTCTCGGGGAGGCCCGTGCACCTGCCCGAGCGCTCGGCTGAGCTGGTCGACGAGGTTGCTCCACTGGAGGGGCTTCTCCAAGAATCCATCCATGCCTGCGTCGAGGCAGGCTCGGCGGCTGTCGGACATGGCGCTCGCCGACAACGCGAGGATGGGCACGCGGGGTGTGTGGGTGCCGCCGCGGATGCGTCGGGTGGTCTCGAGCCCGTCGAGGACCGGCATGTGGACGTCCATGAGCACGATGTCGAAGGACTCGTTGCGCAGGAGGAGGAGGGCCTCGCTGCCGTCTTCGGCGCAGGTCACCGTGGCCCCCAGCTGGCTCAGCATGCGGGTGGCGACCAGCTGGTTGACGGTGTTGTCTTCCACGACGAGCACGCGGGGGGCAGCGCCTGCGCGGGTGCGGAGGGTGGGGAGCTGCAGGCTGCGGGTGCGGGTGCGCTTGGGCGGGGTGGGCGCCTGCGGAGCGCGGATGGAGAAGCGGAAGGTGGACCCCTCGCCGAGGGTGCTCTCCACCTGGATGGTGCCGCCCATCATGGCCACCAGGTGGCGGCAGATGGTGAGGCCCAGGCCGGTGCCGCCGAAGCGGCGGGTGGTGGAGAGGTCGGCTTGTTCGAAGGGCCGGAAGATGCGGGCGAGCTGGTCGGCGTCCATGCCCAGCCCGGTGTCCGAGACCTCGATCCAGAGCATGTGGGGCCCTGGCGTGGACCGGCTGTACCGGGCGGAGAGGTGCACGTGGCCGCGGGCGGTGAACTTCAGGGCGTTGCCCACGAGGTTGGAGAGGACCTGACGCAGGCGTGTGGCGTCGCCACGGAGGGCCGGTGGCAGGGTGTCGAGGCCGGTGAGTCGGAGCGTGACCGGGCGGTCTTGGACCTGCAGCTCGAACATGGAGCCCACTTCTCGGAGGACCTCGGCAGGGGAGTAGGGGGTGTCCTCGAGCCGCAGCCGACCCGCTTCGATCTTGGCGTGGTCGAGGAGGTCGTCGATGATGGCCAGGAGGGCGCGGGCGGACTGGTTGGCGGTCTCGACGAGGTGGCGTTGGTCGGGGGCGAGGCTGCTGGCGTGCAGCAGCTGGAGGATGCCCAGGACGCCGTTCATGGGGGTGCGGATCTCGTGGCTCATGTTGGCCAGGAACGCGCTCTTTGCCTGGTTGGCTTGTTCGGCGAGGCTGCGGGCGTTGGCTTGGGCGCGGGCGGCGGTCCGGACGGCCTCCTCGGCGGCCTTGCGGTCGGAGATGTCGACGAGGACGCCCACCATTCGGTCGGTTTCGCTGCCGGGGGTGTCGATGACGCGACCGCGTGCGAGGTACCAGACCCACGAGCCGTCGCCGCGGCGAACCCGGTGTTCGCTGTGGAAGGTGTCGGTGGCGCCCGACCGGGCCGCACGGGCGGCTGCGGTGAGCCCGGGGAGGTCGTCGGGGTGGATGAGCGACAGCCACTGGCTGTTGTGGTCGGGAGTGTGGCTGGGAGGGTGGCCGAGAAGCTCTTCCCACTCGCCGAAGATGGTGACCCGGTGGGTGCGGAGGTGCCACTCCCAGAGGGCCATCTGGCCGCCCTCGAGGGCCTGTTGCAGGCGCCCGTTGGCGATGCGAATGGCGCGCAGCTGGCCTTCGATGAGGTGGCGGTCGAGGCGGCGCTGGAGCACGGTGCCCACGGCCTGGGACAAGACCGTGAGTGCGCCGGTGTCGGCGGCTTCGAGCCGGGCGTAGTGCCGGGCGTTGGCGCGGGTGACGCCGGCGAAGAGCAGCCCCAGCACCTTGTCGTCGGGGCCACGGCAGGGCGCCACGACCAGCTGTGCGAGGCCCGGGCCAGCCACGAGCTCGGGCGCGCGGGTGTCGAGAAAGCGGGGGGCGTCGAGGTTGTCGCCGAGCTGCGGCTGGAGGTGCGACAGCCAGTCGGGTGGGAGCTCGTCGGGGGCGAGCCCGGCGACCGCAGCGGGCGCGAAGCCACTGGGGTGCTCGGGGGTGGCGAGGGCCAGGATGCCGAGCTCGGTGTCGAAGACCTCCAAGACGGACTCGGCCACGCGCTCGCGGAGGTCGGTGTCGTTGTGGGCTGACAGGACCGCGGTGTTGAAGCGGTGGATGGCAGCGAAGCGCTCCAGCTCTCGGTCGAGGCGGCTGCGGGTCTCGATGAGGGCCTGGTGGTGGTTGTTGAACCGGGCGACCTGCTGGAGGAGCGTCTCGTAGCGGGACCGCAGTTCGTCGGTGGACAGGTGGGTGGTGGGGGTGTCCATGGCGCTGTTGCTCTACTTCCCGCGACGGTGCAGGACGTGGAGCGCAGTGGTGTAGTTGTGGTAGGCGTTTCTGCCCCCGAGGCGGGCATACTCGCCAAAGCCGTACAGGCCTATCCACGGGGGAACCGCTCCGTTGACACGGAAAGGCTGCTGCATCCGGCTCACGAGCTCTTCTTTCATCACCCGGTTGAACAGGATGCGGCCCCGAGCGAGGCAGTCGGCGTGGAAGACGGCCACCACCTCCCGGTCGTCGATGTCGTCCGCCAGCTGGTCGAGCATGCGGTCCATGTCGTCGAAGATGCGCGCTTCGTCGCGGACGGTGAGCCACAGGCTGGTCCCGACGGGGATGGTGGTGGCGTAGAGCATCGCGCCATCGGCTGCTCTGGACACGACGGCGCGGAGGATGTGTGGGTTGCCGTAGGTGAGGGCGTCGGCGTGGGGTAGGCGCTCGGCGAGCGCACCGGTGGGGATGGTGTCGACGCACTCGGCATCGGCGTGCAGGCCCAGGCGCTCGGTGTAGACCTCCCAGGCGTCGCGGCCATCGAGCTCGTAGATGCGGTTGCCGGTCGCGCGGGTGACCACCATGGGCTCGCCCACAGCGAGGAAGCCGTGGGTGGCGGCGGTGGAGACCTGGACGGTGGGGTCGGCGAAGCCGATGAGGAACGCGGCGTGTTCGTAGACGGTGTCGCCGACCACCTGGAAGTTCTTGAGGCCGCGCATGTTGTCGGAGGATGTGGCGCCGCAGATGGTGACGTGTGGGCCGAGCACGGACTCGATTCCAGCGATGCAGAGGTCGTTGGAGATGTCGATGCCGGGGGCCATCAGGTACACGAAGGAGACGTCGGGAAGCTGGGAGCGGAGCGCGCGGGCGAGCTCGGCCGACCGCTCGAAGGCGTTGCCCCCGTGGATGTCGTCGATGTGCGAGACCGCCAGGTGCGAAGCGCCCGAGATGGCCATGATGGCGACGTCTTTCATGGACTCGCTCACGCCCTCGCGGCCCACCACCCCGCTACAGGATGCCCCCACGATGGCGGCATCGGGGAGGAGCTTGCGGGCCTCGCTCGCGAGGAGGTCGAAGCGGTGACCGATGGAGGCGTGAATGACGAGGAGGTCGCACTCTACGGTGTCTTCGCCAAAGGCGGCCTCGAGGCATTCGTGGATGGCGCGTCGGGAGTTGACGACCCGGGCGCTGGATGAACGAAAGTCGAGCATGGAAGGGCGCCTCCCGGCGGCGAGGGTGGACATCAGGGCCGGGGCGCGGGTGGTGGTGGGGCGCTACGATGAGGTCCTGATGATCGATGTCGTCGGGAAGTACGTATCCTGTTGTGCCCGGGAGGGGGGGGGCCGCCACGAGGGGCTGCGCCGGAAAACCCGCTGCAATTGCGTGGAACCCGTGACCCCGGGACACTGGCGCTCCAAGCGAGGCAGCCATGGTGGTGCCGTGCAGCCTGTGAGCCGAGATGTGGTCCCACTGTCGCAGCCGGTCCGGCAGCTCATCCAAGTCGATGCCGCCCCGGTCGCCACCGGTGTGGGCGATAGGCCTCGGGGTTGCTGGCCTCGGCTTGGGAGGGTGTGGCGCTCGGAAGGCGGAGACCGTGCCGCCGGAGGCCGTTGTGGGGAACGCCTCGGCCGACGTCGGGGAGGTGGATGAGACGAGCGATGCCCCCTTGGGAACCGATGGAGACAGCACACGGCCGGAAGCCTCCGACACCGGGGACGACACCGCGGCGGTCGAAGAGGTGGTTGACGCCGACGGCGATGGGGTGCCGCAAGGGGAAGACTGCGACGACACCAACCCCAACGCCTGGGACCCCACCTACGAGGTGGTTCCCGGCGATCAAGTGGCGTGGCTGGAGTACTTCTGTTCGGGCCACTGCGCGCTTGGGTTGGAGGGCAGCCTGTGGATCGATGAGTATGCTCGACCCGAGGATGTGGCGGCGTTGACTTGCTTGACCGACGTGGGCGGGGACGTCCGGGTCGCCAACAGCCACCTCCTGGTCGACCTTGGTGGTCTGGATGCGTTGCGTCGGGTTGGAGGGAGTGTGCTCATCGGGAGCAACGATGGGCTGCGCGACCTCACGGGGTTGGGGGCGCTCGAGTTCATCGGCGGAGACTTGTCGGTGGCCCAGAATCCTGAGCTGGTGGAGCTTGCTGGGCTCGATAGCCTGGTGGTGGTGGATGGCGGGCTCAGGCTTGGCGACAACCCGAAGATGGTGGCCATCCCCGGCCTCGCAGCGCTCGAGTCGGTGGGAGACGCGGATGTCTCCTACAACCACTCTCTGACGGACTTGGACGGCCTGGCCTCCCTTTCTCACGTGGGTGGCCGCTTCCACATTCTCGACAATGACGCGCTCGTCGATGTGTCCGGTCTCTCGGCGCTGTCGGTTGTGGAGGACACGCTCTACATTGCGGGCAACGACGCCCTCCCAGACCTTCGGGGGTTGGGTGCCATCTCTGAACTAGACGGAGACCTCCTTGTCTCCGGAAACGATGGCCTCACCAGTCTGGTCGGTCTGGACACCCTGACTCGGGTGGGGGGGACCGTCGAGGTGGAGTACAACCATGCCCTCTCGAGCCTGGCGGGGCTGGACGCGTTGACCGGGGTCCACGGAATGCTCACCGTCGAGGGCAACACGGGGCTTTCGAGCATGGAAGGGCTCGACGCGCTCGAGTGGGTGGGGGGGCCCGTCCGGGTGGTCCGAAATGGAGCCCTGCACAACCTGTCTGGGCTGGAACAGCTGGTCTTTGTGGGTGGGACGCTTGACGTCAACCACAACGACAGCCTCACCAGCATTGCGGGGCTCACCTCCCTGAGCACAGTCGGTGACGATGTGACCGTCTCCGAGAACCCGGTGCTGTGCGACGACCAGGTCACAGACCTATGCGCGCTCCTCGGCACGGGGCTGGGCGGAAGCTGCATGTCCTCCAACAACACCGGCACGTGTCCCTGACGCCCGCTGGCCGCTGACCCTCCGTGCTGGAGGCGGGAAGGATCTGTGAAGGGTTCGCCTGCGCCGGGGCACGGGTATGACTGGGGCTCACCCCACCGCCTCGGAGCCCACATGCGCCGCCTCACCGTTTTTCTCATGACTTCCCTGGCTGTGGCCTGCACCGATGCCGAGAAGGTGGACTCGGGTGTGGCGGACGACCCGGGCGACTCTGGCGTGACCGACTCGGAAGACTCGGGGGAGGGGGTGGACTCGGGAGACACGGCCGCTTCGGCGGACCCCGGATGTGTGCTGGCCCATGTGGACGGGCTGGTGCTGGACCGCACCGGCGGGGACAGCCTCTCGCTCGTGTTGCATTGTGAAGATGCCACGGCCGTGGACGGGGCGGAGGTGAGGCTGCCCGACCTGGATGTGACGGTGTCGGTGAGTGGCGCCGCCGAGTCGGACGGCACGACCTGGAAGGGCAAGAGCCTGTCGGAGCTGGAGGAGCTGGTCGCGGAGAAGGGCCTGGCCTTCGGCATGGATGTGTCGCACTACGACCTCGACGGCGAGCTCCGGGTGGTGCCGCCGGCCACGGATGTGGTGGACGCGGTGCGCTTTCACGACAGCCACGCAGACTTCTCGGACACCGTGACCGACGGACGGGGCCAGCTCACGGGCTTCGGCCTGGACATCGCGCAGGTGGTGGTGCAACAGATCGACCGGGACACCGGTGTGGTCGACCATGACGGCGATGGAACGGCGGAGGATGTGCACGTGTGGGCGGCCTCGGTTGCCCACGATGTGGGGGCAGGAACGCTGTCGGTTGGGTTGGATGTGTGTGGGCTGGACGCGGAGTCCACGTGCAGTCCGGCCGCGGTGGCCACGTTGCCCTTCGACCCGACGGCCGCGCCGGATGGGCACGCGCACTACGGCTCCGACCCCGGCTACCGGCTGCCGCTGCTGGCGGTGGAGCACACGGTGGGGAAGCAGGAGGCGGCGTTCGGTGCCACCACGCTCACGTCGACGGGCGTGGCGGTGCAGGTGGTACGCCACACGGCGGCCGGGACGGATGTGGGGCCGCAGGTGGCGCTCGAGGCGGCCGATCTGGGGCTGTCGGCCGGGGCGGGTGTGCACGTGGCCGCGCTGCACTCGGCGTACACGTTCGGAGCGGCGTCGGCGAGAGAGGCGGTGGGCACGCTCACCCTGGCGGGGGTGGGGGAGGCTGCACGCACCGGAGAGGTGGTGGTGTGGGGAGCCAAGGTGGCGGCAGGCGGGACGAAGCCCGAGGGGGTGTGGAACTCGAAGCTGACGGCTGCGACGGCGTTCCCGGCCGCGACCCAACTCATCGCGGGGATGGGGACGGAAGTGCTGGTGTTCTTCACGCAGAGCGACGATGGCGCGCTCACGGCCACGAGCTACCACGCCAAGTCGGGTGAGGTGCTGGGGACGCTGGAGCTCGATGATGTGTCGGGGCCGTTCCTTGCAGTGGACAGTGCGCCGGCAGACTTCGATGGCGACGGAACGCCCGAGCTGGTGGTGCATGCGGTGGATGAAGACGGCGTGCTCTACACGGCGCACGGCGAGCTGTCTGCGCGGTATGGCTTCGCGAAGGCCGACGTCTACACGCCGTGGGGAGACGGCCGCGCGCCCACCACCCCACCCACCATCGAGGTGGGCGACGACTTCGAGTTCGAGTCGAGCATCGATGAGCTGGATGTGTACATCGTGTCGCGCTCGGGGCGCGCGGTGGATGGGGGCCCGGTGTGGGCGACGGGCTGGACGGTGGAGCGGGACAACACAGAGGCGCTCGGCAAGCCGCCCATCGTGCAGGATGTGCTCGCGGTAGACGCGACGGCGGCGCTCGTGGCCCCCGGTGGGGACAGCTGTGGCGACACGGCCAAGGGCTTCTGTGGGCTGGTGCTCGCACAGACGGAACCCGGGGACACCGGGGCGGTTGTGAGCGGGGACGCGGTGTCGGTGGTGTCCACCACGTGGGCTGGCGAAGCGACCCGCGGCATCCCGGTCGTGCAGACCGAGGGCTTCGTGGTGGTGCTCGAGGGCGGTGTCTTCGTGGTCTACGACGCCGCGGGCAACCGGCTGGGCGACCCGCTGCCCTTCGACCCCAACGTGCCGGTGTCGGCCGCGGAGCGTGGGGGCGAGCTGGTGGTGTTCGGTGGCACGGGCGACGTCGAGGGGCGGTCGGTGGCGACGGGCGACCTGGCCATTGTGTGGGTGGACCGCGATGGAGGGCAGGGGACCGCGGTGCTGCGGTCGGCCGATGAATTCCAGATCCCCGAGAAGGTGGTGATGGAGAAGGACGGCGACTTCTACGGTCGGAGCTCGGGCGACGGGTCGCACGGCATCACCCTGACCTACTCGGCGGCCAGCCGTGGAGATGTGGGCGGGTGGTCCAGCATCCTGCACTACGGGCGGGTGGTGGTGGATGAGCCGCCGGGTGCCGGCGAGACCATCGAGCTCGACCCGGCCGACTTCCCCACGGTGGGGAGCGCTTCGGCCGAGACCGACGACCTCGCCGACGGTGCCTACGGCCTGAAGCACCCGCTGTCGCCGGGCATGCCGCTGGGGCCGGGTCCGGTGATGATGCGGAAGGGGCGGGCCAAGAAGCGGCCCGTTGCGCCAGATCCCCGATACGGCGGGATGCGGCCGGTGGGCGACCTGACGGGCGTGACCACGGTGGCGGACTGGACTGCAGAGTCGGAGACCGACGACCTGCTGGCGGTGGTGCCGATGGAGACGGGGACGGCGTGTCCGCTGGCGACCGTGCTGGTGCCGGGAACCTCGCTCGACTCCGCCGCGAACGTGGCCGGGACCGTGGTGTTGGCGACGAGCGACCGCGAAGACTGCGCTGACCTGGCGGTTCCCGTGGGTGCGCTCGACATCGACGGTGAGGGCGCAGAGTGGGCGGTGCTGGCGCAGGCCGACCCCGACGCAGGCACCACGCGGCTCCGTGAGCTGGTGTGGGACGGTGAGGCCTGGCTCTTGCTGCCCGGAGTGACGCTGCCGGTGGCCACGCTGTCGGCGGTGAACACGGGCGACCTGGACGGAGATGGCGTGCAGGACCTCCTCCTCGACCTGCCCGCCGATGGTGACCGGCCGGCGACCCGGCTGTCGCTGCACACGAGGGGCCGCTCGCTGGCGCCGCTCGATGCGACGGGCACCGACTTCGCTGCGGCGCCGTCCGTCTCCGAAGACACCCTTGCCGAGGCCATTGCGGGGCTCGACCCGACGGCCGACCTCGATGGTCTGGACAGCCTGCGCCAAGGGCTGACGGCGGCCGATGAGCCGTGGTTTGTGGTGACCGACGACCTGGCGGGTCAGTGGATTCTGGGCCTGTGCCACGGCGGGAACTCGGCCTTGGCGAGCTGTGGGTGGAGCCGCGATGAGGCGGCTGCCTACCAAGGCCGGGGTCGGCGGCGGGCCAAGCACCTGCGGACCTGGGAGTCGATCCTGTAGGAGGGCCCCCTCCCGGGTGGTCCTACTTCGCCGCTGCTGCCCGCTCTTCGAGGGCCGGGTGCAGGTGCGGCACCGGCCAGCCGTGGACGTCCCCGCCTCGGCGGGCGTACTGGTCGGCCCAGCGCTCGATGGCGTCGATGCTGGCGTGGTCGAGGTGCTGGAGGTCGTGCAGCTCGACCCGCACCACGCGGCCCGGGGGAAGCGCTTCGAGGGCTTCGGCGAGGGTGGGCAGGGTGACGAAGCTGGCGTTGCCATCGAGCGCCACCACGAGCTCGTCCGTCTCTTCATCTTCGGTGACCGTGACCTCGAGCCGTGCGGTCTGCCAGACGAGACGGGCGATGGCCAGGCCCACCCCGACGAGCACGCCCGTGAGGAGGTCCACCACCACGATGGTGCCGACCGTGGCGGTGTAGATGCCCACCTCTCCCAGGCCGAAGCGCTTGAGTTCCTTGATCTGGGCGGGCTTGACCAGGCGGAAGCCAATGTAGACCAGCACTGCGGCGAGGCTGGCGACAGGAATCAGGCCCAGGAGCCCGGGAAGGACCACGATGAGGCCCAGCAGCCACACGCCGTGGAGGGTGGCCGACCAGCGGGTGGTGGCGCCGGCGTCGACGTTGGCCGAGCTGCGCACGATGACTCCGGTGAGCGGCAGCGCCCCGAGGGCTCCGCAGACCACATTGCCGAGGCCCTGGGCGGCCAGCTCGCGGTCGTAGTCGGTGCGCACGCCGTCGTGGAGTTGGTCGGTGGCGGTGGCGCACAGCAGACCCTCGGCGCTCGCCACGGCGGCCAGGGCAGCGGCCGAGCCCCAGAAGGCGGGCTGCTTGAGCAGGGCGAAGGTGTCCCAGCCAGGGGTGTTCAGGGCGGCGCCCAGGCTCTCGGGGACGCTCACGTAGGAGACCTCAAGGCCGAGGCCCAGGGCGAGGAGGGTGCCGAGGCCCACGCCGATGAGTGCGCCGGGCACCGCCTTGAGCTTCTTGGGCCGGAAGGCGGTCCAGAGCACGATGGCCACGATGGTGACGGTGCCCACGAGGGCGGCCTGCTGGTGTTGGGAGAAGTCGACCGGGAGCGCGGCGTCGTACAGCGCGGTGGGGATGGTGAGCAGGTTGGTGAGGCCGTCGCCCGCGGGGGAGTGGTCGAGCATCACGTGAAACTGCGAGCCGAAGATGAGGATGCCGATGCCAGCGAGCATGCCGTGGATGACCGCGGGCGAGACGGCGCGGAACAGGCGGCCGAGGCCCGACAGGCCGGCGACCAGCTGCATGAGGCCGGCGAGTCCGACCACGAGCCCGAGGGCAGGCAGTCCCCACTGCTGGATGAGGTCCCACACGATGACCGCGAGGCCGGCCGCAGGACCGCTCACCTGGAGGGGGGAGCCGGCCGCCGTGCCGACGACGAAGCCGGCGACAATGCCGGTCAGCAGGCCCAAGGCAGGCGGAGCGCCGGATGCGATGGCCACCCCCATGCACAGGGGCAGGGCGACGAGGAACACCACAAATGATGCGAGCAGGTCGCGCGCAGGAGGAAGTTGCATCGGAAACTCCGTACAGATTCGCCGGACAATGGGCGATGCCCCGCGCAGCTGGGCGCTGCACGCATGGGGCGTGGACACGCGAATGCTCGCTCCAGCAGGGGTTCTGGACGAGATCACTGGGATGTGTACCCACTCTACGGATCTGAGACTGTGCGGTCAATCAGATCATTTGGAGATGTGGATTCGGAAATTTCGAATAAAGGTGGCGAGGGAGGGCTGAATCCAAATATCAATTCGAGTTTTCCGAATCCATGGGGCTGAAGATGGACTGGCTCAACTACCACCACCTCCTCTACTTCTGGGTCACGGCGCGCGAAGGCAGCATCACGCGGGCGGCTCGGCGGCTGAACTTGTCGCCCAGCACGGTGTCTTCGCAGGTCAAGGCGCTGGAGGGAGCGTTCGGGCACGCGCTCCTGGAGCGGCGTGGTCGGGGGCTGGTGCTCACGGACGCCGGGCGCACCACCATGGAGTACTGCGACGAGATCTTTTCGTTGGGTCAGGAGCTCCGCGAAGCCATGACGGCGGCCTCACCAGTGGCGCGGGCCCAGCGCTTGCGGGTGGGCGTGGCCAACATCCTGCCCAAGCTGGTGGCGTATCGGCTGCTCGCGCCGGTGTTGCACATGGAGCGTCCGGTGCGCCTCATCTGCAAAGAGGACACCGCCGAGGCCTTGGTGGCGGAGCTGGCCCTGCACCACCTCGATGTCGTCATCGCCGATGCACCCGTGGGGATGGCCCGCGAGCTCCGCGCCCGCAGCCTAGAGCTGGGCGAGAGCGGCATCGTAATGATGGCGGCCCCCGAGCTGGCCCGTCGGTACATCAAGGGGTTTCCGAAGTCACTCGATGGGGCGCCCTTCCTGCTGCCCGCCCACGGCACGACCGTGCGCCGTCAGCTGGAGCCATGGTTCGAGCGCCACGGCATCCGGCCCCACATCGTGGCCGAGTTTGGCGAGAGCGCCCTGCTGAAGGCCTTCGGACAGGAAGGCGCGGGCATCTTTCCGGTGCCGTCGGTGGTGGAGCGAGAGGTGGCGGTGCAGTACAGCGTGCGCCCGCTCGGTCGGGTGGACGGCGTGCTGGAGACCTTCTTCGCCATCACGATGGAGCAGAGGGTGGTGAGTCCCATCATCCGCCACCTGCTCGACCAGGCCGACGGAATGTTGGAGCACCACGACCGTGAGGCGGAGGGGTAGGGGTGGGCTACTCGCCAGGCGCCGACACACACCCTTGCAACGCTGGCTGGAGCTGGTCGCCGAGGGCCCGGACTGCGCGGCGCATCCCCTTGACGGCGTTGGTGTAGCCGTCGCCATGTTGGACCTGCGTGACGTCGAATTCCTGGCGGACGGTGCGGTCGCCTTGGTGGATGGTGTAGCGGCCGCTGGCGAGCACCTTGGCGTCGTTGGTGGCGTGGAAGCGGTCGAACTCGACGATGAGCGTGCAGTCTGCGCTTTGGCGGTGGCCGGCGATGATGTCGAGCGTGGGCAGGGCGGTGGAGAGGTCGCGGACGAGCACCTTGCGGACGGAGGTGTCGATGGGCTCGCCCCAGTGGTGGTACTTCGCGGGGCGGACCTCGTTGGAGTTCACCTGCATCACGAGGCTGCGGGTGAGGAGGTAGTCGGGGAGCGTGACCGCCTTGAGGTCGACGCGCCCCTCGGGTGCGGGGCGGTCGGAGATGGCCTGGCCGTTGGTGGCTTCGAGAACGAGCGAGTAGTAGTGGTTCTGGGCGGGCGGCGGCTTCCGGCAGCCGAGGAGTGCGGCCGTGGAGAGCAGGACGAGGGTTCTCATGGTGCGGCCCCTGTCGGTTCGGCGTCCGGTTCACCACGGGGCCCCACCAGGATGGCATTGGGCTGTTCGCGGAGCTGGCGGACCAGCGGGGTGACTTCTGCGAGGGCCCGCTCCAAGGAGTTCAGGCTGCGGACCAGCTCGCTGTGGGGCTCGGAGCCTGCCGAATAGTGGCTCGCCAGGCGCTCGTAGCGTTCGAGGGTGTCTTGGGCTTTGGCGAGGGTTTGCAACGTTTCGTCGGTGACTTCTTCGAGTGGGATCTGGTTGACCTTGCGGGCGGTCTTCTCGAGCAGGACCAGGAGCTGGTCGACCCGGCCTTCGGTGGCGGGAATGACGGTGTAGCCGGCGAAGACAGTGGTGTGTCGGCTGCGGACCGCCCGGTGCTGGAGCTCGATGACCTTGGCGCCGGTGACGAAGTTGGTGACCTTGATCTCGCCGTGGAGGCCGGTGCGGATGAGCTCGAGGATGCGCTCTTCGGCGATGGTGGAGGCGTCGTCGGTGTCGGCGTAGCCCAGGCGGCCGGGCTCGATCTTGAAGAGGATGGGGATGCGGGCGGAGGGTTCGAGCAGCAGGACGCCTTCGTCGCTGTAGTCGATGTCGGTGCGGAGCACTTCGCCCACCTTCACGCCCCGGTACTCGACGGGCGCGCCGGGCTGGAGGCCGCGGATGGACTTGTCGGCGAGGAGGATGTACTCGAGGGAGTGCTCGTAGATGCGCTCGTTGATGGCGCCTTCGTGGGGGTAGACCTCGAACTCGGTGTGGGCTTTCGTGACCAGCTCGCCGGGTTCCTTGCCCTCGGGCACACCGAAGGAGATGCCGCCGGCGGCGATGGTCTCGAGGGTCTCGAACTCCAGCCGAGCGCCATCGGCCGTGACGTCGACCGCCACCCCGCTGTTGAACCAGAAGCGGGTGTTGGTGGTGATGAGTTGGTCGTACGGGGCGACGATGAAGGCGTCGTAGGTGGTGCGTCGGCGCTCGAGGTCGAACTCCACATCTTCGATCTTGCCGGCCTCGAGGCCACCGAACATGAGTGGGGTGCCGGCGTCGAGGTGCTTGCCGGTGGTGCTCGCCAGCGTGATGTGCAGGCCGGGGGTGCCGATGGGGGTCTGGGGCGGGGCATCGAGGCCGTCGTAGCCCTCGAAGGTGCGGCGGTGGATCTGGTTGCCGCTTCCGGGCGCCATCTCGATGTAGGCGCCCGACAGCAGCGTGCCGAGGCCGGAGACGCTCAGCGCATTCACCCTCGGGCGGACGATCCAGAAGGTGGTGTCTTCGCGGAGCAGGTGCGCGTTTTCCTTGTGGATGCGGGTCTCGATGACGACGGTCTCGGCGTCGTCGGAGAGGCTCATGCCCAGCACCTCACCCACCTCGACGTTCTTGGTGCGGATGCGGGTCTTGCCGGGTTCGATGCCCTGGCCGTCTTCGAACCGAAGCTCCACCAGCGGACCCTGGCCCACGTAGTGTTGGTAGACCATCCAAGTGGCGATGCCGAACGCCACCAACGGCACCAACCACACCGGGCTCCACCGGTTGACGTGCGCGACCTTGGCCTGCGGAGCCGTGTTGTCGGGCGGAGGCTGGGGGGGCTCCTCGCTCATCGTTCCTGGCTCATGGTTCCCGGAGGGCCCACAGCAAGCGAGGGTCGAAGGACGTCGCTGCGAGCATGGTTGTAAATACCATCCCGGCGAAGGCGAGCGCAGCGGGACCGGGCACGACGGCCATGATGTTGCCGAACTGAATGAGCGCGACGAGGACACCCACGACGAACACATCGACCATCGACCAGCGGCCCACGAGCTCGGTGATGCGGTAATACTCGGTCTTCTTCTGCAGCGCGGATGACCACTGCAGCTGGCAGGACAGGCACAGCCACACGAGAATCAGGATCTTCCCCACCGGCACGAGCACGCTGGCGACGAAGATGATGGTGGCGATGGGGTACGAGCCGTGGTGCCACAGGGTGATGACCCCGCCGATGATGGTGCTGCCGCGTGGGTTGCCCCACCTGGCGGTGTACATGATGGGGAGGAAATTGGCGGGAAGGTAGAGCAGCACGCTCGTGAGGAGCCAGGCCCAGGTGCGCTGCAGGCTGGGGTTCCAGGCGACCTTGGTGGGGCCGGGGGCATGGCCGTGGGTGCCGCAGCGGGGGCAGTGGGCGGTGCCGAGGGGCAACACCGTGGTGCACACCGGGCAGCCTTGGACGCCCCGTGCGGTGGCGGTGTGGTCATCCATGGGTGGGCTCGGCTGCGCGGGTGTGGAGGTGGTCGAGCTGGTTCCACAGCTCCCGGCGGTCGAAGTTGAGCGTGATGAGCACCACGCCCAGGGTGAACAGGGTGTAGGCCCAAAACGACAGCCCCAGGTCGACGTCGGCGAGGTCGACAATCTTGATGAAGCTGATGAGGATGCCCACGAGGAAGATCTCGGCCATGTTCCAGGGGGCGAGTGCAATCGACCACCGCAAGCATGTGCGGACGGCGGGCAGCTCGCGGCCCACCTTGATGGCCAGCGACACGTAGGCCACGCAACACAGGATCATGGCGGGCACGAGGACAATCGACGCGAACACGATGGCGGCGAGCAGGCGGTGGTCTTCGGTGAAGAGGACGGCCACGCTGCCCAGCAGGGTGACCTCCTGTTCGAGGCCGCGGGCGTTGAGCGTGATGAAGGGGAAGGCGTTGGCCAGGCCAAGGAAGACCAGTGCGCTGAGAGAGTAGGCGAACAGCTTGTTTTGGGCGTCGGGGCGCTTGGCGGTGAGCAGGTGGTTGCACCGCGGGCAGTGGGCGTGTTGCTTGGGCGCGAGCGGCGGCACGGCGACGAGGAGGTCGCACTCGTGGCACGCGATGTTGGAGGCGGGGGTGACGGTCACGAGGAGAGGCTACCGGCGGCGTGGACCAGGAGCAAAGTAGACGGTCGGGTGCGGCGCGTCATGGGTGCCTTTGACCTGAATCGGTCATGTTGAGGTGCGCAGGGAGAGCGCATGCGCAGACGCACCTTCATCGGAGCCCTGCCGCTGGCCGGAGTGGCCCCGGCGGTGGCGGTCGCCCGTCCGTCCCCCATTCCCGAAGCCGAGGTGGACGCGTTCCTCGCCGAGCTGGACCACGACCTCGAGCGGCTGTCCCGCACCCGGGGACCGCGTCCGTTGCGGCGGTTCCTGGCGAAGCAAGGGCTGCGACCGGGCCTGCTGGGCGACACCCTGGCGACGCTCCAGCTGGCCAGCGACTGGCACGACAGCTCCGAGGCAGTGCAGGCCCACGCGGGCTTCCAGCAGCGGCTGATCGACCGAGCGGCCCGGCTGGGAGCCGACCTGTGTGCCCTCTCCGAGGCCCTGATGCGCTTGCCACGCGAGACACGGCGGACCACCCACCGCATGCTCCGGCGGCCCAACCGGTCGCTGCGGGTGCTGGAGGCTGGGTTCCTTGGGAAGGACGGCCCGATGCTGAAGCGGCGGCGGGCCCACCTGCGGGGCAGCTTCGGCAACGCGGCGCGGATGGCTGCGCGCTCGGATGACCTGGTGGTGGAGCTGGTCGACGCGCTGGACCACATGTGCGAAGAGGCCGGGACCACGCGGCAAGCCATGGCGGCGTTGCGGGTGAGCGACGACGACGACGGGTGGGACCCCGACGACGACCGACGACCGCAGGCGCCCGACCAGACCGAGCCGCGCACCCTGGAAGAAGCGCAGGAGGCCTACTGGCAGGCACGCTCGTTGGGGCTGAAGGCGCTGGGGCTGGCGTTGACTGCAGGCGGGCTGGCGTTCATTGCGACATACGCCGCACTCCTTGCGTCCACGCCATCGGTCGTTGGAATCGTCATTGCGTCGGTGCTGTCGTTGGGCGTGGCGCCGATTCTTCTGTTGGTCTCCATCGTGGCCTTCATCACGGCGCGGGTCATCTGGAAGCGGGAGGTCGAGGGCCGCCACAACGAAGCCCCTGCCGCAGAGGACGCTCGGTATCGCGCACGGCTGGCGCCGCTCTATGCCGACCCGGGGCCCCTTCCTGCCTAAGGGCGTCAGTCGAGCCGCACCACTTGTAGAGACGACAGCGGCAGGGCCACCAGCGCAGCTCCCGCCCAGCGCACCTCTCCAATCGGCGGGAGGTCGGTGGTGCGCGCTGTGGCTTGCGTGACACGCTCCGCGCCGTCGAGGTCGAACCGTGCCACCTGGCTGCCGAACACCGCGGCCAGAGACCGGGCGTCTGCCGAGAGCTCGAGGTGGTGGAAGCGGTCGCCGAGGTCGTCGTCGGGAAGGGAGATGTCGGCCAGCCGCTCGCCCGTCTGGGCGTCGAATAGCCAGGCGTGGTTGTCGGGGTCGCCCACCAGGACCACCCGGTCGGCAGAGACGTCGCCCGCGCACACGTAGCGGTCGACATCCCAGCGTTGCGTCTCGGCGCCTGTGGAGCGGTTGTGCAGCGTGGCCAGGCCCTCGCCCACCAGGAGGACGTGGTCGCCATCGGCTGCGGCATGGCAGGTCTCGCGGTCCCATGTCCACCGGGTGTGCCCTTCCAGGGAGGTGACCGCGCCGCCCGACCGGCCCATCCAGAGGAGGCCGTCGTCGAGAACCAGCGCGTGGCGGGCGTCGGAGAGGTGGAGGTCGAGGGCGGTGTGCGCCTCGTTGTGGTGCCGTGCCAGCCACGAGGCCGAGCCGTGGATGAGACTGCCGTCGGTCCGCCAGCCCACCACCGGAGACAGGTCGCCGCGTTCGTGGGTGACGGGGGGCACCACCTGCAGCAGCTGGCCATCGGCGACGGACCACACGAGCGCACGCCCTTCTCGGTCCACGGCGGCGACACGCGTTCCGGTGGGGTCGACGCGAAGGTCCCGGAGGCGCGACGGGGCGCCGGTGATGGGAGGGTCGTTGCGGGCGTCGAGGGGATGGGCCACCCGGAGGCTTCGGCCGGCACCATCGACAAACACGACCGCATCTCCCGTCGGGGACAGGGCCACTGCAGGGTCGGCGACCTCGCCCCAGTCTCGGGCGGGCTCCAGGCCGCGGCGGGTGCGGCGCCAGGACTGCAGGTGTCCGTGGACGTCGGTAGCCACGACCACTTTCCCGTCGGCGCCCACAGCAAGGGCATCGGACCCGTTCCAGGACTCGTCGGCGACATAGGCGAGTGTGGGGCCGGGGGCGGTCTTGTTGGCCGGCCAGAGGTGCAGCCCACCGCCGAGGACCACCCACCCATCGTCGGTGGTGGTCGCCCGGGCGACGGCGTCGGAAGCACCCTCGGGGTCGGTGTTTCCGAGCGACCGGCCCGTGGCGACGTCGACCCGGTGGATGGCGTCCATGCGCACGAGTGCTCGGGTGCCGTCGGCGCTGGCCGCGATGCCGCTCACCGGTTGGTCGAGTGCGGCGCGTCCGACCTCGGTGATGGTGCCGCTGGCGTCGACGGCGAGTCGGTACAGGGTGCCGGCCTCGTCGCCGACGAGCAGCCCATCGGGTGTGGCGTCGAGGGCGTAGGCGGGACCGTCGAGGGTGTGGCTGTGGCGGGCTTCGAGGGTGTGGGGGTCGATGACAACGACGGTGGCCGGGGTGTCTTCGCCGGACAGCAAGACGGCCGTGCCCGGGGTGGCGCGCAGGCCGACGAGGTCGACGACCGGTGCCTCTCCCGGGGCTTCCCACTTCCCGCGGGCATCCAATGAACCGCTCTCCCAGGCCCACACGGCGGACTCTGTGGTGCTGAAGATGCCGGTGTCGGTCCACACCACGTCGTCGATGTTGGCGTCGTGGAGGGAGCCTGCGGTGCCGAGCCAGGTGGCGGACAGCCGGGCCGACCGAGGACCGGCCGGTGGGGCATCGAAGGGGATGGGCGCGCCGGGGTCGAGCCAGCTGATCACGAGGTGCAGGTCGACCTGGAGCGAGCCATCGGCCTTCCGGCCCGAGCCACGGAGGTCGAGGGAGCGCAGGTGCCCGCCGCCGAAGCACCCCGACACGGCCTGGCTCATGGTGAGCCCCTGCGGTGGGGTCTGCTCCAGGTCGAGCTGAAAGGACGTGCACGGGTGACCGCTGGCGGTGGTGTCGGCCCCCACGACCCCTTCTCCTTGGAGCCTGGCCTCGCCGAGCCAGGTGGGCACCACGCGGTCGACCGACCAGCGCTGTCCGGAGGAGAGGGTGCGGGCGGGCAGCGGGAACCCGAAGGATGCGAGGGTGGCGGTGCCGCCGTTGACGGGGGTGTGCACGCCTTCGCGCGTGAGCCGCATCTCTTCGGTGAGGTCGAGCTGGCCGGCCATCGCCTGGAGCATCATGGCGGACAGGCTGTCGCCCTCGGGGACCGGTGTCCCCGGGAAGTGCCACGCGAAGTCGTGCCCTTCGACGTCGTCTCGGTAGGACCCGGCGGTGGCTTCCACCCTGCTCATCAGGTGCGCGGTGCCCTGGCCGTCCACCGTGCCGACCTTGTGCTGGACCACCTGCTCGTAGCGCTCCACCCGGTCGAAGATGGGGGAACCGTCGAGCGTGGCCTTGCTGTGGAGCTCCACCACCACGTGGTAGCGCATGACTTCGCCGGTCGAGGGCCGCCAGGTGAGGTCTGCCGCTCGGGCTCCGGGAAGCAGGGGAAGCAGCATGAGCATGGACATCGGCACCCTCCGTCGGCGGCGGGCTACTATCCTGTGTGTCCTGTGGGGGCGTCCTAAGCTGGGAGTGGTCAGCTTTCAGCTTTCAGCTTTGGGTGTGGCATCGGCCAGGCCACGGCCGACGTGGGGCGGGACGAGGACGGCTCAGCCCTCCGGCCACACCAGCGGCTCGAGGGTGAGCTCGAAGGAGTCGTCGGGGGTGTCGAGGTAGACCGTGCCCTCTGTGCGTGTCAGCTGCCAGCGGACCCGGCGCCCCAGGCTGTCCCCGATGGCGCTCACCACGGCAGGGTCGATGCCGTAGAGCACGATGTCTTGTGCGTTGTGGACCGTGGCCCCTGCGAGCGTGCGCAGCCAGGGCTCCCACCTCTTGTGGCAGTACACCACCACCCGGTCCGCCGCCTTGCTGGCCTTGTGCAGCCGTGCGGCTCCCGGCGTGCCCACTTCAATCCATGCTTCGAGCCGACCCGTGAGGTCGCGCTGCCAGACCGCGGGCTGTTCGTTGGCCGCCAGACCGCCCGTGAAGTCGACCCCTTCCGCGTACTCCAGCGCATACGCGAGAACACGTGTCACGAGGTAGGCTTCGCTCTCGCTGGGGTGCTGCGCCACCTTGACGGTGAGCGCTTCGTAGGTGCCACGGTCGACATCCGACAGCTCGATGACGATGGTGCGGATGGTGGACGACAGCGCCATGCGGGCTCCGGGGTTGGCTTTGAGCGGTCAGCGGTCAGCGGTCAGCGGTCAGCTTTGGTGTGGCGGGTCCTATCGTGGTGGCGGAGGCGGCCAGTGGTTGGGGTGGGGTGCTTCGAAGGGTTGTGGCTGTGTGGGCTTCCAGCGGCCAGCGGCCAGCGGCCAGCCTGGTTGCGGAGGGTGCTTCTCGCTCGGTGATGGGCGTGATGAAGTGCCGCAGCCGGGGTGGGACCGCTCCACGATGGTACCTGCCACAACCAAGCTGGCGACTGGCCGCTGGCTGCTGGTAGCCGCAGTACCACCACGCTTCCGAGCAATCAGCGACCAGCCTGGTTGCGGTGGGTGCTTCTCGCTCGGTGATGGGCGTGATGGCGTGCCGCTGCCGGGGGTGGGGGGCGCTCCACGATGCTACCTGCCACCACCAAGCTGGCGACTGGCCGCTGGCCGCTGGTAGCCGCAGTGCCACCACCCTTCCGAGCAACTGCCCCCAACTTGACGGGCGCACCGACTGGCCACCCCCAAGCTGAAAGCTGAAAGCCGACCCCCGCTACCAGAGCTCGTCGGACCAGCCCTTCTTCTGGATCGTCCACACCGCCTCGACCGCGCCGTCTTGGGACACCAGGGTGACCTTGCCGTCAGCCACGGTGACCGTGCCCTTGCGGTGTGCTTCGGGGAGGTCGTCGGGTGCGCCGGCCACCCAGTCGTAGGAGTTGGTGAGCGTGAAGTCGCACCACTTCGAGTTGTTGCGGGCGCAGCCCTGGCTGCCGGTGAGCGTGGACACGAGCAGGAAGCCGGTGAACGCGAACATGCCGGTGAGGGGGAGCTCGTGCAGCCACTTCTGGAGACGGTTGGTGGTCATCGTGCCCTCAATGTCAGCTGGTCGCCGCCCTGGCTCCAGTCGTCGTCGGAGGGGGACAGGCCCTTGTTGATGGCCGCGAGCGTTTCGTCGAAGCCGTCGGCTTTCATCCGCTTGTAGGGCTCGAACACCGACGCATCGACGCCGGTGACGCTGTCGAGGGTGAGCTCGTAGCCCTCGGTGCGGCAGGACATGGCGGTGTCGGCGATGGCCTGGCTCCAGGCGAGCGCACCGCCCAGGGAAAAGGCTGCCCCGTAGAGGACAATGCGTGGAATGGCCACATTTGGCATGGTGGAGTCCCTCCTTGGTTCGCGCATCATAGCAGCATCTTATGGGGGGGGATGTCTCCAACCTTCATCCGTGGCTTGAAGGTGGGGGTGACTTGACGCCTGACAGCAACCTGGACGAAGCGCGATGCGCTATGCGGTGCGGGGTTCGACGGGAGTGCCCATGATGCGGCGTGCAGCGATGGTGGCGGGACTGGGGCTGGGGACGTGGGTCATCGGGTGCCCGAAGCAGCCCCCACCGGTTCCTCCGAGCGGTGTGCTGTCGCCTCTGGAAGCGCTCGGCATGGGCATCTACAAGCGCGAGGGGTGTGGCCGCTGTCATCCCAACAAGCCGGGGCCCCAGACACCCGAGGAATACGAGACCACCACGCGACTCGGGCTGGCCGACCGGGGCGGGATGTACCCGGACCTGTGGCACTACTACCACTTCCAAGAGCCGACCAACACCTCGCCGCAGAGCGAGATGCCGGCCTTCGGCCACTTGCTCGACGCCCCCATCGAAGGCTGGAGTCCGGCGGCCCGGGCACAGGCCGAGTCCATCGCAGCCGGGCTGGCCAAGGAGCGCGTAGACACGCCTGCCAACCGCGAGGTCATCGCCCTCATCGCCTACATTCAGTCCCTGGTTCCGGACCGCCCGCCCTCGATGTCCGCCCGCGCACTCGAGCCGGAGCCCGCGCCCGCCCTCCCCGACCCCACAGACCCCACCACGCGCATGGCGGGAGCGGAGGTCTACCAGGCCAACTGTGCGTCCTGCCACGGAGCCGACCTGGAAGGAGGCGTCGGCCCCAACCTGAAGGACGACCAGTGGACCTACGGCGGCTCGCTCGAAGACATCCTCCGCATCACGCGCGAAGGCAAGCTCGAACAGGGAATGCTGGCATGGGAGTCCATCCTGAGCGACCTCGAGACCGCGCAGGTCGCGGCCTACGTCTACGCCCGCTCGCGAGAATCGGGCCCCCCCACGGTCAGTCCTTGATCTGGAGCGTGTGGGTGCGCTTGTTGCCGTCGCGCTTGAACTTCACCACGATCTGTTTCTTGTTGCGGACCAGGCCGTAGGCTGCGGCAGCTTGGGCTTCGGTGGCCAGAGGGTGGCCGTTCACAGACAGCACCACGTCGCCGTTTCGGAAGCCGAGGTGCCGTGCATCGCGGGTGTCGACCCCCTTGAGTGCCCAGCCCTTGCCCTTCTCGGCCACCTTCGCAAACTTGCGGGGGTGGTCTTCCCACTTCTTCACGAGGCTGCGCTTGACCGACCACTTGTTGCCCCCGAGGGCCACGATGCCGGCGGGCGGGCCCTCGCTGGAGGCGGAGGGGGTGCTGGCGGCGGCAGAGCCGTCGTCTGTGGGGGCATCGGCGGCCTCGGCGTTGGCCGCATGCCGCTTTCCACGCTTGCCGGGCCGCTCGCGCGGGGTGGGCTCGACGACCTCGGGTTCTTCGGCCGATGGCTCGGAGGCGATGTCGACCGGTTCGTCGGTGCCCAAGGCACAGGCGAGGGTCCACATGGTTCCGAAGGCCAGCATCCATCGCATCGGTCGCATCGTTCATCCGGGGGCGGGGGAGGGCAGGGGATACCCGCTTGAGGGAAGGCGGGCGAGGGGCGGTGGCCGACGGTGGCTCGCCGACCTGCCGGCGACGCCGTACGACCGGGTGCATTCAACAGGTGCGCCATGACCCGTCTCCTCACGCTCAACATCCACGGTGGCCTCGGGCAGCAGCTCCGGCCGCTCACCGCGCTGGTGCAGGCCTGTGACGCCGACATCCTGTGCCTGCAGGAATGCCACCCGGCCGTGATGCAGTGGCTCCAGCGCGCCCTGCCCGACGCCTCGGGACGGGGCTGGACGGCGGCCTATGCGCCGGCGTCGTATCTTGGCAATGCGGTGCTTGGTCGATTCCCGACTCTGCGGACTGTGCAACATGCGCTGACCGCGTCCGAACGCACCGAGGTGCGCAGTGCTCTGGACGTGTGCTTCGACCACCCCGACGGCCCGCTGCGCGTGGTGTGCACCCACCTCGACCACCGGTCCGCCGACGCTCGGATGGCGCAGTGGACGCAGCTGTCTCAGCACACGGATGCGGTGGCGGGCGGCCTGTTGGTGGGCGACCTCAACGCCCTGAAGCGCGACGACTACGATGCGGCCACCCTGGCTCGTGTGGCGGCGGAACGGGCCGCTGCACGGTGGGAGCCCCCGGGCTTTGCACTCCTGGACGCACTCGGTGCAGCCGGGTTCGTGGACGCCATGGCCGGCCATCCGCCCTCTTGGACCAGCCGCTTCCAGACCCGCATCGACTATGTGCTCGCTGCGCCGGACTGCCCGTGGCGCATGGTGGGTCCGCGCACGGTGCCGGCCATCGACCGAGGGGTGACCGACCACAACGGGGTGATGGTCGAGCTTCAGCACATCTGACACGGATTCCCTGTCGGGGAGACCTTGGCTCCCCGACCCCGGAGCAGCCGTGCTGCGGAGGGCCCCGAATCGGGTCGATCTATCCGACGGCGACGGGGTATGGCAGACTCCCTCCACCCCCCACCGATTGGGTGTTGTCTCGGATGTCTCGTCTCCTCTCCCAGCTCTCGGTGGGCCTCTTGCTCGGGTGTGGCGCGAAGGTGGCCGACCCCGGGGAGTCGTCGCAGACCGAAGCCACGGAAGCGACGGACGACCCGGAGGGGGCCATCGCGGCGACGTCGCCCGGGCGCGTGGTGCTCCATCGACTCAACCGCGCCGAGTACAACAACACGGTGCGCGACCTGCTCGGCACCACGCTCACCCCCGCCGATGCTTTCCCGGCCGACGACTATGGCCATGGCTTCGACAACATCGCCGGCACGCTGTCCATGTCGCCCCTGCACATCGAGGGCTACGAGCGGGCGGCGGGCGAGCTGATGGACTGGAGCCTGGGTGTGGGCATGTTGCCCGTGCTGCGCGAGCAGTGGTTTGGTGTCGACGAGTCGATGAACGCCACCATCGGCCAGGCGGCTGCCGACTATTGGATGCTGCCCGGAGCCGGCGACCTCACCACCACCCACACCGTCTCTGCGGCCGGTCCGTACACCTTCTCGGCGCGGGCCTTTGGCTGGCAGGTGGGGTCGGAGCCGGTGCGCATGGTGCTCCTGGTCGACGGCGAGGAGGTCCTCGAGACCGACGTGGTGGCCGTGGTGGGCGAGCCCGAGGTGTATTCCGTGGAGCTGGAGCTGGACGCCGGCGAGCATGTCTTCGGGGTGCGCTACCCGGGAAGCGCGGCCGACCCACCTGTGGAAGACAGCCTGTTCGTGCAGTGGCTTGCATTGGAAGGTCCGTACGATGTGATGGGCACGCCCACGGGCGACCCCACCCGGGTGATTCCGTGCGGGGTCGACGAAGCGCCGTCTGCCGCGTGCGTGGAAGAGATGGTCCGCACGTTCGCGCCACGGGCCTGGCGACGGCCGGTCACCGACGACGAGGTCGCCCGCCTGACCGACCTTCACGCCCTGGCCCTCGACACCGGTGTGCACTGGCACGAGGCGGTGTCGGTGGTGGGGCAGGCGATGCTGCTGTCGCCCCACTTCCTGTTCCGGGTGGAAGCCGACCCCGCGCCGGGTGCTGGTCCGCGCCCACTCGACGACTGGGAGCTGGCGTCGCGGATGTCGTACTTCCTGTGGAGCTCCATGCCGGATGCAGAGCTGTTCGCGCTCGCTGCCGAAGGTGCCCTCCAGGACGATGATGTGGTGGAAGCCCAGGTGCGCCGGATGTTGGCCGATGACCGGGCCCTTGCGTTGGTGGACAACCTGGCCGGGCAGTGGCTGCAGGTGCGGGTGATGGACAGCGTGGAGCCCGACCCCACTCAATTTCCGGAATTCGACGACACGCTGCGGGCGTCGATGCAAGACCAGATGTGGCTGCAGGCTGCGGATGTGCTGCTGGCCGACCGCTCGATGCTCGACCTCATCACCGCCACCCACGGGTGGTCCGATGGTCGGCTGGCGCCCATGTTGGGGGTCGACCTCCCCGCCGACGCCCCCTTCCAGCCGGTCGACCTCTCCCACACCCTCCGGCGCGGAATGCTCGGCACGCCCGGTCTCCAGACCACTCTGGCCACCCCCTCCCGCACATCCCCCGTGCTGCGGGGCAAGTGGGTGCTGACCAACCTCACGTGCCAGCCGCCACCGCCGCCGCCGGCTGGCGTGGAGTCGTTCGAAGAGGCTGCGGCCGACGACGCCGACCTCTCCATGCGCGAGCTGCTCGAGAAGCACCGCGAAGACCCCTCATGCGCCTCCTGCCACAACGCCATGGACCCCATCGGCCTGGGCATGGAGCACTTCAACGCCATCGGCGCCGACCGCGACGTCGACGAACGGGGCGAGCCCATCGACGCCTCCGGCACGTTGCCCTCGGGTGAGTCATTCGACGGCCTACCCGAGCTGGCCGCCATTCTCGCGACGGAGCACACGGTGCCCGGGTGCATGGTCGACAAGACGTTCACCTATGCGCTGGGGCGCGCCCCCACCGACGCCGACGTGCCCTACCTCGAACACATCGAAGCCCGCTTCATCGACGCCGACCACCGCTTCGCCGACCTCGCCGTGGGAATCGTGTTGTCCCATCCCTTCCGTTGGCGGGCGGAGGAGGCGCCATGAGCCGTCGCTTTCGTCCCGACCGTCGCACCTTCCTGCGCAGCACGCTGGGTGGACTGGCCATCCCGTTCCTGCCGTCGGCCCAGCCTCGCGCGGCGTGGGCCGACACCCCTACCAGTCCCCGCCGCCTGTTGTATTGGTTCCTACCCAACGGCATCCAGATGGACTGGTGGACCCCTTCCACCACCGGCTTCGGCTACGACCTCCCCACCATCCTGGCCCCTCTGGCTGCGGTCCAAGACGACGTCTCCGTGCTCACGGGGCTCTCCGCGGATGCCGGCTACGACGAGATCGAAGGCGACCACGCCCGGGGCACCGGCTGCTTCCTCACCGCCGCGCGCATCCGGTTTTCCGGTGGCGACGACATCTACGCCGGCACCTCGGTCGACCAGGTGGCGGCGCAGGCGATGGGCCACGAGACGGTCTTCCCGTCGCTCGAGCTGGGCATCGACGGCGGCACGGGCTCGGGCACCTGCGATGCTGGCTACTCGTGTGTGTACGCCCACAACATTGCATGGGCCTCCCCCACCACACCCCTACCCAAGATCACAGACCCCGTGCTGGCCTTCGAGCGCATGTTCGGGGGAGAGGTGCCCGGCCGCACCCCGGAAGAGCAGGCCCGCGCATTGCTCCTGCGCACGAGCGTTCTCGACTACGCCCTCGACGACGCCAGCCGCCTGCACAGCCGTCTCGGCACCGCGGATGCCCGCAAGCTCGACGAATACCTCACCGGCGTGCGCGAGCTCGAGACCCGCGTGCAGAGCCTCGCCGAAGCGGTGTGCAACCCCGACATCGTGGTGTCGCACGACGCCTCGGTGCCCGAGACCGTGCGCATGATGACCGACATCACCATGGCGGCCCTCGAGTGCGACCTCACCCGCATCGTCACGTTCATGCTGGGCAACGGCGGCACCGGTCGCAGCCGGCCGCACCTGGGCATCTACGACTCCCACCACACCCTGTCCCACCACGGTGGCGACGCCGAGGCCATCGAGAAGCTCGTGCGCATCGCCACCTGGGAGATCGAAGAGGTGGCCTACCTGGTGGAGCGGCTCGGCCGGGTCACCGATGCCAGCGGCGAGCGACTCCTCGACAACACCCTGCTCTACGTGAGCTCGGAGATCGAAGACGGCGACACCCACGACCACCGGAACATGCCCGTGCTGCTGGCCGGGGCCGGTGGGGGCGTGCACACACCGGGTCGGCACGTGGTGTACAACCGCCACGAGCCCATGGCCGACCTCTTCATCTCCATGCTGTCGTCGGTGGGGGTGGAGGTGTCCAGCTTCGGCGACGACGGCACCGGACCGCTCGACGGGTTGGTGTAGCGGCCCACCGGGGGCGATAGGCTCGGGGCGCACCTCCGGGAGCCAGCGTGTCCAGCATCGAACTGTCTCGCGAACAAGGGCTGCTCGTCACGGGCTCGCTCGTGTTGTTGGCCGCCGTGGCCATGAGCTTTGCGCTGTGGTGGGCCTCGAGCATGGCCATTCCGTTCGTGCTGGCCCTGCTCATCACCTATCTGGTGCTCCCCATCGTGGATGCGCTCCAGCTGCGGCTGCGGGCACCTCGCTGGCTGGCCATCCTGGCGGCGTTCCTCATCCTCGTGGCCGGTGGTGGCCTGCTGTCGCTGCTCATCGCCACGTCCATCTCCGATCTGGCCCAGCACGGCGACACCTACGAGGCGTCCATCCGCAAGCTCGGCACCGACCTCGTGGCCCTGGTGGACCGCCTGGCCGCATGGGCCGGCACACCGGGCATTCCCGCCGACCTCGACCCCACCGAGCTGCTCCTCGAGTCGGTCAATGTCGACTCGCTGCTGTCCACCGTCGGGGTGGGCGCCACCAACGTGCTGGGCAGCCTGTCGAGCTTTGCCGCCAACGCCACGATGGTGCTGCTCTTCGCGGTCATCATCATCGCGGGGCGCCGGCCGCTCGAGACCCGCGAGGGCCTGTGGGGCGAGATCGACACCGCCGTGCGCCGGTACCTGGGCCTCAAATTCGCCGCGAGCGCCGTGACGGGCCTGCTCACGTGGGTGTTCCTGCTCTTCCTGGGCGTGCCCCTCAGCCTGGTGTTCGGGGTGCTGGCCTTCCTGCTCAACTTCATCCCCACGGTCGGCAGCCTGGTGGCGATGGTGTTGCCGCTGCCGGTGGCGTACCTGGCGTTCTCCGACCAGCCGCACATCTGGATCCTCGCCGTGTTGCTGCCGGGGTCGGTCCAGTTCGTGGTGGGCAATGTGGTCGAGCCCTACTTCCAGGGCGACAGCCTCGACCTCCACCCCATCACGGTCCTGCTCACCCTCATCTTCTGGTCGCTGTTGTGGGGGGTGGCGGGAGCGGTGATCTCGGTGCCCATCACGTCGGTCATCAAGATGGTGCTGGCCCGCTTCGAGACCACCCGTCCCGTGGCCGAGCTGTTGGCCGGACGGATGGGACCGGATGTGGACCTGGAGGCCTACACCGGGCGCATCTTGCCGGCCAGCCTGCCGCCGGGTGGACTGGATGGGGCCCCGGTCGACGTGCCGGAGTCGGGGCCGACCGAGACCTGAGGGTCAGTAGGCGGCCGAGCCCGCGTAGACGTAGGCGTACCCGGCTGCTCCGTAGACGTACCCGATGGTTTCCCAGGCCACAGCGTTGCCGGCGGCGGCCGCAGCGGCCCAGTAGTCGCCGTTGAAGTAGGCCGCACCGGAGGTGACCTGGAAGGTACCCGCGGTGTCGGTGGCGAAGGAGCAGGTGCTGGTGTCGGTGGCGGTGAGGGAGACGTCCCACATCAGGTCGCAGGTGGAGCAGCTGTGCGGACCGGACATCTCCCAGATGATGGTGCAGTCGAGGTCGACGATGTAGACGCCCGCGGTCCCGTGGATGTCTCGTAGGTCGGTGATGACGTCGGCAGGGCCGTCGTCCCAGCCGCCCGTCTCCCACCAGGTGCCGGTGTGGCCCTGGCAGCCGAGGCCGAACGGTCCGCAGGCGGTGTCGTCGGTGTCGGGCTTGGCCAGGCAGGCCCCCGCTCCGAGGGCCAGAGACACCGCAGCGATGGACAGCGGCTTGGGCGTGGTGATGGACATGGTGCGTCTCCCCTCGTGCTGCATGGAGCCGCGCGCGCGTACACCACGCGAGGTCCCCCGACGCAGACATTGTACTCACATCGGACCGCCCATGCTGCCGCGGGAGACCTCTCGCTGGGGAATCCTGTCGGCCCGCAGGCCCGGTTTTCGTAGGACCGCACAACCCTGGCCTGCGAGCACCCCGTGAACCACCACCCCACCCGTCCCGACCTCCGGCGCGCCGCCCGTGTGTACGCCGGCTTCGTCCTGGTCTCCACGGCCATCATCCTGCTGGTCTTCGCCGAGCCCACGCTCGGTCGGCTCGCGGGCGGTCCGTGGCAGCGGCGTGGCTACATCTACGGCTACACCGCGTCGCTCGACCTCCACGCGGTCATCGGCTTCGTGCTGCTGGGGTCGGTGCTGACACAGATGGGGTCGGGCCTGCTGGCGGTCCTCCGTGGACAGCGTGGCTCGGGCGGGCTCCACCGGCGGCTCGGACCGGTGCTGGCGAAGGGGCTGCTGCCAGGATTCGTGATGGTGACGGCGGTGGCCATCGTCGACCGCGCCATGAACCTGCCGGTGGAGAAGGCGGTGCTCTTCGAGCCCTTCCGGACGCCGGTGGTGGTGTTGCTGCTGCTGTTGCTCGGGCTGGTGACGTACTTCACGCGTGCGGCGTGGGTGCGGGTGAAGCGAGGGGATGTGGGGGGGCACCTCGACGCCGTGCTCATGATGTTTCTGGTGCTCACAGGCATCGCACAGTTCCGCCTCAACTACGTCATCTCCGACCTCATCTGGGGCTACGTGCCCGTGACGGTGCCCGGGATGTACGCCTTCTCGGCGGTGATGGTGGTGGGGGCGGGCATCTTGGCGGCGGGGCTGGCGGGACGGCTGCGGGCCATGAAGCGGGACTTCGCGGTGGTGGCCCTCGTGAATGCGTTGGGGGTGCTGGCGGTGGCACCGGTGGTGAACTTCGTGAAGACCGACGCCCAGATCTCCCACTCCTTCGAGGTCATCGAGCGCACGAAGGCGGAGCGAGAGGCAGCCGAGGCACGCTGAGTGGTGCGACCCTGCACCCGGCTGTCCCAGCGGTAGACGTCGACGCCCGGTGTCTGCTCGGGTATCCCCAAGCGGGGCCGTGAGCTCGGGAGACCAACGTGCGTGTCGTCATTCTCGGAAATAGTGGTGCGGGGAAGAGCACCCTCGCGAAGGCCGTCGCCGAGCGGCACCAGCTGCCCCACACCGACCTCGACACGGTGGTGTTCGACCCCGCCCGGGTGGGCGTGATGCGGACCGACGCTGCGATTCGCCACGACCTCACCGCTCTGGCCACCACCAACACCTGGGTGGGGGAGGGCAGCTACGGTCGCTGGGCTGGCCACCTCGCGGCACGGGCCACCCACTTCGTGTTCTTGAACCCGCCGATGGCGGTGTGCCTCGACCACCACCGGTCGCGGCCATGGGAGCCCCACAAGTACGCCGACCCCGCCGAACAAGCAGCGCGCCTGCCCATGCTGGAAGCCTGGGTGCGTCGGTACCCCACCCGCGACGACGACTTTGGAGAACGCGCGCACCGGGCGGTCTTCGAGACCGTGGCGTGTGCCCGGCTGGAGGCGGTGGACGCACGCGAGGTCCTGGCATGGCTGGCCTGCGCTAGTCGACCGGGGTGAGGGCGCCCCACTTCTCTTTGCGGATGACGGTCTGGGGACCGAGCCGGGCCTCTCCGTCGACGTGCCGCACGGTGTACTGCCAGCGGTACAGCCAGCGCTCCTGGTCGACCGGCAGCGACGCCCGGGACAGCCACCACGCCGGCGGCTGGCGGGGCACTTGGAAGATGCCGAGCACCACTTGCTGGACCGGAGGGCCGTGGGGGTGGGTGCGCTCCCACTCCTGGACAAACCAGGTGGTCACGCCATGCCGCAGCCACGGCTCTTGACGGAGGTCTTGGAAGAGCTTGTACCAGTGGTTGTCGTAGGGCGTGCGCCGCGGGGACTGCCAGTCGAGGGGGCGCCCGGCGTGGAGGTCGACCTCGGTGCCGTCGGCCAGAGTGGCGGCGATGACGTAGTGTCGGCTGCCCAGTGGCTTGGTCCAGAGGCTGTAGTACCCCTGTCCAACCTCGATGCGCTCCAGGAAGGCGAAGGTTGGCTTGAGCGCCTGTGGCGTGGGCACCATGAAGAAGTCGGGGACGGCCGTGGAGAAGCTGAGCGCGGCGAGAACCATCACCAGGCGGTTGGTTCGAGTTCCGGAGCGGTGGTGCTCCGGGGCGGCATCGGGTCGGGGCAGCAGGCGGTCCCAGACCCCGCCTGGAATCAGCGGCAGCCACACCATCGCCATCAGGTAGGGGATGAGGGCGAGGTCGAGCAAGAGGCCGATGCCCAGCAGGTGGAAGGCGATGAAGACCCCCACCGTGACCGCCCGGAAGGCATCGGTGCGCCAGGGAATCCACGCGAACAGGGGGCCCACCACCTCGAAGGGCACCGCGGCGATGCCCGCCCCTTTCAGCAGGCCCGGAAAGGCGAGCAGGCGGCGCCCGAAGTCCCGGGCCACGGGGTCGATGTGCAGGCCTTCGATGAGGATGGACCCCTTCACCCAGGGGCCCGAGTACATCTTGTAGATGCCCGCTTCCACGTACACGAGCAGGATCTGGAGCTGGAAGAACACCCCGGCCGCCGACACCGAGGTGCCCGGCCGGAGGGGCGCCTTCTGGCCCACCACGAGCCGCTTCGACAAGGGCAGGAACAGGCCCCACATCAGCAGCAGAGGCAGCAGAGTGTCGGCGACCTGGCGGATGTAGGGGTTGCGCAGGTTGAGGGCCAGCAGGGCCAGCCAGGCCACCCCGATGGCGGGTCGGGTGGCCCGTCCGATGGCGATGAGCAGCCCCGAGCCGGCCAGAGCGGCGATGAACAAGCCGGGCCACCACACTCCGTCGAACCACAGCAGCGGCGACCACGTGCCCACGGTGCTGTGCCGGGCAAAGGCATCGGGAGGAACCACGCCGTCGGTGGAGAAGAACGCGTGCAGCTCACGGCCCCGGTACAGGGCATCGACCGTGACCAGCAGCCCGAGCGCAATGCGGAACAGGCCCAGCGAGCGCAGGTCGAGCGCAACCATCGACTCCAGCTTCGACTTCTCCATGTCCGGTCCGCCCCTTCGTGCGTGCCCGTGTATCGGGGCGGCGAGCGGGTGTCGTCTGACGAAGGTCGGGTGCAGGGCACGATGTGGTGGCGCCGGTGGACAGCGGGCCCCGCTCCCCTTAGTCGGCGGGTCCCCCGGGCCCATGGGCCACAAAAACGAGGTCCCTGTGAGCTTTTCCGACCTGGGCTTGTGCCCGCCCCTGCAGCGTGCTCTGGCCGACCTCGGGTACACCGACCCCACGCCCATCCAGTCGCAGGCCATCCCGGTGCTCCTCGAAGGCGGCGACCTCCTCGGCATCGCCCAGACCGGCACGGGCAAGAGCGCCGCGTTCTGTCTGCCCATGCTCCAGCAGCTCCACGAGGCCCCGCCCTACCGCGGGCGTCGTCCGGTCCGTGCCCTCATCCTCACGCCCACCCGCGAGCTCGCCAGTCAGCTCGACCAGAGCGTGCGCGACTACGGCAAGTACCTCGACCTCCGCTCCCGGGTCATCTTCGGGGGTGTGAGCCAGGGACCGCAGGTGACCGCGCTGCGCAAGGGCGTCGACATCCTCGTGGCCACGCCGGGCCGCCTCCTCGACCTGCACCAGCAGGGCCATGTGCACCTCGACGACGTTGAGCACCTCGTCCTCGACGAAGCCGACCGCATGCTCGACATGGGCTTCATCCACGACATCCGTCGCATCCTCGCGCTGCTCCCCCTCGACCGCCAGAACCTCCTGTTCTCCGCCACCATGCCGGGCTCTATCGCCAAGCTCGCGAAGGACTTCCTGGTCGACCCCGCGCGCGTGGAGGTCACGCCCAAGGTGGTGACCGTCGAGCGCATCGACCAGAGCGTGCTGTTCGTGGCGAAGACCAACAAGCGCAAGCTGCTCACGCACCTGCTCCAGACCCTCGACATCGACCGCTGCATCGTGTTCACGCGCACGAAGCACGGCGCGAACCGGGTGGTCAAGCACCTCGACCAACGCGGCATCTCGGCCGCCGCCATCCATGGCAACAAGTCGCAGGGGGCGCGCACCCGGGCCCTCGAGGGCTTCCGCTCAGGCACGGTGAAGGTGCTGGTCGCCACCGACATCGCCAGCCGCGGCATCGACGTCGATGGGGTCAGCCACGTCTTCAACTTCGACCTGCCCAACGAGTCCGAGTCGTATGTGCACCGCATCGGCCGCACCGCGCGGGCGGGTCGGGCGGGCGTGGCCATCGCGTTCTGCGACGAAGGAGAGGGCGCCTACCTGCGCGCCATCGAGCGCCTCACCAAGGTGCCCCTCGCGCCGGTTCTCGACCACCCCTTCCACGACCACGCGCTCATCCCGGGCCCCAATCCCCGCAGCAAGCCCCCGGCCAAGCAGGGCTCGGGGGCGCAGCAGAACAAGCGGCGGGGCGGTCGTCGGCGTCGTCGGGGTGGCGGTGGGAGTGCCGGTGGTGGTGGGGGCGGTCGCGCGCGTCGGCGGTCCTGAGCGCGCGCTTTGGTGCGCCTGAGCTGAGGACGTGCGCACGCCTGCACAGAGCCGGGTCGGCCTACGCTCCGCGGACCGCCAGGAACACCTCCCCCACGCCCGACTCGAGCTCCATGCCCTGGAGGTCGGCCACCACGGGTGAGAAGCCGGCGGCGCGGAGGAGGGTCCACCAGGTGGCGCCCGAGAAGAGGCTCATCGTGTGCTGTTCGTGCACGGACTGGATGCTGCCGTCGGTGTCTTGGAGCAGCAGGGCCATGTCGACCTGGAAGCGGTTGTCGGTGGGGTCGGCGTCGGTGCGCCACTCCAGCAGGCGGATGGCCCGGCCCTCCATGTCGTCGCCGCCGCCGGCATCGGTGCCCGGGTAGAAGGTCTCTTCGACGAAGTCGGGCATCAGCAGCAGCGCGCCGCCTGGCTTGAGGTGGGCGCGGGCGGTCTGCAGCGCGGCGGCCACGTCGGCTTCGGTCTGGAGGTACATCAGGGCGTCGTGGACCAGCACGGCATCGAAGGTGCGGTCGAGGCGCAGCTCACGGAGGTCGGCGCAGTGGGTGGGGGCGCCCGGGTTGCGCTCGGCCGCGACGGCGAGCATGTCGGCGCTGAGGTCGTTGAGCTCGATGGCGATGCCGTCGGGAAGGTGGCTGGCGAGGGTGCCGCTGCCGCAGCCGAGCTCGAGCAGGGAGCGCACGGGGTGGCCGAGGGCGCTGGTGAGCAGGGCGTGGACCACGCGTGCGTCGTCCATGTAGGCTTCGGGCGGGGACAAGAGCGGCCACCAGGGCGCGAATTCGGTGTACAGGCGGGGCAGCATGGGGCTCCAGAGGCGGGGGGCAGGTGCGCCGGGCGGCCCCCGACCTATCGTGTCGGCCCCGTGTGCGATGCTGCCGGTCGACCTCGGAGGACACCATCGGCCTGCACCAGGAATACCGGCTCGTGTTGCTCGGACTGGTTGGCGCTGCCGGCGTGACGCTGGACTACTTCGGCTCGTTCCAGGGCTGGTCGGCCCCGGTGATTCCGGCCGTCACGCCCGCGGTGGTGGCCCTGGTGATGGGCTATGTGGCCGACTGCCCGTGGCTGGCACTCCGAAAGAAGCTGGGTCGGCCGGCAGCGCTGGTGGTGCTGGGGGCCCAGGTGGTGCTTCCGCTGTTGCTGGCCATGGTGGTGAGCGGGACGGTGGGGCGTGGTGGCGTGGTGTACCTGCTCGGGAACCTGCTCGTGACCGTCGTCAACGTCGTCTTCAGCCACCTCCGAGAGCACCTGCCTGCGTCCTGAAGCCCCCCCCCTGGAAGCCCCGCATGTCTGCCGAAGCTCGTCATGTCGTCGTCATCCAGCGCGACCCCCGCATCCGGGCGGTCTACCTCGACACCCTCGACCGCTGGTCTCCCCTGCCGGTGGCCACCCCCGCGGAGCTGGATGTGCTGGTTGACAATGCCCGGTGGGACGCTGTCCTCGTGAGCTCACCCATCGGGCGCCGAGGGACCTGGGCGGTTGTCGAGCACCTGCTGGCCACCCGCCCCCGGGCTGTCGGTCGGCTGGTGGTCGTGGCTGCCGGAGACCCTCCCCCGGGCGCACCCGCGGTCCTCCACCTCCAGCCCTTCTGCACCCGAGAAGACCTCCAGAAGGGCGTTGTGCGCGCGCTCGACGGCGATGCGGCACCCCTGCCCGGTCGACAGGTCCACAAGCTGCGGTGGGTGGTTCCCGAGACGTACGACCAGGCGGTGCATCGCGCCGCGGAAGACACCTGAGGGTCAGGGCACCAGCTCGGCCTGTCCCAAGACGGCCATCGACAGCATCACCAGGAGCCACTCGGCCTCGTAGTAGCCCATGAGCAACATCAGCCCGAGCTGAAACACCACCGACGCCAGGGCCACCGGCCACCGCAGCCCGGGCACCACGAAGGCCAGGCCGGCTGCCTCGCCCCAGAAGCCCATGTAGGCGGCGGTCAGGCACAGAGCCTTCTGTCCCGACGCCCACCTGCGCAGGCGCATCAGCGGCTTCGGCCCCGTGTACGACCGCTCGCGCACCAGCAGCGCGATGTTGCCCACCGACGCCCACCGCACCCCCGACGCCCGGTACTTGGCGAACGCCGCGAGGCCCCAGCTTGCGGCCATCACGCCACACCCGGCATTCCAGCCGGCCGCATCCGCACTCCACTCGGGAGCGACCACAGCCACCACCCCCGAGGCCACCAGAAAGCCCAGCAGCACGGCCGCCGTGGGGTTGTAGTTGCCCAACCCCACCACCAGCTCTTCGCTCCATTCCTCGATCTGCCACTGTCGGGCCAGCGCCATCAGCCCGAGCATCGCCCAGCCAAAGGGCTGCCGCCACAGGCCGGTGGTGGCGCAGAAGCCCACGGTGAGGGCCAGGAAAAGCAGCGTGAGGCTGCCCATCACCAGCGTGCGCCGCGACCGCACCTGCAGGCCCAGCATGTGGTTCCAGCCCGAGTACACCAGCTGGTCGCTGTGCAGCACCCGCATCGCGGAGTTGGTCCAGGCCAGCATCAAGCTCAGCCCGAACATCCCGAGGCCGATGGTCAGCGCGGCCATGCGGTCCCCGACTGCAGCTCGACCACCTCTTCTGTGAGGGTGCCGTCGTCTTGCACGTGCACCACCACGAACCCCCACACTACCTTCACGGGGCCTGGCGGGCTGTCCGGGGCGGCGCGGTGGTTGCGAATCCAGCGGGCGGCCTCATGGATCTGCCACTCGAGCGAGCACGGCATGCCCTTTGGATACAGAATGTCGGGGTCGAGGCCGGCGATGCGGTCGAAGCGGTCGATGGACGCCACCTGGTGGTCGGCCCACAGCAGCGGCACCGCGCCACGGCCCTTGCGGTTGGCGGTGGTGGCGTACATCGCATGCTTGGAGAACGGGAAGCGGTTCCCGATGACCAGGGACACCACGCCGTACACCACGGCGGCGACTGCGGCGATGAGCACTTCCATGCGCCACCTTGGGCCACCACGGAGCGGGCGTCAAGCGCTGGGCGGAGCGCTACTCGGTGAGGGTGTGGCAGGTCACGCAGGGGCGTCCGCCGTCGGTGGGGCCCAGCAGCTCGTTGAGCTTGGGCAGCACCTGTTCGCCCATGAAGATGCCCATCTCATCGCTGTCGTAGGGGAAGCCGTCTTCGGACAGCGGCGGCAGGCCGGCGTCGGGCATGGCGAAGGTGCCGTCGACGCTGCCGTTCACGTGGCAGGTGGCACAGCTGAAGTCGGCGTAGGCCTCGGCGTCGTGGGACTGGAAGACCGCGGCCATCTCGGGCATGACGTCGGAGGCCATGTAGGCGGCCTTGTCGGTGTCGGAGAGGTCGTCGAAGCGGAAGACCTCGCCGGCACTGTCGCCATCCTTGCCGCCACAGGCCGCCAGGCCCACCAGCATCCATCCCCCGAGCATCGTCCGCAGCATCATGGTTCCTCCGTGTGTGGGCAGAGCTTCACGTGGTGGCGGTCGATCCACCAGTCCCAATCGAGGTCCGGCCGAGCCGCGGCCACCGACGCACCAGCTCGTCGTGGTGCCACATCGCGATGTAGAGGCTCATGGTGATGAGCGAAAACGGCCCCAGCTCCATCAGTACGTAGAGCACGGTGTGCATGGTGACGCCGATGAGGGCGTAGGGGATGCGGAGGTCGACCTTCTGGGCGAAGCGTCGCAGCCGGCCGCCTCGGTGCCTGGTGTGGCGCCACCACATCCACGCCATCACCACGGGAAAGGTGACCTCCCAGGTCCATGAGACGGCCGTGGCCACCGCAGTGAGCGGGAAGACGTGGGCGACGGCAGAGAGGTCGTAGCGGGCCCAGCTCGGGGTGAGCAGGGCGTAGTAGACGGCCGTGTAGCCCCCCCACGGAAACCACGACGACCCCAGCTTCTGGATGCCGGTCATGCCGTAGATGAGGCAGAGCTGGAGGACGATGAGGTACCGGGGCCAGGCCGCCACGGGGGTGAGGTCGACCCAGCTGCCGCGACGGATGCGGGCATCCACAGACAAGGTGGTGCCTGCAGGGGAGAGCACGAGCAGCCAGAGTGCGTTGGTGATGACTCGGTCGTGGCCGCCGCCGGCGCTCGGGAGCAGCCAGAACAACGCCAGGCACACCTGTCCGGCCACCAGAGCGCTCGCGCGAGACAGAGTGCCCGTGGCCACGCCGATGCCTGCCACAAGCCCGGTCCACACAAGGCCGTGGATGACGGTGGGGGTGGGGCCGCCCAGGGCGTTGAGGAGCCACTGCTTGCTGGCGATGGGGTGGATGCCGCCGTGGGCCTTGTGCACCCAGATGGGCGTGACGGAGTCGGTGACGAGCACCATCACGAAGGTGTGGACCACGATGAGGCCCACCGCGATGCGGAACAGGGCGAGGGGGGTGGCGGGCTCGCGGTGCATCAGCCGCCGCACCCAACGCATCCACAGCGCAGAGAGGTGCTGTGCAGAGAGGTGCTGTGCAGAGAGGGACTTCATGGCCGGGCCTCCGCGCAGGCGTCCAGCATGCGGCCGGTCTCCCAGAACGTGCCGGTGACGGGGACCGAGCCCAGCTCACGGAGGGCCTCGGGGGAGGGGAGGCGCATGCGCAGCATCGACGCTCGGGACTTGGTGGCCTGCGGGAAGTCGGCCGCTGCCTTGCAGGACAGCCAATCCACGAAGCGGTCGTAGCCCTTGCGGCTGCGCTTCCAGGAGTAGGCGTTGATCATGGCCCGAAAGCGCTCGGCGTCGAGCTGGCCCCCCCGCCAGGTGGCCGTGGGGCTGCGGGCTTCGTAGGTGGTCGTCCAGCCCATGCCCGGGGTGTACACCTCGAAGCGGAAGCGGGCGGGAAAGCGGTTCAGGTAGCCGAACATGCGCCAGGACTGCCGGGTGCCGGCGTAGCGAAAGTAGGGCTGGAACGGGCGCAGCACCTGGTGGCGGAGGTCCATGATGGCGTTGGAGCCGGCCAGGCCCATGGCTTCGGACTCTTCTTTGGACAGCTCCCAGCCGATGCCGCGGGCCACCGAGCGCCAGTCTGCGAGAACCTCCTGGAGCGCGGGGTCGCGGAAGGTCTTTTCGGTGACACGGCCGGGGGAGGGCAGCGCCAGCAAGGTGACCGCGACCACATGCGCAGCCACCAGGACGGCGCGCACATGGTCGAAGAGGCGGGGGCGGGGAGGGGAGGGCTCGGACACGGGGCGACCTCGGGGCGGTCGGACGGGCGCTCCGGGTATTGCGGCGCTCCCCGCTTCGCCGCAGCCGACCGAAGCAAGGATGACTGGCGCAATCCGGTCAGCCCGGGGGCCTGTGGAGGGTTACGTCGGGGGCGTGGTGGAAGGTGCGATGCGGCGAGCGATGACGGGACTGGTGTGTGGTGTGTGGGTGGGGGCGCTCCCCTCCGTGGCCCGGGCCGATGGAGTGGTGCTGGCGGTGCAAGAGGCCGACGATGTGGGCGCGTGGTCCACCTGGCAGCCTGCGGCGGGCACCACCACGGGCGAGGCCTTTGTGGTGCGCGGCGACGACCGGGTGCCCCTCTCGGTGGGCGACACCATCCGCGACGACGACCTCCTGGTCACACGCCGCGGCCGGGTCCGCATCGCGGTCGAAGGCAAGGGTGAGATCACCGTGTACGACGGCACTGTGGTGCTGCTGCGCGACTATGGCCTCGAGCATGTGTTGGGTGGGGTGCTCATCGAGGTCCAGGATGCCTTTCGCGTGGAGTACGCCCGGTCCGAGGCGGTGGTGGAGGGCACCCGGTTTCGGGTGGAGGGCAATGCCGCGGGTGTGGGGGTGGTGGTGGTCGAAGAAGGGCGCGTCCGCGTGCGCTCCGGTGCGGAAGCTGTTGCGGTGAATGCCGGTGAACAGGCTGCTGTGGATGGCGTGTCGGCACCCGAACATGGCGATGCCCCTTGGGCTCTGCTGCCGCCTTCCGCGCGTCGGTCGTTTCCGGTGAGTGTGGGGCCGCAGGTGGGGCTGGGGCGCGCGCACCACCTGGGCTTGGATGCCGCCACATCCGAGTGGCGCACCGATGTCCTCGTTCGGTGGCGCCTGCCGGGGGCCTTTTCCGTGTCGGCCACCGGAGGACTCGCCGCCAACACCCAGACGGCCCACGTGCCCGTGTCGGCCGGGGTGGAGTGGTGGACGGGGCCGGTGGGGCTGGGCGTGGCCATGGAAGGCCTGCTCGGGGTGGCCGAGCCATCGCCCACCGACACTGCACTGGCGGTGGGGGCGGCGGGCTACGGCACGGTGAACCTGTCGGTGCCGGTCCATCGGCGCTTCACGGTCGACGGACGCGCTCTCGTGGGCTGGTCGACCGGCCTGCAGACGGGCGGCACGCTGGGTGTGAGCGTGAAGCCATGACCCGCGCGCTGTACGTTGGCTTGCTTGTGTTGGGTGCTGCGGGCTGTGGCTTGCTCCGTGAGCGCCCGCTGGAGCCGCTGGACGAACCCGGTGGTGCAGACTCGGGCGGCTGCGCCCCCACCACCTGGTTCGCCGACCGCGACGGCGACCGCTGGGGGGACGACACCGACGTCCAGCAAGCCTGTGGCATGCCGGATGGAGCGTGGGTGGCCGTGGGCGGAGACTGCAACGACTCCGACGACCGGATGTGGCCCGGTGGCGTGGAGCTGTGCGATGGCGTGGACAATGACTGTGACGACCGTGTCGACGAAGACGACGCTGCGGATGCGGCGGTCTGGTACATCGACGGCGACAGCGACGGGGTGGGGTCGGACACGGTGGGCGGCACGGCCTGTGCGGTGCCATCCGGGGGTGCGGCCGAGCGCGGCGACTGCGACGACACGGAACCGGCGGCAGCCCCGGGTCTGGTCGAGGTGTGCGACGGCGTCGACAACGACTGCGACGGCGCCACCGACGACCTCGACCCCGACCTCGATCTCTCGACGGCCACCGTGTGGTATGTGGACGAAGATGGCGATGGGCACGGTGTCTCCGACGACACCATCGCCGCGTGCAGCGTGCCTGATGGGTATGCGGCGGGAGCTGCGGACTGCGACGACTCCAACGACCGCGTGTCTCCTGGCGCCGCCGAGGTGTGCGACGACGGCGTCGACAACAACTGTGATGGCACCCGCGACGGCTGTGGCCTGGCGGGCGACCAGTCGGTCTCGGTCGCCACCGGCACGGCCGCATCGGCCGAAGCCAACGCCCGCTTCGGACAGTCCATCGCCACCGCCGACTTCAACGGCGACGGGGTGGCCGACCTCCTGATGGGCGGCGAGCAAGCCGATGCCGGTGCGTCCAGCGATGCCGGCGCGGCGTTTGTGGTGTTCGGGCCCATCACGGGCGCTGTGTCGTCGGAGGATGGCGCGCGCTTCGACGGTCCGGAAGCCGATGGCTTGGTGGGGCAGGCGGTGGTGGCCACCCACGACCTGACCGGAGATGGGCTGGCCGACTTCGCGGTGTCGGCCACCGATGGCCCGGGTGCAGAGGCTCAGGCAGGGGTGGTGTACCTGGTCGAAGGTCCGGTCACTGCCGGGCGCATGGAGACCTTGTCGGCGGCAATGGCCTGGGTGGGGCCCACGTCGGGCGACCGTGCAGGCGAGTCGCTTGCCGCCCAGCTCGACCTCGACGCCGACGGCCATCCCGACCTCCTGGTGGGGGCCTACAGCGGTGGCTCGGGGCCCGACTTTGCCGGGCAGGTCTTCCTCCTGCGCGGTCCGGTCACCGGTGGAGGCTCCCTGGCGGATGCCGACCATGTGTGGGATGGCCTCGACCCAACCAGCTCATTTGGCGCCTCCGTCGCGGCCGTGGGCGATGTCGACGGCGATGGCTTCGACGACTTTGCTGTGGGGGCGGGCCGGGTCGACCGACCCTTCTCCGAGGCCGGGGCCGCCTTCATCTTCCACGGTCCGCTGTCGACCGTCCCCACCCCCGCGGCTGCCGATGAGTGGCTGGGCGTGGCTGCCGACGACCACCTCGGGCATGCGCTCGCAGGTGTGGGCGATGTCGATGGCGACGGCCTCGACGATGTTCTCGTGGGTGCGTACGGCGAAGACTCGGGGGGCGACGCCGCGGGCGCCCTCTACCTGCTCACCGCCGCCTGTGGGGCGCCCGGGTCCATCGCCGGCTGTCCCACCATGTTCACCGGGCCCCACGCCAGCGCCTTGGCCGGCCTCGACCCCGCTGCCGGCCGCGATGTGGATGGAGACGGCTTCTCCGACCTCCTCATCGGCGTCCAGGACGAAGACACCACCGCCACGTCGGCCGGCCGGGCCTTCTTCTTCTACGGTCCGGCGTCTGGGGTCCAGGCGCTCGATGGGGCCGACGCCCGCTTCCTCGCCATCGACTCGCTCGACCGCGTGGGCGAGGCGGTGGGACTTCCCGACGACCTCACCGGCGACGGTGTGCCCGACCTCGTGGTGGGTGCCCGGCACGGTGGCTCTGGCGGCGCGGTGTACGTGTTCGCCGGCGGTGGATTCTGAGCGGGCCCGTGGACGACGCACCCCTTCTCCCGGTCGGCGCCACGGTCGCCCAGCGCTACCGGGTCGAGCGCTGGCTGGCGCGGGGTGGCTTCGCCGAGGTGTACGTGGTGGTGCACGTCCTCCTCGAGACCACCCACGCCCTCAAGGTGCTCCGCAGCGCCACGCCCACCCTCCGCGCCCGGCTGGTCGACGAAGGGCGCATCCAGGCCCGCCTGCGCCACCCCCACATCGTCCGCGTGACCGATGTGGTGGATCTGGTGGACCATGGCGGTGGTCTCGGCCTGGTGATGGACCTCGTCGACGGCCCCACGCTCGCCGACCACCTGGCCACTGGCCGCCTCTCCCTGCCCGACGCCTGGCGGCTGGGCACCCAGATCCTGGAAGGGGTGGCTGCCGCCCACGCGCTCGGGCTGGTCCACCGCGACCTCAAGCCCGACAATGTGCTGCTGGAGACCCTCGCCGACGGCTCTCTCCGGCCCCGCATCACCGACTTCGGCCTGGCCCGCGCCCGACATGCCGACGCCGGGCCCCGCCACACCCGGGCTGGGATGGGCCTGGGCACCCCGGCCTACATGGCCCCCGAGCAGTTCCAGGATGCCTCCAGCGTCGACCAACGCGCCGATGTCTTCTCCCTCGGGGCCATCCTCTTCGAGCTGGTGACCGGCCGCCGGGCCTTCGATGGCACCAGCCCTGCGGCCCTCTTCCGTCAGGTGGCCACGGCCGACCGTCCGATGGTCGACACCCTGGCGCCCCACCTCCCCGCCGGCATGGTGGAAGCCATCGAGTCGGCCCTCGAGCCCGACCGCACCATCCGCGCCGAGAGCTGTGCCCACCTCCTGATGATGTGGACGCTCGACACCCCCGACGGTGTCGACGCCCCACCGCCGCAACCGGTGGTCGCTCCGTCCGCACCGGCCCATCATCCCGCCACGGACACCTATGTGGATGTGTGGCAGGCCGAGCCACCCGAGCCGCCGCCCCCCGAGCCACCGCCTGCTCCGCCCCCGCCTCCGCCCGCCCCCGCAGCGACCGAACCCGCCGCCGCCCGTCATTCGTGGGCCGCACCTGCCGCGGTGCTCGCCCTTCCGGCGCTGGTGGCGCTGCTCCAGGTGTCCGCGCCCTTCGATGTGTGGGCCCATGCCTGGCTGCTGCGTGTGGTCGACGGTCCGCTCCCGTCTACGCTCACGGCGGTGCTGCCGCTGTCGGTCGAAGGCGACCTCCGCGCGTTCCGACAGCAGTACCCGGCGCTCCTCCATGCCCTGGCGGACGCAGGTGCGGCTTCGGTCACGTTCGACCTGGCCTTCTCCGCGGCCGACCCTGCCGACGCCGACTTCGCCACGGCTGTGCAGGCGCTCGCCGACCGTGGCATCCCGGTCTTTGCGGCCGGGCGCTGGCGGGACGGGCAGCTCGAAGGACCGGGCACGCCGGAGCTGGCTTCCGTGCTGCACACCGGTGTGGCCGTGCTCGAGACCGAAGGGTGGCAGCAGCTGCAGCTCGGTCGCGTGCCGGCCCATGTGTGGTCGGCTGGCACCGCGCGGGACGAGTGGGCGCTGTCGGTGCTCACCGTGCAGTCCTGGGCCCCCCGTCTCGCAGGTCCTGCCTTCGACGACCGGGCGGGCCAGCTCACCGTGGCCGGGCGAACCATCCTGGCCCCCGACGGCCGCTTCTCGCTGCATCCCGTCACGCCGCCCCCCGAGCTGTCCCTCGATGCCCCGGACCGCTGGCCCGACATCCACGGGCGCGCCGTCATCGTGGGTGTTCTCGACGACCACGACCGCTTCCTCACCCGCACCGGCGTGGCCCATGGGCTGTACCTGCAGGCGGCGGCCGTCGAGACCCTCGCCGCGGGGCGGTCGCCCATGCCGGCCGGACGCTTGGAGAACGTGCTGTTGGCGCTGGTTGCGGCGGTGGGGGGCTTCGCTCTGGGGCGCCGGTCCCGCGTGGCTGCGGTGGGGCTGGCTGCGGGTGCCGTGGCTCTGGCCATCGGCGTGGTGCGCATCGGGTCGGGGGTGCTGCCAGCGGTGGGCCCCGTCCTGGTCGGTGCCGCCGTCGCCTGGTGGGCCGCTCGACGGTGGCCAGCCCGGCCCGTCACCCCATGATGCGGTTGTGCACCGGGCGCAGTGCGTTGCGCAGGCTCCGGGTCGACCGCTGCACCATCCGCTCCACGGTCGACCACGCGCCCTCCACCACGCTGGTCCAGTCCACCGGGGCCACGATGAGCAGGCCGTCTCCGCGCGTGTAGCCGGGGTTCTGGTCGATGTAGAAGCGCACGCGGGGGTCGGTGTGGTCGGCCCAGAAGCGGGCTTCGGGGGGGCCTTGTCGGGTCACCCAGCCCACCTTGCGCACGCCGTCTCCAGCACCGTCGGGGCGCTCCATCCCCAGCTGGTCGTCCAGGCGGTCCATGATGTGCTGGATGCCGGCGGGGGTGGGGGTGTCGGGGCGGGGCCAGACCTGCGAGCAGCTGCGGGACAAGGCGAGGTAGCTGGCCGGGTGGACCGGGCAGGCCAGGAAGCAGGCGCGACGGAGTGGAGACCGCAGAGCCAGCCGGAGCCCCTCGGACAGCAGCAGACCCGCCGCGGCCGACCGACCCCGCCAGCCCGGTGCCAGGCCCACCTCGGCACGCATGAGCGACAGGGGGCCGTCGTCGAGGTGGAGCTCGAAGACGTGGACGGCGGCGAAGCCCACTGCAGCCCCGGTGTCGCCGTCGCGGAACACCTGGATGCGGGTGCGCTCGGCGGGGCTGTCGATGACGTACTTGCGGAAGCCGGTCCGGCTCACACCGCCGAAGATCTGCTTCTGGACGGCGTAGAGCTCGTCGGCGAGGGCATCGCGTTGTGCGGGGGTGAGGGCCTTCGGGTAGACCGGGCGCGCCTTGATGAGCTGGCCACGACGGGCGACGGTGCGGGCGGGCTCGAGCGTGGGGACGACCTGCGACATGTTTCTCTCCCTCGATGGTTGTCGAGGGGGAAAGCAAGGGGCGGGCCAGGTCGGGGTGTGTAGCGAAAGTGTCGTAGGAGAGGGGGTTCAGATGGTTCTGTGGCCCCGCGTGGGGTGGGGGTGCGTCTTCGATGGACGCGGGCTGCCGGGCCTTTGCTCGGGGGTGCGTCCGCGGGGGACGCGGCGTCTCTGCAGCACCCGCACCGAGAATTGCAAGGGTCGACGACTGCCCTGGAGATGCGGGTGGTCATCCCGGTGCCGGGGCCGTGGCGGAGGGGACTGGATACGGGAGGGGTCCGGAGGACAAGAATGAACGTCCAGACCATCATGTCGCGCAACCCCTACACGCTTCACGTGGGCGACACGCTTGCACAGGCCGTCGAGCTGATGTCCAACGAGGACATCCGACACGTGCCCGTGCTGGATAATGGCCGAGTAGCGGGCATTATCAGCGACCGCGATGTGAAGATGGCGCTGGGCCCCGACGCCTACGAGCTCGACCTTGCCTCCATCGACCCCCGCATGGCCGAAGGCCCTCTGAGCTGGTTCATGTCGCAGGAGGTGGTGTCGGTGGCGCCGACAGACCCCCTGGCTGCGGTGGCCGAGCGCTTCATCGAGCTGAAGGTGGGCGCGCTTCCGGTGGTGGAAGGCGGAGAGCTGGTGGGCATTGTGAGTGTGCTCGACGTGCTCCGCGTGGCGCTGCCCCTGCTGCGGAAGGGGTAGGTGTGGCGGGCTACTCCACCGCGGCTTCCAGGTGGTGGTAGTGGGTGAGATAGTGCTGCTCGCCTCCCGAGACCACCGGCCAGTCCCGCTTGCCAACACCGAGCTCGAGCGTGTCGCCATCCCAGTCGATGCGTTCTGGGCTCGCTGAGTAGGACCATGTGTAGGTGGGGGTGATGTAGAGTGGGTCGTCATCGTCGAAGATGTACCCACCGTCGGTCACGTGGAAGGTCAGCCAGAGCTCGCCCGGGGACAGCGACTGGATGGTGAAGGCCATCGGGTTGGACGGCATCCCGCAGGTGCGTTGGTCGCCGACGGAGAACACGGGGTCGGGCTCGCCCACGATGCGGAAGGCGAGGTCGCAGTCCGGACAGATGTCGGGCGCCCACACACCCTCCACCAGCCAGGTCACGACGCACTCGCGCACACCGGGGACCGTGGCCTCCCCGACTTGGACGGTCCAGGCGCCAGACAGCCGCCCGTGGCGGTCGACCAGGCCGTCGCAATTGTTGTCGACGCCGTCGTCTACGTCTTCTTCGGCGTGAGGGTGGATGGCGGCGTTGTGGTCGTCGCAGTCGGACCGGTCGCGGACTGCGCCTTCGGGTGGGTCGCAGTGTTGGTCGACGATGGTCTCGGAGCCGAAGCCGTCGCCGTCGCTGTCTTGGAACCAGATGGGGGCGTCGGTCACACCGCCGGCGTCGTCGTGGTCGACCCGCCCGTCACAGTCGTTGTCTCGGTCGTCGCAAACCTCGGGGGCGTCGGGATGCACCGTGCTGTTGCGGTCGTCGCAGTCGCCGTCCTGTTCGGCTGAGTGGAGGGGGGGCCGGCATGCCTCGCCGGGCACACCGGTTCCCGACACCCCGAAGCCGTCGCCGTCGAGGTCTTCGTAGAAGGTGGTGGGCGTGCACTCGAGCGGCGGTGACCACCAGACGGGATTGCCGTCCTCGAGGGTGTAGTCGTCTTTGCCCGGGCCACAGGCCACACCCGCGACCACCCACAGGACACGCCACCTCATCGCCGCCTCCGGGCGAGCGGTACCAGCACCGCCAGCCCCAGCAGAAACGGTGCCTGCCCCGGCGACGACGTGCAGCCCGAGCACCGGAAGATGCGGTCGCACTGCTCCATGCGCTCGTCTTCGGAGAGGCACTCGGTGTTCTGGTAGGGGTCGGTGTAGGCGCACGTGCCCGGGTTGGCAGCCCAGCCGTCTCCGCACAATGGAAAGCGGTCCTCGAGTCCCTCGTTGTATTGGATGTACCGCATCTGGGACTGGGGCGTCTGGCGGCTCTCGTAGAGGACGAGGTCTTGGGTGGCCTGGTCCGGGGTGTAGCGGACGTGCAGGCGTGTAAAGTGGAAGGCGCCGCCGTTGGTGTCGACAAAGCCCAGGTTGAGGAGCTCTTGATCGGGCGGCGGGGGGGCGGTGCAGGGGTCGCACTTGGGCTGGAAGGGCTCGTTCTTCCAGGCGTACTCGGTGGTCCAGATGGCGCTGTCTTCGCGGGAGTAGGCCTCGGCGAACTGGTGGGCGTAGAACGCACTGAAGTCGCCCTCGCCATCCCACATGCATTCGTCTTCCACCGCCAGCTCGGGGTAGTTGGCGATGCTCACGGCGCCGCCTTCGAGGTCGTTCACCACGTAGACGATGAGGTCTTGTTCGCCCTTGGAGCTGGTGGTGCCGATGCGGATGGGCAGCGTGAAGGCATCGCTGTCGTAGGCGAACTGCAGGGGAGACAGGGTGTCGCCGTCGACCAGGCCGGCCTCGGGGTAGACCCGCGCGGCGAGGAAGTAGCTGCCGCCGTCGATGTACTCCTGGAGCACGTCTGCCGTGGACTCGGGCACCCGGTACCCGGCGTCGGCGAGCCAGGTGAGCAGGTCGTCAGAGAGGTCGGCAGACAGCACGGAGACCTCGTACTCCCCCACGATGTACCGGGCCTCCACCGACACCGAGGTGTCCGGTGCACCGCTACCCCCGTCGCCCATGGATGCACTGCCCGCCCAGTCGCCTGTGTCGCCATGCTGGAGAGCGATGCAGGAGGTCTCCATCCATGGACAGGGGTGCTGCCAGTAGGGGGCGAAGTCTGCGCAGGTGTAGGAGACCAGGCGCGGCATCGAGTAGTCGCGCGCCAGGTCGATGTCGTCGGGGGAGACCACGTGCACATCGTCTTCTCGTACCACCTGCGGCACGGGCACCACCATCGCGAAGTTGGAGGGGTCGCCCCGTACGTCGTTGGCCATCGTGAGGGTGGTGCGCTGCCCCTGCCGCACGATGACCACCTCGCTCGCGGAGTTGTACACCTCGGTTCCTGCGGAAGACACGTAGGTGCCGCAGAAGGCGTGGGCGTTGAGCTGGCCGAGCAACATGAGCCACTGCACAGGTCCCTCCTCGGACGTCATCCGGTCACCACCGTACCGTGCGTGGCACCCGGGCGCTATTCCTCAGGCTGTTGCGTCCGCCAGAGCACTGTGGCTCGTGGGCGGGTCTCTGGTCGGGCTTGACGATGGGCCGAACCGCTGCCAGCGTGCGCCCGTCGGGTCTGGAGAATTGATGAGACGACATACGCTTTGCGTGATGCTGCTGGGAGCGCTCGGGTGCCGCCCCGACCCCAAGCCCGAGAACACCGACACCGCCGCGCCCGTGGACTCTGCCAACCCCGGCGACTCTGGCGACTCTGGCGACTCCGGCGACTCTGGCGACTCTGGCGACTCGGGCGACACCGGTGAGGCCCCGGAAGGGGTGGAAGCCGTCGTCGGTGCGGCCTGTCCAGCCGAGCGGCGTGTGGGGCTCGTGGAGCTCGAGGTGGCCGACTCCGGCGTGCAGGTCGTGGGGTGGGTGTTCGACCGTCCCGACCCCCGCGTCGAAGCGCCCACCGAAGCCAACGACACCTGCGCGTTCTACCAGCAGGACCGCGGCGACTGCACCGGCTGCCCGGATGGCCAGGTGTGCACGTCGACCGGCTGCCAGACCGCGGCCACCCGTCGCTCCGATGTCCAGCTCGTCGTGACCGGCGACGGCGCCCCGCAGACCTACGACCCTGTGTCGGATGGCTACATGTACGGGCCGCTCGACAGCCCCGGCAGCGCCTACGACATCACCCTCACCATGGGCGAAGACACCGTCTGGGTGACCGATCTGCCCCAGCCCGACCCCATGCCGGCCGTCACCGTCACCCTCGACGCTGACGAGCTGTCCCCCGGCCCCCTCGAAGCCACCTGGACGCCCTACACCAGCACCGACCGCGTCCGCACCCTCATTCCGATGAACCACCACAACATCGAAGAGACCTTCACGGAGTGCAGTGCACCGGCCACCAGCGGCAGCTTCTACGCCACGGCTGCGATGGTCGATCCGCTCGCTGTCGTGACCGGCCTCGAGTTCCAGAGGGTGGCCGCAGGGCAGGTGGCAGCGGCCGAGCTGGCCGATGGTGGCTGCGTCGAGCTCCGGGTGGAGCGACAAGCGCGGCCCGACTTCACCTACCGTCCGGATTGAGTGAGGGAATCGCGGGCGTGCGGCCGTTCCCCTGCTGACTCCGCACAGGTCTTCGTCGCGCAATCGTTTCCGGTTGTTTCAATCTGCGGCGGACGTGCCTTCGGCGTGCCATGTTGGCGAGGCTGGCGGGTGCACCAGCAACATCTGGGAGGGACGACCCTATGACGACACAACAAGGGTTGCTTCGCGCATCTGGCGTGAAGCTTGGCGGTATGGCACTGGGCAGCGTGGTTCTGGGCGGACTCGCCGTGCATGCGGCGGTGGCTCTGGCCTGCGGAGGCGGTGCTCCCGTCGCACCCACCGGCACCGGCGTCGACGACCTGCCCTACACGCAGGCCTACCAGATCATGGTCACGTGGTCCGACGACCTCGATGGTCCGGCGCTCGTGTCGGTGGGGGCCAACATCCACAACGCCCCCGACGGCTTCGGCTACGTGGTGCCCATTCCCCAGGTCATCGACGGCGACGACCTCCAGGTGGGAAGCGGCCACCTGCTCGATGCCATGGAAACCTTCACGGGCCCCCGGTCTGTGCACCGCGGCTGCCACGACTACCGCCCCGATGTCGAGCTGGTGTGTCCCGAGCCCAGCCGAAACGGCGGTGAAGGGGAAGGCGAATACGGCGGCGAAGCGGGCGACGGTGTCCAGGTCGAGACCGTCCAGGTGGGCGCCTACGAGGTGAGCCTCCTCACCTCCGACGGTGCCACCGGCCTGCTGAGCTGGCTCGAAGACAACGACTTCGAGCTCCCTGCCGGCAGCGAAGAACACATCGAAGAGTACCTCGACCAGGGCTTCATGTTCGCCGCGGTCAGCGTGCCACCGGGCACCGTCGTCGCCGATGGCAGCAGCCTTCCGCCGCTCGACTTCTACCTCGACGAAGGCTTCCGCACGCTGCCCCTCCTGCTCGCGGCCAACGCCGCCAAGACCACCCAGGACGTCATCGTCACCACATACGCGCCCAACCTGGGTGCGGTGGGCATCTCCAACCTGCACGAGGTCGACATCGAGGCGGACTGCATGGCGCGCCGCAACGAGGTCGGCGAAGCCTACGGTGCGGCCTTCGAAGAAGCCCACGCCAGCGCTGGTCAGGCCGTGTGGATGCTCGAGTTCTTCCAGGAGAACACCGTCTGGGACCACGGCGGCGAGATCACCTCCACGGTGTCGCTGTCACCCGACCACACGAGCGCCATCGAAGACGTCTTCCAGTACTGGGACAACATCGCGCGGGTGGGCCGCATCCACATCCGCTACGACCCCGGCCAGCTCACCGCCGACCCCGCCTTCTACGCGCACGCGGCGCCGATCTTCAAGGCCATCGAGTACATCGACTTCGACCCCCAGATCACCGACTTCGTGCCGGTGTGCGGTGAGGGGATGGTCGACGAGGGCAGCTGTCCGCCCACCGTCATCGACGACCAATACTGCGCCGATGGCAGCAGCAGCTCCGACTCCAACAAGAAGGGGTGCTCTGCGGTGGGGTGGGGCCAGAGCGCGCCTTGGCTGGCATTGCCCCTGGTGGTGTGGGCCGCGGCTGCCCGGCGTCGCGAGACCACCGAATAGGGCGGCAGGCGCGCTGCTATTCGTTGAAGCAGAACCCGAGGTTGGTGGCGCCTCCCAGGTCGACCAGGATGAGGTCGACGTTGGGGAAGTAGGCGTCACAGCCGCCGTCTTCGCCTGCTTGCCATGCCCGTACGCGCACCGCATCCGACCAGCCGATGGCGTCGTATTCGAACATGGGCTCGCAACCGCCATCCGACCATGGATGCACGAACACGGCGTCTGACGAGAAGTCCGGAGCGAGAGACACAGTGGTGTTCAAGCGCGCCACCAGGGTGTCCCAGGCGGTCGGGTCGGTGACCACCTGCGGACCGTCCGCCATGAGGTCTTCGTCGAAGGCCGCGTCGCCGTAGCCGATGAGCTCCAGCTCGTAGGGCAGGGCGGTGCCGTCATCGACATGTTGGTCGTCGCAGAGGATTGGAGGGCCGTGGGGGTCGGGCTTCTCGGTGACGCTGGAGCCTGTGGAGCCGTCGTCTTTGTTGGGTAGACAGGCTGCGAGCGGAATGGCCAGGAGAGCGAGCGAGCTGCGCATGAAACCTCCAGCTGGGGATGCTGTAGCCGGTGTGGGCCGGCGGCGGGGATCTCGACCGGGTGGACGCACCTTCTGGCGCCAGTCTCGGGTGGGTGGGGTGGCCAGTCCGGTTGTCTACGGCCAGCATGGCGTGTTCTTGGGAGTCAGCAGTGCGTACAGTCCTGTGGATGGTTGCTTGGGTGTCGGGTGTAGGGGCGACGGCCTGCAGCTCGGGCGACGGAAGCAAGCGAGAGGGGGGCGAAGACTCTGCCGAGCCCGCCGACTCGGCCGACGTCACGGACTCCGCCGCGCAGGACTCCGCCGACCCTGCGCCCCTTGCGTGCGCGCTCGACGATGCCGCACTCGACGCCGCTTTGGCCGAGCTGGTGGCGACGGTGGAGCGGGCCTTGGTCCGAAATGGGGTGGATGGGGCGTCGGTGGCCATCGGGTGTGGGGAGCAGGTGCGTGCCGCCGGGGTCGGGCTGCGCGGGCCCGATGGGGAGGCCGTCGACTCCGCCACACGGTTTCAGGCCGCCTCGATCACCAAGAACTTCACGGCGGCGGTGGCCCTGTCGATGGCGGACGACGGCCTGCTCTCGCTCGATGCCCCGGTCTCCGATGCCGTCCCGTACGTCAACGACCGCTCGCCCTACGACGCACCCATCACCCTGCACGACCTGATGACGCACGCCGCCGGCTACCCCACTTCGTTTGGTGGGCGGTCTCCGTCCATGGACCTCGAGGTCTACTTCGAGCACCTGGGCCACGCCGAGCTCTGGGCGCCTGCCGGTGCGGTCTACGTGTACTCCAACCTGGGCGCATCGCTGGTTGGGCTGGCGGCCCAGGAGGTCTCGGGCACGCCCTTCGCCGACCTCACCGCCACACGTGTCTTCGAACCCGCCGGCATGGCGCGGGCCTCTCTCCATGCCGAAGACATCCGCGCCGACGGCAATTTCGCCACCGGCAGCTCCAGCTACGGCAACATCGGGCCCGAGTGGGGCTACCTGCCCACCGGCTACTACGGCCCGATGGGCGGGGCCTGGCTGACCGCCTCCGACCTCGTGGCCTGGGGCCAGGTCCACCTGCGGTCCGATGGCTCGGTGCTGTCTGCAGACGCCTTCGACGCCATGCACCACCCCTGGATCGAGACCCGCGAAGGCGTGGGCGAACACCAGGGCTACCACCTCTTTCTGGAAGACTTCGGCGGCACCCCGATGTGGGGGCACGGTGGCAGCGCGCCGGGCTTCCAGGGCCAGTTCGTCATCCTCCCCGAGCACAGCCTGGTGGTGGCTGTGCTGGTCAATGGCGAGACCCTCTACGTGCCGCGTGTGGTGGACGACTTCCTCACCCTCCTCCTCGACCGCACGCCCACCGACCCCGGCGACACCGTTCGTCCGGTGGCCGACTGGGGACGGTACGCCGGTCGCTACACCGACCTCCACGGGGGGCTCGGTGAGGTGGATGTGGAGGTGGACGGCACACGTGCGGTGGCCAGCGCGAGTGGCCCGGGGTGCTCGGGGGAGCTCATCCCCTGGATTGAAGACGGCTTCTACCTTGTATGTGGAACCACCTATTATGGCCTCACCTTCTGGCCCGACGACGCCGGAACGGGCACCGCGTACGTGTCGTCGCTCTATGGCGTGGCTGCTGGTCTCTGACCCGGGGGACGGGCCCGGGCGAGCGCACACCGGCCGACCGCAGGAGGGCATGGCGCAGGCGCTGTGCTACAAGCCATCGAGGAGGCCCGGTGAAGAAACCCCTCGCCCTCGCCCCGGAGCGAGTGGCCATCGACCAAGGCTGGTTCTACGTCGCCGAGACCGAAGCCAGCGCGGCGCGGTCGACCGGACGGGTGCTGCGCTCGCGGGCCCAAGAGCCCCTCACTCGGCGGGCCCACGGCTACCGTGCACGTGTGCTGGTCACCGACCACTCCCCCCACCACCTTCCCGTGGCGGCCTGGCTGCGCACCGCAGAAGCCATGGGCCGAGCCTTGGAAGCCGCGGGTCGACCCGGTCCTGTCGAGGTCCGCATCGAGGGCACTGCCGGAGAGCCTTCGCCCGGCACCGCCTGTCTCGACGGACACTGGCTCGCCCAACAGACCGAACACCACTCGGTCCGCACCGCACTGTCCGAGGCCGTGCCCGCCGAGAACTGGTCTGCAGCGCAGGGCTCCGCGGTCCCGGTCCGCCGCATCCTGGCCTTCGAGAGCCTCATGGCCACCGACATGCCGCACAACGACAAGGAGATCAGCCAGGGCGTGCTGCACATGCTCGCGCCTCTGGCCGATCGCGACGTCGATGTGATCCTGGCGTGCGTCAAGATGCCGATCGTGGGCGACGATCGCGGTCCGTCCGGTCTCGAACACCTCGACGAAAACACCGTCGCCAGCATCGATCTCGTGCTGTTGTCGGTCCTCGAGGGCTACTGGCACGGCGCGGTCAAGCTGATCGAGCACCTGCGGGCCTTGGGCTGTCGCGCCCACATCGCGGTGGGTGGTGTGATGCCCACGCTCACCCCCGAGCACGTGGCTGCGCACCTTCCGGGCGTGAGCTTCGTCTGTCGGGGGGCGGGCGAGTACTTCGTGCCTCGGCTGGTCGAGCTCTTCGGTGGATCGTCGGTTGATCGTCCGTTCACCGATCATCAGGTCGGCGCTCTGCTCCAGATGAAGGGGCTGATCGCGATCGACCGATCGGGGCGGCGCCTCATTGCCGCGATGCCAGCCCAGACCGTCGCCGTCGAACAGCTCGACACGGTGGAGCTCGACCTGTCCCATGTGCAGGCCCGCCACATCGAAGGTGGCATCGAAATCACCACCTCTCGGGGCTGCATCCACCGCTGCACCTTCTGTAGCATCATCGGCCGAGAGAGCTACCAGGCCCGGTCCTCCGAGAACGTCTTCGCGCTTCTCCAGCGCTACGAACAGCGCTACAGCGAGCTCTTCGACGGACCGGTGCCGCCCAATGCCTACCGGGTGCACATCGCCGACGACGACTTCGCCTGCGACCGGCCCCGCGCCAAGCACTTCTTCCGGCACCTGCGCCGCACACCCTTCCGCCTGTCCTCGGTGCAGGTCTCGGTGGCCGACCTGTGCTTGCGGGTCGACGGAAAGCTGATCCCCGAGGTGGATCCGGAGTGGCTCGAGGTGATCACCCCCGACTGCTTTGCCGATCATGGTCGGCCGATCACCCGGGCGGAGCGGCTGCACGATCAGCAGCACCGGGGCTGGAGCGCATACCTGCAGATCGGGGTCGAGACGTTCAGTGAGCGCGAGCTGGTGCGCCTGGGCAAGGGCTACCGCGTGGCCCACATCCGGGCGGCCGTGCACGCGCTGTCCACCCACGACCTCCACCACGACGCCTACTTCATCCAGTCCAACACCCACACCCGCGCGGCCGACCTCCTCGAGAGCACCACCGAGCTCTGCCGGCTGAAGATTCGCTACCCCGAGCACTTCCACCTGAAGTTCCCGGTGGTGCCGCACCTGGTGTCGTACTTCCCCACCGCCACCTTCCGTCGCAAGGTCCGTGGCTCGCGGCTCGACTCCGTGACGCTCATCGACACCCTCCACGTCCCCGGACATCCCGAGCTCGACTACCCCCTCGTCGGCCACGACATCCCCGACAGCACCCTCGTCGAGACCGCCGTGACCGACGGCTTCCTGGTCGACAGCGCGCGCTACACCGACAGCCTGGTGCGCTTGCGAGAGCTGTGGTCGAGTGCCACGGGGCTCGAAGGGGAAGATGCCCGCGACCAGGAGTTTCTGGTGCGGCGCCTCGACGACCTCCCCCGTCGGCTGGTCTTCCAGGCCCTGGAAGATGCGCGGCATGGGGGGCAGGGGCGACGCATCCGTGGATGGGCCGGCCCGCCGTCACAGGACGAGGCCTTGCGTGCTGCCCGAGATGTCCTGGGCGACCGCTCTGCGTGGCTGCCCGCCTACAAGCGCTGGGCCACCGACACCGCACCCCGGCTCGTGGTCATCCCCACCTGGCAGTGCGAGCTGCGCTGCACCTACTGCTACATCCCCAAGCAGGACGGCCGGGTGATGGCCCCCCGAACGCTCACCCGCAGCCTCGAGCTGCTCATGTCCTCGTCGCGACCGCAGGTGATGCTGCAGTTCTTCGGCGGCGAAGCTCTGCTCGAGTGGGAGCTGGTGCAGCAGGGGATTGCCGAGGGCGCCGAGCTGGCCCGCCGGCACGGCAAGCAAATCTCGTTCATCCTGTCGAGCAACGGCTGGTCGCTCGATGCCGACAAGCTGCGCTGGCTGGCCGACTACCCCGTGAAGCTGGAGCTTTCGCTCGATGGCGACCGGGTCACGCAGAACAAGTTCCGGCACTCTCGCGAAAAGACCGGCGACAGCTACGACACCGGCATCGCTCCGCGGGCCCGCGCCATCGTCGACAGTGGGCTCGACTACGACGTCATCATGGTCGTTCACCCCCTCAACGCCCACCTCCTCTACGACAACTTCTTCCACGTCGTGGGGCTGGGCTTTCGGCGGGTCCAGATCAACGTGGGGCTGGGCGTCATCTGGCGAAAGCACCGCCACCAGGCCTTTGTCGAGCAGCTCCACAAGGTCGGACGCGAGCTGCTGCGGCGCTGGAACGACGGCGACGACCTCGTGTTCGTCAACGCCGAGCAGCCGCCCATGGCCATCCGGCTCAATGGCGAGGTCACGGTCGACCACGACGGCACGGTCTACGGCGGCAACGCCTTCCTCCACGAGACCGAGCACAAGCAGCGCTTTGTGGTGGGCCACCTCGACGACGCCAGCAACTTCGACCGCTACTGGCTCGATGGCCCCGGCAACGACGAGCTGCTGGCCTGGAGCTACCCCCCCGACATCACGAAGAACAACCTGGCGGTGGGCAAGACGCTCCGAAACTTCTGCACCTGGCTGCGCAAGCAGGCCCCGCCTCAGGCCCCCCTGTTGATGCGGGGAGAGTCCGAGTCGGCCAAGAGGCCCACCGTCACGTCGAGCGCGCCGTCGTAGGCATCCACGGCGTCCACGTACAGGCGCAGGCGGAAGGGCTTCAGAGCGGCTTGCAGCGCGCGGAAGTGGGGCGGGAGGCTGTCCAGCTGCTCCAGCACGCGCACGGCCGCACCGGCCTGGCCATTCCAGCGGGCTTCACTCACCCACACCGCGCGCGGAACGGGGTGGCCCTGGCGGTTGGCGAGGATGCCGCCCAGCTCGAGGAAGGGGGCGAGCAGAGGAGCCACCGGATCGGGGGGACGATCGGCGATCACCAGGCGGCTGGTGTGAAACCCGGGGATCGCCAGGATCCGGCACATCTCGGCGTGGCCGTGGAGGTGGAGATCGTCGAGGTAGAGCTCGGCCGTGGTGCCGTCGGTGTCGATCATGCGGCGGCAGCTGGCCGGGACCGACGCGAGGAAGCGGTCGAGCTCGGGTGCATCAAAACAGCGTCGTACACGCTGGATCCAGCCCTTCCTCTCGCCGTCCCACGACAGGTAGAGGCGGGGTGGACGCCGGGCTGTGGGGAGGATCGGGCAGAGCTTGAAGTCGACCAGGTGGCGATCGGCGATCCGGCGATCCACCAGGGTGCAGAGGATCGGGTGACCGAGCCCGCAGACCTCGAGGATCGCTTGGGTGGGGCTCGTGGTGGAGGTGATCAATCGTCGGGCTCGGGGCCGATGGGGGTTCCGGTGCACCAGCAGGCCGCGAGGTCGCCTTGTGGTGCGGTGCCCCCCGACATGCGGGCATACACGTTGGTGGCCACGAACATGCCGTCCAGGTCGACCGACTCCACGCTCATCCGCCCCCCGTCGGCGGAGGTCTCGAGGGCGCCGGTGGACAGGTTCTCCAGCCGCGCATGGCCGTCGGCGCTGCCGTCGGCGGCTTCTTGGATGCGGACGATGGCGCCGTCGGCGGGGACGGTGGGGAAGTCGATCTGGAAGAACCAGGTGTCGTAGCCGGTGAAGTCCTGGAAGAACTCGGTGGCGACCTCGCAGCCGTCGCGGTCGCCGGTGGACATGCCCACCAGGTGGGCGCCGCCCCAGCCTTCCTGCCACACCCAGGCGTTGAGGGTGAGGGTGGTGTCGTCTTCGAAGGTGAGGAGGTAGTCGTTGTTGTTGCAGGCGGTGGGGTCGTTGCCCTCTCCTTCGCCTTCGCCCTCTCCTTCGCCTTCGCCCTCTCCTTCACCGCTGTCGGTGGTGGCGCAGTCCGGAGAGGCCGCGCAGCCGGGGTCTTCGCAGTCGAAGTAGTAGTTGCCGTCGTTGTCGACGCGGTCGGAGCAAGAGCCGGGCTCGACACCTTCTGCCGGCAGGCTGCATGCGGTGCCGGCGCCGACGAGGACCAGGAGCACGGGAAGCAGACGATTCATGGAAACCCCGGAGGCCCGTACTGTAGTCAACCCTGCCCGCGGTGTCCGCTCCCGCAGCCGGACCGGGGCGGCATAGGGTGGACCGATGACCGCATCGCCGCCAGACCTCACCGTGGTGATTCCCACCCTGGATGAAGGGGAGGGGCTGGCCCACTTGCTCGTCCAGCTGGGCCAGGTCCGCGACATCGTGCTGGACGTTGTGGTGTCCGACGGGGGCTCGACCGACGACACGGTGGCGCTGGCCCGGTCGCACGGTGCGCGGGTGGTGCGCGGGCCTCCCGGTCGGGGCCAACAGCTCAACCGCGGGCGTCGAGCGGCCCGTGCACCCACCCTCTTGTTCCTCCACGCCGACTCCCGGCTCACCACCCCCACCCAGCTGGCCGATGCGCTTCGGGTGTTCCAGCACGCTGTCCTGCGCCACGATGGCCGTGCAGCAGGTCACTTTCAGCTGTGCTTCCACGACGCCCGCGGGCCGGCCTTCACCTACTACGAAGCCCTGTCTGCCCTGGGGCGTGCCCAGACGGTGAACGGCGACCAGGGCCTGCTCGTGACCGCTTCATGGTTCGATGCTCTGGGCGGCTTCGACCCCACCATGGCCTTTCTCGAAGACCAGGACTTCGGCGCGCGGGTGTGGGCGCAGGGCACGTGGGTGCTGCTCCCCGGGCGCCTCCAGACCTCCGCGCGACGGTTTCTCTCCGAGGGCGTCGCGGAACGCTCCATCCACAACGCCGTCATCATGGCCTTCTTCCACATTCGGAACCCGCGTTCTGCGCAGGCGTCGGTGGTGGGCTACCGGGTCCAGAGCCGCAGCCGGATGCTCTCGGTGGGCCCTCTTGCTGGTGCGGTGGCGCGGCTGCTGAAGGCGGAGCCCGAGCTGGTGCTGCCGCTGGCGCAGTATGTGAACCGGCATGCCCTGTGGCGCGCGGCGTTCTGGCTGGATGTGCGGGCGCACGGCCCGAAGGCGGCGGGGCACCATCCCCGGCTCGATGCCTACGACCGGCTGGTGGCTCCGCTCATGCACAACGCGCTGGGTGACGCGTGCTGTGTGGGGCCGATGCTCCTCACCGCCGCGATGGTGGGCGTCACCTACGCAGCTCGAGAAGCACGTGCCGCATCCACACCGGCGGGTGAAGCGGTGGGGTGACCGTGGAGGCCCGCATGCCCGCCCTCGACCGCCTGCTCCAGTCCGGCCGGGTTCCCCGTGTCGTTGGCTTCGACGATGCCCCCTTTGCCCGCGAGGCCGGCAGTCCGGTGCACGTGGCCGGCATCGTGTGCTCGGGAACGCGGATGGAAGGGATGGTGTGGGGCACCGCCACCCGCGATGGTGCCGATGCAACCGACGTGCTGGCCACCCTTCTCGGCGAGAGCAAGTTCCGCGACCAGGTGCACCTCGTGCTGCTGGACGGCATCGCGGTGGGCGGGTTCAACGTGGTCGACCTCCCGGGGCTCGCAGACCGCGTGGGCCTGCCGTGCGTGGCCGTGATGCGCAAGATGCCCGACGTGGCGGCGGTTCGGGCGGTCTTGGGGCGCTTTCCCGACGCCGACCGACGCCTTCGATTGCTCGACCGCGCCGGACCGATCCACACCGCCGGCGACTTCGTGTTCCAGTGCGCCGGCACCTCCCCCGACGTGGTGGGACGCGCCCTTTCGCTGCTCACCGACCGGGGCAAGGTTCCCGAGGCCCTGCGGCTGGCCCACCTCATCGGAGCCGCGGTGGTGATGGGGCAGAGCGGCAAGAGGGCGTAGGGGTGGGGGATGGCGCGGTGCGATCGACCATTGTGATGCCCATACGGGTCCGAGATGGTGCATGCTCATGCGGTACCCCGCTTGGTTCGAGCCCGCATGGCCCACACCCCCCGACCGTTCGAGCAGCTGCTCGCACATCGTGTCGCCGATGCCGAGGTGCGCATCGCGATGGCCCATGTGGTGTTCATGTCCATCTTCGCGGCCTGGAATGTGGTGGGGTCGCTGGTCGCGCCCGAGCTCACAGGCCTGGGCCAGATCGCACTCGGCTCGCGGATGGCGCTGCTGTTCGTCGTGCTCGCGGCGCTGCTGTGGAATGTGTACCTGGCCCTTCGCATCCGGGCTGCCCGTCGCGTCGGCCAGCTCCCCCATCCCGTGCTCAAGTGGCTGGCGGTCACGTGGGAGGCGCTCGTGCCCTCCGCGGCGCTCGCGGTCACGACCACCTTCCTGCCCCCGGTCGAGGTGGTGGGTGCGCCCTTTCTGCCTGTGTACGGGGTCCCGCTGGCGCTCGCAGCGCTCCGACTGCAGCCCATCCTGTGCTGGTATGGCGGCTTGCTGGCCTCCGGGTCGTGCCTGGTGGTGTGTGTGCTGGCCACACAGGGCGACACCGGCTTCCACTCGGCCGTTGGAAACCACGTCCTGCGGGCCATCTCCATCCTCTCGGTGGGGGCGGCGGCGGCGCTCGTGGCCCGGGTGCTGCGCGATGGCTTCGGCTCGGCGGTGGCGGCCCTCGAAGAGCGGAACCGGGTCGTGGGGGTGTTCGGGCGCTACCTCAGCGATGATGTGGTCGACACCCTGCTGCATCAGCCCGGCGGCCTCGAGCTCGGTGGCCGCAAGCAGCCGGTGTCGGTGCTGATGACCGACCTCCGGGGCTTCTCCACCCTCGCCAGCGAGCTGTCCGCCGAGCAGGTGGTGTGCCTGCTCAACCACTACCTGGGTGCCATGACCACCGTGATCATGCGCCACGGCGGCACCATCGACGAATTCATCGGCGACGCCATCCTGGTGGTCTTCAACGCGCCGATAGAACAGGTCGACCACGTCGACCGCGCGTTGCGCTGTGCCGTCGAGATGCAGCTGGAGATGGCCACGGTCAACGCCTGGAATGCCGAGCGTGGCCTGCCCCTCCTCGAGATGGGTGTGGGCGTCCACACCGGCACGGCCGTCGTTGGAAACATCGGCTCGGAGAAGCGCCAGAAGTACGGTGTGGTGGGCACCACGGTCAACCTCACCGCGCGCGTCGAGGCCCACACCGTCGGCGGCCAGGTGCTCACCACGCAGGCCTGCATCGACACCGCCCGCTCCACCGTCCACAGCGCCTTCTTGCGGTCCATCCACCCCAAGGGGGCCGCCGAGCCCCTCGCCATCCACTCGGTCATGGGTGTGGGCCGGCGCATGCTCGACATCTCCCTCCCCGACTCGGTCCCGGTCGTCCCGCAGGAGGTCGAGGTCTTCCGGGTGGCCGGCAAGGAACGCCAGCCCACCAGCATCACCGCTGCGCTGGTGGGGCTGTCCTCGCACGAGGTCTGGCTCGACGGCCTGAGCGAGCCCCTCCCGGCCGGAACCGACATTGTGCTGCATGTGGCCGAGGGGGTGGCCTTTGGTCGGGTGATGGACGCCACCAACGGCGTGGTCGAGGTGCGCTTCACGGCTCGCGATGCCCCCGCGATGGCCACCCTGACCGCACTCCTCGACGCCGGACCGCCCACCGCCGGACCCGTCGGATCGCCCGATGGTGGTGTCCCCCCGTGAACGCGGAGGCCCCGTCCGTGCACAAGTTGTGTGTTGCGCCTGGAAACGTTGACAGCTCGGCAAACTCGGGCAAACTTCACCGGGTTCCGCATCACCCGAGAACGGGAGCATTGGAAGATGACCACGAGTATGCGCATGCTGCGCGAGACCCTCCTGCTTGCACTCTTTGCTGTCGGTGCCTCTGCCTGCACCGACGAAACCATCGAAGGAAAAGACGAGTCCGAGCTCGAAGGCGACGGCAGCGGCTCCGGTAGTGGCTCGGGCAGTGGCTCGGGCAGCGGCTCGGGCGACGACGGCGGCAGCGGCTCGGGCGACGACGGCGGCAGCGGCTCGGGCGACGACGGTGGCTCGGGCGACGACGGCGGCTCGGGCAGCAGCGGCTTCGACTTCGAGCCCGCAGCGGTGGGCGTCGAGGTGAACGCCGGCTGGGACTCCGACTACGGCCTCCTGCGCTTCATCTACAGCTCCGACGAGACCGGCACGGTCAACAACCAGCGCGTGGAAATCACGGTCACCGACATCGAGTGGTTCTCGATGGACAGCGACGACCCCGAGCGCCGGTTCCACAAGTGCACGATGAACGCGGTCTTCCCGCACATCGTCCACGAGGGCTTCGTCAGCGGCTACATGTTCGACTACGACTCCGGCCACGGCGGCACCGGCGAGTCCGTCAACCTCGACTTCTTCGCCGAGGGTCGCGCCGACATCTACTCGTACGACGCCATGCTCGACGACGACGGTGAGCTCATCACCGACGACTTCGGCGAAGCGCAGGCCTCCGAGACCTGCCAGTGGATGATCGACGAAGGCATGATGGACAAGTTCAACGGGATGCACGTGGGCTTCGGCTACGGCGACCTCAGCGACTACATGTACACCAACTACTGGGATGAGTTCGGCGGCGACCTCGCCGAATACGAAGACTCCGTGGTGGGTTCCTACGTGGCCATCAACCACCCCACCGATGAAGGCGGCGTCGACTTCCGTGCCTACGACTGGTCGTCGGCCGTGCACTGGTCGGGCACCTCCGAGCTCACCACCCTCACCGACTCCGAGGGCACCGAGTTCGACGAGCAGGTGGTCATCGTCGACGTCGACCCCGACGGCTTCCTGATGCTCGGCGACCCCTCCGACGCCGGCTACCGCTCGATGTCCACCTACTGGTACGAGGACTTCCCGAACCTCGACCTCGACATCCTCAAGGAAGGCATCCCTTCCGAGCTCGACGCCGAGTAGCACAACGCGTGCTTCAGGTACGGGGAGGCCGCAACCCCTGCGGCCTCCCCGTTGTCGTTCTTGGCCTGCCGCTCGGGCGCTCACCGCGTGCGACGGCCTCTGGACAGCGGCGGCTACGCGCGCCCTTTGCCGCCACCCGCCACTGTCGTCTGCGGCAGCGATTCGACGGAAGAATGCTGGTACAGTCGCCCGACGTCGTCGAGGACGGTGTCCGGAGGCCCCGTGATCTATCCAGCCGCCCTTGCGGTGTTCTCACTGTTGGTCGCCGGCCTCGAGCGCTTCTGGCCCTGGCGAACGGAACAGAAGCAGCTCCGACCGTACCTCTGGTCGGACTTCATCCACCTCATCTTCAACGGGCACTTCCTGGGGCTCATCCTCTACGGCATCGCGGTCCACCGCGTGCTGCCCCACATCGACCCCCTCCTCACCGAAGCCGGCCTGTTTGGCGTCATCTACCGCAACGCCGCCTCTGCCTGGCCCATGTGGCTGCAGATTGTCGTTGCATTGGTGGTGGTGGACTTCGTTCAGTGGTGTGTGCACAACGCACTGCACCGAATCGGTCCGCTGTGGAACTGGCACAAGGTGCACCACAGCGTCAAGAACGGCGAGATGGACTGGATTGTGTCGTTCCGCTTCCAGTGGACGGAAGTGGTGCTCTACAAGACCGTGCTGTACCTCCCGCTCGCCTGGTTTGGCTTCGCCGAAGAAGCCCTCCTCTTCCACGCCATCTTCGGCACCCTCATCGGGCACTTCAACCACGCCAACCTCGACATCGACTGGGGCCCGGCCAGGTACATCCTCAACTCCCCGCGGATGCACATCTGGCACCACGACTACGACGCCGAGCCCCCCGCCTACAACTTCGGCATCATCTTCTCGTGCTGGGACTGGATCTTCGGCACCGCCCATCTCCCCGACCACCCGCCGCCACGGCTCGGCTACGAGGGCGTGGAGGACATGCCCGACGACTTCTTCGGTCAGCAGGCCTGGCAGCTGGGCGACTGGGTGCCCGCGCTGAAGAAGTCCCCGGCTCCCCTCGCCGTGGCCGGGCTCGTGGTGGTGGGCACCGGCTGGATGCTGCACAACGCACCCGCCGTCCAGACCCCCATGATGGGCGAGCAGGCCGCTGCGTCCCAGCCCGCCGCCACCGCTCGGGTGGCCGTGGACTCCCCCGGGTCTCCGGCCGAAGCCGCCCAGCGCATGGCACAGTTCGGCCAGGCCGCGGCTGCCGAGGGCTTTGCCCACCCCGAGTGGATGGTGTCGGCCGTGGAGCTGGCCGAGGCCCTGTCTGCAGACTCCCTCGTGCTCATCGACGTCCGCCCCACCGACCGCGTCGAGGCCGGCCGCATCCCGTCCGCTCAGGCCCTCGACCGGGCCGACTACTCCATCTCCGACCCCGCACCTGGCGTGAGCGCCAGCTTCACCACCTTGCAGGAGCTCCTCCGCAGCAAGGGCGTCAATGAAGGCGACACGGTGGTTCTCTACGGCGATGGTGGGCCCGAGCCCTACCGGCTGTGGTGGACCCTTCGCATGGTGGGCGGCTACGACACCCGCGTGCTCGACGGTGGCCTCGCTGCTTGGAAGGCCATCGGGCAGTCCATCGCAGGCGGCCCCACCCTCGCGGTCGAGCGCGGAAACATCACCCTCACCGCCCAGCCCGAGCGGCGGGCGCTGCTGTGGGACGACCTCGCCGCGCTCCAGGCCAGCAAGCCCGGGCTCACGCTCGTCGACACCCGCTCGGCCGTCGAGTTCACCGGAGCGGAACAGCACAAGAAGGCTGCCCGCGCGGGTCGAATCCCGGGCGCCCGGCTGCTCGAGTGGACCGACATCCTGCGCGACAAAGACCTCGACCCCCGCATGCAGTCCAAGAATGCGCTGAGCGCGATGCTTTCCCCGCTCAAGGGCGCCGACGGTGTGGTCACCTACTGCCAGTCGGGCACCCGGTCGTCGGGCGTGTACTTCGCCATGGTGCAGCTGGGGTGGGACGAAGCCAGCATCTGGAACTACGACGGCTCGTGGGCGGAGTACTCCCGCCTGTCGCAGCTTCCCATCGAGACCGGCGCTGCGACGGGCGGCGGTTGAGCGGCCGATGGGTGGCGCTCCCGGTGGGCCTGGGCCTCGTGGTGGGCGTGGGCCTCTGGTGGAACAGTCGGTCGTCGGTGGTCGAGGCGCCGCCGCCTGAACGACGGTGTGGGGTGGCTCTGGGGCTCTTCGCCTCCGACCCCGCCTACGACTATGGCCCGCTGCTCGATGAAGTCGTCGACCATGGCGCCACCGATGTGCTGCTGAGCGTGCCCTGGGTGCAGGCGTCGGTGCACAGCGACCACCTCGCGCCGCAGGATGGCCAGTCTCCCAGCAACATCACCCTCGAGCGCACCCTCGAACAAGCCCGTGCGCGTGGCCTCGCGGTGAGCCTGATGCCGGTGGTGCGGTTGGATGCGCGTGCGCCCGGAGTCTGGCGGGGAGCCCTCGACCCCGCCGACCGCGACGCCTGGTTTTCCGCCTACGCCGAGCTCATGCACGACCACGCCATCCTCGCCCAGCGCCACGGGGCGGTGCGCCTGGTGCTCGGCTCCGAGCTGTCGAGCCTGGAGCCCGAGGTGGACCGCTGGACGGCGCTCGTGTCCAGGGTGCGCGCGCACTTCGACGGCCGGCTCACGTGGTCGGCCAACTGGGACCGCTTCGACCACCTGCCCTTCTGGGACCACCTCGACGAAGTGGGGGTGAGCGCCTGGTTCGAGGTGGGAGACCATCCCGCCGCCGGCTGGGATGCCCCCATCGCGCGCATGCGAGCGGTGTCCGAACACACCGGAAAGCCCGTGGTGCTCACCGAAGTCGGCTACCCGGCCCGGGCCACTGCCGCACACCGCCCCTGGGACCACAGCGGCCCCGCCACGCCCCACGTCCGCATCCAGGCACAGCTCTTCGAGGTGTTCTTCGAGCGCTTTCGGAGCGTGGCGGAGGTGCATGCGGTCTTCGTGTGGAACTGGTTCGGGCACGGAGGGCACGCTGATGCAGGCTACTCGCCGCGGGGCCGGCCAGCCGCTCAGGTGCTCAAGCGCGCCTACACGCAGTGGTGTCCGCAAGGGTGAGTGCGATGCGAGGCAAGGGTGGGGGATGGATGTGTAGGATACCGGCCTGGCCTTGTTGGAGGTGACCGTGCGACGTTGGATGTGGTTGGGCGTGGGGCTGGCGCTGGGGTGCGAGCCGGCGGACAAGGCGGGTGCCCCCGATGACACCCACGGTGTTGACTGCACCGCTCCGGGCGTGTGGTTCGCCGATGCGGATGGGGACGGCTTTGGCGACTCTGCGCGCTCCGAGACCACCTGCACGCCCGAGGCCGGGTGGGTGACCGATGGGTCGGACTGCGACGACACCGCTCCGGGGGTGCACCCAGATGCCGTCGAGGTGTGCAACGGCCTGGACGACGACTGCGACGGCCTCCTCGATGCCGACGACGACGACACCACCGACCTCGTGGCGCTGTTCGTCGATGCCGACGGCGACGGGGTGGGCGGCGGAGAGACCGCCTTCGCCTGCCCGGGCGTCGGGTGGGCCGATGCAGGGGGAGACTGCGACGACGCCGACAGCGCGCGGGCTCCGGGGCTCTCGGAGGTCTGCGACGACGCCGGGGTGGACGAGGACTGCGACGACCTGTCCGACTGTGCCGACAGCGACTGCGACGGCAGCTGTCCGGAAGACTGTGATGACGGACGCGACAACGACGGAAACGGCCTGCTGGACTGTGAAGACGCGGCATGCCTGGACGCGGCACCCTGCATCGAGGGGCCCGGTGAGTGCAACGATGGGCGCGACAACGACCGCGACGGCCTGCGGGACTGCTACGACGACGACTGCTGGAACCTGGGCGTGTGTGCCACCGCCACCTTCACCGTGGACGCCGTGGGGGAGCTGCACTTCACCCGCCGACAGTATTCGTACGCGCACTTCGGGACGGGCGGTCTCTCGAACTATGAGAGCACGGAGGAGCGCCTGTCCTTCGACGACATCACGGGCCACCTGCGCGTAGCCACCGTGCTGGGGTCGGCATCGTGCGGGCTCGCGCTCGACCACGGCTACATGTACCAGGTGGTGGGCGACAACGACGGCCGCCGGTTCTCCTCTTCGGCCTCGAGCGGGGCACTCGCGCTGGACTCGGCCTGCTCCACAACGATGATGGCCGGCCTCGTGCCCGAGCTGTTCCGCGACGCCAGCAGCGCATCATCGGGGCGTGTGTTGCTCTTTCGGTTCGATGGGGTGCGCGGAAGCCTGGCTGCTGCGCGGGGCTGGGACAGCCACTTCACGTCCGACCGCGACCACACCAGCTACTTCGGCACCACCGGCTACGGCAGCCCCACGAGCTACGGCCGCTGGTGGGACTGGCGGACCACCTTCTCGAGCGCCACGAGCATCATGACGCCCGCACCCACCACCTCACGACCCTTCTACATCGGGGAGTGAGCTGGGAGAACGGGGCGCCACGGGCCACTACTTGCAGAGCTTGCGGGCCGCTTCCACCAGCAGGTTGGCCTTGAACGGCTTCACAATCCAACCCTTCGCACCGGCTTTCCGGGCGCGCTTGATGAGGGCCGGCTGACCTTCGGTGGTGAGCATGACCACGGGGAGCGCTGCGTGCTTCGGCTGGGACTTCACGAGCTCGAGCAGCTCCAAGCCACCCATGCGGGGCATGTTCACGTCGCAGATGACCAGACCGATGTCGTCGACCGTCTCGATCTTGTGGCGACCGTCGACACCGTCCACAGCATCCACGACCTGAAATCCGGACTGACCGAGCGCCAGGCGCACCTGCTGGCGAACCGTGACAGAGTCGTCCACGACGAGGACTTTCTTGGGCATTGGCGAGTCTCCTTTCGGGGTGGTGCTGCGGCGGAATGCCGAAGCGGTCGGCCAGAGTGCGACCGAAGACATGGAAGAAGGGGGCTGTGGGCCCTAGAAGAATAGGAGCGTGCCTTCTTCTTCACAGGCGTCGGCGGGGTCGGAGGCCTCGACGAGCACCGTGTCGGGCGAGAAGACGGTGTCGATCCACACTTCGATGGGACCGTGGTCGGTGGTGAAGCCGAGGCGGATGTTGGGGCTCTGCTTCGGGCTGTGCACCAGGAAGCGGCTGCCGGCGAAGACCAGCGGGGTGCCCATGCTCACCTGCGCACCGAATCGAACCAGGCGGTTCTTCAGCCGACCGAGCAGCTGGTTGGCGAGCTCGCCGGTCCAGTCGCGGTCCTGGTCGGCGGTGGGAGAGGCGGTGATGACGTTGCTCGCCTTCACCGCGCTCGTGGCCAGGGAGATGGCGAGCGCGCCGCGCATCTCTTCGCCGGCAAACCCGACGGCGGCCATGATGGTGGCGTCGTCGGTGAGCTCGCAAGTCTCGCAGTCGCGCAAGGCGATGCCGTAGGCTTCAAACAGGTCGATTGCGCACGTGCGGGTGATGTCGCACACCACGCGCCAGTTTTCGTTGTGTCCCATGGGTCCCGGCTCCAGTTCGACGTGTGAAATGGGGTAGCTACATCTGGGTACGGATCGACGGGCCGCTGGCTACACCACCCGCTGCGAACTGGCGCGATTTGATCGTGGAAACGGTGCACTTGAGGGTGCTCTCGCGATCCCTACAGGCCAACGGCAGCGGCCACCGGAGGGTCGGGTAGACCCTCGGGTGGCCGAAAGATGGGACGTAGTCCTGCTTGGATGGCCTGCTATGCAGACGCCGCAGCTGCGGGGCTTTCCACCATCGGGAAGGGCAGGCACATCGACACGGTGGTGCCTTCACCCGGCGTGGAGCGGAAGGAGAGGCGTCCGCCCTGGTCGTGGACGGCGGCGCGCACTGCGCTCATGCCCACCCCGCGTCCGCTGACGGTGGTGGCTTCTCTGCGCGACGACAGGCCGTCGACGAAGATGAGCTCCAGGCGCTCGGACTCGGACAGGGCGTCGGCCTCGGCACGACCGATGACCCCGCGCTCGACGGCGTTGTCCACGAGGGCGTCGGTCTGCACCCCCCGCCCGTCGTCCACGAGGTCGATGGTCCAGCCTTCCGCGGTCTCGCCAAAGCGCAGCTCCACCGAGCCCCGCTCCGGCTTGTCGCCCCGCTCCCATGACGCCTCGATGCCGTGGTCGAGGGCGTTTCGGATGAGGTGGGAGAGGTTGTTGAGGATGGGCTGGACGGTCTCGGGATCGACGTTCGTGTCGGCACCCACCACCTGGAACGACACCTGCTTGTCGAGGCGCTCGGCCAGCCGCTCGACGAACACGCCCATCGGCCCCAGGAGCTCGTTCACCGGGCACTGCACCACCTCCCGGGTCCAGCGGTTCACGGCCGTGGGGTCGGCGCTTCGGGCGATCTGACGGAGGTTGTGGATGTCGCCGGCGGTGACCTCGAAGCGGCGGTCGGTGCGGCCCTTGGCGATGCCCAACACTGCGGCGTGGCGGTCCAGGAAGGCGTCGAGCGCGGCCTGGATGCTGGCGAGACCATCGGCGTCGACCGCGGGCGCGGCTTCTGCGGTGTGGGCGGCGTGGGCCACTTCATCGAGGCCGTAGCTGGCGGAGTTGCCCTTGATGGTGTGCACCGCCCGACGGACGAAGACGGTGTCGTGGAGGGCCTCGTGGCATGCCTGGAGGCGGGTGCGGACGTCGTCGACGAACGCCACGAAGGCGGCCTTCTGGCGAAGGATGGACACCAGGACGGCGTTGTCCCGTGCCTCCTGGCGGGCCTGCTCGAGGGCCGAGACGTCGGAGAGGGTGAACAGGACAGCGCCCACCTCGCCGCTGTCGTCTCGGATGACACGCCCTTGCAGCCGCAGCACCCGCTCGCCCACCTCGAACCGGCTCGGCAGCTGGTCGAGGCTGAGCGACTCCGGCATGATGTCTTCGAACAGCTGGTCCAGGCCGAGCTCCAGCTCGAACTCACGGGGCGTGCCGGCCAGGCCGAGGATGTCGATCAGCCGCTGGCCTTCCGCGATGGGTTGTCCGAGGAGGTCGGCGCACGAACGCGTGAAGCCGTCGCGGAGGCAGCCGTCTCCGCCCACCACGAGGAAGCCGAAGGTCACGTTGTCGAGGATGTCGCGCAGGGCCTTGGTGCGCTCTGCCACGGTGGCTTCGAGCTGGCCCGAGTACCGCTTGAGCTCGGCGTTTCGGGCCTGCATCACCGCGCGCCTACGGCGGCTTTCCTCGTCGCGCTGGCGGGCCCGCTCCAGCTGCTTGTGGATGGCTGTGGCGGCGCCCTCGTTGTAGAGCGACCGCACCTTCTTCTTGAGGATGAGGCTGGTCTTCTCGGCAGCGATGGCGCGCTGTTCCCAGGTGAGCGGGGTGGTCATGCGGCACCTCCAGCGGCCTGGTTGGTGCCGAAAGCGACCGCCACCAGGGTTTGGTTGATGTGCAGGCCGTTGAGCTGCTCGCCGTAGGTGTCGAAGCCGATCATGTGCTTGCAGCGCTGGTTCAGCACCTTGCCGAGCGCGCTGTGTTGGTCGCTGCCGGTGGCCTCGAGGGCCCGGAGGATGCAGTTGAAGCCCACCACGAACTCGGCGGCATCGAGCGCTTCCACGTCGGCCGACAGAGCGGTCGCCATGTCCTCGTGGCCGCCGATCTCGAGCACCATGCCCTCTTCGACTGCGCAGTAGAACGTGATGGAGCCGTCGTCGTTGATGGACTGGATGCTCCGCACGTACAGCTCGCCGTTGCAGGCGAAGACCACGGGGTTGAGGAAGGTGACGTCGCCGGTGACCTGCTCGGGCGTGAGGCCCAGCGTGCGGGCGTAGGCGTCGAGGGCGGGGAAGCCGTCGAACTCGTGGACGGTGCGGCCGTCGGTGGCGGTCACCACGAGCGACGCGGGGGTGGTGACGAAGTGCTGGTGCTTGAGAACGCGGATGGGGCCGGCGGACTCGGACCGTGCGAACAGGAGCGTGGCGGCGTCTGTCCAGGCGCCGTGCTCGTCGTAGACCAGCGTCTGAGAGAAGTCGAGGTCGTCGCCCGCGCTGCCGCCAGCGAGCGGAATGCCATCGAGGGCGTCGGCCAGCCATGCGCTGATGTTCTCTTCGACGCCGCGCAGGCCGTCGATGAAGAGCAAGCACACGTGGGTGTCGGGGTCGATGCTGTCGTCGGTCCAGCCCATGCGGGTGCGGGCTTCGGCCACCACGCGCTCCACGTCGGCGGCGGTGGCCGAGGAGATGCCTTCGATGCGGGCGGTGCCCCATGTGATGCCCGTGTCGGTCAGACCTGCGACCACCACCGAGTTGCGGGCGTGTTCGCCGTCGAGGTGTTCGCCCGAGGTGGTGCACCCGACGATGGGCACGCCCGGCCACTTCTCGGCGAGCGCCTGCTGCACTGCGCCGGCGTCTTGGCGGGTGGAGCTGAAGGCGACGAGCAGCTCGGGGGCGTGCGACCACCCTTCCGTGCAGGCCGCGACGGCAGCTTGGGCGCTTGGGTTGTCGGAGCGACCGCGTTGAACAATCATGGAGTCTCCGGGTCCTGTTGGAGGGAGAAGGGGACTCGCTGTCGTTCGGACGTGGCGTGTTCAGCTGTTGCGATTCTCTACACGCCTGACCGGGGTCAGGTCGGGGTGCTCACCAGGGGTCGGGGAGCTGCACCCGGTCTGGCTTGTCGATGGCAAAGGCCACCTCGAGCTCGAGGGTCTGGCCCGGGGCGAGATGGACCTGCCAGCGCACGTGCCCGTTGGGGTCGGGGCCCACGCGTCGGGGCGCACCGTCGCGGTCGGGGGCGAGGTGGATGGTCACTTCGGGGAGGTCGCTCACCGGCACGCGATCATGGACCTCGAGGTGCACCGAGCTGCCGGAGGTGGAGGTGAGTGTGGTGGTGCTGGTGAACCACACCCGGTCGGACCGTGCGAAGCGTGTCTCTGCTCGTCGACCGTGGCGATGCCGCACGACCACGTCGTCTTCACTGCCGAAGCCCAGCTCGAAGCGCTCGCCTGGCGCCACGTAGGGGAGGCGACCGGTGCCCACGCAGGTGCCGTCGGCGCGGACCAGGAGCACCGGCCCGGCCATGAGGGGGACCGCACCGGAACCGTCGACAGTGAGGGTGTTCTGGGCGGACGCGGTGTGCAGGACGGCCGGGAGATGGGCGGGGAGGCAACGCCGGGTGACGCTGGCTGGTGTGCGCAGGCTGGCCACCACCAGGCGCCGGGCGCGGCCATCGGACGGAAGGCTGACCCGTTCCGTCGGCCGAAAGACGCGGGCCTCTCCCCCATCGTCGACCCCCGGAAGTGCTCCCGAGCCGCCTTTCGTGAGGGTGGCGGACTGGAGGGCCTGGTCGCGGAAGGAGGCATCGATCTGGCGGGCCTCGGCGCGGGACTTCTCGCGGGCCTGGAGCACATCGCGGGCCAGGGGCGGCAGCTGCGACGATGCGCTGGGGCGGGCGGTGGACAGCACCACCTCCACGTCGTCCCAGTCTTCGCCGGTGCGCTGCCAGGCGGTGGCCACCAGCCGGAGCTGGAGGTGGTCGTGGCCTTGGGCGTCGCGCTCGAGCGTGGCCTCGTAGGCGGGCCTCCAGAGCGCGGATGGGACGATGTAGCCCACGGTGAGCACCACATCGCCGGCCTCGGGGAGGTCGAGGTGGACCGACAGTGTGGCGTGGAGCTGGGCTGCCCCTCGGTCGGGGGTGTGGGCGCCCGCCATGCGCTCGAGCTCGCGGCCCAGGTGGTCGCTGCGGTCGAGGGCGCTGGACAGGGTGTCGGCTGTGTGCACCACGCGGTCGGCGGCGAGGGACAGGTGCTGGGTGATGTGGTCGGGGTCGGCGGTGCTCCGGACGGCAGCGCGACCAGCCGCAGCCGAGATGGTGCGGAAGCGCTCGATGGCGTCGTCGGCCCGCTCGGCGGCACGGCTGGTGTGCCTGGAAGTGGCCCAGACCTGTGCCTCGAGGTCGTCGAGCATCGCGTGAACAGCGTGGTTGGCGGTGTTCTTGGGGGTGGGGGCCGCCCAGGAGCGCGCGGCCGAGGCCCGCACGACTTCTGCAGAGGCGCCCTCGACGGCGGCGCGGATGGAGTCGTCGACGATGAGTGGGGACACGCCGGCGATGGTGACTGTGGTGGCGCCGGCCGGCAGGGAGAGGCGGGCACGGCGGGTGACGGTGGCGCGGTCTTCGGTGAGGGTGACCGCGACGACGGGGACGGACTCAAGGCTCACGGCGGTTGCCCCCTTCCAGCTCGGCACGGGACGAGATGGTGATGCTGTAGCCCCAGCGGATGCGGCGCTCGGCACCGGCCGGGATGGTGATGCGCCAGCGCAGGGCGCGCGGGTTGGGGCGCCCCGTGGGGTCGGTGCCTTGTTCCGGTGGCGGCTCGCTCGGGTCGAGGCGGACCTCGACGCCGGTGTCTTCGGAGTCGTCGGGGAGGGCCTCGAAGACCTCCACCCGGGCAGCGCGGGGCAGGCGGTTGGCGATGGTGACTTCGATGCGGTGCATCAGCACCCGGTCACCGCCCAGCATGCCGCGGGTCTCTTCCTGCATGTCGGCGTTGCGGGCGACGCGGAGGCGTTCCTCCGGACCGAGGGACACCCGGATGGGGCCACCGGTCGCCACGCCGGTGAGGGTGGTGGTGGTGCGCACGCCGCCGCCTTCGAGCACGCGGATGGGACCGTCGCCCAGCGGGCCGTCCGTGGGGTTCTGGAACTCGAGAATTTCCTGCACCACGGTGTCTTGGCGGGGGACCACCCGGAACGCACGGACCACCTTGGCGGTCGCGGACTGGACCTGGACGCCCCGGAACCGACCGTCGGCGGGCAGTGTGATGCGGGGGCCGAAGGGGGTGCGGTGGTGGAAGCCGGCCTGCTGGCTGTCGGTCAGGCCGGCGGTGAGCCGGGCGCGGCCGAGGGTGCGCTGCCGCTTGCGGAGGTGGGAGAGCGCCATTGAAACGGACCGCACGGTGCCCGCTCCGAGCCCCCGCTCCTCGACGAACGACGAGAGGGCGGAGTCGAGCGTGACGGGGTGGAGGCCGCCGCGCCGCTTGCGGTCGGACCAGTCGGGGAGCCGCAGCCAGCCGTAGTCGAGGAGGGCGCCGGGGTCGGGCGGACCGGGACGTGGGGTGCGCCGCGGGGGGGCGCCGGGGGGCTTGGGCTTGGCCGGACGCCCGCGGGCACGCTTCTTTGGTGCCGGGATGTCGGCGGCCATGGCCATCGGAGCGGCGGGCATCGGGGCGGACGGAGGCGGGGGCGCGGCCCCTTCCATCGGTGCGGGCACTTCGTCGTAGTCGTCGTCTTCGTCGTAGAAGGTGTCGTGCTCGACCGCGCTGCCCACCGGTGCGTCGGGACGGTGCTTCAGCGAGGTCAGGAGGGTCTCCAGGTCGTCTCGAAGCGTCGTGAGGCGGTCCTGGCCGACCGGCGAGGCGGGGGGTGGCGCGTGTCCGGCGGCGTCTACATTGCGGAACAGGGTGGGGAGGTCGGAGGGCAGGGGACGCCAGCCGGTGGACACGGCGGGCTGGCTGCGCCCGATGCGCCAGGCCGCGAGCTTGGGCAGGAGGGTGGAGCGGTTGACCTGCACGGTGGACACGGCGAGGGCGGCGTCGGTCCACGCCTCTCCGGTGGCCTGGGCGATGTGGGCGCGCATGGCGAGTCGGGCCTGTTCACCGTCCACTTCGAGGGTGTAGGCCGGCGCCCAGCGCACCCCGTCGACGAAGTAGTCCACCACGAGGGTGGCGGGGCCCGGGCCGGTGCGCTCCACCTCGGCTTCGAGCCCTCGCAGGGCGCGCACGCCCGTTCCGTCTCGTGCGACCGCGAGGGCGTGCCGGGCGCGTTCGAGGCCACGGTTGGCTGTGCGGAGCTCGATGCGGAGGGTGTCGGCGCGGGTGTCGTGGTGGTCGACGATGTGGTCGCGCACGTCGACGATGGCGTGCAGGGCGGCCACATCGGGCATTGCGGCCGTCTCGTCGTGGTCCTCGAAGAGCGGCTGCTGGAGGATGCGCGTGACCTGTGTGTGGGCGCGCACCCGGGCGGTCAGGCGGCGGACCTCGGCCTCGGCGCGATGGACGGCGGCCTCCAGCTCCCCGGGGTCGGGACCATCGCCTGCATCGACGTCGAGGTCGGCCACTTCGTCGAAGCGCACCAGCCGACCCGCACCGTCGACGCGGGCCCGGAGCGAGCCGGACCGAAGTAGCAGAGGAAGGTCGAGGAGGCGCACTGTGGTGGCCCCCGTAGCATCGGGCAGCACGGCCTTGCGGACGATGTGGGCGTGGGTGGGATGGGCGGTGACGCGGTCGATGACCGACGGCAGCACGATGGGTGACACGGACACCTCGGGGCGGGTGCGCATGGTCGCACACGAGCGGTGTGGGGGGCCTACGACCGGCGACGTTGGATGAGGGGGAGGGCCAGCAGCCACAGCCACCCGACCGCTGGAGCACTGGCGCAGCTGCCACAGGTGGACGCTTTGTGGGTGTGGGTGGGGTCGGGTGTGGCGTCATCCGCCGGGGGGTGGTCGTCGGGGTCTGGTTCGGGGTCTGGTTCGGGGTCGGGGTCTGGTTCGGGGTCTGGTTCGGTGGCAACACAGGACGCCCCGGCCGCCAGCTCGGCCAGGTGGGCGTCGGTCAGGACCTCGTCGAACACACACAGCTCGTCGATGTCGCCGTGGAACTCGGAGTCTCCGAGCCCCTCGGTGTCGGCCCCCACGTACACCAGGCCGCGGCTCGCGCCGGTGGGGAGGTGGTCGAAGGCCACGGGCTCGCCGAGTGGGGCGCCGTCCCAGAAGAAGCGGACGACGGCGGAGTCGGGGTCGCGCACGAACGCGACGTGGTGCCAGGTGCCGTCGGCGACAGCGGGCGGGGCTTCGGTGGCCTGCAGTGTGGTGTTCTCGCCGTTGTGGTGTTCCCAGAAGGCCAGCGGCCGGCCGTCGGACTCGAGGCTGAGCCACCAGGCGTAGTTGGTCTCTTCGTCTTCGGTGTAGTGGTCGTTGGTGGCGTAGCACGCGATGGTGTTGCCCCAGGAGGCCGTGGACAGCGTGTCTGTGCGCACCCACGCCGACACCGTGAGGGCTCCCTTGAGCGACAGCCGGTAGGCGTCGATGGCGCGGCCCACCACGAAGTCGTCCGAGCCGTCGAGGGACACCGCACTGCCGAGGGCGCCGTCGTCGACGAGCATGGTGTGGCCCGACGGAGTACCGTGGAGCCCGGTTCCCAGCGGGGCGTCGTCGATGAAGCCCCGTTCCGCGTCCAGCTCATCGAAGGCGTAGTGCAGGCGCAGGCCGCTCGTGGGACCCACCTCCGAGCGCATCTCGAAGGCATCGAGAAGATCGTCGTAGTGGCCGTCGCCGTCTTCGTCGCTGTAGAACTCGGCGGTGACGTTGGGCCCATCGACGGTCACCAGCAGGAAGCCGTGGCGCTGCTGCTCGGGCCGGATGGGCTCGAAGCCCGTCCAGCCGCCCCCCGTGCCGATGATGGTCTCCCAGGTGAGGCCGCCGTTTCCGAGCTGGGCGGGCTGGTACCGGTGCCAGTGGCCAGCGAACATCGCGACGACATCGTGGGCCACGAGGGTCTGCCAGAAGTCGCCGCCGGTGTGTCCGAGGCCGCCTTCGGTGGAGAAGCTCACCGGGTGGTGGGTCATGACGAAGGTGTGCTCGGCGTCATTGTGGGTGAGGACCTCGTTCAGCCACACCAGGCCGTCGGGGCTGACGTCGTAGGGGTTGTCGACCTCCTGGTCGCTGGTGATGCTCACAAAGCGGACGGTGTCGACGTCCCACACGTAGGTCACGCCTCCTTCCCCGGGTGGGCTGTGGTCGGTGGGCAGCCAGGAGAACAGCTCGCGCCAGGCATCGAAGGTGCCGGCTCCACCGTACACATCGTGGTTCCCGGGCACCGCGAGGAGCGTGCCGCCAAAGCCTGCGGTGGCAGCCTGGAAGTCCTCCCACTGGGCCACGGTCCCGGCCACGCTGCCGGTGCCGCCCACGAGGTCCCCCACGAACAGGCCCACGTCCGGGTTGTGGGCGTTCATGTCGTCGATGAGGCCGGGCAGGACGTCCCAGTTGATGGAGGTGTGGTCGCCGTCGGTCTGGGTGTCGCCCACCACCACGAACCGGAGTGGGTCGGCGTGGGCGTGGAGGGCGAGCAGCAGGAGCAGGTTCATGAGCGACTCCGGTGAGTCGGTATCCTACTGGAACGTGCGCGATGGGTGGCTGCGGCGGGGGTGTCGAGGAGGGTGCTTTTTGTCCTTCTGTTTGGGGCTTTGGAGGGGGTGGCGTGTGGGGGGCCCCCTCCGCCTGCTTCGCAGGCACCTCCCCCTGAGAGGGGGAGGACTGTGGGCCCTTGGGGCGCTTGTGCGGGTTGGAGGCCCCTGAAGGGGGAGGACTTCGGGTGGGCCCCCTCCGCCTGCTTCGCAGGCACCTCCCCCTGAGAGGGGGAGGACTGTGGACTGTGGGCCCTTGGGGCACTTGTGCGGGTTGGAGGCCCCTGAAGGGGGAGGGCTGTGGACGGCCCAAGGAACCTGTATGCGCGCGGCGGATGGTCGGTCTAGTCCCCGCGAAGGTCGGCACCCCTTTCTTCGGCCCGCTCCCACATCCGCACGTAGGCTTCGGCGCCGCGGAAGAGAGGCTCCACGGCGTCGTCGCCCGCATCGCCGCGGAGGTCTTCGATGTACTCGGGCAGCAGGCCGATGTGGATCATGCCCTCGGTGTTGAAGTCCACCGTGCGGCTGCCGAGAGTGGGCTGGGTGAGGGTGGTGTCGCCGCCGAAGCTGTCGAAGGGCCAGGTGATGGGGTCGTCTTGCGGTGTGCTGCAGCCCTCGTCTCCGAACCGGGGTCCTGGACCGTGGGCGAAGCCGTTGTAGTCGAACACGAGCGGCACGCCGGGGTAGGCGTCCACCGCGGCGATGCGGTCGAGCTTGTCGTTGACCTTGCGCAGCGTGCTGCCGGGGTTGTCGGCGTCGCGGCAGGTCCCGGGTCGTTCGGTGGAGACGCCGCCGAGGGCGTACAGGCGGCCGCTCCATTCCCGCGAGTGGGTGCCGGCGGCGGGGTAGTCGGCCGACTCGAGGAGCTCGTGCACCCGGTGGTACGACCACTGGGGGAAGTGGTCGATCTCGATGATCATGCCCCGCTGCATCATCTCGTCGATGAGCAGCTCGCCGAGCGGGGTGATGGTGGCGTTCTGACAGTACTCCCCGTCGGCCGGACCCTCCAGGATGTCGGCGGCGTAGCCCAGCAGGGTGTCCATCGGGGCGTCGGGGAAGCCGGAGAAGTCGTTGGGAGGGTCGGACAGGTAGTCTTCGCGGGGCGAGAGGAGGCCGCCGAAGGTGACCTCGCCGTCGTCGTAGCCGGTGGGCATGTCGCCGCCGGGGCAGTCTTCGGTCTTGTTGGTCCAGTGGCCGCTGTTGGCGAAGTTGCCCAGCTCGATGAAGGCGTCGGAGCCGTCGCCCGGAGAGAACTGGTTGTCGTACTTGTGGACGGGGAAGAGCGCCCGCACACCGCGTGCATGGTAGGCGTCGAGCTCGGCCTTCACCCATGCTTCGTCGCAGACGGGACCGCCGAGACGCGGCGTGAGCGTGCACTCGAAGAGGTCGGATGTTTCGATGCCGAGAACGACTGCCAGCTTGCCGTCTTCGATGACCGAGCGGGCCTCGGCCGGGCTCTCCACGATGCGGAACCAGCCGTTGCCCTCGCCGCCGTGGAGGGCGTCGATGTAGCGCTCCATGGCGCGGGTCTCGTCGAGGATGCGGTCGACGGCGGTCATGTCTTCGCAGTCGTAGCGGTTGGGTGCGATGCCTTCGCCCACCACGAGGTTGCAGATGACCGCGTTGCTGGTGGCGTGCTGGACGACCAACCGCAGCCCACCGAGCCACGCGCGCTCGAGCCACCGGTAGTATTGGGTCTGGTGGGTGGCGCGCTTGCGGGCGTTGGGCCAGTCGGGAAAGTCGGGCCAGCCGGGGGTCTGGTGGTTGGGCTCGGACAGCTCTCCGGCGGTGAGCTCGATGATGACCGTGGTGAGGCTCGAGGAGTCGTTGCCGGCTTCGTCGTAGGCGTAGCCGAAGAAGTCTGTGCGGCCGTCGACGCCGTGGATGCCGGCGCAGTCGGAGAGGGCGTGCTCCACTCCGAGCCTGTGGAAGGCGCTGCCGTGGAAGAGGAACCCGCCGAAGGAGTAGTTGGTGAGGAGGTGGGAGTGGGCGTCGGCCAGGCCGAAGAGTGTGCCGTCGTCGAAGGTGGTCTTGGTGGGCGTGCCGGTGGCGTCGAGGGCCATCTCCGGGGGGTCCTGGCAGCCTTCGACGGGGTCGAGGCGGAGCTGGGCGCCGTCGGGGTCGGCTGCGGCGAGTCCGGAGCTGGCCAGGAGCGTGCCGTTGCGGACGTTGCGCAGCTGGTAGCGGTCGGGCCGCCGGGTGCCGGGCTCCAGGGCCCACTCGCCGCCGGAGATGTAGGTGTCGTCGATGCGGGTGACGTCGGAGTCGAGCACGGACGCACGGGTGAGCGGCCCGGTCTCGGCGGACAGCCACAGGCCGTCGTGGTCGTAGAGCAGGTACACGCCCAGGTCGGCGGGGCGGAAGGTGAACCGTGCGGCGTCTGCCTCGGCCTCCACCACGGTGGTGCTGGTGCCGTCTACACCCAGCCAGCCGATGTCCTCGCCGTCTTCTCGCAGGTGGAGGGCGAAGCAGCCCCCGGCCTGGCTGGTGACGTCGGACACGAGCGGACCGAGGGGGTCGCCGGTGTCGGGGTCGGTGGTTCCGGGGGCGTCGGGTGCAGACTTTTCGCCCGCACAGCCGATGAGGAGCAGGAGGAGGGGGGGGAGGCGCGACATGGCGCGAGATTAGCCCTTTCGAGGGAGGGGCGTTGGCCAAGAAGCCGTGAGGCCAACGGTGTCCGTGCTGGATAGGTTGCGGGTACGGTTAGGCACATGGAGAAAACTGTCTATGATTTCTCGACGTCGACAAACGTCGACGTGTCGCGAGAGGGACCGGAGAGGGCGGCGCAGCCGGTGCCCGCGGAGCGGGTACGGAGCCCCCAGCGGGAGGCCCCCGAGGCACGAGGGGACTCTACGCGTCTCGGGGGGCGACCCCTCGGAAGGGCCCGACCCGAAGGGGCTCGCCCGGATGATACGGCCGATGTGGGGCCCTGGCCCCCGGAGGTGTGTGTGACCGAGGCTCGGCGACAGGGCGTGCGGGGCTGGCTCGGGGCCCGCGGTCCGCTCGTGGTGGCGGTTGTGACGGTTGTGGGGATGGTGGCCTATTTCGTGGTCGACCACCGCCTTCCTCGCGACCCCGGGCTGTACTGGGCCGAGCTGCCCCGTGGCTGGCGTGCGCTCGGTGGGCAGAAGTGGGGCATGGTGGGCCAGATCCTGCAGCGGCCGGGGGGCTGGCTGGTGATGCTGATGGCCGCCATCGGCCGCTTGGGGCGCGGTGTGTGGCTGATGGAGGCTCTGTCGGTGGTGTCGGTGGGGACGGTGGTGTGGTCTGCCGGCCGCCTGGGGGCGCATGTGCGGGGGGCTGCGGGGGGCTGGCTGGGGGCGCTGCTGGCGGCGGGCATGCCGCTGGTGGTGGTGCAGGGGCGGCTGCCTTGGATTCACCTGCCCGAGGCCGCTCTGTTGGGCGTGCTGATGGTGGTGTTGGTGGATGACCCCGCCCTGGAGCGGAAGCGGTCGTGGCTGGTGGCGGCGCTGGCTGGTGCGGCGCTGGCGAGCGTGCGGCACTCGGGGCTGGTGTGGCTGGTGACGGTGCTGCCGCTGCTGCGGGGCCGGGCGTGGCTGCTGCTGGTGCCGTGGGGGCTGGGGGCGCTGCCGTCGCTGAGTGCCTTGGTTCCCTACATCTCGGCAAAGGCGGCGGTGCGAGACAGCTACGCGGCGCGGCTTCCAGGCCTGGGTGGGCAGGCGGCTCGGCTGGTGGGGATGTGGACGGCGCTGGCGCTCGGGGTGGGGATGGGCCTGCGGGCAAAGGACGGTCGGTGGGACCGCCTGGCGTGGGTGGCGGTGCTCCAGGTGGGCACGGCGATGCTGATGTGGGCGGTGTTTCGGGCGGGGCTCGACAACTTCACGCCGATGGCTCTGGGGCTGGTGGTGCTGGCCGCGGCGGGTGCGGGGCGGGTGTCGATCGGGCTCGCTGCTGCGGGAATGGCGTGGGTGTGGGTCTTTACGTTCATTCCCACCGGTGAGGCGGACTTCCGCACGCTGCACCGGGTCTGGCGGGCGCCGGAAGTGCGGGCGGTGGACCAGCTGGTGGCGGCGAGCTGTGTGGATGGCCCGTGTCGCATCGGCGTTGACAGTGGTCTGTACATGCCTCACGGCGAGGAGCCGGGTCGGCTGGAGCTGTGGCTGCGGGGGCAGGACCGGGTGCAGCTGGTCGACCTGCGGGCCGGTGCACGCGCGCTGACGGAGCTTCCGGTGGAAGCGGTGGCGGAGTGGGACTGCGGGCCGGATGGGCAGGAGTGGCTGGACCGCTTCCCGCAGAGCCGGGCGTGGCAGGAGGTGGGCCGACGGCGGCTCGGACTGCAGCGAGCGTGGGTGTTCCGACCGGATGGCCAGTGTGCGCTGGTGTGGTGGACGCCCGGGGGAGTGCTGCGTGGCACGCGACCCGGGCTGGGCCGGGTGCCGAAGCGGCGGGGTGGGTGATGAAGCGGCGGGTGGTGTGGGGTGTGCTGGGGCTGGTGGTGGTGCTCCTGGTGCTGCCACGGTTCACCCTGCCGGCCGGAGAGGGGCAGGTGGCCCGGGTGGTGTGGACCGAGAACACGTCGATCCCGCAGCTGCTGGTCGAGCGAGGGAAGGACGGGGACGCACCTGTGCTGATGTTGCTCCATGGCGGCCCGGGCATCAGCATGGCGGCGGCCAACGGGGTGTATGCTCCCTTGGAAGATGACCTGCTGGTGGTGCTCTGGGACCAGCCGGGGTCTGTCACGGCGTGCTCCTCCGACCCTCCCACGCTCGCGGGTGTGGTGGCGGATGGCATCGCTGTGGCCGAAGCGCTCCGCGTGCGCCACAACGTGGACAGAGTGGGGCTGATGGGGTCGTCGTGGGGGTCGGTGGTGGGGGTGCGCATGGTGCAGGAGCGGCCCGACCTCTTCTGGGGCTACATGGCCGAGGGGCAGGTGGTGAGCACGCGGGCGGCGGAGGCCGAAGCGATGTCTGAGCTTCAGATGGTGCTCACCGACCCGGCCGACCGGGCGACCCTCGACGCCCTGGCCGCATCGGGTCCGCCCTTCGAGAACCCGCAAGACGTGGGCCGAATGCGTGCGTTGCTCTGGCGCCACGACCGGGTGGTCCGCCGGCTCGGGCCCTACCTCGGTGTGTTCGCGCGCTGGGCGGTCGGACCGGAGCACACTGTAGTGGAGAAGGCGCGCACGCTCCCGTGTGTGGCCCGTGCAGCCGCAGCGCTCGGGCCCGACATCCGCCGGTGGAACCTGCTGGGCGACGACGGTAGAATTGAAGTGCCAGCGGTCATTCTGCAGGGTCGGTTCGACTACCTGACGGGCCCTCGGACCGTGGGCGCGTGGGCGGAGCAGGTGGGCGTGGACGTGGTGTGGTTCGACGGCTCCGGGCATGTGCCGTCGCTGGAAGAGCCGGCGGCGTTCTTTGCCGCAGTTCGGGCGTTTTCACAGGAGTTCGGGGGCGGTTGAGGGGGAGGACTCTGGGGCCCCCTCCGCCTCGCGTTGCTCGGCACCTCCCCCAGAAGGGGGAGGACTCTGGGGCCCCCTCCGCCTCGCGTTGCTCGGCACCTGGTGGCAGGGTCCTCCCCTTCAGGGCCGTTCAGGGGGAGGTGGCCCGAAGGGTCGGTGGGGGCCCCATCCCACGTCACTACTCGTCCTTCAGCTCGGCCTGCCCACATCGCTGCGCCCGCGTGTCGTCCGATGTGGCTGCGGCCACGAAGTGGGCCTGCGCACGGGCTGGCTTGCCGTCGTCTTCGAGCAGTCGGCCCACCATGCAGTGCACCACACCGGCCCGTGGTGCGTCGGGGTAGGCCGCGAGGAAGGCTTCCATGGTGTCGATGGCGACGGGGGTGGCGCCGGCGCGAACCAGGGCGACGCCCTCCCAGAACAGGGCGTCTTGGCGGAGCTCGGTGTGGGCGGCCTCTTGGTGGAACGCAGCGGCGGCGTCGGTGTACTGGCCGGCGTCGAGGAGGGTGAGGCCGCGCTCCAGGTCTACGCCCGGGGTGCGCGCGGGCGGCGGGGGGGCGACCGCGACCTTGGACGGCGGCTCGGGTGCTTCGGGCGCCTCGGGGGGCTGTGGTGCGGGTGTGTCGGGCGCGGGCGGGGCCTTGGGGGTGTGGGCGATGGGCTGGTCGGGCAGCTGCGGAGTGTCGGGCGCGGTGGGCGGCGGGGCGAGCATGGTCCACGCCCCCCATGCGGCGAGGAGAACACCGGCTGCGAGGGCGGTCCCGATGGCCACCTGCCGGCGACGGGCACGGCGTGCGCGGATGGTGCGCCACTCGTGGCTGACGCGCGACGACAGGTCGTCGACTTCATCATCGGTGAGAACCCGCTCGGGCAGCGGTGGAAGACCATTGGAGGTCATGGGGTGTCCTCCCCGACCCGGAGGTCGGCGAGCAAGGGCTGGAGGCGCTGCTTGGCTTCGGAGCGGCGTCGGCGGAGGGTGCCGGCGGGCACGCCGAGGGCTTCGGCGGCGTCTTTGGCGGTCATGCCGTTGACGTCGCACAAGACGAAGGCGGCGCGCAGGTCGGGATGGAGCTGGAGGAGGGCTTCTTGGATCCGCTGGCCGATCTCGCGGGCCTGGAGGCGGTCGGGTGGGGCGGGCTTGTGGACGAGGCGGAAGCGGGCGAGGAGGTCCATGGCGCGCCGGCGACGCATGCGGCTGCGGAGCTCCATGCGCACCTTGTTGTGGGCGATTCCGAGGAGCCAGGTGCGGATGGCGGACCGGCCATCGAAGCGGTGGCCGGCGTCGAGGGCGGCGACGAAGGTGAGCTGGACGAGGTCGTCGAGGCCGGGGTCGGTGGGTCCGAGCATGCGCGACAGGAACCGCATGACGTCGGCCTGGAAGCGGGCCACGAATTGGGCGATGGCGCGGTCGTCGCCGTCGACACACCGTGTGAGCAGGGCGTGGTCGTCGGTGGCGGGCGAGCCCGGAAACGCGAGCACCTGGCCGTCAGTCGCCATCGGCACCGTCCACGCGGGCGAAGTAGGCACGGGCAGCGGCCCAGGTGTCGCTGGCGTCTTTGTTGCGGGCGCTCTTGTAGGTGTCCCAGAGGTCGGGGTGGTCGGCGAGGGTGCGCTTGAGCCAGCGGCGGTTGATGGTGTGGGTGGTGCCGGCGTGGAGGTCGATGGCGCGCACGTCGATGGAGCACAGCAGCATCCCGGGGGTGCCTTCGTTGGGCGGCACCCACACGCAGTCGCGGTGGGGGTAGAGGAGGTGGTGGCCCACGAGCTCGGCCTGGCCGTACTCCTTGCCCCGGGTGGGGTGGGGGTTGTGGCTGTGGATGTAGATGTGGTCGGCCATCACGAACAGGCGCACCGGGCCGAGCGCCCTGGCTTCCGCGCGCTTCTGGTCGAAGTGTTGGAAGGGGGGGAGGCCTTCGAGGTCGGTGATGCCGGGCACCTCGACCACGGGCAGGACCGGGACGGACACCACGTGGGAGGGCTGGCCCTGCTGCCAGGCTTCGAGGGTGGGGTACAGCGTGGCTTTGGTGCGGTCGACGGGGAGTGGGGGGGCTGCGACGAGGTCGGCGATGCGGTCGACGCGCACGATGCTGTCCACCCAGGCGGCGATGGTGGTGGGGGTGCCCAGGGTGCGGCTGGAGGCAGGTTGGTCGGGGGGGGCGACCTGGACGGTGGCGCCGGTGGGGGCGGCCTGGATGGACACGCGGGCGACGCCGCAGCCCCGGTCGGTGCCGGAGAGGTCGAAGCCGTGCTCCTGGAGGGCGCTCTCGAGACCGGTGGGGCACTGCTCGGTGCACTGGAGGGCGATGGCGGGCACGCAGGCGGCCCGGGCCGGGAGGGCGGTGGCGAGAACGAGGAGGTGCAGCATGGGGGTCCGGGGGCGGGCGCACCTGTGGGTTGCCGGCCGCGCGGCGAATGCTCGCAGAAATCGTCGACCGATGGAATTCAGTCGGCGCACACCGCGGTGGTGGGGCCCAGATCCCAGACGTAGAGGCCACTGTGGGCGGTGGGGGTGCCGAGGGTGCGCACGAGGGTGTCCATGGACGGCTGCACGTGGGGCACGAGGGTGTGGGGGAGGACGACGAGGCGGTAGCCGGACGTGCGCAGGAGGTCGCGGGTGGCGTCGGGGGACGGGAGGCGGAAGGCGCGGTCGACCGTGGTGCGGACGGGGTGGCGGCGGTCTTGAATGGCCCGTGGGAGGGCGGTGGTGGGACGACCGTGGAAGACGGCGCGCAGGAGGGCGGCCTGGCCAAACCAGCCGTCGGTGGGGCCCTGGAGGGGCAGCTCGAGCACGGCGCCGTCGGTGCCCTGGAGCTGTTCGAGGAGCGGTCGACCGGCGACCTCGGTGCGGGTGCGCGCCGACCACGGGCCGCTCGCACGGACGCCCTCGGCGACGTGGAAGGCGAGGAGGACGGCGGCGAAGAGGGGGGCCCGTCGGCGGTGCTTCAGCGCGAGGGCGGCCAGCAGAACCAGCCCCAGCTCGGCAATGACGGCATAGCGGAAGTAGAGGCCGCCCTGGCGGGTGGGCCAGCCGAGCGCTTCGAGGGCCGAGACCGGCAGCAGGAGGGCCTGGCTGCCGAAGCCACGGAGGATGCCGCCGGCGTAGAGAACGGGCCCGAGCGCTGCGATGGCGCCACCGACGGTGAGCGCGAGGCCGAGGCCCCAGCCCGGTTCCTTGCGGCGACGGACGGCCGCGAAGAGGGCGACGGCGACGAGAACGACCCCCAGCGCGGTGACGTGGAGGGTCTCGACGTCGGAGCCGGGTGCGGGAGCGGTGTGCCAGAGGAGGGTCTCGGGCTGGGCGACGGGCGCGGGGTGCGGCAGCTCGATGGGCACGACGCTCTGGACCCGGGCCGGACGGAAGAGGCCCTGCTGACCGCCGGATGCGCTGTAGTAGGGGTGCGCGGGCAGGAGGGACAGGGCGAGGGTGGCGAGGAGGGCACCGGCTCGGAGGCGTTGGGCGGGCGCTCGGAGGGCTGCGAGGGCGAGGCCGCCGGCGAGAAAGGGCAGTGCGAGGGCGTAGTAGGGGCTGGTGAACGCGGCCGCGAGGCCCACGATGGCCACGGCGGGCAGGCCGCGCAGGCCTCGGGTGAGGGTGTGGTGGGCGGCCAGCAGGAAGGCGGGCAGGATCCAGGCCTGGGTGTTGCTGATCTCGCCGGTGGCGAAGGTGCCGAGGAGGGTGGGGCACAGGCCGTAGGCGGCGCCGAGGAGGGCGGCGGTGTGGGGCTCGATGGCGGTGGTGCGTCGGACGAGAACGGCGGCTGCGAGGGCGCTTGCGGAGAGGCTGAGCAGCTGGACCAGGTTGGCGGCGCCGAGGGCTCCGAGGAGGGGTCGCAGGACGACGGCCACGATGCCGGGCACCCAGCCGATGGGGCGCATGCTGTGGGCGGTGGGGAAGCCGGCGCGGCAGTCGGCGTGGGTGAGGTGGGTGGACAGGCCGCGGGCGATGCGGTCGAACACCCACACGTGGCTGTCGGCAAAGGCGGTGTGGACGTGCACGTGGTCGAGCTGCACGGGCACGGGCCACCACAGCGCGGCACACACGCCGAGGGGGATGGCGACGGCGAGCGCGATGGCTGAGGGGGAGAGGCGGTGGGGGGCGGTCAGGGGCGGTCCGAGGTTGGGGGCGCCATCCTATCCGTCTTTTCGGAGGGGGTCCGAGGGCGTGCTACCGTCTGGTCCGCCGGAGGGAGGTGGACGATGGGCTGGAGACGCGGGGACGGGACTGGTGTGGTTGTGGCTGTGGTCGCACTCTTGGTGGGCTGCGGGAACTCGGCGGAGGCACCCCCCGTGGCAGCGCCTGTCGACGCTCCGGTGGAGGCGGCTCCGACGCTGCAGACCGGCTGGATGGTCATCGTGACGGGCTCGAAGGACCGTGGCCTCGCCAGGGAGCAGCACGAGTCGTTTGTGGCCTCGGGGCCTGTCCACGGTGGGTACCCGCAGCTGGTGGACTCGGCGACGGTAGATGGGCTGAAGGCGGGCTTTCACATCGTGGTAGCGGGTGTTCCCGGTGACAAGGCGGTGGCGGAGGAAATGGCTGCAGCGCTCGGGGTGACGTGGGAGGGCACATACATCCGCGAAGTCCGTGTGCCGTCGGTGGAGACGGTCACCTGCATCTCTGACCCCCGGTGTGTGCGACCGGCTGCCGATGCGCTGCAGGTGCTCGGCCTGCGCCCGGGCGATGGCACGAGCATGAACGGGAACCGGGTGACCATCGACGGGGATGCGACCGGACCGGTCGACCAGTGGACGCGGAAGGAACGCCTGGACCAGGTGGCCGGGCGGCCCACGCTGTTCGAGGTGTACGCGGGCGGTGGTGAGGGGGACTGCCAGACGTCCATGGTGCAGTTCGAAGCGGACGGGAAGGCCCGTGCTCGGCTGTTCTTCGACAGCTACTGCTTCGGCGACACGTCCGAGGTGTCGACGGCGGTGGTGCCGCGCGACGGGACATCGTTCCTGCTGCGCACGGTGGTCGACCGGCTGGACAATCCCGAGATGAAGGCGGATGGCACGTGGACGGGGACGCCGGTGCACGAGGAGACGGACCTGGTGGTTCGGTGGGCGGACGGGCGGCTGGTGTGGGAGCGGTGAGTGTGGGCGAGGCCCGGGTGGAGCCTGCAGGGGCCCCCTCCGCCTGCTTCGCAGGCACCTCCCCCTGAAAGGGGGAGGACTGTGAGAAGGGCCATGTTCTCATCGTTTGAGGCGAGGGGGTTTTTGGGGCCCCCTCCGCCTGCTTCGCAGGCACCTCCCCCTGAGAGGGGGAGGACTTTGGACTGTGAGAAGGGCCATGTTCTCATCGTTTGAGGCGAGGGTGTTTTTGGGGCCCCCTCCGCCTGAAAGGGGGAGGACTGTGAGAAGGGCCATGTTCTCCTCATTTGAGGCGAGGGTGTTTTTGGGGCCCCCTCCGCCTGAAAGGGGGAGGACTGTGGACTGTGAGAAGGGCCATGTTCTCCTCAATTGAGGCGAGGGTGTTTTCGGGGCCCCCTCCGCCTGAAAGGGGGAGGACTGTGAGAAGGGCCATGTTCTCATCATTTGAGGCGTATCCGCTCGACCAACCCACCCTTGCGAAGCGTGCGCATCCGACCCACCAGGTTCAGCGGCGCGTCCGGCCCGACCTACGCGTCCGTTTCACCGAAGCGTGCGGCCCACCGCAGCGGGGTCAGTTCCCGAACTTGGGCAGGCTTGGCGTCCGGCAGTAGCCCCAGCACGTCGCGGAGGTACGCCAGCGGGTCGATTCCGGCGAGCTCACAGCTCAGCACGATGCTGTAGTGCACGGCCGCGGCGTGGGCGCCTCCCGCGGATCCGGCGAACAGCCAGTTCTTCCGTCCGATGACCGGGCTGCGCAGCAGCCGCTCGCTTGTATTGTTGTGGGGCGGCGCGTGACCGTCTTCGAGGAACACGACGAGGGTGTCCCACTGCCGACGGGCATAGGTGATGGCCCTACCTAACGGGCTCTTGGGGCGGCAGCTCGAGGACCAGTGGTCCAGGTCCTCGCGGAAGCGTTCGAGCAGTGGTCCCAGCGTTCTTCGGCGGTTTCTGGCCCGGTTTTCGGGCGATAGGTGGGCGAGGTCGCGCTCGAGGACGAAGATTTGGCGGATGGTCGAGAGGGCGCTTGCTGCGCGGGCAGGGTCTGCTTTGCGAGCTTCGAAGAACTTGCGTCGGGCGTGGGACCAGCAGCCAGCCCGTACAACACCAGCCGCGTCTCCCGCGGCGTTGTAGGCGCCGGCACCATCGGTCAGCAGTGTGCCTTGGAAGCCGTCGAGAAAGTCGGCGGGGTGCCGCTGCTGGCCGTCCATCGAGGCCTTCATCACCACTTGTGTGCCGTCGGTGTAGCTCCAGAGGTGCCCACGCCGTGGGCTGTTCTTGGGCCCCTCGAGGACTGGAAAGCCCGTCGCATCGCTCTGGATGAAGTGGCCGGCGCGCATCTCCTCGGCCATGGCGTCGACGACGTGTTGCAGCAGCTCGGCGGACCTGCGCACCCAGCCGCACATCGTGGAGACCGCGATGTCGACGCCGGCCTCGCGGCGGAAGCGCTTGGCTTGGCGGTTTAGCGGCAGGTGGTCGGCGAACTTGTCGGTGAGCACCTTCGCGAGGAGGCTGTCGCCGCACAGCGCACGGTCCAATGCGAAGCGCGGGACGGGCTGCATGACCACGCCGCGCGCCGGACAGCAGGAGCACACGCGCTTCTCGCGCACCGTCACCACCACGCGCACCTTCGCGGGTACGTAGTCGAGCCGCTCGGCGCGGTCGTGGCCGATGACCGTCAGCGTACCGCCACAGCCCTCGCAGCTGGTCGGGCCCGTCTCGGCGCTGGTGACCTCGATGCGCTCGAGGTGGGCGGGGAGCTTTCGGCGACCGCCGGATGACCGGCGCTTGCGACGCCGCTTCGGTGGGGCCGGCGGTGTGGCGTCGACACCCTCACTTTCGTCGTCACCGGCCTTGTCCGCGGCTGCCGCAGCTTCCGCCGCCTTGACCGCATCTGGGTCGAACAGGAGGAGCTGGTTGTCCGCGACACGCTCCGTCCGGCGACCGAAGAGCGCGCGAACCAAGGCATCCATCCGGTCCTGAAGGTCCTTGGCGACCAGCTCGGCCCTGGCGACATCTCCCCGAAGACGGGCATTGTCGAAGGCCAAGCGGTGGACGTTCGCCCGCTCTCGGTCGACGTCAGCCTGGAGACGGGCCCGGGCTTCCTCCGCGCGGGCCCGGTCGGCAATCGCCTTCACCAGCAGGTGCTGAAGCGCGGCAACATCGGTGGGGAGTGCGACTGGGTCCATGCCCCCATCTATCCGGCCAAGAGCCCGACGACAAGCGTCACAACGTCGATTCCGCGCCGGACTACTGACTGGGGTTCCACCGGGGCAAGCGTCGGGCTCGGGACAGGTCGATGCCCTCGAAGAGCGCCGTGAACTCGGCAGGAGACAAGGTCACGTCGCACCGGGTCGCGTGGAGGTGGGGCACGCGGAACCGGCCCCGCTCCAGGCGCTTGTAGATCAAGCAGAAGCCTCCATGGTCCCAGTACAGCACCTTCAGTGCCGTCCGTCGGCGGTTGTGGAAGACGAACACGTCGCCGGTCATGGGGTCACGCCCGAGGTAGCTCGTCACGACTCCCGCCAGCCCGTCGATGCTCTTGCGGAAGTCCTGCGCCTCGGTCCCGAGGAAGACCCGCACCGTCGATGGAATCGCAATCATGCCTGCTCCAGGAGACGCACGAGTTCGGTCACGGCGCGACGGTCGAAGCCCGGCTGGAGCACCACACGCCGGCCTCGCTGGAGTTCGACGACCATCTGGGTGTCGTCGCTTTGTGCGGGAGGCTCCTCGACCCGCACTGCGACGAGAGCGTGCCGTGCTGCCGGATTGTTTCGTAGCCACCGACGCCAGTTGCGCATCGACGTGTAGCCGAAGCCGCTCTTCTCGCAGAACTGGGGCAGCGTCAGGCCCGAACGGGCGAAGGCGTCGACGCGGTCACGCCAGCGCTGAATGGTGACGGGGTTGGTGCTGGGCTGCCAGGCCATGGGTCCTCCAAAGGAGAGGTGGGTACCCGGGCCAGGTGAGGCAGACGAGATGGGTTGGTCGAGCGCTTACTTTGTGGCGGCTCGAAGTCCTCCCCCTTCAGGGGTCTCCTACCCGCACAAGTGGCCACAGCGTCCGAGAACGCGGTCCGTGGAGCCATCGCCCTCCAGCCGGATGACTTCAGGACTGTGGGCCCCCTCCGCCTGCTCCGCAGGCACCTCCCCCCGAGGGGGGAGGACTGTGAGAACGGCGATGTCCTCCCCCTTCAGGGGGAGGTGGCCGCGAAGCGGTCGGAGGGGGCCCCCATGGGTCTTCCTGCCTGTGAATCCATGCCGACCGCGTCAGGTCCTGCCAGGCCCCAACCCCGAGGGGCTGCCCCCCCCCCCGCTACTCCTCCCCCTCCACCCCATGCCGAATCGTCAGCCCCTTCAACCGCGCCGGCGACAACCCCTCCCGCCACATCGCCACCACCCCGATGGCCGTCACTGGCGCAAAGCTCACCGCCCAGAACACGATGGCGAAGCCCTGGGCCGCCGCATCCGTCTGACCCCACAACACCATCGTCATTTCCATCGCCTTGTGGAACACACCCAGGAAGCCCGGCGCCTGCGGAATCGCCACCGTGAGCGCAATCGCCACTGCCGTGAAGCACGCCGCGCCGAAGGGCAGGGCCATCGAGAACGCCTGAAACAGACACCAGATGGCCAGCGCTCCGTTGAACCACATCCACACCGACAGGCCCCCCGCACGCGCCAAGGCACCCACATCCCGCGCGCTGCCCAGGCCCTTCACGAAGCCGTCGAACAGCCCCATGAACATCGGGCGCACCGGCGGTGGGCCCAGCTTCAGGATGGTGCCGAACACCCGACGCGCCCGGGCGTCCCCTGAAGCCAACACGAAGAACACACCCAGCGCCAGCAGCGCGATGCCACCGAAAGCGCCGCCATACAGCTTCAGGTTGCGCACCAGCTCGCCTTCCGGACCATCGGCCACTGTGGGCAGCACCACCACCATCGCCACCAGGACCGACACCATCCCGAAGAGGTCGAACACCCGCTCCATCACCGTGGTGGCCACGATCTCGACAAACGACCGCCCCGTGCGCTCCGCCGCCACCAGGGGCTTGGCCAGCTCTCCCGCACGAAGCGGAAACAACGTGTTGGCCGCCGCCCCCACCACCTGGGCAGCGAACAGGTCGGACACACGCGCTTCCACGCCAAGGGGCCGCAGCAACACCCGCCAGCGCAGCGCGCGGAGCACGAACTCGAACACCAGGATGCCGCAGGCAACCAGCACCCAGCCCAGCTTCACATCCGCCAGCGTGTCCAGCAGAGGCGCCCAGTCCACGCCCGCCACGAACCAGGACAGGGCAGCCACGCTCACCACCACCGCGATGGCGAAGCGCAGCCCGCGGCGCGGCGGGGGAGGGGAGGGGGTGGTCATGGGGCCACTCTACCTGTCGCGGAAGTGGTGGGGATGCCGTGGACTGCCCGCACCCGGTGGGCTACCCGGGTGCCCTCGCCGCCTGCCCCGGAGGCCCCTGTGTACGACCGCCTGCCCGACCGCAAGTTCGACGTCGCCGGACTCGGCAACGCCCTCGTCGATGCCCTCGTCCTGATGGACGACACCGACTTCCTCAAGGCCCACGGCTTCAACCGCGGTCACATGACCCCGGTCGATCACGACCGCTGGCAGGCCATCTTCCGCGAGATCCAGAAGCACGGCGTGGAGATCCAGTCGGGCGGGTCGTGCGGCAACACCATCGCCGGCCTCGGCTTCCTCGGCGCGTCGGCCATCTACGCCGGCCAGGTGGGCGACGACCAGCTCGGCCACCTCTTCGCCCAGCGCATGGACGAAGCCTGCGGCCAGCACGCGCTCCGCTGGACCCGCTCCGTGTCCACCGGCAAGTGCCTCTCCATCGTCTCGAAGACCGACGCCGAGCGCACCATGCTCACCGACCTCGGTGCCGCCGTCACGATGGACGGCCTGGGCGAGTTCGACGATGTCGTCCGCAACAGCCGCATCGTGCACATCACCGGCTACCTCCTGCTCGGAGAGCCCATGGCCACCCGCGCCGAAGAGGCCATGGCCATCGGCGTGCAGGAACAGATTCCCGTCAGCCTCGACGTCGCCGACCCCTTCGTCGTCGCCACCGTCCGCGACCGCATGTGGCACGCCCTCGAAGAGTTCGTCGACATCGTCTTCATGAACGAAGAAGAAGCCACCACCCTCACCGGCACCACCAACCCCGAAGAAGCCCTCGCCAAGGTGGCTGAAGTCGTGGACACAGTGGTGATGAAGCTCGGCTCCAAGGGCTCCGTCGTGGTGCACAAGGGTGAGCGGGTCGAAGCCGGCGTGTACCCGGTCGATGCGGTCGACACCACGGGCGCCGGTGATGCCTACGCCGCCGGCTTCCTCTTCGGCTATGTCAACGGCTGGGGCGCTGCCAAGTCCGCTGAGCTCGGGGCGCGTGTGGCCTCCATGACCGTCGGCCAGCTCGGTGCCGTCGTCCGCGATGGCGAGCGCATGCAGCAGGCCATCGCCGCCACCCAATTCGGCGCGTGACCACCCACTACGCCCGGTTTGTCGTCCCCGGCACCGATGTGGTGCAGTGGGGACGCGTCGAAGGGCTCGGCACCCCCGATGCCCGCCTGGTGCCTGTTGTCGGACCCATCCCCGGTCCGCTCACGCCCACGGAGAAGCCATCGGTGCCGCTCGCCGATGTGCAGCTGCTGGCGCCCGTCACCCCCTCCAAGGTGGTGGGCATCGGCACCAACTACCGGGCCCATGCTGCCGAGATGGGGCGCGCTATCCCGCCGGTGCCCAAGGTCTTCTTGAAGCCGGCCACTGCGGTCATCGGTCCCGGCCAGGCCATCGAGGTCCCGCCGGTCACCACCCGCGTCGACCACGAAGCCGAGCTGGCGGTCGTCATCGGCAAGAAGGCCACGCGTGTGTCCAAGGCCGATGCGCTGCAGCACGTGTTCGGGTTCACGGTCTGCAACGACATCACCGCCCGCGACTTCCAGCGCACCGACGGCACGTTTGCGCGGGGCAAGGGCTTCGACACCTTCTGTCCGCTCGGGCCGTGGGTGACCGTGGGTCTCGACTTCGCCAACGTGGCCGTGCAGGGTCGGGTGAACGGCACACTCCGCCAAGACGGTCACACCTCCGACCTCATCTTCGACGTCCCCACCCTCGTCTCGTTCGTCAGCCACGTCATGACGCTCCTGCCGGGCGACGTCATTTCCACCGGCACCCCCTTTGGTGTGGGCCCCCTTGTCGCGGGTGACCGCGTGGTGGTGTCGGTCGAGGGAATTGGCTCGCTCGAAAACCCGGTCGTCGACCGCGCCGACCGGAAGGCACCCTCGGCGTGAGCGCCCTGGCGGTCCAGGTCACAGCCATGGCGCTGCTGTGGGTGGCCGCCGCGTGGGCCAGCGCATCCCGCAAGGCGCTCCTACCGGCCACGGTCACGGTGGTCGCGGCGGCGGTGGGCACGGCGATGTACCTGGGCGTGGTGGTCCCGTCGGATGCGGGCTCGCTGCACGTCTACACCGGGCTCGACGGTGCTCTGATGCGGCTCGGGCTCTGGGCGCTGTTCGGTGCGGCGGCTGCGCAGGCGGGCTGGCGGGAGTCGTCTCGATGGGCGCCTGTCGTCTTCGGCCTGGTGGCGGGGGAGCTCGGTGGTGCGGTCCTGGCTGTTCAAGGAGTCTCCGACCCATCGGCCCGGGCACGTCGGGTGGTCGCAGCGTCTGCGGGAGCGCTCTTGTCTCGCGTCGCCGACCCATCCGTCTGGCTGCTCATCGACGGCACGCCCGGCCTCGTGACCGATGGCTGGGGCACCGTGGGCCTGTCGACCTGGGCTCTGCTGGTGGGGACCGCTGTCGTGGGCGCAGTGGTGGCCTTCCCCCCCAAAGTCGATGGCCTGGAGACGGTCCGTCCGCCGATGGTTCTCGGCGTGGGTGCGATGGTGTGGCTGGCGTCGTGGATGCCCCTGTCGCAGCTGCCCGTGGTGGCGCTGGCCACGGCCGTGTTGTGGTTCGACGTCCGAGCGCGGGTCGACGCCGTCCCCTTGTTCCGGGTGTTTGCACTGGGCGTGGTGGGGCTCATCGCGGTGGCCGCCGGCCTGGCCGAACAGCACGCCAGCCTGCTGGAGGCCCACCTCATCGAGTACGAGGCCGAGTTTCCTCTGCTGGTGTGGGCGTCTGGTGCTGTGAGCGGCCTGGTGCTTGGGTCGGATGGCGGGGCGCTGGCCGGACGGGCCGTGCTCGACCGGGCGTTGGCGATTCGCGACCCGATGGCGCCTGCCTTGTGGGGCTTGGGGGCTGCTGTCGCCGGGCTCGGCCCACACCTCGTCGCCGGCACACTGGTGCGGGGCCTGCCTCGCCACTTGCTGTGGATGGCGGGGAGTGCTGGCCTCGTGGCGGTGGCGTGGTCCATGGGATGGCTGTCGCCCTGAAGCCGGCTCCGAAATCGGGCTACGCAGGGGGCACTTCGAGTGGAGCCCCATGCGCACCCCCATCTCTCGTGCCCTCGTCTCGTTCCTGGCCCTTGCCGGCGCTGTAGGCGCCCTGGCTGCGGCGCCTCCTCCGGAGCTCGGTCGCACCGGAATGGTCGCCGCCGACCACCAGCTCGCCAGTGAAGCCGGTCGCAACATCCTCGCCGCGGGGGGCAATGCCGTCGATGCAGCGGTGGCCACGGCGCTCGCGTCCGGTGTGGTGCAGCCCGCAGGCTCGGGACTCGGGGGTGGAGGCTTCGCCGTGGTGGTGCTGCCCGATGGCACCCGGTCGGTCCTCGACTTCCGCGAAGAGGCGCCCGCCAAGGCCCATCGCGACATGTACGTGGAGGCGAAAGGCGAGAAGCCCTCGCGCATCGGTGGTCTGGCCAACGCGGTTCCCGGCGAAGCCCGCGGCCTCGAGACCCTCCACAAGCGCCACGGCAAGCTGGCGTGGGCCGACGTAGTGGCACCCGCCATCCAGCTCGCCTCCGACGGCTTCGAGGTGGAGCACCACCTGGCCAAGGCTCTCGGTGGCCTCGGCACCGACGTCTTGCCGCTCGCGTCTGCGCTCTTCGACGTCACGAAGCTCCCCCGCCAGGGCGACACCGTCTCCCGCAGCGCCCTCGCGAACACCCTGAAGCAGCTCGCCACCGATGGCGCCGACGCCCTCCACACCGGCAAGGGGGCCAAGGCCATCGCCAAGGCATCCAAGGCCACCGGCGGCATCCTCACCGCCAAAGACCTCGCCGCCTACCAGCCCAAAGACCGCGCACCCATCGTCGGGGCCTACCGCGACTGGACCATCATCACGATGCCGCCCCCCAGCTCCGGTGGCGTGGTGCTCGTTCAGATGCTCGGTGTGCTCGAAGCCCACGACCTCGCCGCCCTCGGCCACAACAGCTCCGCCTACGTGCACCTGGTCACCGAAGCCAGCAAGCACGCCTTCGCCGACCGCGCGCGCGTGATGGGCGACCCCGACCGCGTCACCGTCCCCGTGGCCCAGCTCACGTCTACCGAGCGCATCGAAGCGGTCCGCGCTGCCTTCGACCCCGACCGCACCTTCGAGCCCGACCACTACGGCATGCCCATCGACCCCGGCACCGACGGCGGCACCCTCCACCTGTCCACCCTCGACGTCGACGGCATGGCGGTCGCCCTCACCAGCACCATCAACACCAGCTTCGGCAGCCGGGTCACGGTCCCGGGCATGGGTCTGGTGCTCAACAATGAGATGGACGACTTCGTGGCCCGTCCCGGTGTGCCCAACGCCTACGGCCTGGTGGGCAGCGAAGCGAACGCGGTCGCACCCGGAGCCCGGCCACTGTCGAGCATGACCCCCACGGTGCTCATCAGCCCCGACGGCCAGCAACGCATCGTGGTGGGGGCCAGCGGCGGCCCGTTCATCATCACGTCCACGCTCCAGGCCATCGTGAACATCATCGACTTCGGCATGGACCCCTCCGAAGCGGTGTCGGTGCCCCGCTTCCACCACCAGTGGCAGCCCGAGCTGCTGTTCCTCGATGAAGGCTTCACGGTCGACACGGTGGAGGCGCTGGAGGAACGGGGCCACCAGACGAAGACGATGCCGTTCTTCAGCTCGGTGCAGGCCATCCACCAGACCGGACCCGACGAGATGTTGGGGGCGGCCGACCCTCGGAAGGGCGGGTGGGCTGCGGGCGTGCGGTAGCTTGGGCCCCCTCCGCCTGCTTCGCAGGCACCTCCCCCTGAGAGGGGGAGGACTCAGAAGGCCTTGTTGCTCGACGTCCTCCCTCTTCAGGGCGCAGCGGACCGCCGTGGTGAGCGCGAGGCGTTGCGTTCTTGCAGATGGGAGCCCGGTACCGGGTGCCTACCTGCGCACTCGGTCGTACTCTTGGATGGAGTGGTTTCGGTACTCGTATTCCAGGTCCGAGTGGCTGGGCCAGCTCAGCTCGATGCCCCTGGCGATGGCGTCGCAGACCTTTCCGGTGGTTCCGTACACGCCGCTGTCCGATGTGTCGTACTGCTGCTCGGGAAGGTCGTGGTCGCCCAGCACGGTGTGCAGGCCCTCGTGGACGAGGAACCGCACAGCTGTCGACGTGTTCTGCTTCAGCGGGACCGTGGCTCGGCCAATCGAGTCGATACCCGGAGCCCCGTGACTCAGGCGCCGGATTCGAGCCACACTGTTGTACACCCAAGCCCGGTCAATGTCAGGCATCGGCGCGCGGGCCAGCACCCACATCGCCTCTGCCGCCGTGGTGGCATCCGGGTCGTTGGGGTCCATTCCAAGGTGTGCGACCATCTCTGCCGCACATTCCTCCTCGGGGGACAGGTCTGGTGACCAGGACCGCTCGCAGACTCCATCCAGGTCGCTCAGAGTCGGATGGGTACAGCCTGCCAGGAGGCCTGCCCAGAGGACGGTGTTGCGGACGCTTCGTTCCATTCGAACCCCCTTGCTCGGTGCAGGCCATCCACCAGACCGGACCCGACGAGAAGTTGGGTGCGGCCGACCCACGGAAGGGAGGGTGGGCTGCAGGCGTGTGGTCGCTTGGGCCCCGCGACCTGCTTCGCAGGCACCTCCCCCTGAGATGGGAGGACTCCGAAGGTCCGGGTGGCCCTGGAGGGGTCGGAGGGGCCTATATCACTACCAAGAACCACGAAGGCCGGCTCCTATGCAGGAACCGGCCCTCCTTCCGCGGCTACGCTCAGCTGGCCATGTAGGCGTCGAGGTCCTGGCACCGACGCGCCGTGCGCAGCTTGCGGATGGCCTTCAGCTCGATCTGGCGGATGCGCTCACGGGTGAGGTTGAAGCGGCTGCCGATCTCTTCGAGGCTGTAGTTCATCGGCTCGCCGAGGCCGTAGCGCATGCGCACCACCGTTTCTTCGCGGGGGGTGAGCGTGGCGAGGGCGTGGCACAGTTCGTCGGTGAGGGCGGCGAAGTCGTGCTTGTCGCCGGGAGCGACGGCGTCGGGGGACTCGATGAAGTCGCCCACGGTGCTGTCGGAGTCGTCGGACACCGGGGTGTCGAGGCTCATGGGCTCTTTGGTGAGCTGCATGAGCTCGTCGACCTTCGCCGGCTCGACTTCGAGGCGCTCGGCGATTTCGTTGTGCGTGGGCTCACGGCCGAGCTGGCGGTAGAGCACCTTCTGCACGTAGTGGATCTGGTTGACCAGCTCGAGCTTGTAGATGGGAATCCGGATGGTGCGGATCTGGCTCTCGATGGCCCGGATGATGCTCTGGCGAATCCACCACGATGCGTAGGTGGAGAACTTGAAGCCGCGGGTCCAGTCGAACTTCTCCACCGCCTTCATCAGGCCCAGGTTGCCTTCCTGGATGAGGTCGGGGAGGGGCAGGCCACGGTACGTGTACTGCTTGGCGATGCTGACCACGAGGCGGAGGTTCGCGTTGATGAGCGCCTGCTTGGCGAGCTCGGCATCCGGACCACCATCTGCTGCCCGGCGGGCGACTTCGACTTCGTCCTCGCGGGTGAGCAGCGGGATCTGGCCCATCCGCTTGAGATACCGGTTCAGGAGGGGGCTTCCCTGGCCTGCTTTGGCGCTACCGCGACGGGAGTTGGATCGGGCCATCGTTGCTCCATCGTCCATGAGACTCGCCTCCTTTGTGAGCAAGGGTCGTGCCAGGAATCGGCTCTGGAGACCAAAGGGGTGAGCGATGGGTGCGTTTCTGCACACTTTGCTCGTTGATCCCGTGCTGACCGACACTTCTTCCAACGTCTGCAGACCCTCGAACGTGACACATCCGAAAGTGTTTGAAAGAGGTGTGACAGACACGTCCGAATTTTTGGACGTTCAGGTCTGGACGATGTTCAAATTCTGGACACCCGGGGTGTGGGGGAGTGGAACTGCGGACGATGGGGCGACGAGGTGCGTTGGGGGGTGCACTCCGATAGGCAGCTGCGGCTGACCGGGCTGACCTGGTCCGAACGAGCGGAGCGCGGTGTGACAGAGCTGGTTGAGTTCCTCGCGTCGGGCGGGCCCGTCATGGTCCCCATCGGGCTCTGCAGTGTGGTGGCTTTAGCTGCCTTTTTGTGGCGCACCGTGGCCATCCGGCGCTCTGCCGTCGTCCCACGCATGCTGGTGGTGGAGCTCGAGGAGCTCATCAAGCAGCAGCGCTTCGACGACGCCCTCACTTCCTGCAAGAAGCACGAGCAGGTCGCGGTGGCCCGGGTGGTGGAAGCGGGCGTCCAGATTCGGGGCCGCACCCGCCCTGTCATCAAAGAACGCCTCGAAGAAGTGGGGCGGCGTGAGTCCGCCGAGCTCGAGCGCGGAGCGGAAGTGGTGGGCACGGTGGCGAGCATCTCTCCGCTGCTGGGCCTCCTGGGCACCGTGTGGGGCATGATCCAGACCTTCGAGGTCATCCAGGTGCAGGGCCCTGGCGTCATCGGCAGCCTGGCTGGCGGCATTTCACAGGCCCTCATCACCACCATGGCCGGCCTGAGCGTCGCCATCCCGGCGGTGGTGGCGCACCGATGGCTGCTCGCGCGGGTCGACGACCTCACCCTCGACCTCGAAGATGCCGCCCTGCGGGTTCTCGACCTCCTCAGCGACGACGAGGCCTCCGCATGAAGTTCGCCGGGGGCCGACGTGTGGCGTCCCCGGTCGACGTCACGCCGCTCATCGACATCATCTTCCAGCTGGTCATCTTCTTCATGGTGACCACCAACTTCATCACCACCCCGGGGATTGAGGTCGACCTGCCGCGCTCGTCGGCCGACACCATCCTGCGCGAAGACAACGACATCAAGGTGTGGGTGAAGGCCGATGGCCAGGTTCTCATCGACGAAGAACCCGCCAGCCTCTCCATGCTCCGCGACACCTTCCGCGGCGCCACCAAAGATGCCCAGGTGGTCATCAAGGCCGACAAAGACGTCGACCACGGCCGTGTGGTCGAAGTGATGGACCTCGCTCGGTCGCACGGGCTGTCCCGCCTGGCCATCGCCACCGAAGCCAACGTTGCCGGTGGCGGCTCCGCAGCCCCCGCCCCGGACGCCCCCTCTCCCTGAGTTCGGAGCAGCCATGGCGCAGCCCCATCCAGCTGTTGTGCGCGCGCTTCGGGCGGTCGAGCAGGCGCCGTCTTCCGCGCCTGCCTGGATGGCCTTGGGCGCAGCCTTTCTCTCCGTGGGTCAGGCCCGGTCGGCCCTCGAAGCGCTGGAGCGTGCGGTCCGCTTGGGGCCCGACAACGCCTTGGCCTGGTCGCACCTTGGTCTGGCGAAGCGGCGTGCGGGCGACCACCTCGGCGGCCGGGTCGCCCTCGAACGCGCCGTGGTGTTGGCCCCGCAAGATGCCGCGTGCTGGGGCAACCTCAGCGCTGCACGCGAGAGCTGTGGGGATGCGCCCGGTGCAGCGGAAGCAGCCCTCCAGGCGGCCCGGCTCGACCCCACCGAAGCGGGCTGGTGGGCTGCACGGGGCAATGCGCTCCGGACCGCCGGCGACATCCCCGGTGCGCTCGCGGCCTACGACCAAGCCGAGCAGCTGGCCCCCACCGACATCCGGGTTCCCTGGAATCGTGCGCTCGCCCTCCTGGCCCACCACAACTTCGCGGATGGCTTTGTGGCCTACGAGTCGCGCCGGCTCCGGCCCCAGCACAAGAAGCTGCCCGGGCCGGTGTGGGAGAGCGGTCCTCCGCCGGCGGACGGGGTGGTGGTGCACCATGAGCAGGGCTTCGGCGACACCCTGCAGTGGGCGCGCTTCCTGCCCGAGCTGGCCCGACACACGAAGAGAGTGGTGGTGGCTGCACCGGCCCGCCTGCATGGGCTGCTGGCCACGGTGCCGGGTGTCCATGGGTTGGTCACCCGCGAACACGCCCAAGATGATGGAGCACTCGCCGCTCTCGGCTGCTCGGCCCACGTGGGCCTCATGAGCTTGGGGGCGCTCCTCGGGGAGGCTGGCCCCACCTTGGCGCAGCACATCCCGGTCTTTCATCCGCCGCCGGAAGCGGTTGCACGGTGGCGACAGGAGCTCTCTGACGGTCGGCCCCTTGTAGCGCTCACCTGGCAGGGCAACCCGTCGTACGAACGCGACCACCTCCGGTCCCCTCCGCTTCGCGCATTTGCGCCCGTGCTGGCCAATTCTCGCGTGCGGTTCATCAGCTTGCAGAAGTTCCATGGCGTGGAGCAGCTCCACCGCGGGACCGGTGCGCTGAAGAATGTCGAAGACGTTGGCGCACGCGTTGATCTCGGCGACCATGCCTTCGTTGATTCCGCTGCGGTGATGGCCGCCGCCGACCTCATCATCACCAGCGACACCTCTACAGCCCATCTCGCGGGTGCACTCGGTCGGCCCACCTGGACGGTCCTGTCCACCCCCGCCGACTGGCGCTGGGGACATCACCCCACCCGCACCCCCTGGTACCCCGGCATGCGCCTGTTCCGGCAGCCGCGCCCCGGGGACTGGACCAGCCTGTTCGCGTCAGTGGCGGAGGCGCTGGAGACGTGGATAGGCGAGCGTCCATCCCGCACCTCGGAGTCCCCATGAAGGTCGAGCTTCCTCTCGGCGATGTCGTCGACAAGATCACCATCCTGCTCATCAAGACGGTCAAGATCACCGACCCCTCCAAGCTCCAGAACATCCAGACCGAGCTGGACACGCTCCGGGCCGCCTGGACCGAAGCCGGCCACACGGACCTCGAAGACCTCTCCGGCTGGGATGGGCTCCGCGAGGTCAACGGCCAGCTGTGGGACGTCGAAGACGACCTCCGCGACCTCGAGCGCGACAAGGACTTCGGCCCCCGCTTCGTGGAGCTGGCCCGAAGTGTCTACAAGCTGAACGACCGTCGCGCGGCGCTCAAGCGATCGATCAACGTGGCCCTGGGCTCCCGGCTGGTCGAAGAGAAGAGCTACGCGGCGTACTGATCGAGACAGGCTTCGGGGCCTTGGCTCTTGCCACGTCAACGGATATGCTCGCGGCGTTCGCGGCCCCCCCGACCCGGTCTCCGAGAGCGTCCGTGCAGTCTGCTTTGTTCCGTCGACTGATCTGGAATGTGCTTCCAGTCGTGCTGGTCATCGGCGCGCTCTGGATGGCGCTCGCCGGTGAAGATGGGCTGCTCCGTCGGCACGAGCTCAAGCACCAGCTGGCGGCCACCAAGGCCCGCACGGAGCGGGTCCGGCTCGAGAACGAAGCCCTCAAGCGCGAGATTCGCGGGCTCCGGTCGGACAAGGCGGCGGTCCAGAGGGCCAGTGCCGCCACGCTGCTCACCGCACAGCCGGGCAGCACCATCTACCGCTTCGACGACTGAGCTCCGCCGCCGCGAAAGCGCTGCGTGCTGGCAACTTCTTGGAGACTACTCTCCGAGGAGGTCGTGGGCGGACAGCGTGCGGCACACCCGGAAGCCCACGTTGTCGGCGGTGCGTCCGGCGGCCATGGCGGACCGGGAGGCGCTGCGGCAGTCGCGTTCGTCGAGGTTCCAGGCTCCACCACGGATGACCTGTCGGGGCGCTGCGGTGCGCTGGATGGCATCTGCTGCGCGATGGGGCTGGGGCGTGACGGCGCGGCTTCCTCGGCGAGAAGGCCCTTGAGCACGCCAGGGGTCGCAACACCAGTCCATCACGCCACCACCCATGCCCGCGACGGCGTAGGGGCTGTCGTCGACGGGGAAGGCCGTGTGCGGGGGCGGCCCGGGGTCGGCGAGGTGGGAGTCCTGCATGCAGTGAAAGGCGGGGTCGGGGTGGTTGCCCCAGGGGAAGGCCCGTCCGTCGACACCGCGCGCGGCCTTTTCCCACTCCAGCTCGCCGGGCAGGCGGAAGGGGCGACGTGACCGCGCTCCGAGCCACAAGCAGTAGGCCACGGCGTCGAACCAGCTCACGCCCACGACCGGTGCCTGGGGGTCGAGCACGATGCCCACGGAGCGCTTGGGGACTTCCCACCGGAGGCGCTGGCCGTTCCAGTTGTAGAGCAGCGAGGTGCGGCTGCGCTGGCCGGGTTCGGTGATGCGCGGGACGCGAATTTCGGCCTGGTCGGCGGCGCCACACTTCACGAGGTCGTTGAGGTACGTGACGTAGTCGGTGTGGGAGACGGGCCGGCTGGCGATGGCGAAGTCGTCCACCCACAATCGCTGGCGAGGCAGTGAGCCGGGTGCGTTGGCGTCTCCGCCGGACGAGAACCAGCCCGCCGGCACGTACCGCTCGAAGGGGTACAGGGCACGGCGGGGGGGCAGATGGACGGGTGCTGGGTCTTCTTGGCCCGGGGGGACCGAGTTCCAGCCGCGTCCGCGCTCGAGCACCACGGGGTAGCGAACCACCGCGTGCCCGGCCACGGCCGCCTCGACCAGGTACGAGCCGGTGGGAAGCCGGCGGGACTGTACGGGGGTCTCGCCCAGGTGGATGGGTTCGTCGAGCTGGAGTCGGCGCGCGCGCGGGACGAACTTCCGGACGCGGACCTTCGCCGACCCCGGGGTGGTGTGGACGGTGAGCTCGGCTTCTGCGTCGAGGTAGTCGGCGTGGGTGCCGTCGTCGTAGGCGGCGAGCTGGGCGCGGTATTCGCGGGCGGCCACGCGGTCGCCGTCGGTCTCGGCCTCTTCGGCTCTCGCCCGGTACAGGTCGGCGAGAATGCGGCGTGCTTCGGGTAGGTCGGGCACCTGGGCCATGGCCAGGCGGCACTTGGTGGAGATGTCGAACAGGAGCCCGTTGACTTCTTCCTGGTGCTTCTGGGCGGCGTCTTCGAGGGCCCAGGCCTTTTCCTTGGTGGCGAGGTCGGCCGATGGGCGGAGGGTGGCCAATGCAGCACGCGCCCGTTCCCGTGCGCGGTTGGCCCGAGACTTGGCGTCTTGGTGGACGTTGACGAGGTCGCGGGCCTCTTCCACCAGCCGCATGGCCTTTTCGCGGGCGAGCGAGCCTTCGAGCCAGCGTGCCACCTCGGACGCGACGGCGCGGGCATCGGGGTAGCGGGCTCCGGGCTCCATCTGCATGCACCGGCGCCAGATGTCTTCGAGCGGCGTGGGGACCGGCACCGACTTGGGCCGCTCGGGGGGGCGCTGCTGCACGAGCTCGAGGACTTCATTGGCCGACCCGCGATAGGGCGCGCGACCGTAGAGCAGGGCGTAGAGGATGGCGCCGAGTGCCCACACATCCGACCACGGGCCCATGGCGTCGCGGTCGGCGCGGGCCTGCTCGGGAGGCATGTAGGCCGGGGTGCCCACCACCACGCCGTGGCGGGTGTTGATGCGGTCGAGGTCCCAGGCTCCGGTCTCGAGCGACTCGAGGGCTTCGGGGGCGGTGGTCTCGGCGTCGGACACCACCAGGGCGAGGCCCCAGTCGAGAACATGCACCTCGCCGAAGTCACCGACCATGATGTTGTCGGGCTTGAGGTCGCGGTGGACGACCCCCTTGCGGTGGGCGAACGCGACGGCTTCGCAGACGGTGCGGAAGGCTTCGATGGCTCGGCGGAGGGTCCAGCCGTCGTCGGTGGGGACGAAGGGGCCGCCACGGCGGGCCTTGTGGATGCGGCTCACGAGCTCGCGGAAGGTGCTGCCGCGAATCTCCATCATCGTGAGGAACCAGCGGCCATCGGCGAGCTGACCGAGGTCGTGGACGGGCACGATGGCGGGGTGGGCGAGCTGGGCGACGACCTGGGCTTCGTGCACGAAGCGGTCGAGCATGCCGCGGTCCTCGGCGAGCTCGTCGCGGAGGGTCTTCAGCGCCAGGACACGGTTGAGGCTGCGGTCGACCGCCTTGTAGACCACCCCGGCGCCGCCTTGGCCCAGCTTCTCGAGGATGCGGTAGCGGTCGGACACCGGGCGGCTGGCCCGGCTGCGGGCACGGTGGGCGGCCCGGACGCGGACTTTGCGGTCGCGCACAAAGGCCTGGTTGCTGTCTTCTTCTTCGGGGGCCGGCACCGCATCCGACACCGCTGCTGCGAGGTTGGCCGCGAGGTTGGGGGTGGCCTTCTTGGGGCGGGAGGAGACCACCCGACGCTCATCGTTGGGGTCGATGGGCGGAAGCGACGGACCGGGCTTGTGGTAACGGCTTGGCATCGCCCGCATGATACTGCATCGCGGCAGACGGGACGGAGCGCCATTCGGTGCTGCCCACCCGCCCGGGAGACGCGATGCGAATCTATCGCTGGGACCTGGACAAGACCTACCTGCTCACCGACTTCGACTCCATCGCGGGCCTGGTCCGGAGCGCCACGGAACCGGCCAGCGCCAAGCAAGCGGTGCCCGGCGCCCCCACGCTCTTGCGGGCGCTCTCGGCCGCACCAGACAGCCGCATCTTCTTCGTGTCGGGGTCTCCCACGCAGATGCGCGATGTCCTTGAAGAAAAGCTGCGGATGGATGGCATCCACTTCGAGCGCCTCACCCTCAAGGACAACCTGTCCAACCTTCGCCGCGGACGGATGCGCGCGATCAAAGGACAGTTCGGCTACAAGCTGCCCCAGCTCCTCCGCGACCGCATCGGCGAGGGTCGGGGTTCGCGGGAGACGCTCTTCGGGGATGACGCTGAGGTGGACGCCTTCGTCTACTGTGCCTACGCCGACGCCGTCTCGGGCCGCATGTCCCCGGTGGATCTCGCGCGGATCATGCGGGCGGCTGGCGCATACCCCGACGACGTCGACCACGCGCTGGAAGCCCTGGGGCGCATCCCGTCTGCGCCCCTCCAGGAGCGGGTCTTCATCCGCCTCGAGCGCCGCCGGCCGGTGTCCGACTTCGCACCGTTGGGGTCGCGCGTGTTCCCGGTGCACTCCTGGTGGCAGGCTGCGCTGGTGCTGGTGTCGGATGGCGACCTCCCCGCCGCCGACGCCGCCACAGTGGCCCACGCGGTGTTCGGCGACGACGACCACGGCCGCTGGAAGGTGGCCGCCCAGACCCAGGACGCCGTGCGCCGCGGCGGCATCACACCCGACGAAGTCGCCGAGATCCCGCTCCCGGTGGGATGGCGGTCGGAGGTCCTCGACGCTGTCCGCCACGCCGGTTCATCGGGGCCCCGCCAGCGCCGAGGACCGCCCGAGACCCTCCCCGACTACGCGCGTCTGCTCCAAGACTGGGACAAGGAACGCTGAGGCGGCGGACTGTCGGCCCACCGGATAGACCGGGCCGTCCTGGAGGCACCATGTCCGGTCGACCCATCGGTCTCGCAGTCTGTGGGTGGCTGCTGGCCAGTCCTGCAGCTGCACTGGCGCTGCCCCCGTCCGCATTCGTGTCCCAAGGGTCCGATGGCACGGTCAGCCTGGTGCTGCGCCCCGACCGAGACTGGGAGTCGGCCGAGCTGGTCATTGTCGGCGGCGACACCATCGACCTCGGTCCCGCGCGTCGTGGGGAGAGCATCGAAGTGGAAGGCTGGGCCGAGCAGCGGATGTCGCACGAGGTGGTCCTCCGCATCGCCGAGACCGGCGGCCGTGGCGTCACCTGGCGCTTCGAGGTCGACACCCAGGTGGTCCCGGACCGCCCCCCGCTGTTCGAGCGTGGCGCTCCCCGTCAGTGGAAGAACTGGCTGTTCGGTCCCAAGCCGCCGGCAAAGATGGAAGCCAAGAACGGCGGGTAGCGGGTAGAGCCGACCGCAGCGTGTCCCCGCAGGCCATCTACAGCGTGTCGGCCTCGGCGGGGTTGTCCAGGTACACCCGCAGGTTGGACAAGATGGGCACGAGGGCTTCGATGTCGCCGATGGTGTTGTAGGCGGCGAACGCGCTGACCCGGATCCACACCTCGCCACCCCAGTTGAACAGCGGCGCTTCGATGTAGCGCTCCGCGAGCCAGTTCTGGCCTTCGCGGACGTACGCGGCGGGCACGCCCAGGGGCAGCGACACCATCGCGATGGGATGGGGTGAGCACGGGGGGTAGCCGCTGCGGATGTCGAGCGCGGAGCAGAGGCGGTCGCGGTAGTGGCCGGCCAACACCCGATGTTCTTGCCGAAAGCGGGCGCCGCCCCAGGCGATGTGCTGGTCGATGGCGGCGGGGGCCGACAGCCACGCGGAGGGGTCGAAGGTGCCGGTCCAGTCGAACTCGGCGTGGAAGCCCTGGCCATGACCATGGGAGGTGATGGGGGCCCGGATGGTGGTGTGGTGGGCGGGGTCGACGTGCAGGACGGCCGTGCCACGGGGGGCACACAGCCACTTGTGCAGGTTGCCCACCCAATAGTCGGCGCCCAGTGCGGTGAGGTCGACGTCGACCAGGCCCGGTGCGTGCGCGCCGTCGACCAACACACGGATGCCGCGGTCTCGAAGCGCCGGGACCACCCGGTCGAGCGGAAGGACGCGGGCGGTGCTGGACGTGACCGAGTCGAGGACCACCAGGCGAGTCGAGGCGTCGCAGGCGGCCAGGACGGCGTCTTCGAGGTCGGCGGCGGAGGGGTCGGTGCCGGCGTCGACCTCGACCAGGCGTCCGCCCACGCGCTGTGTGGCGTGGAGGAGGATGCGGTGGACGGCGTCGTAGCGGTGGTTGGTGGTGACGATGCTGTCGCCGGTGTCGAAGGGCTGGGACCGCACCACGGCCTGGACACCAGCGGTGGCGTTCGAGATGAACGCGATGTCGTCGGGGCGCGCGCCGAGGAAGCGGGCGACGGGCTCACGGGCTTCGGCCACGAGGGTCCACCAGCGACGGGCGAGGAAGCGCACCGGCTGGGCTTCGAGCTCGGCCCGCCAGCGCGCCTGGACGTCGCGCACCCGAACCGGCACGGCCCCGAAGCTGCCGTGGTTGAGGAAGACCCACCGGCGGTCCAGGGCGAACGCCATGCGGTCGAAGCCGGGGGCGCGCGGTGGGTGGTCCATGGCCTACCGTGGGATGGGGGGACGAGCGCCAGCGCCGCGGATGCCCCGTTGTTCGAGCGTGGCTGCGACGAAGCGGTCGTGAGACCACTCCAGCCTATCGGCTGCGCCATGTGCGCCGCAGTAGCGAAGTGCGGCTGCGGCGGCTTCCATGGTGGACCGTGCGGCGGCGTCGGGCGGAGCGCGTAGGCGGTGTACGGGGCGAACGGCGTCGGTGAGGGTCATTCGGGGCAGGGCCGCCACGGCTGGGATGCGGCGTGCCATCCGGCTGGCCTGGTTCCAGTTTCCGTCGAGCAGCACGAGCTGACGCGGGGGGCGGCTGGGCAGCTGATGGGTGCCGTCGCGCGTGGGGAACACCAGCCAGGTGTCCGGCGTGTCGAGTCCGGAGGGGTCGAAGGGGTGGTCGCGGTGGGCGTGGAGCTTGAGCGAGCCAGTGGACAGCAGCTTTGCGAGCAGCGAGCCCGTGCTGGTGGGCTTGCGGGACTCTTTCCAGTGCTGAACCACCACCACCGGAATGGGGCACGGGATGACGGGTAGCTCGGCGCAGATGCACCGGCTGTGGTGCAGACAGCAGCGGGCGCAGCGGGGCGTGGTCAGGCGGTGGCGTCCCATGCGGCGCCGCTATCCGCGCGACCCCGGGGGTGGCACGGGTCGGGTAGAAGAGAACGTCCCGAGTCGTGGAGTGGTGTTGGCTTCGAGTCCCCCCAGCTGGCGGCGTCCGCTGCTGCAGATGGCCCTGTCTACCGGCGTCACCATGGGGGTGTTGGGGGCTGCCGAGGGGGCGATGCGGCTGACTGGCCTGCCCGACCCCGGCCTGTACGAAGGCGACCGCGCGCTCGTGTGGTGGCTCCGGCCCCACCTGGATCGCACCCTCACCGACCCCGCCACGGGCCAGGCGTTCGCCGTCCACACCTCCGCCGAGGGCTTTCGTGGAGACAGCCCGCCCGCATCCGGGCCCTGGACACTCGCGGTGGGCTGCAGCACCACGTTCGGGTGGGCTGTGGCGCAAGACGACGCGTGGCCGGCGGTGCTCGCCAAGCGGTTGGGGGAGCCCGTCATCAACGGAGGAACCCCCGGCTGGTCGACCGCCCAGGGGGTGCGTGGCCTGCCGGTCATGCTCGACCGTGTTGCGCACAATCCCCCAGCACGCGTGGTCTTGGCCTTTGGCGTGCGCGACCACCAGGCCGCAGCCCGGCCAGACTCTGCTGCCCGACCCACACCCTGGCTCCTCCAGACCCGCTGGGCGCTCCTGCTCGGGCGGGCGGGATCTGGAGGAGCGCGGGCTGCGGCACCCGGGGCGGGGGTGCCACGGGTGGGTGCCGCGGAGTTTGGTCAGAACATCGCAGCACTCGTCGATCTCGTGGCAAGGTCGGGGGCGACACCGTCCGTGATGGTCTTCCCGCAGCCGGGTTCCTGGCCGCCCGATGGGTACGCCGAGGCCGCGCGCGACCACGCAGGAACGGCATGGCTGGAGCTGCCCGCCTTTCCACGCTCGGACTTCTTCGCCGACGACCCCATCCACCTCACGCCCGACGGGCATGCCCACTTCGCCGAGGAGGTGCACAGCGCCCTGTTCGGAGCGGCCTCACATGACCGAGTAGACGTCAGGGAGGGTGTTGTCGGGCGGAGCGGTCCACCAGAGGGCCAAGGCGACGCCCGCGACCACGAGTAGGGCGCCCGCCAGCCAGGCCCATGGGAAGCGGGAGGTGGATTCCGTGTCGCTCATGGCGTCTCCAGGGCAGGGGAGAGGAGGTGGGCCAGCTCGGCCCAGGCACGGTCGGCCAGCACGCCGCGGTGGTCGGTCCAGCCTTGGTCGGGGTGGGCTTCGACCCGCTGTGCAAAGTCCACAGCGTACACATGGGGGTGGGCCTCGGCCACGTTCGCAAACGCCGCGTGGACGGGCAGGGCCGGTGCGGCGTCGGGGCCGTGGGTGCCGGTCACGAGGACCACTGGAGAGGGCGCGACTGCCCGGGCGATGCGCTCCACGGCGGCTTCGATGCGCGCGACCTCGGCTCGGACCGGCCGGGGCTGAACGGAGCGCCACCAGGTGGCCAGGCCGGGCAGAGGACCGACCGCCCCGAAGAGCTCTGGGGGCTGCGAGGCGTATCGAGCCGTGAGCACCAGGCCATCCGGGCGGGCTCCTGGTGCGCCTGCAGCCAGAGCCGCCGCCACTTCTTCGGCGCCCCAGCTGGCATCTCCGGCAGGAAGGACCGGTCGACCCAGCTGCACGGCGAGGGCTCGGTGCGGCGCGGAGTGGCCGCGCTCATGAATGGTGACCGCGAGCGGCCCGGTGACGATGACCCCGCCGTCGCGGGTGACCGGCAGCGGACCGACCGGTGCGGCTGGGGGATGGGCACCGGGGCTGGGGGTGTCGGCCGGCAGTGACGCGACGAACTCGCCGCCCAGGACCAACGAAGTGACCGCGACCAGGGTGGCCCCGGCCCGGAGCAGGGGGTGTCGGTCGGTGCGGGCGACGCTTCCGGCCAGCGCGGCCAGGCCGAGCCCCAGTCCGGCGCCGGAGACCACCGACACGAGCGCTTCGTCGGCCAGCACGCGGGCCAGGAGGGTGCTCAGAGACACCAGGCCGCCCATGAGCGCGAGCGCCCGCCAGGGTCGTCCACGGCTGTGCAGAGCGAACACCCAGCCTGCGGCCGCGGCGACGGAGCTGCCCACCATCACGCCGACTGGCAGCAGCATGGGCTCCGCAGTGCCGAGCGCGAGCAAGCCGGTGGCGGGCACGAAGGCGCCCACCGCTGCGGCAGGGGTCCAGTCGGAGGCGTGCGGGATGGGTCGGAGCGCCCGCCCCACGTGCATGGTGAGCCGCACCACGCCGGCGATGACCATGGGCGCGAACACGATGGACAGGCCCCCGCCCGCGACCGTGTGGACCTGGCTCCAGGCCACCAGAGCCGCCGCGACCACACACAGATCACCCAGTGCGGAGACCAGGAAGCCAGCCCCGCTGGTGAGCTCGAGGCGGGACACACCCACGGACAAGAGCCCGCCGATGAACACCCACAGGGCGAGCGGCCCGGGATTGGGCGCGGGAATGACCCGACCGTCGATGGTGAGGTTGGCCACTCGGACACCGTGTGCGCCGGCCTGGAGCGCGGGTGGGTGCGGGCCTCCCACGGCAGCGCAGACCGAGGGCTCGCCGTCGATGGTGAGGTTGATCAGTCCTTCGGCGGCTTCGATGCCCACAGCGTGGCGCCGGCCCGGTTGCAGCTGGATGGCGGGCACACAGCTGACCGGACGGGCGCCCTCGTCGCCCCAGGTGAGCATCTGGGCCGCCGGTTCGTCGGGGTGGTGGACCCGGAGCAGGAGGTCGCCCGCGGAAGGGCGGTCGGTCGAGCGGCGGCTGGTCCAGATGTCGAGCAGGCCGTCTTCGGGAAGCTCGACCTCCAGGGACAGCGTGCGCAGCCCACGCCCGGGAAGCGATGCGCGGGAGAACCATGCCGTGCGTCCGCGGAGCGTCCAGGTGTCGGGACGGGGGCGCAGGCCAGTGGGCCAGGCATCGGCGAGCTCACCGGTGACCTGACGCCAGCCGGGTGGGTAGTCCGACGCCGACCACGCGGCGACCTCGTGCAAGAGGCCGCCAGCCAGCGCGCCGCTCATCCCCGCGAGGACAAACCGGCCCACCACAGCCTTGGGGTCGACCGGAGTCGGTCTGGCGGTCGCCATCGTGGAGCACCGAGCAGGGGAGGGGAGGGAGCGGCCCTACCGGCGCGGGACGGCCTTGACCTTGGCCTTGCCGTCTTCGACCGTGACGCGGAACTTCACCGAGGTGCAGCGGTACCGGGACTTGATGGTGCGGACCTGCTTCTTCAGGACATCCCGGATGGAGTCGAAGGCGAGGTCGTCGCTCTGCCCACATTTGCGGCGTGCGGCCACGTACTTGTCGAAGACGGCTCGGTAGGCTTTGTCTTCTCGTTCTTGGGCCGTGAGCTTGCGGGGGCGCTCGACCTTGGGGGCCTCGGGCGTCTCTTCGATGGTCTTGCGCCGCTTGTCTGCGAGGTTGGCCCGGAACTTCATCTTCGGGTGGGTGCCCCGCTCGATCTGCACCAGGTTGCGGGTCCAGTACAGCTCCATGCTCGCGAAGCGGGCGCGCAAGGAACGCGTGCGGTGCTTCTGACGCGTGGCGGTGACCGGCATCCGCGTGATCTCGCGCATCAGCCGCTTGAGGTCGTCGCGTTCGCGCATGGGCTCGAAGCGCTCGATGCCCGAGAAGTACTTCTCGTACTCGATCTTCAGCACGAACAGGCGCTGCTCGAATTCGTCGAGTTTCTGGGCAAGACCCCGGTCAATCTTCTGGCGACGTGCCACGCGCGCTCCTGGTTCCACGCGCAGTGTAGCATTCGTAGGTCTCGACCCGAAGGCCCGGGCAGCGAGGATGGCCATGACCGACCCCGGCACCCGTCCCACCGTCTTGGTGGTCGACGCCGACGAAGACACCCTCGAGCTCCTCGGCGAGTACCTCGGCGCCCGTGGCATGGAAGTGCTCACGGCCTACGCCGCGGAAGAAGCCATTGCGTTGGTGCGCAGTGCGCCGGTCGATGCGGTTCTCACCGAGATTGGCGGCGGCTCGTCGGGCCTCGAGCTCATCCATGCGGCGCGGTCCCGAGCACGCCCGGCTGCGGTGGTGGCCACGATGGTGCGCGACACCGTGGAGCTGGCGGTGGCTGCGATGAAGTCGGGGGCATCGGATGTGCTGCGCAAGCCCTACCGCCTGCAGGGTGTGTTCGATGCGCTCCACGCGGCTCTGGACCACCGGGTCGAGTGGCTGGCCAACCGCGCGGCGTCGGAGCGGCTCCTGTTCTACGAAGCGGCCGGCGACCTCTCCGACCTCAGCGAGATGTCGCGCTTGTACGGTCTGCTCGCCCAGGTGGCCCGAAGTGCGTGCCGCGCCGATGAAGTGGCAGTGTGGCGACCCGGGCCCTCGGGCTGGAGTGCGGTCGCTCGCGGCGGACGCGTGGATGCCCTGGGAGGCGTCGACCCGGCAAAGCTCGTGGCGAGTGGTCCGTTCCTGGACGAGCGGGTTGCGGCCACCCCGCTCCGAGACCGCCAGGCCCGCCTGCGCGGTGTGCTTGCGTTGGCTGGAGGAGTGCCAAGGCAACCCGAGGACCTCGAACAGATGGGCCGTCTCTGCAGAGTGGTGGTGGATGCCATGGAACGCGTGGAGCGCGTGTAGACACCTTCCCCGAGAACGACGAAGGCCGCCGGATGTCCGGCGGCCCCAACCAATGCTCCGAAGAGCGGGGTGGTCAGCTGAGGAGGGAGATGACCGACTGGTTGACGTTCTTGGCCTGAGCGAGCGCGGCGACACCGGACTGCTGCAGGATCTGGAGCTTGGTGAGCTCGGAGGTCTCGACGGCGAAGTCGGCGTCGCGGATCTGGCTCTCGGCAGCGGAGAGTGCCTCGGTGTAGATCATCGCGTTGTTGATGGCCGAGTCCAGGCGGTTCTGGGCAGCACCGAGCAGCGAGCGCGACCGGTTCACCGACTGGAGTGCGGTGTCGATGACGTCGAGGGTGTTGCGTGCACCGGTGACCGTGAGGACGTCGATGCTGGCCTGGCCCACGTTCAGGTTGGACGTGGTGAGGTCGCCGAGGGAGATGGCGATGCGGCTCTGAGCATCGTTGTGGATGCCCACCTGCACGTCGAGCGAGGTGAGGGTGCCGTTGTTCAGCAGCACGCCGTTGAACTCGGTCACGGCCGCGATGCGGGCGATTTCCGACTGGAGCTGGATGAACTCGTCGGAGATGTAGGACCGCTCTTCGTTGGCGAGGGTCTCGGAGGCCGACTGGACGGCGAGCGCGCGCATCCGCTGAAGGATGTCGGTGACCTCGTTGGTGGCCGACTCAGCAGTCTGGATGATGGAAATGCCGTCGTTGGCGTTCCGGATGCCCTGCTGCTGGCTGATGGTGTCAGTCTCGAGGGCGGTAGCGACACCGAGGCCGGCTGCGTCGTCGGCAGCGCGGTTGATCCGGTAGCCACTGGAGATGCGCTCGAGAGTGCGGCTCAAGTCAAGCTGGGTCTTTCCGAGCTGGCCCGTCGCCTTCATCGAGGCGACGTTGGTGCGGACGGTCATGGACATGGGCAGGTCACCTTTCGTGGCTGCAGGGGGAGGGGGGCGAGGTACCCCGGGCGCGCAGGTTTCCCTGGCTCACGAGGACGCACGACTCGAAGGCTGTGCGCCCCCGGTTGGGATCAGGACAGGAGGGAGATGACCGACTGGTTGATGTTCTTGGCCTGTGCCAAGGACGCCACACCGGCCTGCTGCATGATCTGCAGCTTGGTCAGGTTGGAGGTCTCGGTCGCGTAGTCGGTGTCGAGGATCTGGGCCTCGGCCGCGGACAGGGACTCCATGTAGGTCTGGTTGTTGGTGAGCGACGAGTCCAGGCGGTTCTGGACTGCACCGAGCACCGACCGGGCGCTGTTCACCGAGGCGAGCGCGGTGTCGATGGTGTCGATGGCGGCGCGGGCGTTGGTGACGGAACCGAGCGCCATGCTGTCGATGGCCAGACCGGTGGTGGTCAGGTCGACGAGCGAGATGGCGATGCGGCTCTGGGTGTCGTTGTTGATGCCCACCTGCACGGACAGCTGCGTGGTGTTGCCGTCGGTGAGGGAGATGCCGTTGAACTCGGTGACGGATGCGATGCGCGAGATCTCGGAGCGGAGCTGGTTGAACTCGTCGGAGATGTAGGAGCGCTCTTCGTCAGCCAAGGTTTCCGATGCGGACTGGACAGCCAGTTCGCGCATCCGCTGCAGCATGTCGGTGACTTCCTGCGTGGCGGACTCGGTGGTCTGGATGATGGAGATGCCATCGTTGGTGTTGCGCATCGCCTGCTGGGTGCCGATGACAGCCGTTTCAAGGCTGGTCGCCACGCCGAGGCCGGCGGCGTCGTCTGCTGCGCGGTTGATGCGAAGGCCACTCGAGATCTTCTCGAGCGACTTGCCGAGACCCTTCTGGGTTCGGTTCAGCTTCCCGGACGCCATCATGCTGGCGATGTTGGTCCGAACGGACATGCCCATGGTCGGAAATCCTTGGTTCTGGGTACCGGAGCCACGGGAGTGCGACACCGGAGAAGGATGAATGCGAGCGGCGGATTCTGGCGCCCGTCACTGACCTCGGGAGAGTCCCTCGGCACGGGATCGTTATCGGCGCCTCACGCTTCCTGTTGTACCGCCTGCGAGTCGATTCGTGCAGCCCCCTTCCGCCGATTCGCTCAAAAATCCCTGTGCGCGCGTGACTCCAAAAAATGAATTCAAGAAATTTCTTTTCGAAACTAAACCCCGTACACCCCCCATCCGACAACGCATGGTCCCTTCAGAGGGTGACCTGAACGGGTGGGTTGAGGCCATCGCAAGGCAAGTGTGCTGCTCGATGGATTAGGCCCCCCCGGCAACCCCACCCCTACTCGTGTGTCCGCCGAGCCTCGTGCCGAGCGCCGCGGCCCCGAGGAGCCTCACATGTCTTCCCAGTCTCGCTCCCACGATGGGGCGCGTTCCGCCCGTCATCCCAACCTCCGCGCGCCGCGCATGAACCTGCGTTCGGCCCTCGACCTCGAGCTCCTCCGGCTGGTCGAGCGGCCCAGTCGGTACCTGGGCACGGAGGTCAACGCGGTCACCGACGACCAGAAGGACATGCGGGCCGTCGAGGTTCGGCTCGCTCTGGCCTTCCCCGACCTCTACGACATCGGGCTGGGCAACCTGGGCCTGCACATCCTCTACGCCATCCTCAACCAGCGGCCGTGGATTCGGGCAGAGCGGGTGTATGCGCCCGCAAAGGACATGGAGCAGGCCCTGCGTGCGCGTGGGCTGCCGCTGTTCGCGCTCGAGAGCAAAGACAGCCTCGACGCGTTCGACGGCATCGGCTTCACGCTCCAGTCGGAGCTCACGCTCACCAACATCCTCAACATCATCGACCTTGCGGGTATGCCCCTGCGCACAGCCGACCGTCGGCCCGACGACCCGCTCACGTTCGCGGGCGGCCCGGCGGTGTTCAACCCCGAGCCACTGGCGCCCTTCATCGACTTCTTCGTGTTGGGTGACGGCGAAGACATCGTCATCGAGATTGCGGAGGTGTTCCGCAACGTGCGCGGTCGCGAGGCCCGTCTCGACGCGCTGGCCGGCATCGAGGGCATCTACGTTCCCGCTCGGTACCGCATGGATGTGCTCGACGACGGTCGCATCCTGCCCCCGGTCGACGGCCCGAAGATTCGCAAGCGCATCGCCCGCGACCTCGACGGCGCCACGTTCCCCGTCAACTACATCGTGCCGTTCACCCGCCAGGTGCACGACCGCATCTCTTTGGAGGTGCTGCGCGGATGCACCCAGGGCTGCCGGTTCTGCCAGGCGGGCATGACCACCCGTCCGGTCCGTGAGCGCAGCATCGACCGCATCACCGACCTCATGCAGCGCACGCTCGACGCCACAGGCTACGAAGAGGTGTCCCTCGTGAGCCTCTCCACCTGCGACTACAGCCAGGTGAAGAAGATGGTGGACGCCGTGGTGCGCAAGGCGGCTCCCCAGCGGGTGGGGGTCTCGCTGCCGTCTCTGCGTCTCGACAGCTTCAGCGTCGAGCTTGCCGACATGGTGGCAGGCATCCGTCGCACGGGTCTCACGGTCGCCCCGGAAGCTGCATCCCCACGTCTGCGGGCGCTCATCAACAAGTGGATCCCAGACGAAGACCTCCTCCGGATGGCCGACCAGGCCTACACTCTGGGGTGGGACCACGTGAAGCTCTACTTCATGGTCGGCCTGCCCACCGAACGCGACGACGACATCGAGGCCATCGCCGACCTCACCCTGCGCACCCTCCAGCGTGGGCGGTCCATCAACCGTCGGGCCAAGGTCAACCTGGGCGTCTCTACATTTGTTCCGAAGCCGTTCACACCCTTCCAGTGGGCGCCCCAGATCGGTCTTGAAGAGACGGAACGCCGGCAAGCCATCCTCGACGCCCACTTCGGGCGTGAGCGGTCGGTGAAGTTCGGCCGCCACAACCCCCACGAGACCTACCTCGAGGGCCTGGTGAGTCGCGCGGACCGTCGGGCGGCCGACCTCCTCGAAGCCGCCTTCCGTCACGGCTGTCGATTCGACGCCTGGAACGAAGGCTTGGACTGGGACGCCTGGCAGCAGGCCATCGCCGAAGCGGGCACCGACCCTGCATACGAGCTCCGCGAGCGCCGTCTCGACGAGCGCCTGCCGTGGGACCACCTCGACATCCTCATCACCAAGCAGTGGCTGCGCGAGGACTGGGAACGGGCCGTGGCGCTCAAGCACGCCCAGGACTGCCGGCACCACAAGTGCCACCGGTGTGGCGTGATCGATGAAGAGCGCGAGCTCTGTGCCCACATGCTCCGCACCAGCATCGACGGTCGGAAGCCCGAGGCCGCATTCAAGCGTCCGCCGCCGCCGCCCGAGCTGGGCACGCGTCCTTCCAAGCCCGGTCTGCCCCCGGTCCGTCCGCCCGAGCCTCCTGCAGTCCAGCGCCTGGTGTTCCAGGTGGGCATCACGGGCGAGGCTCGGTTCCTGGCGCACCTCGAGACCATGAACGCCTGGATCCGTGCATTGCGTCGGGCCCGGGCGCCGATGGCCTACTCTGAGGGCTTCCACCCACACCCCAAGGTCGCCTTCGACCGCGCCCGTCCGGTGGCCGAAGAGACCTGGACCGACCACATGGACGTCATCCTCACCGAAAAGGTCGACACCGCCGAGCTGGTGGCGCGGCTGCAGGCGTGTCTGCCCCCCGGGTTCCAGGTCTTCGGAGTGCGTGAGGTGCCGCTCAACGCCGCCTCTCTGATGAGTCAGGTGAAGGGTGCCGACTATGCGTTCGTGGTGGACCGTCCGCCGGCCGACCTCGCCGACCGGGTGGGCACGCTGAACGCGGCGGAGACCCTTCCCGTCGAACGACGCGTCAAGCAGAAGAAGGGGAAGAAGCGGCGTCGGTGGCAGCGGGGTCCGTCCACCCGAACCATCGACCTCAAGCCCCATGTGCGGCGCGTGGAGCGGATGGACGCACAGGTGCCGATGGTGCTGGGGGTGTCGGACGAGCAGGCGGTGCTGGCGGTGGATCTGGCTGTGGTCGACGGGCGGGGCTGCAAGCCTTCCGAGCTGATCGGGATGCTGGGCCTCGAGCTCGCACAAGTCCGTGTGGTTCGTCTGCGCGCCCACCTCGCCGACCCGAAGACCGGCGTGGCCGTGCCCCAAGCCATGTCGCCATCTGCATCCATCCCCCACGCAGAGCCTCGGGCGGTATAGAGCCCGCCCCACTCATCGGCGAGGAGACCGGTCCATGTTCGAGCGCAACGAAGAACAAGAAGCCCTCTGCGAAGCCGCTGCGCGGGCGTCCCGCGACATCCTCGGCGACACCCTCAAAGAAGACGACGAAGCCGAGCGCTTCCGCCCGGAGTACCTCAAGGCGCTGGGCGAAGTGGGGCTGTGCGGCATCGCCACCGCCGAGGAATACGGCGGGCTGGGGCTCGGGTACACCGAGTACGCGATGGTGCTCGAAGAGATCGGTGTGGTGTCGGCGTCCTACGCGGTCTCGGTGGCGGTCACGGGGTTGCCGCAGATCATCCTCTCTCAGCACGGCACCGCTGCGCAGAAGGATGCGTGGCTGCCCGGTCTGGCTGCCGGTGAGCTGCTGGGTGGGTTTGCGTTGAGCGAGCCCGAGGCCGGCAGTGATGCGGCAGCACTCCAGACCACCGCCGTCCGGAAGGGCGACCGTTACGTCCTCAACGGCACCAAGTTCTGGATCACGCACGGGGGCTACGCCGACGTCTACATCGTCATGGCGCGCACCGGCGGTCGGGGTGCGCGGGGGGTGAGCGCGTTCGTGTTGCCCGGGGATGCACCCGGACTGTCCTTCGGAAAGAAAGAAGAGAAGATGGGGATGCGCGCCTCGCCCACGGTCGAGCTCGTGCTCGAGGATGTGGAGCTGCCGGTGAGCGCGCGGGTGGGCGAAGAAGGGCAGGGGTTCAACGTGGCGATGCAGGCCCTCGACGGCGGGCGCATCACCATCGGCGCCATCTCGGTGGGCCTCGCACGGGCAGCACTCGAGGTGGCCGGCCCATACGCCTGTCAGCGCACGGCCTTCGGCAAGCCCATCATCGACTTCCAGGGGGTGGGCTTCTCGCTCGCCGACATGGCCACCCGCATCGAGTCTGCACGGCTCCTGGTCCACAAGGCGGCCTGGCTGAAAGACCACGGCCGGCCCTACTCGCAGGTGGCGTCGATGGCCAAGTGTGTGGCCACCGACACCGCGATGTCTGTCACCACCGATGCTGTGCAGGTTCTCGGTGGCTACGGCTACACCCGCGAGTACCCGGTGGAGCGCTACATGCGCGATGCCAAGGTGATGCAGATCGTCGAAGGGACCAACCAGGTCCAGCGCCTCATCATCGCCCGGCAGCTCAAGCGTCGTTGGGCTGCGAGCTGACGCAACCCTTGCGGTCGGGGTCGCCATTCGGCCTCGCCCGCACCGGTATACTCCGCGTCCGAGGTCTCTTCTCCGATGAAAGTCTGTTCCGAGTGCGGCACCACCTACGAGGCGCGTGTCGAGTTCTGCTTCAAGGACGGCACGCCGCTCGATGCGGTGGAGGCGCCGGGCGCTGCTGAGGCCGCCCAGCCCGAGCCTGTTCCGAAAGCTGCTGCGGAAGAGACCGCACCGGTCCCGGTGCCGGCCGAGCCGCCCAAGCCGGCTCCCGCGCCAGTCGCCGACCCCACCGACCTCCCATCCCCGCTTGGGCTGTCGGACGTCTTCGATGTACCGGAGCCGCGGTTTGCCCCGCTCCGGGAAGTGATGAAGGGGCCCACCGAAGGCGACACCCGTCCCATTTCGCCTTTGCCCGCCGAGCCCGCGGTCACCGCTCCGGTCGCCCAAGAACCCGAGGAGCTGGCGCCGCCCAAGCCGTTGGCGCCCATTGCCTCGGCACCGGACGAAACGGCCGAGGTCGCCGACGCTCCCGAAGAGCTGGCGCCGCCCATGCCCATCGAAGCCCCCAAGGCCAAGACCGGATTGGTGCGCCCACCGCGCCCCGCACACGAGCGCACAGTTCCCGGCACGCGGCTTCCGGGAGTGCCCACACCTGCGGCTGCCGCGCCCACACCGCCGGAGCCTGCGCCCGAGCCCCCCGCGGCCCCCGACCTCTCCGGCTTCGCGGCCATGCCCGACGCCCCAGATGAAGAGGAAGAGGACGACGACGAGCCTGTCGCTGCAGTCGTGCCGCCGCCGCCACCGGCGCAGGGCTCGAACCTGGGGATCCTGGTGGGCATCGCTGCAGCGGCTCTGGCGCTCGTGGCCGTGGGTGCGTGGTGGTTCTCGCAGGGCCCTGAACCGCAGCCGGAGCCCGCCCCGGTGGCTGTTGAGCCCGCGCCTGCGCCTGCGCCCGCCCCACCGCCTCCGCCGCCGCCCCCTCCCGAGCCGGAGCCCGAGCCGGAACCCGAGCCCGAGCCGGAACCCGAGCCCGAGCCCATCCCGGAACCCGCGCCGGCCCCGGAGCCCGAGCCGGCCCCCGAGCCGCGCCGTGAGCCTGCGCCCGCACCGGAACCCCAACCCAAAGAAGACGCCACCGCCGACGCCTCTCCCTGGGGCAGCGCAGCTGAGCAGAAGGCCGAGGGCACCTTGTCCCTCTCCACCACGCCGCCCGGCGCCGACGTCTTCCTCAACGACCGTCGCATCGGCCGCGCGCCGCTCGACCACCGGGTGGCACACGGCAGCCACACCGTTCGCGTCGAGCTGAAGGGCTACAAGGGCGACGCCCGAGCCATTCAGCTCGCGTCCGACCGCCTGGCCGTGTCGTTCGAGCTCCGGGCCGAAGTCGCCACGGGCAAGGTGGCGCTGTTCGGCACCCCCAACAGCACGGTGTCGGTCGACGGCATCCATGAGGGCACCATTCCGTTCCAAATCGCGCTCAACGAGGGCACCCACGTGTTCAAGGTCACCCTCCCCAACGGCGAGACCTTCTCCACGTCGAAGGAGATTCGCTTCGGAACGGACGGCCGCGCCGTCACCATCAACCTGTCGTCGCCATGACCGACGAACCCCGCATCTGGATTCGCGTCGACACCCGCGGCGCGCGGACGCGTGCCATCGGCCCCACCCGGGGGATTGCGCCTGCGGTGGAGCGGCGCTGGCGGCTCCGTGCCATTCGTGCCCGAGAAGAGGTGCGGCAGGCCCATGAGGCGGGTGTGTTGCCCCACGGCCGCTGGTGGGAGGCTGGTCCCCCGGATGTCTCGGCGTCTGCCCTGCCGGTGCAGGTGGTGGGTGAGCCTGGCGCAGTGGATGCTGTGTTGATGGGCCTTCCTGCCAACTCGGGGGCCGAGGCCCGGCCCTGGATGGTCGACCCCGACTCGGCCATGGTGCGCGTCGACGGCGCCCCGCATCTTCCTGGTGAAGGCGACGCCGACCAAGACCTCCGCTTCGGTCCGTTCGGGCCGGTCGCGTGTGCGCTGCGAGCGGCCGTGCTGGGCGAAGATGGCGCTGGCACCGTGCACGACGCCCTCCAGGTGGCGGCCGCGTGGTGCGGTCAGGCCCAAGGCGACCCCGCCGCCGACCTTGCCGCCGCCCTGTGTCCGCCGGCGTTCGACGCCACGCCCGTGGTGGTGGTGTACGACCCCGGTCTCGAAGATCTGGCGCGCTGGTGGAGTCGGTCTCTGTCCGCCATCACCTGCAAGCCCGCCGCAGACGGTCCCAGCCATGTGCCCCGCGGCCTGGCCTGCTCGTCGGCCCCGCTGGGTGACGAAGCACAGCTGCAGCGCGCTTTGTATGCCGACCCTCCCCCTTGGGTGGTGTTCCTCTCCCGCGACGATGCCTCGGTCGACATGGTGGATGTCCGCACTGCTTCGCGGAACCTCGTGCTGCGCGCTGGGCATCCGGCCCTGGATGTCCGGGTGGTCGATGCCCGTCCCGAGACCCTCCTGCCGGCAGCCTGGGTGGCGCTCGAAGCCAGCCTGGCGGTCGCGGTGGCCGTGGGTGTGGAGCCCCTCACGCTGATCCCGGGGGAAGACCTTCGGGCACAGCTGGATTCAGGTGGCGGCGGCACCACCTGACCCGATAGGCCGCCCGACGGTCCGCACGCCCTGTGGTGCGGGACCGTGTGAGCGCACCCTGCCGGTGCGTGACGGAGGCAACGGTGGCCGAAGTGAGCGAAGAAGACAAGCTGCGTTCCCTCGAGGACGACGCCGACCTTCTCGGTGATGAGCCGCAACAAGACGTTCTATTCCAGATGCAGATGGGGCTCGCGAACGCCTTCCTCGGCTACTGGAAGGTGCTCCTCTACATCGCGGGCGGCATCCTGGTCGCTGCGGCGGTGTGGGGTGGCTACGACAGCCACATCACGTCTACCCAGCAGGCGGGGCACGAAGGCATCGCCCGGGCGGAGCGGGGTCTGGAAGACCTCACCCCCGAGATGACCCCCGAAGAGAGCAACATCATCTTCGCCGACGTGGCGCGGAAGCTCGAAGCTGCGGGTGAAGCTGCCACCGGTACCTCGCAGGCTGTCGCATACGTGCGGGCCGCCCAGTACTGGATGCAGATCGACGACGCCGATGCAGCGCGCAAGGCGTGGTCGAAGGCCGCTGCGGTCAAGGCTCCGGGCACCATCGGGTGGTCGGCGTCCATGGGTGCGGCGCGTGCAGCAGCAGACGCCGAGGACTACCCCACCGCGCTCGTTCAGATCGCAACAGCTGCGGCCTACGACGGCGTCCTGGGCGAAGAAGCCGTGTTCACGCGGCTCCAGATTGAAGTGCTCAAGGGCGACACCACCGCCGCCGCCGCGTCGGCACAAGAGCTCGAGGCCCGCTTCCCCGAGTCGGGTCGCATCGCCGAGGCCAAGGGCCTGGCGGCCAGCGGAGGGGCCGGGTGAGCGGCACCGACTGGCTCGCCGCCGCAGGCCTGGTCGCCACTCTGTCTGGTCCGGAACGACCGGCAGCCGAGCGATTTGCGGGCCACTTTGACAGTCCCCCGGTCGAGACCTGGCGCGTGCCGCTGCCCGGGCCGCCCTTCCCTGCGGCGGTCCACACCGAGCTGGGGCAGCCGCTGGTCTACGGCGACTACATCTATGTGGGCCAGGCTGGCACCGACGGCCTCCACGTGCTCGCACGTGACTCGGGCGCGCATGTCCGCACGCTCGAGATGGGCGCCCCCGTGCAGTCGGCTCCGGTCGTCACAGGCAACCTGCTCGTGGCCACCGACCTCTCCGGCACCACCGTGGTGTGGGAATTCACCGACTCCGGCGGCACCAAAGAGCGCTGGCGGCGGTCGAGTGGTGCACCGGTGCTGTCGGCTGCTGCCACCACCGACAACCTCGTGGTGGTGGCAGGCGTCGACAATGTGGTCACAGCCGTTGATCTCGTCTCGGGCGAGCTCGCTTGGCGCCACGCCCAACGCCTCGACCCCTCCCGGTCGGCCGAGCTCGAGCTGTACGGCGCACCCACTCCCACCGTGGTCGACGACCGCGTGCTCGTGGGCTTCGCGGACGGCACGCTCGCTGCGCTGGGCCTCGAAGGCGGCGAGCCCATCTGGCAGCGTCGTGTGGGCGAGGGCCAGTACCCCGACATCCTCGGCTCGCCCGTGGTGGTGGGCGGCGACATCGTGGTGGCCGGGTATTCCGAGCCCCTCGTGGGGATGCATGCCGAGAGCCGCAACGTGCGCTGGCGCCTCGACGTGGGTGGCGCTGGAGCCGCGATTGCGGGTGGAGGCACGGGCACCACCCCCGACGACTCCCACGCAGCCACGGCCGACCACGCGTTCGTGTTCCATGGCGGCGAAGATGGCGTGCTGCGGTGTGTCGACACCCGCACGGGCGCGCTGGTGTGGGACTGGGACAGCGACACCCAGTCGGCGCTCACGGCCCCTGTCGCCACCGAAGCCGGCCTGCTGGTCGGAGCGGCGGCGGGCACCATCTACCTCATCCGCCCCACCGACGGCGAAGAGGCCTGGCGCTGGCAGCCGGGCTTCCATGTCAGCGGCATCACGGTGCCGCCGGGCATCGATGGTCGCCAGGCCGTGGCCGTCACCAACGCGGGCAACATCGTGAGCTTCGTCGTCCCGCAAGAGGCTCCGCCGTGGGGCCAGGACGACAGCCTGTTCTCGCGAACGGGCCTGCGGGACCGCTGAGAGGAGGTCGTCGTGTCTGAAGAGCACGAAGGAGAAGAGCGGGCCGGTGCCCATCGGCCGCCGCGGCTGCGCAACCTGGCACGCCGCATCTTTCGAGAGATCGATCCCGATGTGTCGGGGGTGCTCGACGACGACGAAGACCACACCTCCGCCGACGACCCCGAGGCGGGGGATGGCGACGATGCGCCCCGGCGCGCGTCGGGTCGGGCTGAGCGGGAGCGCCACCGCGGCGACCCCTGGGCGTTGCTTGGCGCGGTGCTCGAGACGGGCGACAAAGCCAAGACAGAAATGGTCCGGATGCTCGCGCGGGAGGTCCGCACGTACCTCGAAGCGCTCGAGCTCCACAAAGACCTCCACCACCTCCTCACCAACTACTCGCTCGAAGTCAGCGCGAGCTTCCACCTGAAGCCCCTCGCCGACGCCGCGCCAGCGCCCACTGCGCGCGCCGAGCTCAAGCCGCTCCCGGAAGGCGGTCAAGCACCTTCTTCCGACGACGAACCCCCTTCCCGGACCTGACATGCGCGCTGTCTTTTCCTGCTTTGCCGCCCTTGCTCTCACGCTGTCCAGCGTGGCTGCCGCTGGCGATGTCCCCCGCAAGGGCTTCATGTCTGGCAACGCCGACGCCACCCGCTTCTCCGACACCGACGTGAAGACCGTGGCACTGCCGCCGGGCGCCGAGGTGGAAGTGGTGGCCGAGGCCGGAGACAAGGTCCGGGTGCGCTACCGCACGTCGTTTGGCTGGGTGGACGCGGCACTGGTGTCCGACCAGGCCCCGGTGGCGGCCGACACTGTCGAGCTCAACCTTGGTGGCGGTGCGCCCGGCTTCCGATAGCTCACCGGGCCGCTACTGCGCGGTCTCGGGGATTCGGAGGATGGACACGCCGGGTGTGTTGGGGCCTCTGGGGTCGTCGGGGCGGCCGGTCTGCCACAGCACGATGACTTCCTCGCCGGGGATGTCGTCGACGTTCTGGACGTGGAGCGCGCAGATCTGGGCGGGTCGGCCCACCGCGCCGATGGCCACGGTGGTGGCGTCGACCTGGACCTCGACGACCGGCTGTTCCCACGTGCCGGTGGTGCGCGCGATGGCCTGATGCTCGCCGCGCTTCCAGCGGAAGGTGGGCGGCTCGGTGCACGCGCCGGGCTGGAGGCGGGTCCACGAGGGGAGGTCGGGGGGGAGGGGACCCGGGGCGTCGCTCACCAGGGGGCGCAACGCGATGCGGGTGCCGTCGGTGCCGGGCTGCGTGAGCGTGACCGCGCCCGAGCGCACGTACACTTCGAGGTCGACGCCCACCACCTCGGCGGCGGTGAGCAGAGGGGGGGCGGCGTGTGCGGAGGCCCCCCACCACCCCAGGCAGAGGAGTGTGGCGCGGAGGCTGTGCTGGTCGACAATGGGCATGCGTCCTGCCGGGCACCAGGGCCCTGCTCGGGCTAACCACTCGGGCGTCGCTCCGTCCGCCTCGAGATGAGGCCGGAACGCTTCGGCGAACGCGACCCTGGAGAACGGTTGACCCTTCCCATGTTTCGGCGAGACCTTTCGGTGGTCGTCCTGGGCTCCGGGTCCAAGGGCAACGCCACGTGGGTGGGCGACCACACCACAGGTGTCCTCATCGACTGCGGCCTGTCCACCAAGCAGGTGTTGAAGCGCCTCGATGCGGTGGGCCTGGGGCATGCGCCCATCGATGCCGTGCTGGTCACGCACGAACACTCCGACCACGTGGGCGGCGCGCGGGTGCTGTGCAACCGGCTGCGCAAGCGGGAAGGGCGCGCGGTGCCGTTCTACATGACCGCGGGCACCCTGCGCGGCACCCATCCGCGGTCCCGCCCCGATGCCGTGGAAGAGATCGTTCCAGGGGAGCCGTTCCGCGTGCGTCACCTGGCCATCGACCCCTTCTCGATTCCGCACGATGTCCGGGATCCGGTGGCCTTCCGGGTGGGGCTGGATGGCATGTGGGCGGGTGTTCTCACCGATCTCGGTCGTCCCACAGCGCTGGTCCGTCGCAAGCTGGCCACCCTGGCTGTGGCGGTCCTGGAGTTCAACCACGACACCGACCGCCTGCTCGACGGGCCCTACCCCTGGCCGCTCAAGCAACGCATCCGGTCTGCGCACGGCCACTTGTCCAACGACCAGGCCGCCACATTGCTGTCCGAGGCCCTGCGCGAAGGTCGAAACCTACGCCACATCGCCCTCGCCCACCTGTCGGAAGAAAACAACACGCCCGACCTGGCCATTGCCCGCTGTCGACAGACCCTCACCGAGCACGACATGGCCGGTCAGGTGCAGGTTGCGGTGGCGGAGCAAGCCACGCCGCTTTCCCCCATGACCGTGAGCACCACTGGCTAACGAGGGTGTCGGGTCTGTCGGGTGTGGCCGCTTAACAATCCACCTTGCAGCCAAGCTCGATGCCCACCGCCCGCGCGGTGTCGATCAGGGGGTGGTTGAGGTTGAGCAGGCGAGGCTCACCCGCGGCTTCCGACAGCGGGACGCTCGTGATCTGGTCGCGCTCGAGGCGCACCATCTCGCCCCACCGGCCCTGGCGGATGAGCTCGACGGCGTGGACGCCGAAGCGGGTGGCCAGCACGCGGTCGAACGGGACGGGACTGCCCCCGCGCTGGAGGTGTCCGAGCACGGTGACGCGGACCTCGGCATTGGTGCGGTCGCGGAGCAGGCCGGCGAGGGTGTAGGCCGCGCTGCGCTGCCACTTGGGGAGGGTGGGGTCGGGGGTGTGGCCGTTGCCGGGTTCCGCGCCCTCTGCCACGACGATGAGGGTGAACTGGCGTCCGCGCCGACGGCGGGCCTTGATCTTCTCGACGAAGCGGTCGACGTCGTACGGGAGCTCGGGCAGGGCGATGCAGTCGGCTCCACCGGCGACTCCGGCGTACAGAGCGATCCAGCCGGCGTCGCGTCCCATCACCTCGAGCAGCATCACGCGGTCGTGGGCTTCGGCGGTGGTGTGCAGGCGGTCGAGGGCTTCCGTGGCGACCTCGACCGCCGACCAGAAGCCGAAGGTGAAGTCGGTGGCGGAGAGGTCGTTGTCGATGGTCTTGGGCACGCCCACCACAGGGATGCCGTGGGTGTCCATGAGGCGCTGGGCGATGCGCTGGGTGCCGTCGCCGCCGATGACGATGAGTCCTTCGAGGCCTTCGTCCTTGACCACCTCGGCAATCTCGGCGCTGCGGTCGACGGGGGTGCCGTCGGGGCCGGGGTAGGCGAAGGGGTCGCCTCGGTTGGTGGTGCCGAGAACGGTGCCGCCTCGGTGCAAGAGCCCCTGGCAGGAGACCGGTGTGAGGTCGACCAGGCGGCGGGGGTCGGAGAGGAAGCCGTCGAAGCTGTCCTCGGAGCCGACCACCTGCCAGTGCAGTCGGCCGACGCCGTGCTTGACCACCGCCCGGATGACCGCGTTGAGGCCAGGTGCGTCGCCGCCGCCTGTGAGGATGCCGATTCGATGGGGGGACATGGGGTGCTCCGGATTGGACCCCCCCTCATACCCGACAACGGGGGAGTTTCCACTGCGCCCATGTGGCGGCTGCGTGTCGCGTTTGTCAGGTGATGCAAAGGGATGAGGGAATCGCTTGCCCCAACCTGCGCATTCGTGCAGACTGGGGTCGTACGCTCACGGTGCTGATGCGTAGCGGCGGGTGGGGAAGGTCTCTTCGTTGAGGGGAGGTTTCTCCGTTCGTTGCGGGTCAGCGGAGTGAGTGCGGCACATGGTGCGGCGTAGATTGGGCCGACTGCGCAAGGTCGCGGTCGGACTGGAGTTGCTTTGCACGACCTCCGTGAATCAAGCTGGTGGTCTGGTCTGGTCGAACGTCTCGAGACCGAGTCGCTCAACGGGCTGGCCCACGAATTCGATGTGTCTCCCGACGACGTGGAGACCGCTCTGGCCGACCTCGACCCGGGAGAGGCCATCACCGCCACCCCGGCGTGGCCCGAGATCGTTCGCCGAATCCAAGGCGGCGGCTCACTGCGCGACACCGCTCGGCGCTTCCGCACCAGCCCCCGTCGGATTCGGCGTGGTCTGGCCCGTGCGGCTCTGCGCGTGGGTGGGGTGGCCGTCGGCAACGAGGGGCTGCCGGCTCTGAGCGATGTGCTCGAAGAGCTGGGACAGGTGCCCGATGGGGTGCTTGCGCGGCAGTGTGGTGTCACCGTGGAGGCCGTCCAGGGGGAGCGCCGTCGACGCGGCATCGACGCCTTCCGGCCTGCACCTCTGCCCCCCCGCAAGGGGCCGCGTCGTGGGGCCAAGCCTGCGCCCGAACGTCGGCCCAAGGCCCAGAAGGTGTGGCAGCGCGAAGCCGTCGACACCCAGGTGGTCCACCGCACCTCTCGGCGGCGTGCGCCGGCTCCGCCTCCGCGCACAAACCAACCCGTGAGCGGCTTCGCAAAGGGCCTCCGGCTGCCGCTTCCGAAGGCCTCTTCGGCCTCCACCACCCCCACCTACGCCGCAGGGGAACGGGGCTGGTCTGCTCCTCCCAAGTCGGCCGAGCCGGAAGGTGGGCGTCGTCGTGTGCGCCGCAGGGTGGTCCGCTCCGATGCCGATCCCATCGCGGCGGCCTTGGGCCAGTCGTCCAAGTCGGTCGACCCTCCCGCTGCCGGGCAGCGTCCTGCCACCCGCACCACCCGCCGCCGTCGTGTCACCCGAAGAAGCACGGGAGGAGGCGACTCGTCCTCGGAGCCTCCTTCAGGCACCAAAAAAGGCTCCAATACAGTGGGTGACTCCACCCCTGCATTGGCCTCCCCAGCTCCCAAGCCCAGCAAGATCTCCGACGCCGCCGTTGCGGTACGCTCAGAGCGTCGAAAGGCCCGCAAGGCTGCTTCGGCCAAAGTGAGCCGGCCGCCCAAGGTGAGCGCCTCGCCCAAGGTGAGCGCCTCGCCCAAGGTGAGCGCCTCGCCCAAGGTGAGCCCGCCGTCCGTGGCCCCCGCTGCAACAATCCCCGCATCCCCCGAGGTTCGCGTGGCCCCCTCCGTCTCTACATTGTCTCCATTCCCTGCGCGCAGGGGAGGGTTGCCCACCGTTGGTCTGCCCGGGATTCCCCGCGTGCCTTCCGTCGTGTCGGCCACGCCCTCCCGGGTGCGCGCAGTGTCCACGGTCACGGTTCTCTCCGTGCCTGCTCCCGCGCCGGTTGAAGCGCCTGTCGAGACCGAATCGTCCACGCTCCAGGCGGCTCCGGATGTCGTCGAGACGGCTCCAGCGACCCAGACGCAAGCCAAGCCGGTCGCCAAGAAGGCCGCTGCGCCGTCGAAGCCGAAGAAAGCCACCGCGTCGAAGGCCAAGGCGGCGAAGAAGTCCAAGCCGAAGAAGGCTGCAGCGGCGTCCAAGCGTCCCAAGGCCAAGCAAGCCAAGCCGAAGGCGGTCGCCAAGGCGCCTGTCGCCAAGGCACCGGTCACCAAGGCACCTGTCGCCAAGGCCCCGGTTGCTGTGAAGCCCGCGCCCAAGGCTGCCCCGGCTCCTCCCGTCTCTGCGCATGGTCCGCTGCTCGCCGACATCAACCACGTGCGGTCTGTCCTGCGGGGTGGGCGCCTGGTCACCGCGGCCGACCTCAAGGTCACCACGGCGGGCGTGCATGGCACGGCAATGCCCGAGATCTGGCGTGCTCGAGCCGGCAACAAAGTGCTTCCCATCGTGGTGCTGGCCAATGGCATGTTCGACGCCATCGTGTTGGTGCAGCCGCACCTCTCCGCCACTCAGCTCCAGAGCTTGAGCGTGTGGTCGGACGGTCCGCTCGCCTGAGGCCTACCCACCGCTGCTGTAGGCGCCGCCGGCTTCAAGCTCGAAGGCCCTACCGTTCCAGGCGTAGCGGTCGATGTGCGTGAGAACGCCCTCTTCGACGGTGTAGACGTTGAAGTGGGCGGTGCGTCGTTTTTGGGGCAGCCAGGCGTACCCCGATGCGCCGGGGTTGAGGATGGGGATGTCGCCCGAGGCGCCCGGGACGGTGGTGCGGAAGCCGTGGTGCTCGTGCCCGTGCAGGATGGCGCCCACTTTGGTCTGGCGTCGCAGCCATGCTTCGATGTCGGCGGCGTTCTGGTTGGCGCGACGGGCGGGTCCGTAGGGTTCGCCGCGGCGGCCGCGCAGGGGGTAGTGCACACACAGGAACACGAAGCCGTCGGCGGTGTGGAGCAGTTGGTCGGCGCGGGACAGCTGGGCCAGGTTGGTGGCGCCATCGGAGAGCCAGGTGGGCTGGCAGGTCTCGATGTAGAGGGCCGAGACGTGGCCAAAGCGGGCCAGGCCGGGGCTGCCGTCGCTCATCCACTCGCCCAGGACCGACCGCATGCGGGTGCCCGGGATGGCCTCGTTCACGTAGAGGTCGTGGTTGCCGGGGATCAGGTAGAGCGGCGCGACGCCGGCGAGGGGGGAGAGCAGCTGGTGTGCGGCCTGGAACTCGACGTCGAGGGCCTGCGCGGTGAGGTCGCCGGTGATGAGGGTGAGGTCGGGGGCGAGGTCGATGGCCGCTTGGACGGCCGCCTGCTGGACGGTCTCGCTGAAGTGGGAGCGGCGTCCACCCAGGTAGAGGTTGGCCGTGCCGAGCATCCGCTTGGGGCGAAGGTCGGTGACCCCGGGGGCCCGCTGAACGTGAAGGTCGGTGAGATGGACAACGCGCACCAGGACTCCTTGCGACGGGCTGCGCTATCCCGGCGGGCGGGTGATAGGGTGGGCGGCCCTCGCGATTGACGGGGCCGGGAGCCGGTGCGTGCGTGAAGATCCTCGCCGAATTCTGGACCGAGCCGCTCAGGCCCGGACCAAGTGCCACATCCTGCCGCGAAGCAGCGCGGTCGTGACCGCATCGGTCGTGCGGGTGGAGCGCGGTGGCGTGGTGGTGTCTGTCCCCACACGCGCGCTGTCCACCGGCGCAGATGTGAAGGTGTGGGTGCCGCTCGACCCCCACACCTGGGTCTTCCACGCCACGGTGTTGCGGTCTCGGCTGCCGGTGCCTGCCCGCGATGAAGAGGGCGTGCTCCTGGGCTACATCGACCGCTTCGAGCGCGAGTCCGACCACCAGGGGCACAGCAACGGCCGTCGCCTCGACCTCATCCCCAGCGCCGGCCGGGGCATTTCGCTGCTGCGTCCGCCCGCACGGCTGGTCCACCTGGGCCTGGACGGCCTCACGTTCACGCTGCCGGCCGCAAGCAAGCTGGTGTTCGTCGAGAATGCCGAGATGCAGGTGGTGCTGTCGGACAGTGCCGCCGGAACCTGCGCAGCGACGGCACGCGTGCGCAGCCTGAACCGCCTCGACGGCGTGCTGCTGTACGACCTGGCATGGGTCGACGTGGATGCCCCCGACCGCCTGCGGGTGCTGGTGCGGGTGCTGCCCGGCGGCTGAGTGGTGGTCAGGCGGGCAGAGTGCCCAGGGCGCTGCCGTCTTCGCGACCGATGACCACCCGGGTGTCGCCGTCGATCAGCACCATCTCGCCGAAGCCGCACGCCCGCCCATCCCGGACGAACCGCGGGGCGATGGCGTAGAAGCCGTGCATGCGCCGGTGGTTGAACCAGTGCACCTGGTGCCGGCGCATCTGGATGGCCATGCGGGCGACGTACGGCCAGGCCCAGCCGGTGCGACCGCGACGCGGCAAGCAGACATGCCCGATGGCGTCGGCGTCGCCCAGGCTGCCGAGGCGGTTGTTGGACCAGGCATCGGCGAACACGAAGACTTCGCCCGTGCACTTCCAGCGGCTGGCGAATCCACAGGCGGCCACGCAGAGAGCGCGGGCGTCGCGGACGAGGTCGGGCTCTTCGGTGGTGCCGAATGCCACGGTGGTGGTGAAGTCGCCGTAGGCGTCGGCGTTGGCCGGTGCGAGGTCGATCTCGACGATGGTGCCGGGCTTCAGGATGCGGTCGGAGCTCATGCGGAGGCGGGGGCGCTCGGGAGCACCGAAGAGCACGCGGGGGCGCTGAAACCAGGTGACGAAGCCGCGGTCGGTCACTTCGGACTCGAGCCGCCTGGCCACATCGAGCTCGGACATGCCGGTGTCGAGGGCGCGAACGGTGCGAGACACTGCCGCGATGGTCTCGGTCTGAGCGTGCACAAAGGCGGCGCGGAGGGCGTCGTCGATGGTGCCGCGGTCCGGGTTGGACGGCGAGGCTTGGGCGGCTGCGCTCACTGGGGCTCCGTGGGTGTGGCCCGAACGACGCGGGTGGGTGGGACGGGGGTGGCCGGATCGAGGCTGCAGGACGTCGTAGCCCGGGGACTGCTACTCGTCGTCTGAACCGCGGGAACCGGGGGGTGCCGTGGCGTTCGCGTAGTCGTCGGGATCGGCGTCGACCGCGGGGATGAAGATGGAGTCGTCGGAGTCTGGCGGTCCGATCTCGACGTGGCGGTCGGGGTTGTAGGGCAGCTCGACCGCGGGGAGGACGGGACGCTTGCGGGCGGCGCGATCGAGGAGCGACACCGACGCGGTGCCCCCGGAGAACGGGTGCTGGGGGAGGTCGACCAGCGAGCGGTCGATGAAGGAGGAGGTGTCGTCGGGGGCCCAGCTGTCGGGGTCGGCGACGATTTCTTCGGTGCCGTCTTCGCGCTCGGAGCCGCCGAGGAAGGGGCGGTGGGCGAGCACGGTTTCGTCGTGGGTGGAGTCGTGCAGAGGTGCGGCGTGGTGGGGCGTGTGCTCTTCGCCCGGTGCTGCGGCGGGGTCGCCGAACGCGGGCGTGCCGGTGCCCACTCGCCCGAGGTCGGTGCGGCGGAGGTCGGCGCGGCTGTGGTCGGGTGCGTGGAGGTCGGCGGAGCGGCCCCCACCGAAGGCTTCGGGGGACAGGCGCGGGGAGCGCTGCGGACCCTTGGGAGAAGGCGGTGTGTCGGGCGTGGGCGGTGGGGTGCTGTCGTCGGGGGGGGACTTCTGGGAGCGGCGGAACCAGCCGTTGTGGCCGAGCGCTTGGACCATCCACGGGAACCGGGCGGCGACGGCGACCACGAGCCACAGCGACCAGGCGAGCACCAGGCCCTGCCAGGCCCAGCTGGGAAGGGAGACCACCGTGGCGCGGGGGAGCTCTGCGACGGAGCGGTCGAGGGCCCAGGAGTAGTCGGTGTCGTAGCGACCGCGGGTGACCCAGAGGTTGGGGGCGTCGTCGAAGCCGGACACGACGGCCCACAACAGGATGGCGCCCACGACGGGAATGCTGGCGAGCAGCCCCAGCTGGAAGAGGTTGTGGAGGACGACCGAAGCGGGAGGCTTGCGGGACCGGACCACCATGGCGACGGTCCAGGCGACGACGATGGCCACCGCCTCGACCGGCAAGGTGGACAGCCCCAGCAGCAGGACCACCCAGGCACCAACCCCGAACGGGGCCTTGGAGCGGGGAGGGTCGATGAGGCGGCCGAGCACCATGGCCAGGCCCACGAGCGCGGCCATCCACACCCAGTGCAGCACCTTCGGGCCGTAGCGGGGGCCGATGGTGGCGAGGGGGACGCGCCAGCCGCCGTTGGTCTGGCTGTGGTCGATGGTGAGCTGGACGTTGACTGCAGGCGCGCCCAGGTCGATGGACGGGGTGCGGTCGACGAGGCCGGTCCCGACGGGGGTGGTCCACTCGACCTCGACGTCGTGGGCGCCGGGCTGCAGGGGGATGTCGAGGACGCCGGAGTCGGTGCGGGTGGGCATCTCGCGGCCGTCGACCGACAGCGACCGGACCACGGCATCGGCAGGCAGGCCCATGCGGTGGGGGCCGCCCTGGCTGGTGCGGATGTGCAGCTCGAGGAGGGAGTGGGCCTCGCGGGCATTGGGCCAGGTGTGGAGCTGGACCTTGTCGATGGTGACGGTCTGGCCGGGAATGCTCTCGGGGCGGGTGATCTCGATGTCGAGGTGCTCGCCGGGCCAGGGGCGCCAGGTGGGCTGCCACTTGTTGTCGGCCACGTGCTGGACAGGCGCCAGCCCATCCGAGCCGACCGGCGTGCAGGAGAAGATGGGACTGCAGGCCAGCACCCACTCTTCGGTCCAGGGAACATCCGACGGAGCCACGAGGCGGAGCCGCTCGGAGATGGCGAGGGTGCCGGTCCAGGAGGTGGTGCGCTCGGTGCCGTCGAAGCTCACCAGAGCCCGTCCGTCGCGGACTTCGCGGCCGGCGTCGGTGACCGCTTCGCCGTCGAGGAGGGGGACTTCGAGGGACAGCGGGGCGCCGAGGGGGCCGGTGCGGGTGACTTCGGTGGTGACGCGCCAGGGGACGCCGAGGTCGAGGCTGCGGCGCACGCTGACTTGTGGGGAGAGGTTGTCGGAGCCGCGGGTGCGGGGCCCGGAGCCGTCTTCGGTGATGCGCGTGATCTGGAGGGTGTCGTCGACCGTGCCATCGCGGCGGACCCCACCCAGCCGGAAGCCGTCGCCGTCGAACCGCACGCTGTGAGGGGGCTCGACGAACTGGAGGGTGAGGCCGTCGGAGTCGGAGAGGCGGCCTTCGACGGTGACCGTGTGCACGCCGGCGGGGACCCGGGCATAGAGGAAGCCATCGGAGCCACGCCGGAGGGCGTAGGTGTCGTTGCCGTCGAGCTTCACGCTGGTGGGCTGCCAGCTGGTGTGGGGACCCGGGATGGCCCACCCAGACGACACCACGGCGTGGACCTCGGCCTTGAGGGTGACGGTGGGCGGGCGGGTGGTGTCGGTGACTTCGATGCGCGCTCGGGAGACGGACACGCAGTGGGGGGCGCAGGCGGGGGCTTGTGTGAGGCGGGCCTCCAGCTCGGAGAGGAGCTCGGGGCTGGGAGCGGCTTGGGCGGGTGGGCTCCAGAGTCCGCCTGCAACGAGGAGCCCGGCCATCCAGGGCACACCGCGGGTCCACCAGCCGCGGAGGCGGTCTTTCCACAGGGTGTCGAGACCGGCCACGCGGACGGCCAGGAGCATCACCAGCACGAACTTGATGAGGATGACCAGCCGCGTGAGGAGGGGTGGGAGCAGCCACAGGCGGACGGTGTGGTCGGGGGCCACACGGCCGGACCACTCGAGGCGGGCTGATTCACCGGACCAGGTGGGGATGCCGGGACCGGTCTGGACGACGGCGGTGGGGTCGATCTGGAGGGTTTGGTAGAGGGCCTGCTTCTTGCCCTTGCCGCCCACCTTCTGGACAGCTTTGTCGCGGGACTGGGCGCGGTAGCCGTACTCTCCGTCGTCGGACATGAGGGAGCCGACGTTGCGGAGGTCGGCCACCTCGCTGTAGTCGGCGTTGCCGGCCCACCCGGCGTTGTTGGTGCCGAAGGCCGGGGCGCCGTCGAGGCCGAGCTGGGGAAAGAGGGTGCGGGGGAGGTCGGAGGCGGTGTAGTCGGCGAGCTGGAGCAGGAGGAGCGCGGAGAGGCCCACCCGAAGCACGCGTGCGGCCGTGCGGGTGCGGGGAGTGGTGGCTTTGCGCCGGGCCAGCCAGGTGTCGAGCGCGGCGGACCCGGCCACGGCGAGCCACAGCAGGGCGGGCGAACCGGAGTCGGCGCGGGAGAGCACGAGGGCAGCGAGGGCGAGGATGCCGGTGCGGACGCCGAACACACGGCCCAGGATGCCGGTGGCCACCAGGATGAAGAAGACGTCGAGGAGGCTCCAGCGGGCGAGGCTGGTGCCGTGGGCGTCGTCGGCGCCGGTGGCGGTGAGGAGGGTCCAGCCGGGGGGGATGTGGATGCGGGCGCTCAGGGCCTCGGCGTCGACGTCCCAGCCCACGGCCGGGATGGCGGTCCAGGGGCCCGGAAGGCGGCTCTCGGCCACGATGCCGAGGGTGTTGTCGCGGACCTCGATGCCCGTGCCGTTGGCGTTGGTGGTGATGACCTGGTCGGTGCCGCCCACCTGGACGTGGCCCAGCTCGAGCGGCGCGACCACGTTGGCGCGCCAGCCCTGTTCCATGGAGCCGCGGAGGTGGTCGCGGACCGTGATGCCGTCGCCGTCGCTGTCGACCCAGAAGGTGCGCTCGACGGTGAGGGTGTTGGGGGGAGGGGAGGGGACACCCCGGCGCATCTCTTCGAAGGTGAGCTGGTCGGCGGGCTGCACCATGTACGCGGGATGGGCGTGGAGGTGTGTGGGGATGGGGGTGCGGGCGGGGTCGATGCCGGCACCGCCTTGGATGGTGACGCTGCGGACGGTGTCGTCGGTGGCGATGCTCCAGAACTCGGTGGCGGGCCAGGCGTCGGCTGTGCTGGGTGGCGCGGTGAGGGTGTGGACGGGGCCGTCGTGCACGGCGTCGATGGCGACTTCCCAGGTGCCGGGGCGGACCTGGACGGCGACGGTGCGCTGGGCGTCGCCGATGCGGACGGGCAGCTCGCCTTCGATGGCGACGGGCCGGGTGCCTTCCAGCAGGATGGGCCCGAGGTCGAGCTCGCGTGCACCACCGGCGACCCGCAAGGCCAGGCGCGTGCGGACCCGGACCGGGACGCCGTCGATGATGTGCCGGGTGACGTCGATCTCGAGGGCATCGCCTTCGTCGTCGCGGCTGCTCCCGGAGGTGTCGAGCTGCAGTCGGCCTTGGGCGTCGACCCGTGGACGGTCCACCAGGGTGCCGTTGACGTCGAGCGTGACCTGGCCGGTCTCGGGGGGCAGGACCAGGCTCTGCGGCATGGCTTCCCAGCGGAAGCGCCCGCTCACCACGTGTCCGCCGGAAGGAAGCATCAGGCGGGGGCGGCCATCGTCGTCGCGGACGGTGGCGGCGCCGCGGTCGGAGCGGACGTCGACGGGCCACTGGCCGGCACCGCCAGGGAGGGGCACCGCGGCGGACCGCTCCAGCCACACGCGCATCCGAAAGCTGCCCCCGCGGTCGTCGACCGAGACCGCGACGTCGCCGGCCCAGATGCAGGGCGCCTGGCCGGGAGTGGAGACACAGCCGGCATCGGGGTGCTTGTCGAGAACCCAGGGCACCCAGGGCACGAGCTCGGGGGGGAGGTCGTCTTGTGCGGCGGCGGGGCGGGCGATGCACAATGCCCACACAGCGGCCAGGATGAGGCGGACGACCGAGGCGCGGAGGCCGAGAGAGGGCATGGCGGGGTCCAGGGTCGAGCGGAAGGCGTACCGCTTCGGCCTATTCCCCCGGGGCACCCGTGTCTGCATCGTTTTCGACTGGTGACAGCTCGTGTGGGACAGCGAGGGGAATGGCGGGTCCGGCGACAGCGCCATCGGGGCCTTGGGCCACATCGGTGACGGCGCTGAACAGCACGCGCACGCCCCGCTCGAGGTTTGCGGTGGACACGCCTTCGTTGTCGCCGTGCATGGAGCGCAGGCCGGCTTCGTCGACCACGAAAGGCACGAACCCGTAGGCCTTCACGCCGATCTGACGCAGGTAGATGCTGTCGGTGAAGCCGGGAGACAGCACAGGGCCAGCCACCGCCCGGGGCATGTCTTGGACGGCTCGGGTGGCCAGGGCCTCGTAGAGGGGGTCGTCCCAAGGGGACACGGCGCCCGCCATGCTCGACGTCTCGACCACCTCGACACCCTCCACGCCGGCAGAGTCGAGGAGTGTGTTGAGGTAGTGGCGCATCTGGTCGGGGCTGGTGGAGGGCAGCAGCCGGCTGTCGAGGTTGGCGCGGACCTCGGCGGGCACCACGTTGGGCTCGAGGGCGCCTTCGAAGCCGGTGAGGTAGGCGGTGTCGATGAGCGTGGCCCGGATGATGGGGTTGCTCATGAGCTGGCCCTTGAGGAGGGTCTTCACGAGGAAGGGCCGCTGGAGGATGAAGCCGGGCAGGCCGCCCTTGTGTTCGCCCACGTTGGCCAGGAACTCCATCAGGGTGGGGTCCCAGGTGGGCTTCACCTTGCGGTCGGCGAACACGGTGTAGGCGTGCACGAGGCGCTCGGGGGCGTTGTCGGCGACGGGGGTGGAGCCGTGTCCGGGCTTGCCGGTGGCGACCACCTCACCCCAGAGGAAGCCCTTCTCGCCCACGGAGATGGGGAAGAGCACCTGGCCCTCGAACAGGAGGCCGTCGATGCCCATGCCGCCTTCGTTGACGACGTGGGAGCAGCCGATGTCGTCCCAGCGCTCGATGGCGGCCCGGATGCCGCTGTTGTCGACCTCTTCGTCGGCGACGGCCAGCAGCACCACGTCGCGCTCGAGGGGGACGGGCAGGCGCTTGAGCAAGGCGAGGGTCATGGCCTCGATGGCGCCCATGCCCTTCATGTCGAGGGCGCCTCTGCCCCACACGAAGCCGCTTTCGTCGATCTGGCCCGACATCGGCGGCACCGTCCAGCGGTCGTCTTCGGAGGGCACGACGTCGATGTGGGAGAGCAGGCAGATGGCGGGTTCGTCGGAGGTGCCCTCTACGCGGGCCCAGAGGTTGGCCCGACCGGGCGCGTACTCCTGGATGGTGCTCTCGATGCCCCACCGGGCCAGCCACTCGGCGAGGAAGGTGGCGCCGCGGAGCTCGTGGCCGGGAGGGTTGATGGTGTCGACCTGGAGGTAGTCGGACAGCAGCTGGGCGGTCTCTTTGCCGATGGGGGCCCAGTCGACGGTGTCGGGGTCGAAGGCGGGGGTGGCAGCGACGGCGTGGGTGGTGAGGGCGCCGAGCAAGACGAGTGGGGACATGGTGCATCCGGGGCTTCGCGGACCGGATACCTCGGCATCTCCGGTGCGGCAGCCGCACGATGCGTCGGCTATTGTCGGCGCGCGCCCTCACGGAGGTCTGGATGAAGTTCGCCCGGTCGACCCGCACGGTCCTGTGGATGACCACACTCGCCGCAGTGGGATGCAAGAAGGTGGAGCCGGCCCCGAAGGCCCTCGACCGCCTGTTCCCGTACTTCTTCACGATGATCGACGAGGGCTCCGACGAAGACCTCGCCTACGGCATCCGCGAGCTGCACAAGGAAAAGTCGCTCGAAGAGGGCGAAGACCTGCTCGATGGGTCCATCTCGAAGCTCAACAAGTCCGACCTGCAGGTGGTGGGCCTCAACGACCGCGACCCCTCCAAGGCTGCGGGTGTGTTCCTGGTGAACAAGATCGAGTGCAGCTTCTCCCAGCTCGAGAAGATTCTGTACCACAAGCACCAAGACCAGCTCTACGACGGTGTGTACGACACCTACAACCGCGCGTACACCTCCGACAAGGACGCCTACATCAACCGCGACACGATGGAGCTCACCTGGGACCTCGACTACGAGGCCACCATTGTGGGGAAGACCTACCGCTCCGATGTGAAGGGCAAGCTCCGCCGCGTGCCCAACCTGGGTGAGGAAGAGACCCCCCACGGCGCCTTCCTGGTCACGCGCGCCTACCTGCCGCGGCCAGCGGACTTCGAGAGCGGCAACACTTCGCTCGACCAGGACTACCAGATCGAGATGTACTACAAGCTCGGTGGTGGGCAGATCCTGCACGCCTACGGTGTGTGGCGCGAGGCCGACTTCGGCGGCAACCTCACGAGCGACCATGAAGGCACCCAGCGCCTCTTGCTGAACTCGATGGCCGACTGGGACGCCGACACCGAGAAGCTCTGCGAGGAAGGCCGACCCTGAGGCGGTGTGGAGAGGCGATGATGTGGGCGCTGCTGGCATGGATGGGCGGCCCGGCCCTGGCCGACGACGTCGACGCCCCGGTCGTGACCGAATTCCAGTTCGTGGAGGGTGTGAAGGGCAGCTCGACGATGGAAGTGCGCTGTCCGGGGGGCGCCAGGCACGCCGAGACCGGCACCGACTCCTTTCGCTTCGAGGGGCTCTCCGAGGGCGTGTGCACCGCGGTGGTCACGGGGGCCACCCGTGCGCGCTTTCGACCGGTCATCTCGGGCGAGGTGTACCGGTGTGTCGCCAGTCCGCGCACTCTGTTCTGCAACGCCTATGCGGAAGCACCGCCTGTGGTGGCCGCCCCGGCTCCGTCGCTCCACGCCACGGTGACGCCTGCGGTGGGGTCGGCTGAGCGCGGCACGGTGACGGTGTCGTTGTCGCACCCCGACCTCGCCTTGTGGGGACTGCTGGTGTGCCCCGGTGGTGCGCGGCTGAAGGCGGACTTCGATGCAGCGTCGGCGTCGTTCTTCGATGTGCCCGACGAAGACTGCGCCCTGTCGCTGAAGGGCGGCTCACCCGCTCGCTTTGCCGGGGTGCATCCGGGCGACACCATCGTGTGCGAGGACTTCTCAGGCGTCACGCGGTGCCGCGACAAGGCGCCGCCTCGGGCAAAGCAGCCGTCGGTGGCCACCTCTGCTGCCGCTGTGCCCAAGCCCCGTCCGCAGCTGGCTCCGGTGAAGGACGGCCAGCTGTGGGTGCGGCTCACCAACCCGGCGCTGAGTGCAGCCATCCAGGTGCAGTGTCCGGGCGGCTACCGTGGGCGGGCTGCCTTCGAGCCTGCGGGAATTGCCGTGCTGGAGGGTGTTCCCGATGAGCCGTGCTCGCTGTCGTTCAAGGGGGGCTCGCCGGCGCGGTACAACGGGGTGTCGGGCGGGATGCGGCTGACCTGCACCCTCGACGGCACGATTGCCCAGTGTGAGCCGTAGGCGCTACTTCTTCCACGCCTGGTGCACGTGGGCCGACCAGTCCGGGTAGACGGGGCCGGTGCCCCACACCACGTTGTAGAGCTGGTACGTGCCGAGCACGCGCTTGACGTAGTGGCGGGTCTCGCGGATGGGGATGGCTTCCACGTATTCGTCGGTGGGGCGGCCCCCCCACTCGCGGGCCCACTTGCCCACATTGCCCTCGCCGGCGTTGTAGGCGGGCACGGCCAGGAAGCTGTTGCCGCCGAAGTAGTCGTGCAGGTAGTCGAGGTACCACGACCCGATGGAGAGGTTGGTCTCGGGGTCGGTGATGGTCTTGCTGTTGACCGAGATGCCCATGCGGCCGGCCACGTGGCGAGCGGTGGCGGGCATGAGCTGGCTGAGGCCACGGGCGCCGGCCCAGCTCTTGGCGTTGGGGTTGAAGCTGGACTCCTCACGCACCAGCGCATGGAAGATGCGGGGGTCGAAGTCGTGCTTGCCAGCGACCTTCTGGACGAGGTCCCAGTAGCGGTTGGGGTAGGCCTGCTGGAGGATGCGGTCGCGGTCGGGGCCCAGCGTGGTGGGTGGGTGGTGCAGCAGGTACTTGTGCAGGTGGTCGTGCGCAGCGATGGGGTTCTTGAGCGCTTCGATGCTGGTGATGAAGGCTTCTTCGGACGGCGACAGGGTGTCGCGGTCGAGGGAGTCGAGCTCGTTGAGGGCTTCGGAGGCGAGCCCGATGCGCACCAGCTGGGCGGCCCGTTGCACGGCGGGTTGGTCGTAGAACTCCTGGCGGACGGTCCAGTCGCCGGGGGCGCCCACGGCTTCGGGCCGACCGATGGCTTTCACGCGCTCGGGGGCCAGCTCGTGGAGCCGGGCGGCGGCCATGAGGCTGTAGAAGCGGGTGGGGTGGTCGGTGCAGAGCTTGACCAGGAGCTCGATGCCTTCGGCCTTCTTGGCGACATCGGTGGTGAGCTGGGTGGGGTTGTCGTAGCTGGGGTACAGGCGCCAGCGCGCGGCCCAGTACCTGGCGCCCGACACATGGACGGGGTCGGAGGCGTAGTCGACCGTGGCCACCATCTGCTCGGCCCAGCGGATGGCCGCGGCGGTGTCGCCCGACAGGTAGGCCGTCCAGGCGAGGCGCCAGAAGCCTTCTGCGGCGAGGTCGCCGTTGGGGACTTCGGTGACCTGGCGGGTCCAGAGGTCGCGGGCTTCGGTGGGGCGGTCGGCGATCTGCAGAGCGACGCCAGCGAGGGCATAGCCGTCGTCGGCCATGGTGTGTTCGGGGTACAGCTGCGGAATCTTGCGGAAGGCCTTGGCGGCCGAATTCCATTCCTTCTTGCGCTCGTGTGCCTTGCCGGCGACGTACAGCGCCTTGGCCCCGCGGTCGCCGTCGATGCCCGCACACTTGGTGCCGGCGGGGACCAGCACCGAAGCGGCCTTGGTGACGTTGTTTCGCTTGAAGTGGCTGCGGCCGTACGTGTACCAGGCGATGCAGCTGGCTTCGCTGGGCTTGGAGAAGCGGGCGGCTTCGGCGTCGTAGAGCTTGGTGGCGGACTCGAAGCGCCAGCTGTACATCAGCCGCTCGGCCCGCATGGCGACCTCGAGGTTGGACGGCTTGTGCTTGGCTCCGGGATAGTTGGCCAGTAGGGCTTTCTCGGCCTTCGCGCCCGCTCGGGAGGTGGGGTAGTGGGTCCACAGGCGCCGCAGGTATGTGTAGGACGTGGGCGAGCCGATGCCCTTGCGCTGGGCCAGGGCCCACAGGGCGATGTCGGAGCCATCGGAGGGGTCTTCGCGGTCGACCAGCTCTTGCCAGGCGGCTTCGGCATCGGTGGTGGCGCCTACCTTGTGGTGGGCCTGGGCGGCGAGGATGCGGCTGCGGGGCCACAGGCGGCTGGTGCGCGGGATGGCTTCGAGCAGCGGCAAGGCTTCGACGTGGCGGTCGGCCGCGATGAGGAGCTCGGCGTGGGTGAGGTCGCGGTAGTCGCGGGGCGGACCCTCGGCTTGCCCGATGACGTCGATGAGGTGGGCGACCTCGGCTCCCTTGCCACGCCGGAGGGCCACCCACGCGAGCAGGAAGTCGCGGTCGGGGACCTGCACGCCCTTGAGGTGGGCGTCGGTGAGCTTCTTCAGCTCGGCTTCGGAGGTGGGGTGGTCGCGGTCGGCCAGCGCGGTGACGAGCGCATCGTTGAACGGCAGCAGGGGCGCCATGAAGTCGGGGCCGAGGCGGACCGTGGGAATGGCCGGCGGCGGAGGCGGCGCGGTGTCGAGCTGCTCGGTGGCGTCGGGGGCGAGGTCGAGTGCGGTGGACGGGCATGCCACGAGCAACGTCGACGCGAGGAGCGCGTACGCGAGGGGACGCATGGGAGGTCCGGGGCGGGCAGTGTCGGGGGAGGGGTGGCGCCACGAACGCGGTGCCGGTGGGGATCCCAAGGTACTGCGCCGCTGTCACCCTCGCCAGCGCTGCGCCCGCTCAGTTCAGCTGCACATAGGGCAGCACGCCGCCGCCCACGACGCCCATCACGAAGGCAATCACCACCACCACCCACTGTCGGCGGATGGAGGAGGGGTCGACCTGGACGCCCATGCGGGCGCGTGCGAGCAAGGCCAGCTGGATCAATGCCACCACGAAAGCCAGCATCACGGCGGGCACCACCCACGCACCCACCGGGACCTCGGAGCCCAGCAGGAGGGTTTCGACGGTGTTTCGGCCCACGAGGATGCCGGCCACGATGGACAAGCCGCTGCCGCCCACGCTGGGGGGAATGCGGACAGGCTTTGCGGCGGGTGTGGGGGTGTCGGTCGGGGTGTCCATGACCAGGTTCCGGCGGCTGCGAGGGTGGGGGGGTGTATTCGGGTGGGCGGTGGCTGGCCGCAGGAGCGTGGGGACGTCGGCGCATTGTCGGAGGCATCCCGTGCCGAATCCGACGTCGCGACACCGGGAGGTGGCAGGGACGCGGGCGCCTTGTCATGAGGTGCTTGTTCGGGGTTCTCCTGCGAGGACCCACCACCCCGGAGACCACCATGCGAAACCTGTTTGTGCTCACGTTGTTGCTGACCCTGCCCCTCCTGTCCGTCGGCTGCGACGACAAGGCTGGGAAGGACACCGGCGAAGGCGAAGGCGAAGGCGAAGGCGAAGGCGAGGGCGAAGGCGAAGGCGAAGGCGAGGGCGAAGGCGAAGGCGAAGGCGAAGGCGAGGGAGAAGGCGAAGGTGAAGGTGAAGGCGAAGCCGACAGCGATGGGGACGGCACGCCCGATGAGGCCGACTGCGCGCCCTCCGACCCCACCATCCACCCGGGGGCCACCGAGGTGTGCGATGGCGTGGACAACGACTGCGACGACCTCGTAGACGATGACGACGACAGCACCGACCCCGGGTCCATGTCGACGTTCTACGCGGACTATGACGCCGACAGCTTCGGAGATGCCGGTCTGCCTGCCCGCGCCTGCGAGGCTCCCGAAGACCACGTCGACAACGACCTCGACTGCGACGACGATGAGGGGGAGGTGAACCCCGCGGCCGACGAGGTGTGCGACGGCGGCGTGGACAACGACTGCGATGGTGCGGCCGACGACCTCGACCCCGACATCGACCCATCCTTCCAGGATGTCTGGTACACGGATGGCGACGGCGATGGGTGGGGCCTGCGGTCGGCCATTGTGTATGCGTGTGAAGCGCCTGCCGGTGCGGCCGACACGGAAGGCGACTGCGACGACACCAACGCAGCGGTGAACCCCGACGCACAAGAGGTGTGTGACGGCGGCCTGGACAACGACTGCAGCGGCCTGGCCGACGACGGCGACCCTGGCGTGGACCCCGCCACCTTCACCACCTGGTATGCCGACTCGGATGGCGACCGCTTCGGAGACGCCAGCAGCTCCGCCCGCGCCTGCAGTGCGCCGGCCAGCCATGTGGCAGACGCCACCGACTGCGACGACGGCGACGCCTCGGTGAATCCGTCCGCCACCGAGGTGTGCGATGGCGGCGTGGACAACGACTGCAACGGTGTTTCCGACGACGACGACCCCGCCGTGGACCCCGCCACCTACACCGCCTGGTACGACGACAACGACGGCGATGGATACGGCGATGCCTCGAGCAGCACGTCTTCTTGCGTGGCCCCACGCGGCACCGTGGCCGACGACTCGGACTGCGACGACACCGACAGCGCGGTGAGCCCGCTGGCCTCTGAGGTGTGCGACCGGGGCGTGGACAACGACTGCAACGGGGTGGCCGACGACGACGACGCCGGGGTGGATGCCTCGACGATGTACACGTTCTATGCCGATGTGGACGGGGACGGCTGGGGCGACACCACCGTGAGCACCGACGCCTGCGCAGCCCCCACCGGGTACGTGGGCACGGCGATGGACTGCGACGACGCGGAGCCTTCGGTGAACCCTGGCGAGAGCGAGGTGTGCAACGATGGCCTCGACAACGACTGCTCGGGCGACGACTCCGAGTGTGGGCTCGCCGCGGGCACCCACGACTTCTCCGATGCCGATGTGTTGCTCACGGGCAGCACGGCCAGCGACCACCTCGGCCGGTCGCTCGCGGCCCTCGACCTCGACGGTGACGGCTTCCTGGAGCTGGCCATGGGGGCCCATGCCGATGACGAAAACGCCACCTCATCCGGCCAGGTGAACGTGTACTTCGGCGTGTCTGCGTCGGGCGACGTGGACAGCACGGCCGACCTCCAGCTGCATGGCACGGAGGCCTCGGACTATGTGGGGGCCGCGGTCGGCAATGCCGGCGATGTGGACGGCGACGGCACAGACGACCTGCTGGTGGGGGCCTACCGAGCCGACAGCTACAGCGGCGAGGCGTACCTGTACTACGGGGGGACCTCCGCGAGCGGCAGCCACGACCTGGGGCGCTCGACGGCCACGTTGTTCACCACGTCGTCGTCGTCGGTGTACCTGGGGCACTCGGTGGCGGGCCTGGGCGACCTGGATGACGATGGCTACGCGGACTTCGCGCTGGGGGCGCCGTACGAGAGCGTGGGCCGGACCAAGTGGTCGGGGGCCTTGTACGTGTACCACGGGGCCACGAGCGCGTTGTCGGGTGGCTCGGTGAGCTACGCCGACGCCGAGATCTACGGCGTGGACGACTCGGCCTATGTGGGGGAGTTCAACGCGGTGGCCGGCGGCGGCGACCTCGACGGCGATGGCTACGACGACTTCGTGGTGGGTGCCTACGACGAACCCAACAGCGGGTATGGCGCGGCGTATGTGTTCTACGGAGATGGTCGGGCGCTGTCGGGGTCCATCGCTGCGACGGACGCCGATGCCAACCTGTCGGGTGCCACGCAGTCCTACAACTTCGGTCGGGCGGTGGGCATGGGCGACGTGACGGGGGATGGCCTGGACGACCTGTTGGTGACGGAAGAGCTGGGCAGCTCGGGCGCGGGCACGGTGTACATCGTGGAGGGCGCGACCACGGCGCTGTCGGGAGATCTTGGCATCTCCACGACTGCGTCGGCTGAGCTGCACGGGATGACGCGCTACGACGACTTCGGGATGAGCCTGGCGGTGGGGGATGTGGACGCGGATGGCACGGCGGACCTGTTCATCGGTGCGGGCGGGGAGGACCTGGGGGCGTCGGCCGGGGGCGCGGCGTTCGTGTTTCTGGGGCCGGTGACGGCGTCGGCGTATGCGGTGACGGCGGACATCACGGTCCAGGGCGACAGCAGCAGTCAGTATGTGGGCAGCACGGGGCTGGTGGCTGCGGATGTGGACCACGATGGGGGTGTGGACCTGGTGGTGGGTGCGCACGGCGACAGCGGGAACACGGGGGCGGTGGGGGTGTTTTTCGGTGGGGGGATTTGAGGGGCGATTGGTTGGGGGTCGCGCTGTGTTTTTGGGGCCCCCTCCGCCCGCTTCGCGGGCACCTCCCCCCGGGAGGGGGAGGACTGTTGCGCCCTCGGGCTCGGTGAGCCTCGACTGGGTCGTTCGGGGCAGCTGGCCCGGGCACCAGGCTTTGAACCTTGCGATGTGTGGTTTGTCGGCACCGTGCCGGCACAGGGGGGCCACGGGGACGTACGGGGCGAAGTGAGTCGTCCCCCGCTGATGCACGAGCATTTTGCCTGGAGGTGGCCTCAGCTTTGGGGCCCCCTCCGCCCGCTTCGCGGGCACCTCCCCCTGGGAGGGGGAGGACATTTGAGCCCACAAGCTCGGTGAGCCTCGACCGAGTCGTTCGGAGCGTGAGCGTCAGCGAACAAGGCGTCGAATCTGGCACTACTCGGCTTCGGGGCCCCCTCCGCCCGCTTCGCGGGCACCTCCCCCCGGGAGGGGGAGGACATTTGAGCCTACAAGCTCGGTGAGCCTCGACCGAGTCGTTCGGAGCGTGAGCGTCAGCGAACAAAGCGACGAATCTGGCACCACCCCTTCGATTCGTCGTCCGCCGAGCTCATCGATGCCCAGACCCGACAGCCGACCCGGGATCCGGCACCAACCGTCGAACCCTGCGTACCAACACCCGTCGGCACCGGGCCCGCACAGGGGGTCCAGGGGGACGTACGGAGTAGTCCCCCGGCCGGAGGGGCCGGGGAGGACGGAGTTCTCCCCGGAAAACAGGGGGGGGCTGGGGGACGGAGTCCCCGCTGATGTACGAGCAGTCAGCCTTGAGGCAGCCTCGACAATGGAGCCCCTCCCACGCGCGGAACGGTCCAACGACCCTTCAGGGATGGGGCAGGGATGGAGCGGAAGGGGCCGCAGGCCCGCCCCGAAGGGGCCGAGCAGCCCCGGGGCGCGTCCGAGGAACGAGGAGGCGCGCCGGGTTCTTGGCTGCGAGCTGCAGCGAGAGCCCGGTGGCCGCAGGCCAGCCCCCCAGAGGAAGAACGCTCTCCGTCCTGCGCAACACATGCAGCGAACGGAGAGCGGCAGCGCCCCCGACAGGAATCGAACCTGTGGCCTACCGCTTAGGAGGCGGTCGCTCTATCCAACTGAGCTACGGAGGCAGGGTGACCACGCCTGTGGTGGCGGGTCGCGCGAGGTCTACCGGATGGACTCCGACCCGGCAACCGGGGGGGACGTTCGTTATACTCGGGCCGTGCTCTGGCGTGACGGGCACAGGGCTGCTGCGTGACCCGCGGCGAAGTGGCCCCCTGCGGCAACTCCGTGTTGTCGAATCCCCTGAATGTGCCGTCACCAAGCCCTCTTGGAGGATCCGTTGGCCCAACCCGTCTCCACTTCGGTTCGCCTGCTCTCGGCGTCCTCCGCACTCCGGCCTGCAGCGATGCTCCTCGGGCTCGCGGCAATCGGCTGCCGCTCCGACATCAACATCGTGGGCAAGGCCCCGGTGGAGGAAGAAGAGGAAGTCGTTGTCGAAGAGTTCACGAACGACTGGGGCCAGTGGCTGAGCATGGCCACGCTGCCCGATGGGCGACCGGTCGCAGCCTTCTACGACGCCACCAAGGGCGCGCTCGGCTTTGCCATCGCCACCATCAACGCCGACGGCACGGTCACCTGGACCTACGAACAGCCCGACGGCTACCCCGATGCGGGCGGCCTCGACTCCGGTGACCGCGGCAAGTACGTCGACATGGTGGTGGCCAGCAACGGCGATGTGTGGCTGGCCTACCGCGACCTCAACCAGGAAAACCTGCGGTACGCGCGGCGCTACTACCTCTCGGGGCAGTGGGAGAACGGCCTCGCCGACGCCGACTCCAACCCCTCCAGCTCGTCGGGCATGTTCGCGTCGATTGCGCTCGACGGCTCCGAGAACCCGGTGATTGCCCACTACGACGCAGGGCTTGGCAACCTTCGGATGGTGCACTGGAGCAACGGTGGCTTCACGGGCGAAGTGGTCGACGAAGGCACGGCCCCCGAAGTGGCTGAAGGCGAAGACCCCATCGACGCCGACGTGGGCTTGTTCCCCAGCCTCCAGATCGTGAACGGCGTAGAGTACGTGGCCTACTACGACAAGGCCAACGGCGACCTCCTCCTCGCATCGGGCGGCAGCGGCGCGTACAGCTTCGACACCATCGCCTCGGAAGGCGATGTGGGCGCCTGGCCCGACCTGGTCATCGACAACGGCGACATGCACATCGCCTTCCACGATGTGGGCAACCAGGACCTCCTCTACACGGTGGGCGAACCCGGGAACTGGGACATCGAGGTGGTCGACGACGGCGAGTATGTGGGCGCCGACTCCGACCTCCTCATCAGCGGTGGCAGCCCCCGCATCGCCTACTTCGACGGCCACAACAACGACATGAAGCTGGCCACGCGGGTGGGCGACGACTGGAGCATCGAGACGAAAGCCGGGTCGGACGGTGCCCTCGGCTTCTTCAACGAGCTCATCGAGACGGGCGGACGCGTGTACGCGGGCTGCTACGACTACACCCAGCGCACGGTGTGGTTCTCGGCGCTGAACTGACATGAGTCTCTTCGTCTTCCTGCTGGCCTGGGCAACGGCCCTCGCCGGCACGCTCTCGGTGGAAGTGCTCGACGTGGGGCAGGGGGACAGCATCCTCCTCACCACGCCGGCCGGAAAGACCATCCTGGTCGATGGCGGCACGGGCCGTCGGAATGTGGCCAACCTGCTCGCGCGGCGCGAGATCGAGCAGGTCGACCTCATGATCAACACCCACGCCCACGCCGACCACATCGGTGGGCTGGATGAGGTGTTGGAGGCGATGAAGGTGCGCGTGTACGTCGACGCCGGCATGCCGCACACCACCGAGACCTACAAGAAGGTCATCGACCTCGTGGAGTCGAAGAACATCCCCTACAAGGCCGTTCGCGGCGGGCAGGTGTTCCGCTTCGACGACGGCGTCACGATGACGGTCCTGGGGCCCTACGACCCCCTGCTCAAGGGCACGCGCTCCGACCTCAACTCCAACTCGGTCATCACGCGCATCGACCACAAGGATGTGTGCTTCCTGCTGATGGGCGACGCCGAGCTGGAGACGGAACACCAGGTGCTGGAGCACGGACTCGAGCCCTGCGATGTGCTGAAGGTGGCGCACCATGGCTCGGCCTACGCCAGCCACAAGAAGTTCCTGGCGGCGGTGCAGCCCGAGTGGGCGGCCATCAGTGTGGGGCGGAAGAACCGCTACAAGCACCCCGCACCGGGCACTCTGAAGCGGCTGGAGCATGCGGGGGCCAAGATTCTCCGCACCGACATGCACGGTCGCATCATGTTCGAGTCCAACGGCAAGAAGGTGAAGGTGGCCGTGGCGCGGGTGCCGGAAGAAGAACCGCTTCCGCCGGGTGTGGTGCACAAGCCGCTGAAGCTGCACACGAAGCCCGTGGCGGATGCCGCGCCCAAGCCGGAAGCCGCGCCGCCCAAGCCTGCAGCGGATGCACGGGAAGCGCTCACGGCGGCGGTGGGTGGGCTCGACACCAGCGGCCTCATGAACCTGAACACGGCCACAAAGGCGGAGCTGGTGAAGATTCCGGGCATCGGACCCGCCAAAGCCGACGCCATCCTGCGCTATCGAGAAGCCAACGGTCCGTTTGCCACACTGTCCGACGTCGACAAGGTGCCCGGCATCGGTCCCGCCACGCTCAAGAACATCGAAGCCCACGCGGTGGTGGGCAAGGTCGAGGAGTAGCGATGTCTCAGACCCGTATTGTGGTGGACCGCATCGAAGGTGATGTGGCGGTGCTCGAAGTGGGCGGCACCTCGGTGGATGTTCCGGTGGCGGCGCTGCCGGAAGGCGCCCGCGAAGGCAGTGTGCTGGCGCTCACTCTGCAGGACTCCGACTCGACTGACATGGCGGCTCGTCTCGAGCGCATGCAAGCGAAGAGCAACATCGGCGACGACTTCACCTTCTGACCGGGAGCCCCCCATGGCCCGCTCGACTCTGTCTCATTGGTTCCGTGGTCTGGCTGTTGCGGCAGCCGTGCTCATCTCGCCGCTCGCTGCATGGGCGGGTGTGAACGTCAACACGGCGTCGACGGGTGAGCTGGAGAGCCTCCCGGGAATCGGTCCGTCGAAGGCGGCGGCGATTGTGGCCTACCGCACGGAGAATGGTCCGTTCGCGTCGGTGGATGCGCTCCAGAATGTGCCGGGCATCGGCGCCAAGACGGTCGACTCGCTGCGGTCGGAAGCCGAAGTGGGCGACGGCAAGACGGTGGCGAAGGGGGCTCCGGCGTCGTCGAGTGGGGGTGCGCCGGCGGGCAACGCGGTCAACATCAACACGGCGTCGGCGTCGCAGCTGGATGCGCTGCCGGGCATCGGTCCGTCGAAGGCGGCGGCGATTGTGGCCGACCGTGATGCGAAGGGTCCGTTCGACAGCTGCGATGAGCTGTCTCGCGTGACGGGTGTGGGTGCGAAGACGGTCGCGAACATCAAGCCGGTGTGCAAGACGAAGGACTGATGGTCAGACCCTGCGGGCCCCCTCCGACCCCTGCGGGGCCACCTCCCCCTTGGAGGGGGAGGACGATGGTTCTCCCAATTCGTAGGGGAGGGCTCCGGGCCTAGGACCGAACGGCGATGGACTCCCAGGCCTCTTCGCGCTGTTCCTGGGCGCTGGCCCGTTCGACCTTCATGCCCATGTGGTTGTCGTAGCGCACCTTTCCGCGGCTGCGGCCCTTCTGGCGACGGGTCCAGGCGCCGTGGGCGGGACCGGGGGGTACGAGGCAGCTGGGGTGGCGGCCGATGAGGTCGGTGCGGCCCCAGGCGCGGAGGGCTTCGCGCACGTGGGGCCACTCTTCGCGCTTCCAGTAGAACAGCAGCGCGCGCTGGCGGGAGCGTTCGCGTTCGCCTTTGGCCACGAACACGGGCTTCTTGGTGTAGGGGTCGCGGCCGCTCACGTACATGGCGGTGGCGAGGGTGCTGGGGGTGGGCATGAACATCTGCACCTGGCGGGGGCGCAGGTTGTGTTCCTTCATGTAGAGCGCGAGCTCGATGCAGGCTTCGGGGCCGGTGCCGGGGTGGGCGCACTGGAAGTAGGGCACCAGGAACTGCTCGCGGCCGGCTTTTTCGTTGGCCTTGCGGAAGCGGTCCATGAAGTCGGAGAAGTAGTTGATGGCCGGCTTCTTCATCTTGGTGAGGGCATCGGGGCTGGCGTGCTCGGGGGCCACGCTGAGCTGTCCGGGGGTGTGGTGGGCGGCCAGCTCTTCGACGAATTCGTTGTCGAGGGAGGCGAGGTCGTAGCGGATGCCGGAGTTGATGAAGACCCGCTTGATGCCGGGGATCTCGCGTACCTCGCGCAGGAGGTTGAGGTAGGGCTTGTGGTCGGTGCCGTAGTGCTTGCAGCGCTTGGGGTGCAGGCACGACACGCGGCGGCACATCTGGTTGGCACGGTCGTTGTTGCAGCGCATGTGGAACATGTTGGCGGTGGGGCCGCCGAGGTCGCTCACGATGCCCTTGAAGCCCTTCCGGCGGCGCATCTTCTTGACCTCACGCACGACGCTTTCGTGGCTGCGGGAGGTGACGTCCTTGCCCTGGTGGATGGTGAGGGCGCAGAAGGCACAGCCCCCGGAGCAGCCTCGGTTGACTGTGACGCTGCCCTGGATGCTGCGCAGAGCGGGGATGGGCTGCCGGTAGCAAGGATGGGGGCGGTACTGGTAGGGCAGCTCGTGAAGGCGGTCGAGCTCGGCCGTCTCGAGCGGCGCGGCCGGGGGATTCTGGACGACCCAGCGGCTTCCGTGTTGCTGCACCAGCACGCGACCACAGTGGGGATTGGACTCCCGGTACATGTGGGACGTGAGCTGGTTGAAGGAAGCCGGGTCGCGCTTGCACTCGGCGAGGGACGGGACCTCGATGACGTTGTCGCCTTCGGGCCGGGGGTCCTTCATGCCGAGGGGGTAGGACACGCCCGGAATGCCGCGGCACTGCCGGATGTCGTCGCCAGCCGCCAGCCTGCGGGCGATGTCGATGATGGCCCGCTCGCCCATACCGTAGACGAGCAGGTCGGCCTTGGCCTCGAGCAGCATGGAGCCGCGGATCTTGTCCTGCCAGAAGTCGAAGTGGGCGAAGCGCCGCAAGCTGGCTTCGATGCCGCCGGCGATGACCGGAACGCCCTTGAAGGCCTGCTTGCAGAGGGCGGTGTAGGGAATCGTGGCGCGGTCGGGGCGGCGGCCGGGCTCACCCCCGGGACTGTAGGCGTCGTCGGTGCGGATGCGCCTGGAGGCCGTGTACTTGTTGACCATGGAGTCCATGTTCCCGGCGGTGACGCCAAAGAACAGACGCGGTCGCCCGAGGATGCGCAGCGATTCCACATCGCGCCAGTCGGGCTGGGCAATCACCCCGACCGAGTAGCCGTGGGCTTCGAGCCAGCGCCCGACCGCAGCCACGCCCCAGGCGGGGTGGTCGACGTAGGCGTCGCCGGTGACGAGCACGACATCGAGCTGTCCGCCGGCTTCTTCGGCGGTCATCGGCAGGAAGCGGCGGTGCTTGGGGCGGGACATGGTGCGGTCCGGGCGGGGGTCGACGCACGCAATACCCCACAATGCCGGGTCTGCCCCGTGGGCCGCGATTCAGGCTACGTCGGGCGGCGTGGAGGTGGTGATGGGTAGTCGCGCGCAGCTCGCAGGTGTGTTGACCGGTGTGGTGCTCACGTTGCTGGTCGGCGCGGGCGTGCGCACGGCGATGGTGTCGTCGCGGCAGGTGGCGCCGGATGGTCCGCCTTCGCCGGTCGACGCCCAGAAGGCCGCCGAGCTGGTGAGCCAGGCCATCACCTTTCCGACGGTGAGCGGAGCGGGGGACAGCTCCGAGGCCTTCCGCGCGTTCGGGGCGTGGGTGGACGAGCGCTTCCCGGCCTTTGTGGCCGCGGCGCCGGTGGTGGCCCTCGATCTGCGGCTCGACGGGGAGCGAGTGGGGACACATGCCCGCCTGCAGGTGTGGCAGGGGACCGATCCCGGGCTGGAGCCTGTGCTCCTCTTGGCCCACCAAGACGTTGTTCCCGTGGAGGACGGCACCACCGAAGACTGGAGCTACCCGCCCTTTTCCGGGGCCGTCGCACCCTGCGGCGACTGGCCCGGAGACTGCGTGTGGGGCCGGGGCGCCATCGACATGAAGCTCACCCTGGTGGGACTGGCCGCCGCTGCCGACGAGCTGGCCAGCTCCGGCTGGCAGCCCCGGCGCACCCTCTACTTCTGGTTCTCCGATGACGAGGAGGTAGGAGGCGCGGCCAGCCAGGCACTCAATGCCCGACTGTCCGCCGATGACGTGCGCTTTCACTACGTCATCGACGAGGGGCTGGTCGTCACCGATGGGCTCGTGCCCGGCCTGTCGCAACCCGCGGCGCTCGTGGGCATTGCCGAAAAGGGCTACCTGAGTGCCGAGATCATCGCGTCAGGCGAGATGGGACACAGCTCGATGCCCCCTCCGAGAACAGCCGTGGGGGCGCTGTCTCGGGCGATGGCCAGCATCGAGGCAAGCCCCTTTCCCGCCGCCTTCGACGGGCCGGCTGAGCAGATGTTCGCGCACGTCGGGCCGGAGATGAAGATGCCGGAGAAGGCCGTCTTCGCGAACACCTGGCTGCTGGGAGACATCGTGCTGGGTCAGCTCACAGCGGCCCGCACCACCAACGCCCTCGTGCGCACCACCCAGGCCGCCACCCAGCTCTCCGGCAGTCCCAAGGACAACGTGCTCCCCCAGCAAGCCCGCGGCGTGGTCAACCTGCGCCTGCATCCAAGAGACAGCATGGACGGCGCCCTCGCCCACCTGCGGGAGTCCGTGGCGCAGACGGGCGAAGCGGTGGAGGTGCGTCCCCTCGAGGGTGCAGGCAACACCGACCCCTCGCCCGTGAGCCCGGTCGACCACGACGGATACCACACTCTCGCCAGCAGCGTCCGGCGGCAGCTTCCCGAAGCCATCGTCGCACCGGGCATGTTCATCGCCGCCACCGACTCGAGGCACCTGATCGACCGCAGCGACGCCATCTACCGCTTCACCCCGGTGCGCATGACGCCCGAGGATGTGGGCCGGGCCCACGGCACCGACGAGCGGGTGCGGGTGGACGACCTGGGGTGGGGCTTCGCGGTCCTGCGCGATGTGGTCCGCGAGTCGGGCGGGCGCTGAGATGGGCTGGGACCGCACCGCCCTGCAGACCTTCCCATCGACCGAGGTCACCCACCTGCACCTGCTGCGGCACGGCAAAGCCGACACGGGTGGGCAGCGGCGTTGCTACGGCCATGCCGACCTGCCGCTGTCCAAGGAAGGGCGGTCCCAGACCCGCGCCATCTCAGAGTGGGCGGTCAGCCACCTGCCTGGAATCGACGGCATCCTCAGCTCCGACCTGGGCCGGGCCCAGAGGATGGCGGAAGCGCTGTCGGAGGCCACGGGTGCGCCGCTGATTGTCGACCCAGGCCTGCGCGAGCAGCACATGGGCGAGTGGGAGGGCCGCACCTGGGCCGAGCTCACCGCCGCGGATGTGCAGGGCGTGCGCCGCTACTGGACCGACTACGCCTCGATGCGCCCCCCCGGCGGCGAGAACCTACAGGAGCTGTCGGACCGCGTGGCCGACTGCATGGCCCACCACTGGCACCGGCTGCGAGGCGGGCGGTGGGTGGTGGCCAGCCATGTGGGCGTCATTCGCGTGGTCTTGTGCCGCATGCTCGGCCTCCCCACCTCCGAGGCCCTGCGCTTCGCCCCGGTGCCCGGCTCCCACACCTGGCTCCAGCTCGCCCAGGCCGGCGCGGTGGTGCAGGCGATGGGAGAGCGCCCCCTGGCGTCTGACCCCGGCATCGTCGGGGCAGCCCATGGACGGGTGGAGCCCAAGCGCGAGGGCGGGCTGCGCATCGCGCTGTGTGGCAGCGCGGGGACTGGCAAAACGACCCTGGCGAAGGCACTCTCACAGAGACTGGGTGTACCCTACGTGCCGGAGGGGATGCGGGAACGCCTGGAGGACGGTCTGGACTTTCACACGCTCGCGCCGGGAGAGTTCCGGCGGCTGGTGCTGTCTGTCTGGCGCGAGCAGTGCGCACGCGAGGATGAAGCCATGGCGCGTGCGGGGGGCTTCGTGGCCGACCGCAGCCCGTGGGACCACGCCGCCTTCTGGCTCCAGTACGGGCTGGTCCATGAGGTGGGCGACCTGGAAGCCTTGTTCGACGAGGCCCGCGCCCGCACGGCCCGCCTCGACCGCCTCGTGGTGCTGCCTTGGGGGGCGATACCCCTGGTGGACGATGGTGTGCGCTCTCCAGATCGATGGCTTCAACGGCGCTTTCAGGCCTCGGTCGAAGGACTGGTCCACCGAGAGGTGCCGCCTGAGCTGGTGGCCTTTCTTCCCGCTCTTGGGGACTTCGAGGCCCGAATGGCCTGGATGGGGGACCTCCTCAGCGAGTCGGGCACCGCGCCAGGTTTTCAGGTGGACGACCCCAGCTCGTCGGCCACCAGCCCTGGCAACAAGGCCGCCACTGCCTCTGTAGGAGGGTGAGCGCCGAGCAGGCTGATGCGCACCTTCCAGGTGCCTGGGCACACAGGCTCGAGGATGGGGTCGACGTCGCAGGCGGCCCACGGGAGCATCGCCACCGCAGCTCGGATGGCCCGCAGGCCGTCCATCTCGGGAGTGCCGTCGGGGAGCACCAGCTGGACCTGGGTGACCCGCCGCTCGGGGGAGCGCCGATGGGGGCCGCCTCCCAGCAGCTGCCGGTTGGGGACGGAGTGGACCTCGCCATCCTCTGTTCGGATGCGGGTGGAGAACGGACCGGGACGCAGGACTTCGCCTTGGATGGCGGGCGCCGAGAGCCGAGCGCCGGTGACCGTGCGGCCGGCGATCCCGAGAACGGCCCCTGCGACGGCATCTGCAGCATATGGTCGCAGCGACCATCCGACCGCCACCGCCGCGCTGCCCGCCACGAGCGCCACCCAGGGCAGCCACTGCACGGGAAGCACCGCCAACACGAGGCCCAGCGCAGATAGTGCCGAGACCACCCGCGCCGTTGCCCGCAGCCGCTCCAGCGAGCGTCGGGCTGGGCCCGGTCGGCGTCGGCGAGCGAGGCGTCCGGCAAGGACCGCGGTGAGAGCGGCCGCCACGAGCCAGCCGAGCCGCCGGGCAGCAATCTCGGGACCGCGGGCGACGAGGTCGGCGGGCGCCGGAAGGAGGTCGACGGTGTCTGGGGCCTGCTTGGATGCAGGCCGGCCGAGCTGCTCGATCACAAAGGGACTGAGCCAGCCGGGAGCCAGAGGCGCCGGGTCGGTCACCGGCGGGCTGGGGGGCGCCTCGGGGTGTGGATCGGGCGGAGCGGGTGGGTCTTCGTCGACCACCTGCGCGGGGACCTCCAGCTTGGGCGCGACAGGCGCCGCTTCAAGGACAGGGGCCTCGTCGGGGTGGACCTCAACCGGAGGAGCAGGCGGCTCTGGCACCATCGGCTCGGCGGCTTCGAGACCGTCGGCGGGCGCCTCGTAGTCGAGGGGCTCAACGGGAACAGCCTCGTCGTGGCCGCTTTCAACCACCTTGGGCGAATCGGCCGGGGGCGAATCGGGCGAGGCGGAGGCCAACGGTCCGACGAAGATGGCGACCGACAGCAATGCGGAAAACAGGGGTGTCATGCGCCCCACCCCCGGGCCTGGATGGCATCGCGCACGGGGCTCTCGAGGTGCGCAGGCACCACGAAGGCACCTTCGACCGTCGGGTCGGCCTCCAGTAGCTTGCGTGCGGACAAGGCGGCCAGGCGACCCCGGGCTTCGGCGAGGGTCATCCCGGCAGTGCGGGCAAGGGCGTCTGGCGCGATGCCCGAGCCGTGCAGCGCACGCCTCAGCAGCAACAGGGTGGGGTCGTCGAGGTCGCCGAGGGGATGGGGGAGGCCCGGCGGGATGGGTCCGACGCGCAGCTCGCCCGCCTCCTCGTCGACATGCTGCACCGCCAGCATCCACAGGCGCAGGGCATCGGACAGCCGCCCGCCTGAGCGGGAGTGCAGGTGGGTGAACCAGGCCAGCTGGTCGGAGCGGTCCCTCTGCTCGGAGCGCTCCAGCAGGCGCCGCAGGCGAAAACCGAGCAGGGCCTCCACATCGAATCGCACGGAGTAGCCGCTCATGGCATGGCGGCCGAGCACTGCCTCCCGCAGCTCCGCCACGTCGAAGGGCTCGGGGGCGATGGTGACGCCGACCACTCCGCCCAGCGAGCTCAGCCGGCGCGCGAGCGACCATCCTTCGGGACTCGCCGACAGCACGACGGGCTGCCGGCCTTCGAGGATGCGCTGCGCCAGGACTTCGAGACCCGACAAGCCGCCGGGGGTGAGGCGGAGCCAGCGGCCGAGGTCGGGCACAAGGAGGGGACCGGTGTGGGTGGGTGGCGGGTCTTCTCCGGCCACCAGGGGGACCACGAGGCCCGGAAGGCTGCGGGTGAGTCGGTCGACGAGCATGGCCCGTGTGGCGGGATCTTCGGCGATTACCGCCACGGCCCTCGGCCCCTCGGGAAGCGTGAGCAGGCGTCGCCCGGACTCGACCGCTGCGGCCCGCTCGGGGGACATCTCCATCGCGGCCACGACCTGGTCCGTGAACAGGCGACCATAGACAACCGGAATCTGGTCGCTGGGGACGGGCTCGGTGTAGTCGCGCACCCCGCTGCCCAGCGGATCATCGCCCAGGAGGGTGGACAGTGCCTCCCAGCGCTCCAGGCCCAGCCAGGCCTGCAGGCGCACCCGTAGCTGGGACAGGGCCTGGGGCGCCGGCAGAGCCAGTGCGCCCGCGGTGCGACGCAGCTCCCGCCGGAGCCGGGCCTCGCTGTGAGAAAGCCGCCGCAGGGCAGCCACATCGCCGCGCACGAGGTCTGCCGACAGCTCCTCGACGATGGCGGGCACGCTCTGCGAGATGGTGCCGGGGAGGCCGAGCTTCAGCTCGGTCAGGGCTTCATGGGCGCGCACCACCCGCGCATGGCTGCGACCCACGGCTCCGGTCACCATCTCGGCCACCAGGCTGCGGGTGTCCTCGGTGGCGGCGGAGTCGGCGAACACGTCGAGCTCGCTCGCAGCCAGCTCCACGTTGAAGGCCAGCACCCGGTCGAGATCCACGACGGTGGCGCGGGCGTCGGCAATCACCACATGGGCATCCGCAGCGGCGGCCTCGAGGGCCAGAGCCACCCGGGTGTCGAGCCAGGCCCGCACCGACTCCCTGAGGCGAAGGCTCACGAGAGGCTGGGGCCGGGGCAGGTTCCAGTCGCCCACCTCCACCGGTCCCAGGGGCACATCGATGGTCTCGGTGATCCGGCCCACCTGTTCGTGGACCACAGCCTCCACCGCCGACGCGCAGCTGTTGTGCAGCTCATCGGCCAGGCGGTCGAGCAGGCGGCGTGCCTCGGCGAGGCCATCGGCCGCGGGTCGGCCGGCGTCGCGCAGTGCCTGGGCGAGGTCGCGGCCTCGGTCTGACCCGGCGGGGTCCGTGGGGCCCCGAAGCACACCGTCGACCGCTTCGAGGATGGCGGCCACCGAAGCGGCCACATCGCGCAGGGGACGCACCCCGAGCGCTTCGACGATTCGCCCGACGCTCGCAGCCCGCCTCTGCACAGCCACCCCCGCTGTCACCTGAAGTGCGGCGACCTCCAGCTCGGCGCCGGTGCCCCGCAAGCGCGCGGACACGAGGCCACGGGCACCGTCGAGGTGAACGGTGAGGGCGGTGACGGCGGCATTCCGGTCGGCGTAGACCCGGCTGAAGCGACGGTGCCAGTGGGGAAGGTCGACCCCGCCCAGCATCGGCAGCTCCTTCTTGGCGCTGGCCATCCCCGAACCGAGCACGGCATGGGCCCGCAGGCCTGCATCTTCGGCAGCACGTTGGAATTGCTCGCCCACGGTTTCCAGCGCGCCGAGAACATCCACCCGCAGCCCAGCCAGCGCCTCCTGCGCCTCCGGTCCGCCTTGCCGGGGCCAGCGCCGCGCGACCTCACCGAACAGGGTGCCGATGCTGCGGGCGGTGTCGAGCTCTGCACGCACCTGGGGCGCCACGATGCCGTCGAGGCGGCCGACCGCCACCCCGCCCAGGTGGTAGCGAAAGAGGTCACGCACAGCCACTTCTCGGGTTCGACCCGACAAGCGGCTCCACACCCGGGCACCCGTCCGCAGCAGCTTGCGAGGAAGCGGCTCGGCGCGCGGCGCGAGGGTGTGGGCTTCGATGGGCATGGTGGCCGTGGCCGGCAGCCCGTCGAGTCGCTGGTCGACCAGGGCGATGAAGGCGGCGGGGTCCGTGCCTTCGAGGGAGTCGATGCCAGCCCGCGCCCACAGCGCGCTTCGCCAGCCGCCCTCCAGCTCTCGGAGCTGCGCCACCATGGCCTCGGCCTGGGTCTCGGGGTCCCGCGCCAACACGGCTGCTCGTCGATGGGACCGGAGGAAGGCGCGTCGAAGCCCCAGCACCCACGACTGTCCCTCTGCCGCCCACACGCGCACCGAGCCTGTGGTCACTGCGTTGGCCATCGCCTTGAGGTCGGCCTCCAGCTCTCTGACCGTGGTCTTGAGGTCTGTGGACTCGGACGAAAACGGCGCGCCCCAGGGGTCATCGAGCGCCGTGGTGGGCATCTCCTCGGTGGGACGGTCCACGGCGGGGGCTGCGCTGGCCTCCACTTCGCCGCCTGGGATCTCTCCCGCCTTGCCCAGCGCCGACTGCAGCATCGCGGGTCCGATGACCTCGTGGACCGCGACGCCAGCAAGCACCAGGGCGAACAGCTCCTCGCCGAGCCCGCCTGGAAACAGCCCGGGAAGCTGTCCCGCCAGCGAGATGGCGAGCCCGGCCTGGGCAATCATGCCCATCCAGCCGTACTTGCGGGTGTTCTCGTCCGCTCCGGTGAGCCGTCCGCCTATCGCCACACCGGCCCAGGTGGCCCCGCCGCGCACTGCCACCAACAGGGCCGCGTAGCCAGCCATCTGCACGATGACGTCGACGTGGAGCCGCGCGCCAGCCAGGGTGAAGAACACCACGAAGACCGGCAGGCTGAGGCGCTCCACATCATGGATGAGAACCTCTCCCTGGTCGGAGAAGTTCGCGACCACGAAGCCTGCAGCAATGAACACCAGCGCGACCTCTGCGTGCAGCACATCACACAGAAAGGCGGTGGTGTAGATGAGTGCCACCAGGAACAGCAGCCGCTCCACGCCGATGAAGCGCAGGTAGAGGTGCACGAGGCCGCCGACCGCCACGCCGATGACCACGCTGAGGCCCATCAGCAGCGGGATCGGCACCTCCGGAAAGGCGGCATTGAGCATGGCGACGAATCCTTCCAGCTTTCCGATGTGTTGCTGAAGTAAATTTCGTTTACACCGTGCAATTTGCATTTGATATTCAGTACGTTGACGTTGGACGGTGTACAGATCACCTTGTAGTCGGCTAATATCTTCTTGCCATCGATGTGGTGTGTTGTTTGATTTCTTTGTCGTACCGGTAGTATCACCGATAGG